>Ga0210051_1001682_pt1 | contig 22404 bp, 28 predicted proteins | sample CryGey092014_all_FD_185464 | JGI IMG/M metagenome (GOLD analysis project Ga0210051, IMG submission 185464) | Groundwater microbial communities from aquifer - Crystal Geyser CG23_combo_of_CG06-09_8/20/14_all (SPAdes) (version 2) | ecosystem: Environmental > Aquatic > Deep subsurface > Groundwater... | reverse complement strand
GCTTGGAACTTTGTACTTAACCGTTTGCCCGTCAATAATTGTCACTTCACCCGTTAAAGGCCCGTGTCCATATACTTTAAGACGGTCAAGAGGCGCGCTTTGGGGAAGATGAACAAGTACTTCAATAGGTCCGCTTCCTTTTATCCAGTCGTCACCAATTACCTGCCAATAAAAATCTCCCGTGTCGACATACTTCTTGACACCCTCCCCCGTAACATCGTATCGATACGTAAATGTCCGCGGTTCGTTAACAGCCGTATAAGACCACTTAGCGTAAAACCTGTCACTGCTTGAAGATTGTGCAAAAACTAAGGGGTTTCCTAATTCATCAACGACAGTAAAATTATTAATTTCAACATTGTAGGTATAACCTTTCCTCGTTATTGAGGTTGGAATATACATGTCCGCCCAGGTAAAAGAGCCATCAAAATTGTAGGTGCGCTTCTCGACCACAGAAAAGGAGCGGTCGGGGTGAATGGTGACATCGATGGTAACTTCGCCGATAGTGTAATCTTTGGCAAAGCTCTTCCCAGGCAAGCCAAGAGGAAGGAAAAGAAAAAGCGCGATTAAAACAAATTTAAAAAACGTTTTCATATCGGATTAGCCGAAGGAATGGGCGCGCTTTCAGCCTTTGGAGTTCTTGTCGTAAATGTCCTTCTAACATCCTTAATAAGATATTTGTCCGAATTCTTATCCATATCGATAAAAGTGTCTGCCTCATCTATTAGTTTTGTCGAGGTGGTTCGCCCAAAAGCAATCACTTCAATTAAATTTCCCTGATTAACATGCATATAATTTAAAATATCAAAGAAGTCGCCGTCTCCGGAAACCAAAACGATCACGTCAAGTCTGGGCGCCATTTTGACCATATCTACACAAATCCCAACATCCCAATCGCCCTTTTTGGCGCCACCAGAAAAAACCTGCAAATCCTTAACCCGCGTTTCAAAACCGACTTTTTCCAAAGCGGTATGAAAAGCTGCTTCCGGCTCAATGTCCGCTTTAATCACATAGGCAAAAGCGCGAATGAGTTGACGTTCTCCAACTGCCTCTTTAAGCACTTTGCCAAAATCAACCTTACAGCCGTACAAATTCTTGGCGCTGTAATACATATTCTGAACGTCTATAAAAACTCCCACTCTCTGGTAAGGATGTCTGGTCATAATAAATTTATCTTACCACTCCTAAAGACATATAACTATAGTCAAGTAAAAGTTCCGCGTCACCCCGTCTATCTCCGCTATTTAAAATCACCCCGAGAACTCGCTTGCCGTCCCGCTTAACCGCGGTCACAAGACACAAACCTGCTTTTGGAGTGTAGCCGGTTTTTATCCCAAAACACCCAGGATAAGTCCGCAAAAGATTGGTTTCATTGGAGAGAAAAATCGCTTTGTGATCCGGACATTCTTCAAAAAATTGGTCGGTAGTTCCCGTAATTTCTGTAAAAACAGGAAACTTCTCGATTGCTGTCCGCGCCATTACTAAAACATCGTAAGCAGTGCTGTAATCATTTTTGTCCTCATCGAGTCCCGAGGCGTTTACGAAATTGGTATCAGAAAGTCCAAGCTCACGGGCACGCCCATTCATCCAAGAAACAAAAGTGTTCCTATCTCCCGCCAAATTTTCTCCAATCGTCTCGGCTGCATCGTTGGCAGAATTTAGCATCAAAGCGTATAAAAGTTCTTTTAAAGTGAATTTTTCACCGGCGGAAGCATACATAGAATCCTCTCCCAAAGAAGCAGCATATTCTGTAACTGTCATCTTATGATCCAGATTTCCCCTTTCCAAGGCAAGTAGAGCAGTCATAATTTTAGTAAGGGAAGCCACCGGCCTTCTTTCCCTGGAATTCTTTTCATAAATTATCTTTCCGCTATCAAGATCGATAAACATCGCTGCTCGAGCAGAAATTTCGGGAACAGGTTCGGGGCTATTAACGTAACCAGAGGGGCTCCAAATATCTTTATAAAGATCAAGGGATTCAGCAAAGGCAATCGGGGAAATCGGTTCGCTTTTTCGCTCCTTGGGCAAGGGTAGGATAAAAAGAAAGGCAAGAATTAAGCCTAAGATAAAAAGCGGAAAACGGGATCTCTTTTTTCTCACTAAAAAATTGTAGCACGAAAGATTATTCTTTACCTTATGATAAACTAGCCCTTGTAATATGAAGAAAAACTCAATTGGTAAAGAAAAGTTGCCCATATTTTTTCCCGATGCCACAAGGGGCGTTTTAAGAACTCTCGATTCGGTAGATTTAAAAAATACGAAAACTCCGGGAATTCTTGTTAACACCTATCATTTGATGAAAGATTTAGGCGAAGAAAAAATAAAGAAGTTTTCCGGAATTGGACCTTTAATGAATTGGGACGGACCAATAATTTCCGACTCAGGCGGATTTCAAATAATGACTCTTGCCAAAAGAGAAGGATCTTTGGGAAAAATTACGGATCGGGGGGTAATTTTTAGAACAGAAGAAGGACAACAAACCGAAGTTACGCCGGAAGATTCAATCAGATTTCAAATGAATCTAAAAACGGATTTAATGGTCGTCCTGGATGATTTTACCAATCCACTTTCTAGCTACGAGGAAGCCAAACTTTCGGTTGAAAGGACAATTAAATGGGCCAAAAGATCAAAGAAAGAGTTTTTAAAAATTTGCCAACAGAAAAATTTATCAGAAAAATATCGGCCACTACTAATTGGTGTAGTGCAAGGAGGAGACTTTCTTGATTTAAGAAAAGAGTGCACGGAAAAGTTAGTGGAAATTGGATTTGATGGATTGGGTTATGGAGGATGGCCGATGAAAGAAGGAGAATTTAATTATGAAGTGGCTAAAGTGATGGCGGAAAACTCCCCCAAAGATTATTTACTGTACGGATTAGGAGTGGGAAAACCAGAGGATATTGTCGGCTGTTTTAAACTCGGATTTACAATTTTTGATTGCGTCCTTCCCACAAGAGACGCTCGTCACGGTCGGCTTTATGTTTATGATGCAAAAACAATTGAGGAAATTGATATTACCAAAGAAAAGTTCTATCACTTTGAAAATGTGGAGAGAGAATTAAACGCCACCAACCTTGAACCTGTTTCTACTGCTTGCGATTGTTTACTTTGTAAAAACTATTCCAAAGCCTACCTTCGTCATCTATTTAAAATCAAAGACTCAACCGCCCACCGCTTGGCAACAATTCATAATCTCCGTTTTTACTCGATTTTGATGGAAAAACTGAAATCCCAATTTCCCCCTCTAACTTACCTTATCCATATACCTGTGTTCTAGAACACAGGTACAAACCAATCAGTAACCAAAGACACACTCGTCTTCTTTTTTTGTTCCCTGCCGTACAGTTTGGTTTTGGTCTGGGCTAAACCTTGCTTGTTGACCAATCTTGCGGTTTCAGAAAGATCTATAGTGATCTTTATCTTCTTTTCGCCTGGCATTTTGGCGTATTGCTTTAGTAAATATCGGGTTATTTTTTTCATAAAAGCGTTTACTGAAAAGTAATAACAGAATTATTGGAACATCACGAATCAACCGAAATAGGGCTATTTCCGTCACTATAGTGGCGCAAACACAGCCAATTAGGCATATTTTGGGATAAACTGGTCATACCAAGACCAACTTGGCCCAAACATTTTTCTGTTTCTTCCGTAAAATCACCTCCTTATTAAAGTTAAACCCTTATTGAAGGATAACATAATTTTAAGCGCATCAATCACCCATCTCCCGTCTGTACCTGTTTTCTAGAAAACAGGTACAAACACAAATAATAAATAATTAATATTAAAAACTTAAAAAAATAAGGCCCGTGGTGATAGTGGTAATGATGATGATGATAATAATAATAGTAGCCCAAGATCCGCCTTTGCGATTTTTGTTAAAATTTGTGACGTCCTCCACGGGCAGGCGCCCGTGGCTTCCGTCCAATTTAGCAAACTCATTCGTGAGTTTGACGCTGCCAACGAACCGGCACGAGTTTGCTCCATCCACGGCTAAAAAAGTCGTGGCTTTAAGCAAGAAAATTGTAAGGATAGGCTCACCCAAACATCAGCCATTCCGGCTTGAATAAAAGCAGTACGCCAATTATTAACATTAATAAACCCCCAACCAAATGAGAAAAACGCGAATATTTACTCTGAATTCCCGCCGCTCGCAATGTAGTCATCGCCACGAAAAAGACAAACAAATCGTCCAGCATAAAAATAAAAATGTAAAACAAAAGGCAAAGATAATACTGCCAGGTGGGTAAATTAGAAAGACTTAGAATCTTGGTGTAAATGGCAGGCAAACCGGCCGAGCAAATTAGCTCCACCATGTTTACAGCAAAAGCCAAAAGAACAATTCCCAGAAGGGCCAAAATAAATTGGCGTTTTTGGGTGATTTCCTTTATCTTTTCAAAGATTTTCCTCCGCTTTTCATTTCCGGTTACTTTGCAACTTCCCTCTTTGTTAGTCAAATAATCTCGTAGATAATACTCTCCAGAACCCAAAGCGACCAGACCTACCAAATATCTAACCCAAACTACAAAGCCAAGGAAAAGAAATAAATTCAGCCAAGCAGAAAGAAACAGAAAATAGGTAAGAGCGGAAGAAACAATAAAAGCAGTCCCCAAAGCCCACATTCGTTTCCTATCTTTCATCCCCAAAAGCAAGCTAATTAAAAAGAGCAGGGTCCACATAGCGCAAGGATTGAACCCATCTAAAAGAGCAATAATAAAAGTTAAAAGCGGTAGCGAAATACTCTTTAACTGAATTTCCCCAAAAAGCGGTACTTTTAGTGTTTCCGGGATTCCTTGAGGTAAATCTCTAGCTCTTTTTTTAGTTTCCCCTAATATCAAACCACTAACAAGATCTTGAGAACCCTTTTCAATCGCCCTATTAATTGCTTTTTCGATTTCTTTTCCAGTTGTTTCATCGCTTAAATAACCGGCAAAGTGTTCCTCGCCAATCACGGTAAAAGGAACTGATGAAGCATCTGCTTTAAGTTTAAGTCCAAGTTGCTGCAATAATTTTAGATTATCTCGATTACCGGTTATTTCGTAATCCTTAATGATTACTTGGGGGTAGTTTTTTTTAAGATTTTCTAGAAAAACCTTCTCTTTAGCGCAGTGGGGACACCCGGTAGACCAAAACAAATGAACAGTGACCTCCGCCGCCATTACGGGCTTCACGAGGAATAAAGATAATACAAAAACTAATAAAAACCTGACGACTTTATTTATCATAGTTTCAAAATCAACTAGCGCCTTCCGCCCCGAAAAGGTGCTAAAAAGCGCCAATGTGGCATCAGTATATACCAAAATAAGTTTGTTAACCACCTAAACCATTATCTTTTAAGTAACCCTCTTACTGTTAATTTTTTTAGATTCAATACGAATAGCTTTACCCTCAATTAAAGCGTCGGCAACTTTTTTATTGGCGAGATCGAGAATTCTTGCAAAAGTTGGTTGAGAAATCTTCATTTTTGCAGCCGCCTTAGTTTGCTCAAGACCATCCACATCATATAACTTCAAGGCCTCAAGCTCGTCTGGTAACAAAATAACTTCCTCAAGCTCCCTTAAAGGAATTCCTTGAGGTTTAAAATAGTACACATCTGGATTGAACCTTACACAGCGAGGGATTTTTGGTCTTGACATATTCAATTATGATTATAACCAAATCCCCGCTCTTTATCTAGACAAATCTAGACTTTGCAGGGATTTGACTGATATCTCTTCCTATCCTAATCAACTTTTTTGGTAGTGATCTCCCCCTCGACATCTTTCAATTCCTCTTCTAGGGCTTTCTTGTACTCTTTCAACTCCTCTTCTGTTTCTTGTTTATCTTCTGGAGCATCCCAACCAAAAAATCTACCAAGACCTCTTCCGGGTCTTCTGCCGGCGCATCTTCCAAACCAAAGCAATCGCCCCAAACCTTTCCCACAAGGACCAAACCCCCGTCCGGTTGCGGGACCTGCCCCTTTGGGACCTGTTCCATTTAAACCTGGCATATTTATCACCTCCTTCTTTAATATTGTAATGAATATGTATTCATAATACCAAGGTGAAAAAGTCTTGTCAAGAGGGCATAGAAATGGAAGATTATCTGTTGTTTGTTATAAAGCTCTACAATCTCCTAGAACAAGCGATATTTGCGAAACAACAAAGATTACCTTTTTCAGAGTATCGATTGGTTCTAACTAATCAGGAACTCGTCAGAATTGATTTCTTACTCATAAGCTTAGCTAGGAAGTAGGGTGTCCTGCCATATCTGAAATATTCTTTACCCAAGCACTCCTGCTTCTGTCTGCTGATTCCTTTGTATATCCGCTTAGCTTTTTAAAAGCTACCGCATTTTCAATTTTATCAAGAGGTGACGGCCTGATTTTGTCTGTTTCAAAAACATACTGGTCAATTCTTTTGCTTTTTAAGGCTTCAACCATGGCTTTTTCGTCGACTATTGCCTGTTCTGTTAAATTGACGACCACCGCTCCCTGCTTTAGGCAGTTTATTTTCTCCTTTGACAGGAATCCTTTATTTTCCTCGTTGTTGAGTAAATTGAGGATTATCAAATCAGAATGACAAAGAATTTCACCAAGCGACTTTCTTTCTGCTTCTTCAACTCTTGCTGGCGGTTCATTGCAGATAAATATCCTCACGCCAAATGGTTTGGCAATCCTTATTATTCTTTCGGCAACAGCGTCAACACCAACAATTCCCAGAGTTTTGCCTGCCAGTTCACTACCTAATTCCCATTTATACATCCTCTTTTGAGATTTCCAGTCATTAATAAATATTCGACGGGCAGAACCCAATAAAAGCAGTACGGCAAACTCGGCGGCCGCCACAACAGAAGGGTTAAGGACAACAGAAATGGCAATATTCCGTTTCAGGCAGTAATCCGCTTGAGGTTGATAAAATCCAGACGATTGATATTGATGTTATCAGTGAAGTTCTCGACTTAACCAAGAATATAGCCAAAACATACCGAGAGGCTGACATCTTCCATAAAAAAGCCTATCTTCACTTCTTTTTTAGGAAATTTCTAGTTAAAAATAAGAAAATTGCCAAGATTGAATATCAACAGATAATCGAGGTTTTAAAACAGGCCAATACTGTTATATTAAGTACGTCTTGGCTCCGCGGACAGGGCTCGAACCTGTAACCTTGGCCTTAACAGGGCCCTGCTCTACCATTGAGCTACCGCGGAATATTGTTTTTTGACAAATAATCTACCTTGATACCTTTATGTTTATGATTGTTCTTCCATCGAGCTACCCGTCCGCCACGGCTTCGCCGCAGGCGTGCCGGGCGGGCCGCGGAATACAGTGGGATTATATCATTTAGTCGCTTAACGTGCCAACCATTCATTTGGCGGTTTTTTGTTATATTATAAACAGTATGGGAGTTGTTATTATTGATAATAAAATAACCAGAGAAAATGTTGCCATTGCTCGGGAAGAATATTCAAGCTACATTAAGATCACGGCGGACATTGTCCAGAAAATAATTGCCGTGGGCGGTCAATTTCACGCGGACGCAGAAGAAGTTTTGACTTCGAAATATGGGAGTGTATCCAAAAACATTTGGGGCGGTGGTTATAGCATCAAAAGGAAGGTTTTTGAAACAAACGCTTTATTAAACATCAAGCCTGGGATTAATGAGAGCTCGGAAATCTTGGATTCAAACAAACGCAACGATTTTTTAAATCTGGTAAAAGAGAAATTATCAGAAATCGAAACGCTTATATGACTTACAAACCGACTTTAAAAGATGCGGCAGTCGATCTGCGACGGGCAATCTACGCCAGCTTTTCCAAGGACGGGTTTCAAGATGAAGAGGCAAAGATGTTTTTGGATAACGCCAGGAAAATAATTGTCCAGAATCCCATTTCCAACCCTGATTTTGAGAAGGCAGAAAGGGATTTTCAAAAGGAGTCACGAAATCTTGAAAGAAAAAGGGAGCATCTTTTGATGGCCTCGATTTTTCTTCTTGACGGGTGATTTTCGTCTGTTATAATATTTCCGATGCCTAAAGTTTTGAAGTATTTTCTTCTCCTTCTTCCCATACTCGCGATCGGCGTTTTTCTCTTTCTTCTTTTAACTGGTAAGGGTGGTTGCACTTATGTTTTTGGTAGATGGGTAAGAATTCCTTTTCTCCAAAAGTACTCCTGCGGGACTTATTTGGAGAAGGGGGAGGAAGGTCAACAGCTTGATAATTGAAAATGGGTGGGGGCTTGCAATTTATGCCAAAGCGTGTTATAATGTATATGTTTCGATATTTCGGATAGCTTTCTTTCGTTTCCAGATGGTTTCCTTTTTAGGTCCCCAGATGGCGTTTAAAGAAGCTTCCACACTAATTCTATGTTAGGAGGTGACACAATTTAATAGCATGAGCACCAAACTTTACGTAGGCAATCTTCCCTACAGCATGACCGACGACAAACTCGCCGAGTTGTTTGCTGAAGCGGGAGAAGTAGTTTCCGCAACGGTTATCACCGACAGAAACTCCGGCCGATCAAAGGGCTTTGGTTTTGTTGAGATGGCTTCCGAAGCGGACGCTAAGAAAGCAATTGAACTTATGAACGGAAAAGATCTCGATGGCAGACCAGCAGTTGTTAATGAAGCTCGACCAAAAGAGCCACGAAATAACTTCTAAGCTTTCATTTGATTTATAGAAGAGCCCCCCACGCTCAGCGTGGGGGGTTTTTCGTTTTCTAGAGAGTTTTTTTGTAGAGGCGGAAAGGCCTCCTCTACGTGTGGTTTATTTAACAATTCAACAATTATCATCAAATCCCAAAAACACAATCTGTGCTAGAATGTCTTTACTATGAAGACCGTTCGCACTAGAGTCGCGCCATCCCCAACCGGATTTCCCCATGTCGGCACATTGTACCAGGCCCTTTTTGATTTTGTCTGGGCCAAAAAAAATGAGGGTAAATTTATTTTAAGAATTGAAGATACAGACGCAAAAAGAGAAGTTGAGGGCGCCGAACAGGCAATTTTCGACGCTTTTTCGTGGGCGGGTTTAAATGCTGACGAGGGTCCTAATTCCGGAGGAGAATTTGGTCCTTATCGTCAATCGGAACGTTTAACGCTCTATAAAAAATACGCGGAAGAACTAATCGAAAAAGGATTTGCCTATTACTGCTTTTGCGACGAGACCCGTCTCGAAACTCTTCGAAAGGAACAAGAGGCAAAAAAGCTTCCTCCCCGTTACGATAGATTTTGTCGCGATATAAATCCTCAAGAGGCCAAGAAGAGAGTGAAAGCAGGAGAAAAAGCCTGCATCCGCATGAAAATTCCGGATCACGAAAAGATAAAGGTGACGGATCTTATTCGCGGAGAGATTGAATTTGACAGCGATACCTTGGACGATCAAGTTATTTTAAAGTCGGATGGTTTTCCCACTTATCATCTCGCCGTTGTCGTTGATGACCATTTGATGGAAATTTCTCATGCCATAAGGGGAGAAGAATGGCTACCATCTGCTCCAAAGCATGTATTACTGTATCGATACATGAATTGGGTGCCGCCCGTTTTCGTTCACCTTCCAATTTTGAGAAATCCGGATCACTCAAAAATGTCAAAACGTCAGGGTCTCACCTCCGTTTTCTGGTATCGTGACGAAGGCTATCTCCCCGAAGCTCTTCTTAATTATCTTGCTTCCATCGTTTGGAATCATCCCGAGGGAAAAGAAATTTTTGGGATTCCTGATCTAATAAAATATTTCGAATTTAAAGATATGTCTTATGCTGCCCCCATTTTTGATTTGACTAAACTTGAGTGGATGAGTGGAGTCTACCTTCGCGGTTTTTCAGTGGAACAGTTCATTGATAAGATGGACGAATATCGAAATCGATTGGGCAAGCGAAATCTTTTGGAAACTTTAGGAATGGAAAAACTTAGAAAGATTATTCCTTTAGTGCAAGAGCGGATTAAAAAACTTTCGGAATTTGGTCCTTCGGTGGATTTCTTCTTTGTTTCCCCTCACCCACTTTTGGTTAGATACGAATATTCACTTCAGGCCCGGTATTTGGACAAAATCCCGGAAATGCTTGATATGATGTTTGACCGATTTACGAAATTATCCGATTTCTCCGCAGGTTCAATTCACAATTCGGTAAATGAAATTGTGACCGCGACGGGATGGAAAAAAGCCGATTTTTGCATGATGATGAGAATCGCAATTACCGGTAAAACAATATCTGCTCCCCTTTTTGAAAGTATGGAAATTATTGGGAGGGACGCTTCCTTTGAAAGACTTGGAAAAGCCAAAGAAGTGGTCATAGAACTTATTAAAGATGGACAGAGTCAAACGTAAAAAATTTACCGGAACCAAAAAGAAGCTCCAAAAATCGGCCCCTTCTCCGAATCGCGGTTCATATGAGAAGTTAAAAAAACACCTAATTAAAAGTAGAGACCTAGCAGGTAAAGATTTTCTTGAAAAACATCAAAAGACAATCAGCTGGCTAAAAACAAGAGGGGTGGACTTGGTAAATCTTTCCGAAAAAGGACTTCGGTTTGGAGCGTCCGCTCTTCTCTTTACCGCTTTGGCTACCGGCTATGGAGTTGCTTCAATAATCCCCAGTAAAAAGGAAAGTAAGCTTATTACAACAACTCTAAACGACCCGAAAGCGTTTTCTTACCGAACCTCCCTTGTAGCACGTCTAAGCCAATACTTCGAGAGTGAAATTGAAGCGCCGAACGAAAAAACTAAAGAAAAAATAGCCAAAGAGCTTTCAAGTTCCTTTGAACTACCGATAGTTTCGGAAATTGATGGCTACATTCTGCCAGATTATCATGGGCTAACCGGTTACGAACAGCATCTTTTTCGCTACCCGGGAGACGCTGCTTTTAATCATGTGGAAACGGCGATTGAATGGGAAAAATACGGGGTAGAGGGAATCGCTCCGGCGACTGGCGCTTGGGGGTACTTTGCTCCTTCCAAAGAAGTGTTGACAGACGATTTAGTCCAAAAAGAAAAGTGGTATGCTGTTTGTCAAACATTTTTGATTCCTGGCTGGAATGAGAATTTGGCAAAATACGCAGAATGGTATAAATATCGTAAAGTAATTATGGTAAATGTCAAAACGGGACAGACAGTTGTCTGCGCTTTGGGAGATTCTGGTCCGGCCACCTGGACAGGTAAGGTTTTTGGGGCTTCGCCGGAAGCGATGTGGGCGCTAGGTCTTGGGGAGGGATCAAGAAAAGGAGAGGTTCTAATGTACTTCGTGAATGATCCCAAAGATAAAGTTCCCTTGGGTCCGATTCTGCCAAAAGAACTCGAAACAATTACGCGCGCTTAAATAATATGAAAGTATTTTATGAATCTTTAATTGAATACTCCCGCGTTGACCGTCTCATATCTGGTCTGAACGAAGCGGAAAAGAATGAAATTTTGTCGTTAATCAAAGAAACCCTAACCTTAAGATTGATTGATTCCATTCTAGATAAACTTTCCCCCGCTTCCGAAGAACTATTTTGGGAACTTTTTCTGGAAGATGCCTCAAGCGAAGATATTCTTACCTTTCTTGAGGGAGAAGTTGCTGGAGCAAGGTTACTAATTACAGAAAAAGCGAAGGGAATCCTAGATGAACTGGAGTCAGAAATTTTGGAAGAAGAAAAAGCCTAATATCCCCCCACCGGCAGATACGCGTTCGTTTGAATATAAGATCTTGCCAACTCAAAATAGCATTTATCTTTGTCCAAAAACGGCAGGGATTCGCATATTTCTGGATCTGACGTTTCTTTGGCCACCTTAATCAAACACTCATCCATGGTCTTTTTACCCAACACCATTTCGCAAAGATATTTATCCCCTCTCGCAACTGCGATTTTCGCGTAACACTCGTTTCTTAAGTCCGTCGAAAGACTTTCACAATAATCCGAACTCCTTGAAAGGACAGCCATACAATAAGTACTTTCTTCCCCTTGAATTTGACTGCAGGCTTTGGTATCTCTTCTGGCAAGGGCAGTGCAAAGATCATTGTAGCTAATCTTTAACCCAGAAGCTTTAGAACAAAGTTCCGGTTTTTTGTATCCCACGGCGAAGTTGAAATAGCAGTCGTTCGGGTAGAGAGTGCCATAATCGCAAAAAGAAGCGTCCTTTTTTGATTCCGCCAGCTTGTCGTAGCATCTTTTCTTACGGTTTAGCGATAATTTATCGCAGTATTTTTCATCTTGAAGGGAAAAGGCAAGGCATTCGTTTTTTAAAAAGGAAAGGGGAATTTTTTGGCAATAACTTGGATCACTGGAGGTTTCCGCAAGGCAGGTGGCTTGGTTTACCGTAAGTTTTATTTGCTGACAATATGAGGCAACGGTTCTTTCTTCTTCCGTATCTGCCGTTTCAAAATTGATATTAATTTTTCCCCCAATAACGTATTTCTGGGTTACGAAGGCTAGTATTCCTGCAATTAGGGCTAGAAATATAAATTTTTTCATTGGTGATTTAATTATACACGCTTTGCCGATGTTCAATGGCAGATATTCTAATAAGTCTCTCTTTTAGTAAAACTTCGTAGAGGATTCGATAAGGCCACGCCCGGGCCGATCGGAGATTTTTGAGTTCTCCCTCAAGTTTTTTACCAGTTAAAGGATCATTTTTTATTTTTGCCACACCTAGAGCCACCTTTTTTCTCTGCTCGTGGTTAAGTTTGCGAAATTGTTTAAGAGAGGGTCCTGTAAAGGGTATTTCAAACTTCATTTAAGAATTCTTCATAAGTAACAATTTTTCCCTTACGAAAATCTTCTGCACTTTCCCGAATAGTTTTCATGAGTTTTTTATTAGATAAAATCTCCATTGTTTCTTCCCAAGAGTCCACTTCTTCAAGAATGGTGTAAAAATTTGACCGTGCTAGGCTGGCGGGAATTGTTTCCGGTAGTTTTTTGCTATAATAAACTTGCATTCGGGTGTCGCTTGTCTCGCCACATCTACCGATGTGGCGGATCTAATGGCCCGCCTCGACTCGCTCGCCTCGCGGAAGCTGGCGAAGCGAGCCGTCTCAGCGAGGCAGGTAGGACCCATCTTTACATGTTTGAAGTCTATGTTCTAAAAAGTGAAAAGGCGAAGAAGAGTTATGTCGGATCTACCAACGATATCCAACGAAGGCTGACTGAGCATAACTCTGGTAAGTGTTTTTATACCAAACGCTATTTACCTTGGAGATTGATTTACGAAGAAAGCTTTGAAGACGAAGGAGATGCTAGAAAAAGGGAGAATTATTTTAAGACGAGTGTTGGGAGAAGATTTCTTAAGAAAATATTTGATTGTTATTCGGGAATCGTCTAATGGTAGGACACGTCCCTCTGGAGGACGGTATCTTGGTTCGAATCCAGGTTCCCGAGCCACACTTAGCGTGGCTAAAGTGCGCTAAAACGGGCACTCTATGCATATCGCGTGACTCCAGCTCGCTCACGAGGAGCTAGTTTTGTCTTTTAATAATTTTTCTGATTGTTTTCCAAATCAGGATAAAAAACGCCTTAACCGCCCTCCTAAACAAAACCGCGATCGCTTTCAAAATCTCAATTATCTTTCCCCCCACTTTAGTTTTCCGGTAAGTAAATAGCAAAACGCTAATTACCAAAATTACTATTCCACTAATAATAAAATGTATTCTTCCTCCAAAATAATTTGATTTTTTAACTTTATCTTTTTCATCAATGGTAATTTTTTACCAGTTGTAATCGTTTCGGAAACCTTATCACTGGTGACTTTTACTTCCCCGTTCTCTACTGCCACCGAAATGGCATTCGTCTTATTTTCAACCACAAACTTGGTGTGAATGTTTTGGACAATAAAATATTCTGACTCTGCCAAAGTGCCGGCGATAAGTTGGCTAAGCTTTGATTGAAATAGGAGCAAGTCGTAGCGATCAAATTTAATCGCGTAAACCGTCATCGAAGACGTAAATTCAGCGGTGAGCTGACCCTTAAGAAGAACCGGCCGATGGCTATATTCTTTTGAAAAAATTGTCCCTTCCGTAATACTCAACGTGCCTGCCGGATTAAGATATTTTAGCCGTAAATTACTGTCAGCCCGATAAATTAACCCGGGGGTGAGCTGAGCAAAACTCAAATCACCAGCGGGAACAAAGGCATCTCCGCTGTAGCGAGAAAGGTTACTTGAAGTTTCCGTTCCCTCCTCTTTTGCGGTTTCGTCCGGTTTATATTCGGTTGAATAACTTCCCACCTGATAATACTTAAATTTCTTATGATTTAGAGCGCCGTAAAAAATTCCTTTGTCGTTGGCAGTTACAAAAACGGTGTCCTCGATCGTCCCTTTTTGAGATCCGGCAGGAGTTTTATCAATATTGTTATCAGTAAAAATCCTTATCACCCGGTGCGGTTCCGTTTCAGTAACGGTGGAATAAATTACATACTTTCCCCCGGGAGAGATTGATATATCAAGTTCGTCTCCTCGAGTAATTAAATCTTTTTCCCAAGCTTTACCACCACCGCTAAAAAGAAAGGCTTTCTCGACCATTACAATTCCAATTTTACTGGCATCTTGGCTACTGTCAGCGGCCCGAGGAGTCCCGTTTATGTCTCCTAGATTAGAAATTACATTGTTGTTGATTGTGAATACGCAGTAACCCCCTCCTTTGGGACATCCCGAAACGATGTTGTTCCCAACAGTAAAATGAAACCCTTGCTGGGCAGAGTAAGTCATCGGCGCTTCGCTATTTTCAGTCCCTTCAATGTCGTAACGGGTATATTGGTAAAGCCCTTTGTTTAAAAGCTGGAAAGGGTAAACGTAAAATCCATCGGGGGAAACCTCGCAAAGCTGGGCGCTACTTTGAGGATCGAGTTCTAAACTGCCGATACTGCCTCCCTGATTGTTAAAAAGCTGAAGTTTATTAGTTCCCTTACTTAAGCCAAAAATACCGGCGTGAACATAAAGAGCCGTCGTATTGCCATCATAAGAAGTATCAAGCGCTGCTTGTGAGTTACCATCGGTCGCCACTGTGGGAATTAACTTTCTCTGATTTCCAGTTAAACTGTCCAAGAAATACAATTTTCCAGTATCAGGTTTATTGTTAGTGGTGTAATAAACTACTAGTTTTCCATCTTTACTGGCAACAATGTTTGATAAAATTTCCTTCCCCAAATCTTTCTCCCAAAGAAGTTCCGGCTCCTGAATCGTCAATCCACCATCTGACGAGCGGCCACCCATTTTTTCCATCGTAAACTGCAAGTCCTGATTATTAGGAACCGCATTAATATCTTGGCTAATGGTTTTATAGCCAGGAGCAGAGATCGTAAAAAGATATTTTCCCGGCTGCATTCCAGGAAGAGAAGTTTGATCACTTATTTCTTCATCAAATCGCCAATCTTGATTTGAAGCTATCACTCGGGCAGTTACAAAATTTCCGGCAGTATCTTTAACAGTAACTGTAAATAGCACATCTTGATCTTTAAGAACAAAATTAACGTTATTAAAAGTTAAACTATCTTCCGCGCAAGGATCGTTGATGTTATCGATCTTTAAGACAACTTTTTTAGTTTCGTTTTGGGAAAAGTCTGGATGAGTTGCAGACAGCATCGCCGTTGCCAGTGTAGTAATGCCTTTGAGATGGTACCAACCATAATCACCAACCGTTGCCGTTTCCCCTGTGCTTGCCGTAATCGTCGCCCCAACTACTTTCTTGCCTTTCAAGTCCTCAACTCTGCCATTAACACTACCGGATAAAAGGGGCGAGGAAAAAGAATGATAGTCCGTTTTCCTTTGTCATCAAAAATCACTAAAGTATATTTTTTAGATCTTCCACAGTAGGTAGTTTTGGCAAACTCAGTCACATCAAGGAAAGTGCTGAAATTAACTTTATTTAACCCAACAACAATCTGGGAAGTTGAGTAAACTGGAGTTTTGGTTGAAGTGCCATCGTAATCGCCCTCATAAATTTTGACAAAGGCCTCCCCACTTTCCTCACCAGTGTTTTTGACGTCAAACTCCAACATAAAGTTATTAAGCTCGCCGGAAACTAACTTTTGAGAAAACTTATCAATTTGAAAATGCGGTGGAGTCGGCAGTTTATCAATTGTTAAAACAAAAGTGTTGTTGCCCTCGCTTCTTTCCGTAATCATTTGGTTAGGATCAACATTGAAAATTACTTTGGTGAGTTCCCCATCGGGCGCGGTAAAGGGAATTGTTTTATACCAAATAGCGGGCACCTCATAATTGTCGGCATCTGATTTAAAACCTTGCAGATACTTAGCGAAGTTACTTTCCTCAATCAAGAAATCAGTCACGTAATCCTCCAAAGTTTTTGGCGGCCCGTTCCTAGCGCCCGCGTAAATTAGTTCAGAAATTGTTTCTTTGAATAACTGCCCTCCACCGGACACAAGACCATCTCGATTTCTAGTGTGACCCCAAGAAGCCTCCGCCCCAATATCCCGGGCGTAACCCCTGCCGTTGTTAACCACCTTGAAGGTCAAAGTCTTCGCGCTATCGTCATAAATTACCCCATGATAGTAAAAATTGCCATAAGGATTCCCCACCGATATGTCCGGGGCGTAAAATTTTTGATCAAGCGCCAGGTACTTCGGCAAGCCGCCAGTTGCGGGGCAATACAATTCTCAATCAAAGGTTTACAGGCAAACCAAGCCATAAAAACCGTTTCCATATTCTCTCCTTTTCTGATTATGTCCGCAATTCCTTTGATAAATTTAATGTTGTCTCTGATCGAATTTCCCGTCCCCATCTTACAGACTTGCTGGAAAGTATCCCAACAATAATCCCCCTGCCAAACGAATTTATAGGAGGCGCATTGGCCATAACAAAGTTCTTCCGCGGGAGTGTAGGTAGTAGCCGCAAGGACTTTCCTTACCATTAACAGGCTAATAAAAGCTGCGGCGATAACGGAAACGAAAAGTAATATTTTTTTCACAAATAGGTGTTTCTTCACCAGCCAATTCCAGCCTTGCGGGTTTTGATAAAATCTCCGGTTTGGGGGTTAAGATCAACATAAAGGGTTTTATTTTCGCCAACCAAACATTTAACGGTCCATTTAGTGTCAAGATCAAAGAAAAACTCGTTTTCGATTACTTCCCCGCATTTTGGAATCGCTATCTTAGCCACTTCATCGCTATCAATCCAATTTTCAGGAACCGGAGTGGTCTTTTTCTTGTTGCTATCATCAGTTAGTTCCACTTTCCCCTCAACCACATTAACTTTGTAATTAGTGCCTTTTGCAGGCGAGTAAAAGATAATAAACCAAGTTCTTGAGGTACCATCAGGCTGCACGTTAACGGTGCTTAAATTGGCTAAGAAACAATCGGAGGAGAACTTCTTGGCTTCGGCAAGGGCTACCTCGTAAGCCTTTCTGGCGGTTGACATTTTATTGCCAAAGATGGTTGAATCCTGGGATTGTTGGGAATTAGTTCCGCCTGTATCGGTAGTGGCGGGTTTATTCTTTGAAAGAAAAAACAGTCCTCCGGCAACGACGGCGACCAAGACTATCCCAAAAACAAGATAACTCTTTTTCATATAACGACGGTATATATCAAATCAATTTATGTTTGCAGCTCAAAAAGAAAAATTTTCGTAACCGCCCGATTGACCATTAAGCCCGTTTAGGGTTTTGGTGTAGGTACTCATAAAACTTTTAAAAATCAGAAAAGAAATTATTATTGAAAGGACAGTCAAAACAATCGCAACTATCCCAATTTTTTTTGACTTATCGTCCCCTTGCTTTAGATATTTTATGGCAGGAATAAGACCAAAAGGAGGCAAAAATAAACTTAACAAATATACGGATATCTGTTTAAAAAGAGAAGTAGAAGCGTCTCCACCGACTATCTTGTAACCACAGACTGGACAGAAAAAATCCGTGGGACCGATGTTGTTTTTACATTTGGGACAGATCGATATTTGATCCATAAATGAAGTATACATCAAAAAGATGTAGAACCTTAAACTGGTCATTGACAAGTACTACAACTAGGTGCATTATGTGAAGTATGACAACTAATAACGACAGGCAACGAGTAACCCTGTTTCTTAACCCAGATCTGCTAAAACAAGCCAAAGCCCAAGCGGTGATAGAAGAATTCAGCCTAACATCATTAGTCGAAAGAGCTTTGGTTAAGTATTTACCTAAAGAAACAATTCTCAAAAAGGCCGACATTAGAATATCTCGTTATCATTGAAAGGCGGTGAAAAATATGGCAGAAATTGTAAAAGAAACTATTACCACAAATGAAGATAATACAAACAGCACTGCACCAACTACAGTAAAACCAGTTAAAATTCAAGCCAGCAGCGTCCAAACGGTTGAGTATTTAATCTATTTCCTTTTCGGAACAATGGAAATACTCTTGGCATTCCGTCTTGTGCTTAAGTTGATGGGAGCAAGTACTGCAAGCGCCTTCGTTGGCCTAATCTACGGTATAACCGGAATTTTCATTTTACCTTTTGAGGGAATATTCCGTCGAGGGTTTTCGGAAGGGTTGGAAACAACTTCCGTTCTTGAACCAGCAACCTTAGTCGCCATTATTGTTTACGCGGTAGTGGCTTGGGGAATTGTAAAGCTATTGCGAATACTTTCAGGCGAAAAACAGCCAACAGAATAATTCGGTTAGTTTGGATTACGAATAGTGTAAAAGAAAGAAGGTGAAAGGTATGACTATCCTTTATTGGATTGTGTTTGGATTGATTGCCGGAAGTATCGCTAATTTCATTGCCCCTAGTTCTCAGGGAGGGATTTTAGGATCAATCATTCTGGGAATTATTGGGGCTGTGGTTGGTGGATATCTTGGTCAAAGATTTTTTGATGTCGGAGTTACCGGATTTAACCTAACCTCTTTTATGGTAGCGGTCGCCGGATCATTGCTTGTTCTTTTTATAGGCAGGTTACTTATGAGAAGTTGATCTAGGAAAAACTTTCTTAAAAACGGAATAAAATTAAAGATTTTTGAAAAGGAGGGGAAAATAAATGAAAGGATTTATTGAATTTATAAGAGGACAAGGAGTAATGGGACTCGCCGTTGGGTTTATTCTTGGCGGCGCCGTTTCAAAAGTAGTCGCTTCGCTCGTGAACGACATCATTAACCCTTTAATTGGAATTTTGCTGGGCGCGGCGGGAAATCTTGATCAAGCCTATTTTAAAATTGGGGTAGCAAAGTTGATGTGGGGAAGTTTTATTAGTACCACAATAGACTTTATCATTATTGCTTTGGTTGTTTATTTTGGGGTAAAGATCCTGAAACTAGATAGGCTAGACAAAAAAACTTAGGGTATTGCATTTATTAAAATTGTCGTTATACTTAAATGGTGATGGTCAAAAAAGTAATCTTTCCCTTAATCTTGCTCTTCGTCTGCGTTTCTCTTTTTGGCGTCTTAAGTCCTTCCCGAACGGTCAAGGCAGAAAATTATGACCGCATTCCTGGGAAGGTACTTGTTAAGTTCCGAGCAGAAGCTTCTAACCAAGAGATCGACAGACAAATTAACACCTTTTCCGCAAAATTTAAAAGAAGGATGGATTCCATTGACGTTTTTGTTTTTAAAGTCCCCACAGGAACTGAAGAAAGATTTTTGAAAACGCTTTCCAGAAACCCCTATGTTGAATATGCAGAACCAGACTACGTCGCCACCGCCCTCTTTGACCCAAATGACCCCTATTTTAGCAATCAATGGGGGTTAGAAAATACTGGCCGGGTAATCAGCGGGGTGGTCGGTAAGATTGACGCGGATATCGATGGGCCAACTGCCTGGGATACCACTAAGGGCGGGGTAAAAGTTGCCATTCTGGACTGCGGTATTAATGAAAACCACCCAGATTTGGTCCTAAAAGTTGTTGATCACAAAGATTTTACCGGATCGACATCAGGAACTAATGATATCTACGGTCATGGGACGCATGTTGCTGGTATTGTGGCGGCAGAAACCGATAATGGCATAGGGGTAGCGGGAGTTTGCCCAGACTGTTATTTACTTAATGGGAAAGTGTTGAACGATAACGGTTCCGGCGCCTACTCGTGGATAGCTAACGGTATAATTTGGGCAACCGATAATGGGGCTAAAGTTATAAATCTTAGCCTAGGCGGCGCGCAAAGGTCCACTACCTTGGAAAATGCCGTGAATTACGCTTGGAATAAAGGGGTGGTTGTGGTGGCCGCTGCCGGAAACTCAAATAATTCTTCAAAAACATATCCTGCCGCATACACAAACGCCATTGCTGTAGCCGCTACTGATAATAAAGATCTTAGGGCATACTTTTCTAGTTATGGCGCAACCTGGGTAGATATCGCGGCCCCTGGAGTGTATGTCTTTTCTACTTGGAAAGATACTACTAGCAACGCCAATCCCCAACCGGAATGCGACGGCGCTGACTGTTATAAATATGCTTCTGGTACTTCTATGTCGACCCCAATGGTAGCCGGCGTCGCCGGACTAATTTGGAAGTCTAGCTATGACCAATCGGCTTCCTCGGTAAGAACAAGAATGGAAACTACCGCCGACAAAATTGCCGGAACTGGAACTTATTGGTCGGCAGGGCGGGTTAACGCCGCCAATGCGGTATCGTTATCTACTTCCCCAACGGACACGGAATCACCAACAGTTTCTATAACCAGTCCTTTAGATGGAAGTTTTGTTTCCCGAGGTAAAAAAGTGACAATCTCCGCCACCGCAACTGACAACGTTGCCGTCAAGAAAGTTGAATTTTACATTAACGGCAAACTCCTAAGCACAGACGCAACCGAACCTTACGTCGCCTCTCGGCGGGTTCCATTCACAAGAGGCATTACCTATGAAATTATGGCAAAGGCATACGATACCTCGGAAAATACTGCCCAAATGACCGTCTCCGTCACTTCTCGCTGATAATTTTTAGAATAAGTAAAAACGTATTCCAAATCACCGGTTTTCCTCAAAGTATTCATACACCGATTTTGATATTTTCGCTATCTGTTCTTCCGCTGCCAAGCGGTCATCGCTCTCCGACAAAACCGCAATTATGTAATCGCCTTTTTCGCCATAAACTATCCCTGCGTCGTGGGAAAAAATACCAAGCTCGCCCGTCTTATGAGCAACGGTGACTTCTTCAGAAAGATATTTTGGTAATTTATGATTTAATAGTTGCCCTTTTAAAAGATTCAGCATTAATTTTGTGTTTTCCTGATTGGCCAGTTCTCCGTTATATAATTTTTCAAAAAACAAAGCTACGTCATAGGCAGTGGTTATTGGTGGCTCTCCAATAATTGATTCTTCTAAAAGATTATCTTTCAGGAAAGTTTGCACTATAGATAGACCTATTCTTTTAGCCAATAAAAGGGCGGCGTAGTTATCTGAAATAGTGATCATCTTTGCCAAAGCATCCTCAACACTTAAAGTTATCGTCCCTTCAGTTAACTCGGCCACTTCCGAATCAATGTTAAAATCACGGTTAAGCTCCTCAACTTCTCGACTCAATACCTCATTCTTACTTAGTTTCCCTTCTTGAATTTGATTAAAAACCGTCGCCATCACCCAAAGCTTGTATAAACTAGCCGCCTCAAATTTCATGTGTTCATTAGCAAAGCAACTTTCCCCGGTTTTAAGGTTCTTAACAACTATGCCATATTTTCCGTTAGCCCCCTTTATCTCTTTTTCAATCGCCTTTTTAAGACCTTCCGGCGAAGAATTTATTTCCGAAAAATGAGGGCTAATGAAACTTACGAAGGCTTCCGCAAGAGATTTTTGAGAACCGGACTTTTTATAAACCGAAACTCCCGCGATAAGAAGGCAAAAGATAATTAAAACTATAATCTTTAATTTCATCATTAATAAATAAAAAACCAAAAAGACATTCCTGTGTCACTTTATCACTTTCATTATAAATGGTATCCTCAAACGGATGAATCATCTGCCACTCACCGTCTGTCTAGTTTTTGCCTTCACCTACCTTTGGATCGTGATTGAATTTGCCAAAAAACCAAAAAAACGAAGAAAAACCGCCATCGACGCCCTTATATTTACCATCATCATCGTTCTCCTTTTTCTCTTCGGTCCCCTTATCGCCATCTCCCCCATCAAACCAGGATACGAAACTAGAGTCGAAGGGACAATTACCATTATTTATCCAAACGCTTTCTCCCCCGAAGCCGATCGCTTTTTGGAAACCACCAAAAAAGCTGAGCGTAATATGTACTCGATCTATCAAGAAACTTATCCCGTCAAAATCATCTGGGCAAAATCAAGCTTCGACATGATGAGGTTTGTCGGGCGATCTCATGGCGGCGCGGCCGGGCTTGCGGCGATAGTAGTAAGCCCAGATCGAATGGATGAGGGGGTGCTCACCCACGAGCTTTCCCACCGCTATCTTCAACAAAAAGTGGGTAAACTTGGGATTTTCTTTCCTCGCTGGTTTGATGAAGGACTCGCCACTTATCTTGGCCATACTGATTCGATGGCAAAATACACAAGCGATGGGATAATAAGAGATGCTTTGCAA
>Ga0210051_1001679_pt1 | contig 22409 bp, 25 predicted proteins | sample CryGey092014_all_FD_185464 | JGI IMG/M metagenome (GOLD analysis project Ga0210051, IMG submission 185464) | Groundwater microbial communities from aquifer - Crystal Geyser CG23_combo_of_CG06-09_8/20/14_all (SPAdes) (version 2) | ecosystem: Environmental > Aquatic > Deep subsurface > Groundwater... | reverse complement strand
AAGAAGGATCAAGCTGGATGGCTTGTCACAAAGATAAAGAATCAAAAAATTCTTAAGTCTTAGGCTAGTAAGTAGTTAATTTGGAGGATGAAGTGCTAATACCGGTCTTTGGATCTTGTCCCACATATTTGAATAAACACCAAGACACAGTTCAACGCCACATATTGTTGGAATTAGGCCATGCTGGATTGGAGTGGAGGTCAATAGGTCAAACTGATTACCCGGATAAATTTCCTCTTCGCGAAGTACATATTCTAGCCAAACACTGTTCTGGTGGTGTAATACTTGGATTTTCACAATTTGAAACTAAGACGGGGGTATGGAAGAGAGGCACGCCATATACGCGAAGACAGAATAAGATATTAAAATTTCCAACGGCCTGGAATCAACTAGAAGGAGGCATTCTTTTTGCATTGGGCCTTCCCCTCCTAGTGTTTAGGGAAGATGGGGTGTCAGGAGGGATCTTTGATAATGGAGTTACCGATCTTTTTATTCATCAAATACCAAATTCAAAATTGACAAGAGAAAATAGAACGGAAGTACGCGAGGTTATTAGAAAATGGGCGCACAAGGTACATGCACATTATTATAGAGAATAGGCGACCGCAGAGCAAACCCTTCGCCTCTTTGTAAAAGGGCTCTTTGAAAGAAAGGGAATTGAAAAGAATCTTTGGGCGAAAAAATTTATAAAAAGTATCGTTTATTGTAAAGAAGAAATCGCCGTAAGTTTTTATTATAAAAGCAGTTCTGAAGAGGTAAAACCCTTTTATCCGGCCAGCGGCCGGGTGGGGGCGGCCACTGGCCGCAGTTCAGTTTCTTTGGCAGACAAAAAAATTACCCCTATCAGTACTGATAGGGGTAATCATCAAGATTGGCTCCCCGGGCAGGACTCGAACCTGCGACACCGTGGTTAACAGCCACGTGCTACTACCAGCTGAGCTACCGGGGAATAATTTTATCTAAAAATTTTCTGCCTGCTCCAGTTTTTAAATACTTTTCCTGTTTCAGGGCAGCTTTTTTGTCAGAGAACTTTTCAGTATATATTAATTCAAATGGACCATTTTGTCTAGTCCATGTGCTTGAACCTGTGTTATGATCATGCAATCTATCTTCATGGGCCTTGCTTGTACAGCCCATATATCTTTTGCTATTCTTCTTACTCTTCAACACGTAAACATAAAACACGTTAACAGCCCCCGCCTAAACCCGACCTTTTACTATTCATGGCGGGTCCGCCATGTGTTGCGTTTCCGGGTAGCTTAGGCGGAACGTGCTACTACCCCCACCCCCTCGCTCTTAAACAACAAGGGCGGGTCCGCTGCGGCGGAAGCTGAGCTTTCGCCTAAGCCCGACCTTAATCTATTCGTGGCGAATCCGCCTTTATTGGCGGAACCGAGGAAGATACTAATACTAAGTACGAAGTATTAAGTACTAGATATAGAGTATAAAAAGAACGCTTTCATAAATATAGCCTATGGACTGGGAATAAATTAAGTCTATAGGCTATATGTATTAAATCTCACAATATTACAGACTCTTGCTCGACTTGGATGAAACTAGATAGATCAACAAGAAGCAAGCCGGTAACAAGACATTAACGTATGAATTGAACGCGCTCGCTACTATCCAGACAATGATCTGGCCGGCTGCCCCTTTGAGCGCGAGCGTTATAAGCCCTGCTATCACACCCACTACAAAACCTATTCCTACGGTTATTAATACAAGCATAACAAAAAGGCTTACAATTTTTCCTAAACATCCCCTGACAAAGTTAATACTTTTCTTTAAAGCCGAAACCGGACCTATATCATCTGCAATAAGAATATACGGGGCCATGAATAAGAGTATAAATACATACAGCCCAACGCCGCTGACAATGAGAGCAACAGCTAAAAGTATCACAACGCCTACCAAATTTTTTATAGCCATCGCCAGGGAAATCGCGAAAGCTACAACGAGCGTAAAGGCTATTAATATCGCAAGGATTAATGCCCAAACACCCAGCACCCTTAAATAGAACTTTGTGCCATATTGCATAATATGCCCTAATTGGGCCTTCTGATTCTGGATATATTCCTTTAAAGAACCTAAAACACCTCCGAAGATAAGCACACCTATGAGGCCGAGCAAAATACTGATAATTATAATTGCCGGAGAGAGATTGGCAGTAGCCGGGGCAGTCGGAGCAGCTTGCATGAACGGAGTTCTAAGAAAAGTCCCAACTAGATTAAAAACGAATAATACTAAAAGCAACTGGACATTCTTATTCGCTATGCCAAATCCTTTTTTAACGATTTCCATTATTCCCATCTATAACCTCCTTTTTATAAGGCCAAATTATCTTAACAAAAACGTTACATTATGTCAATAGAAAATACTGACGTTTATACTTGGTGCCTGCCCTCAATAGCCTTTGTCAAACTAGCCTGGTCTATATACTCCAGGCTCGAACCCATTGGAACGCCGGACGCTATCTTTGTAACTTTAACGGATAACGGCTTCATGAGTTTTGTCAAATAAAGGGCTGTCGTCTCGCCTTCTGTGTCCGGATTAGTGGCTATAATCGCCTCTTTTACCCCGCCCTTCTTTATTCTATCGATCAGCTCGTTTATCTTCAGGTCCTCGGGGCCTATCCCGTCAAGAGGAGAAAGAGTGCCCAGGAGCACGTGATAAACACCTCTGAAAGAGCCTGTTTTTTCTATCGAAGCTATGTCGCCCGGATCTTCCACTATGCATATCACGGATCTGTCTCTTCTTGTGTCCCTGCAGATGTCGCAGAGTTCAGCCTCGCTTAAATTATTGCAATTGGCGCAAAATCTGGTGGCTTCTTTGATCTTTAATATAGAATCAGAAAGCGCTTTCGCGGTTTCTTTGTTAACTTTCAATATATAAAGGGCAAGCCTCTCAGCCGTTTTTGGCCCGATCCCGGGCATCTTCGAGAATTCCTCGATCAACTTTCTCATCGATTCGGTATAACCGCTCATTCCATATCCTCTATATCGTTATCGGTGTGGCTTCTTTTTATAACTTTGCCGTTGAACATTTCAAGCGCGGAATCCACTATTTGGTCTTTATGATAATCCGCGTCACCCTTGGCGCCTTCATCAAGGCTCTGGCTGCCCGGGTCGGAACGGTCCTGCTTCGTGCCGCCCGGCGTTTTTTTTCCTTCAACAATAACAAATTCCAAAGCAAATCTTGCGTCCAGCAATTCCAGGAGCGCCTCTTCTATAAACTTTTTGTTTTGCTCCCTCTCCAGGACTTCCTTGTGGAACGAATACCCACTCGGGAATCCCAATGTAAGTTTTCCGTTCTCACATGAAATCGGGGTCCCTTCAAGAAGGCAGGACGCTATAGACATCCTTTTCACTCTAAGACGCTGGAGCAGGTTTGGCCATATATTTTTTATCTGCTCGAGTCCGGCGCTGTTTTTGGAGGTTTCATACTCCACAGTCGGAGCTTCTTCGGCAGCTTCTTCTTTTATATCTTTTTTCGCGCTGTTGGTTTTATTAGTTTCTTCTTTTGGTGGCGGCAAAGGCTTCGCCGTTCTCTGGTGTTTTTCTGAAATACGATCTTCCTCGGAGCCGTCCACCGTTTTTTTATCTATCTCAGATATCTTATTAAGTATCTCCCCGAGCGAGTGAATGGAATCTTTTTTCGCCAGTTTCACTATAGCCATTTCCAAAGGCACGCGGCCTAAATTAGACCTTTTTATAACGTCGTAGGTATTCGAAATAACATTCACCGCATATAGCAGGTCTTCCACGGTGAGACTTTCGCTCTGTTTTGATAACTTTTTTATCGCGTCCCCCGGCAGCTCTATAAGCTGCTCGAGGTCCTTTCCGACTTTTGCGACCAGAAGGTCCCTGAAATGCTTCAATAATTCGAGGGCCACGAGCGATACGTCTTTCCCTTCTTTAATTAAACTATCGATCGTCCGCAGCGCTTTTGAGGCATCTTTGTTTATTATCGCGTCTACTATTTCAAAAAGGGTTTCTTCGTTCAGCATACCGAATATTTGCGTAACGTCGGCGATTTCTATTTTTGTATCGGAAAATGAAGCAAGCTGGTCAAGAATGGATTCGGCGTCCCTCAAGCTGCCATCAGCTATTCTCGCTATAGCGAATAGCGCATTATCCGCTATCTTCAGGTTTTCCTGTTTTGATATAAACTTTAATTTTTTGATGATGTCGTCGGTGGAAATCTTTCGGAAATCAAACCTATGGCAGCGCGAAAGAATAGTGGGCGGCACTTTATGAGGATGGGTCGTGGCAAATATAAATTTCACGTGAGGGGGCGGTTCTTCCAAAGTTTTTAAAAGAGCATTAAACCCGTCGGACGTTATCTGGTGAACTTCGTCTATTATGTAGATCTTGAATTTACCGGCTGTCGGCGCGAATTTCACATTTTCCCTAAGGGTCCTTATCTCATCGATGCCTCTATTGGACGCACCGTCTATCTCCAGCACGTCTAGGTTCCTTGATTCCGAAATTTCTTTGCACGAAACGCATTTGCCGCAAGGATCCTGGGTAGGCCCTTTTTTACAATTCAGGGCTTTAGCGAAAATACGGGCGGCGCTCGTCTTGCCTATGCCGCGGGGACCTGTGAATATATAGGCGTGGGCTACACGGTCATTTTTGATGGCGTTCTTCAAAGTCTGCGTGATGTGGTCCTGGCCTATAATTTCATCAAAATTTTTCGGCCGCCATTTCCGCGCGAATACTATGTATGCCATGCTGTTCCTTTAATTTTACAAATTTTGCTACGCTTACGTTACTCTTGTTATGCCCCTCGCCCATTTCCTTTTTAGGAAAGGGGGAATGTTAAGGGGGAAAACTTCGTTTGCCCCATTAACATTTTTTGGGCGCTAGCCCCGCTCTAGTTTAACTCTTGGCGGGTCGTAGGCAAACGCCACCTTTTATACAGCGCGTTTGCCGGAGACCGAAAAATGGCGGGTAGTCGTGGACGGTAGGCGAACCCTACATCTCCAAGAGATTCAATTACTTGTAAAAATAACAATTCGCAATGGAAGACGCGGTTTCGTCTACTTCGGGCATCCTCTACCCAAACCTTTACTGTCTGTGCAACAGAAACGTGTTATCAAAGGACATACGAGAAAGCAATGATCCATCACTTCTTCAAGCGAGCTATTTCTTTTTCGATTGACTCAAGCACTTCCGTATTCTTTATCTCATCATCTATGCTAAAAACAACAAAGACTTTGCCACCATATTTTGCCTCAAAATCACGAAAACTTGCCTTCATTCTCTCGGTCGCAGAATAATTACCAAAATTCGCTTTTGCTGTTACAGGCTTAATTTGAATACCAAATGCCTTAGCGCCTACATACCCTAAATAGTCTATATCTCTAGCATGATCAAGCTCGGGGTCTGACTCTTCAAACTTAACCCCCGGAAACTTCTTGGCAATATTATCTGTTACAACCGATTTCTCACGGATAAATCCATCATACGTCCTCTCAATCGTTAGATTAGAGATATAGTCAATGCAATCTTGCAGGGTTAAACTCTTAAAGGCTTCTTGCCATTCAGGAATAACGATTTCGGTTATTTTTACGTGCAGTCTTTCTCCAAGCTCCTGCAAGACATCCTTCGTAACCTTGACTGGAGTTTTTCCATCCGTATACGCCTTCTCAAAATACCACTTTTCCCACTCTTCGATAGATTTGGGCTGACATTCACGAATTAACGCCATAACTGCGCCAACTTTGTTGGGTCGAGATAGCTGGTAAGTCTGACAGGCATAATTAAGTACCTTTTCTTTTTTACCAAAATCCTTTGAATAGCGTTTATTTTTCATTGTGAGCGTGCTCCAGATTTTGTAGTTCCAGAAATTTTTCTTTATATTTAAAAACCATATCGACATCAACAACAGCGAGCCCTTCTTTAACTAAGTGAGCATTCACGAACGTCTTATTTTTGAGATACAGATAACACAGGAGCCTATTCTCAGAATCATATTTTGTCTGGTCATATTTTAGAAATACTTTTTGACCCTGTGTTTTATTAACTAAATATTCCGTGGCCTTTCCATTTTTCAAAACATCTTGTTTAATTCCCAGAAGTCTCACAGTCAACCCATTACTCAACTTTATAAGCTCAGGACTCACCACTTCCTTGACCGTAAAATACTCCTCACGCTGTCCACTTTCCTGATCTATTTTTGAACCAAATTGTAGTTTTTTGGGGTCTATTTTTTTATCAACCTTTATTGGATCATTGAAAATATATGGCAATTTTTGAATTTCGTCTGCGAAATTGACAGTCATTTTCTCCTGTTTCGAAATCTCAAAGGCGCACTCTTCAGAAAAAAGACTTTGCCCACAACCGACTCTTTCTTTTATAAACGGTAAAAAATCGCCGTTTATCTCATAGCCGACAGAATTTCTGCTCAGATTCTTTGCCGCTAACATCGTTGTCCCGCTCCCCAAGAATGGATCAAGAACAGTATCGCCTACAAAAGTAAACATTTTTATTAGGCGCTTTGGCAACTCTTCCGGAAACATAGCCAAATGCTTACCCTGTTTTTCTCCTGGAAAATTCCAGTGCCCGGAAAAATATTGATTCCATTCTTCCGTTGTCATTTTTGACTTTTCTCTTATCTCATGAGTTACCGGAGCCACAACCCCCTGTTTCTTGAAAATCAAAATAAATTCATAATCAAGCTTCAGAATCCCATTCCTAGGGTACGGAAAAGACCCCATAACAGAAGCACCGCCTGTTGTATTACAAGTGGTAACTTTTTGCCATATCACAGCTCCCATATAATCAAAACCGATTGTTTCGCAAAACTTTATTATTTCAGTTCTAATGGGAATAACTTTGTAACGACCGTAATAAACAGACCTGGCAAATTGATCGCCTATGTTAATGCACAACCGGCATCCGTTCTCTATAACGCGATAACATTCATTCCAAACCAGATTAAGATTGTTAATATACTCCTCATAACTATGATTGAATCCTATCTGATCACTACTGCCATAATCCTTCAATTGCCAATAGGGCGGCGAAGTAACAACTAAATGCACAGAAGTATCTTTAACCTCCTGCATTTTCCTTGAATCACCTGTAAGTATTCTATGTACTGTTTTCATAAACACACCGCCTTTTTACTCTTGGCGAACCCTGACTTGTTACGCCTGCCAGGGTTCGCCTGAGCGTCAACAATGGCGGAGAGGCTGGGATTTGAACCCAGGGGACCAGTATTAGCCAGTCCAACCGCTTAGCAGGCGGTTGCTTTCAGCCACTCAGCCACCTCTCCGAATTGCCATAGCGCTAAAACTACAGGCAATTCGTCCCGAGCCGCTATTGCTAACCTTCTAGCGACGAGGGACTACTCCTAATTCTAAGAGTTTGGGCAAATCGTCCAGAACCGCCCTTGTCTAAGTTAATGCGGCGAGGGACTAAGCCTCTCTCGCTTCTTCTCCCGTTTCTTCCTAAAGAACTCTTTCAGCAAGGAGCCGCAGTCTTCCTCGAGAATCCCTTTTTTAACCTTGATGCGGTGGTTCAATTTCTTATTATTCACGATATTAAAGACCGAGCCGCAGGCGCCGGTTTTCGGGTCAGGGGCGCCGTATACTAAATACTTGATCCGGCTTAAAATAAACGCCCCGCAGCACATCGCGCAGGGTTCTATTGTAACATAAGCCCTTGTATTTATCAATCGTTCGTTATTAAGATATGAAGCTGCTTGGGTCAAGGCTATCATTTCAGCATGCGCGGTGGGGTCTTTGAGAAGTTTTATCTGGTTATGGGCCCTTGCTATTATCTTATCGTTATGGACTATTACGGCACCTACCGGGATTTCATCTGCGTCAAAAGCCTTATGCGCCTCTTTGAGTGCTTCTCTCATGTAAAATTCATCAGGTGTCATGTGTATTTAATTTATTCCTGCGAAGCTCAAAGCTGAAAAGCTTTGAGCGAAGCAGAATGGCGCGCCCGGGCCGGATCGAACGGCCAACCTACTGGTTCGTAGCCAGTTACTCTATCCAATTGAGCTACGGGCGCATATCTTACCAATTTGTTTTAGCACAAAAAATTGTTGAGCCTACGCCCCACTTTGTGCTATTCATGGCGAAATCCGCCGTAGCCTGGCTCTCTCTTACGCATGCATTGGCGGAGGCGGAAGCTACGGACGCTTTTTTATTCCTCAATCGTGAATCTAAAACCGCCGAACATCAATGCAAATAGATTGTATATAAGCGCCAATAAAGCAGCTACTATACCGGCACCCAGGCCGTTTATTACCGCGAACGCGAACGCTGCTATGACCCCTACGCCCATTACGCCTATCGTTCCCAAGTAAGGGATCTGCTTAACCCACGAAGACGGCATAATACCTATGTTAAAAACTGTCGCGGCCAAACCTATGATCAGGGCAATTATCATATAGAGCCAGAATACGATCTTGAATGTGGCGCTTACGCTAATTCGTTTTAGCGTGATCTTCTTTGTAAGTTTCATCTTTCCTCTCCTTTGTTGTGTATAGTATTATAACATTTTAGTATTTACTCTACAAGAAATGAGTCTCACTACTTATGGTCGGTGTTTCTTTAAAAATTTGCTTATTGTAATATTGGCGCTTAATATTTTTTTTATTGTCTTTTTCTTTTTAAGAAAGGCCTCTACTATCATCGGGTCAAAAAAGGTGCCGGACATTTTCTTTATTTCTCCTATCGCATAATTAAGGGTGTGTGAAGGCTTATAACTTCTTTTAGAGACGATCGCGTCAAAAGAGTCCGCTAACGAGACAATCCTGCTATAAAGAGATATCTCTTCTCCTTTGAGGGCCTCGGGATAGCCTGTTCCGTCATATTTTTCATGATGCATAAGGGCTATTTCTCCGGCGGCATTTACAAGCGGGGATTTACTCCCGGAAAAGATTTTGTTTCCTATAATTGTGTGGTCTTTTATTTTTTTATATTCCTTTGGGCTCAAGGCCGCTTTTTTTCCAAGAATATTCTCCGGGATTCCTATCTTTCCTATGTCATGCATCATGCTTGCGTACCGAATGATCTCGACTTCGTCATCCGGTAATCCTAAAGACTTCGCTATGACAGTGGAATAATCGCTTACACGTATAACGTGGCTGCCTATATCCGAGACCTTGTATTCAGCGGCTACTGCAAGCCGCAATAGCATTTCCATATAGGCTTCTTTTATTTTGCTATGAGTAACTTCTAGCTCTTGATAGCATTGGTTAAGTTTTTTATTTTTTGTTTTCATTTTTTTATCAATTTAATCGTTTTGGTAACCTCGCGTTTGAGGAATTTTTTGATCTTTTCTATAAAATCGGCGGGCCAATCCTTGCCCCGCAATTTATAACTGAGCATATTGCTATTTACTGTAGAGACATCTTGGTATCTGCCTTCTTTTATAAGAAAATCCCTTAGTTGTACCCAATTGGAAGGGTCTTCGCTTTTTGTAGGTGCCTTCAACTCGTTTTTTATGTCAATTTTAATCTGGGCTTCAGACCCGTCTATGACCGATATCTTTTCTTTCTCGGCATATTCTATTACTACTTCCTTTATTTTAGCCTGTTCTTCTTCTATCTCATAAATCGTTTTTTTGAGTTCATTTTTAGTTCCTTCAAGAGCGGCATATTTTTCGACCAGTTTCACGCCGTCGTCATTTTTGTATTCATTTACGGGAATATCTTCCATCTTCTTGGGATGACGCCAGAGGGGGCAAATTTTCTGAAAATCACACCAGTCGCATAATGGGCTTTTTTCCGGATAAAAGTCTTCGCAAGATTCGATCTCTTTGATTAAACCTATGACATTTTTCTGGAGCTCCTCTGCCTGAACGGGAGTCCTGGAAGAAACCACTTCTTTGTTGAATAGAAGCGAATGCCATATCAGCTTGACCTTGTCAGCATCGGGCCACTTATTTTTTAGAGCAATGCTGTAAAGGCCAAGCTGCCAATCATTATCGGCTTCTCCCTGGGTAATTAGCTTATTGTTCACTTTATAGTCATGTATTTCAAACATATTTGTTTTATCATTCCAGTCCAGCCTATCCAGTATGCCTCTGAACTGGCAGGTTGTTTCGTTGTATTTAATGGCAAAAAGAAGCTGCTCTTCTGTAGCCACTACCTTGGCCTGATTAAACGGCTTATATTTCTCGTAATAGTCAAGCAGACACTGTTTTCCCTTATTGAAATAATCTTCGGCCGTAAATTGCTTTTTAACTATTTTTATACGCTGGTTATAGTTCTTACTCCATAATTCTGTGTATTCTTTTATTACCCAATCTATATTTTTGACAAGCCCGCCTTTAACTAATTTATAAAACTCCTCTAAGACCTGATGGATTATCCCACCCCTGAAGGCCTCTATGGTTTCTAAGTCCGATTCGAGCTTATCGATATATTCATATTTATATTTTAGGCGGCAATCGCTGAATGTTCCTATTCTTGATGGGGAGTACATGGTATTGCTCAATTTTTCCATATCCGGGATTAGTCGTGCGCTCGACAAATGGTACTGCAGGCGGTTTTGTTTAACGCGTTTCTACTTTTTCTTTCAATTTGCCGTTTATGTTGCAAAACGCCTCAACCTCTATGATATCTGACGGTTTTATATCGGCAAATGCGAACGAGACTATGTGGTTCTTCTTACTAGCCTGGTGGTTGGATAGCACGCTATTCATAACGTTCCCATTTTTTATAAGATTTACTCTCCAAATAAAATGTTTTGTCGGATCTAACACTTGGTGATCGATGAGGATCGTTAGTGTCTTACCCGCCACATCTTGTGACGTGGTAATTTTGGTAGGGGGGTGAGCGATTGCTGGCGATTGTGAAGTTATAAGAAATATTGAAATAAAAATTAAACAAATAAATACTTTTTTCATTTTATCCTCCTGGCGATATAAAAAAGCTGTGAATTATTTTAAATACGCTTTTATGATTTTCTGCTCTATAGCGGGCCTATCTGTCGGGTCGGTCCGGACTTTTTCTATTTTCTGCACTACATCATAACCGGAAACAACTTCGCCAAAAATCGTGTGGCGCATATTGAGCCATGGGGTCGCTATGGTAGTAATAAAAAATTGGCTGCCGTTTGTATTCGGGCCTGCATTCGCCATAGCTGCCAAACCCGGTTTATCAAATTTAACATCGAGCTTAACCTCGTCTTCAAACGGCGTTCCCCAAATGGACTCTCCGCCCATTCCTGTCCCGGTAGGATCTCCGGTCTGAAGCATGAAATTTTTTATAACCCTATGGAAAATTAAACCGTTATAATACCCTTTTTGAACAAGCCCGGAAAAATTTTCGCACGCCTTAGGGGCTATATCGGGCCTTAACTCGATCTCTATATTACCCTGAGTGGTCTCCAGAACCACTGTTTTGCCTTGGCTAGGAATATTCATTTTCTCTTGTTTCGACATATTATTCTCCTGTTTGGGCGCATCCCCACCAAAGGCATTTCCGATAAAGATGCCTATTATTAATGCAGCTAAAAATATTTTTCTGATCATGATATTCTCCTCTGCGAAAGGTTAAGAAGAACCTTTACGTTTTTCATAAGATTTGTTACTTCGAATAATTTTCCGTATAATACGGGTTTCGTTACATAACAATCAGCTTCGTAGCTGTACGCTTTCTTTATTTCAGCGAAATCATCCACGGCTGTCAGCATTATAAACGGCGTGTTAGGCCCCCCCTCCTGCCTTACCCCTTTCAGGACTTCAAAGCCGTCCTTTTTTGGCATTATCATATCGCATATTATCAAGTCCGGCTTGGAAGAGGAGACCATTTCAAGCCCTTCTTCTCCATTGGCTGCTATTACAACTTCAAAACTTTCTGCCTCCAGGCCTTTCTGGAGTACATCCCTGTATTTTTTCTCGTCATCAATGATTAAAATTTTTGGTTTTGGCATAATTATAAAATAACCTTTTTGAACATTACTATATCACAAAAAGACAAAAAACCAAATATTTAATTTACTTTGCTTTCCTATATAATAACACAATTGCTGTAACGGCGCTAAAAAATACAAAATTTACTACATTATAAGTGCGCCAGACTATATCCTTAGAAGTAAAGCCGGAAGGCGCGATTAACAAAAGGCAGATCCAGACCCCCAAGGCCCAAAACATGCTGATGTCTTCGGACGATCTTCTTTTTATAATTCTTACTATGAGAGGAATATTCCACAATGGCAATATTATCGCGGCAATGAGCCCTATTTTTTGTATCATATGAGCTTTTCTTTACTATTTAATCGGCAGAATAAAAGAAAAAACACTCCCGCTTCCCCATTCAGATTTTACCTCGAAACTACCGCCGTGTTTCTCTATGATCATCTTCGATATGGCGAGTCCCAGTCCCGTTCCCTTCGGTCTTTCGCCCCTATCTGTATTTATCTGGCTGAAGCTTCGGAAAAGTTTATGCAGATCTTCTTTTTTTATGCCCATGCCGGTATCAATGACTGAGATGCGTATGCCGTTTTTCAACTTTACGGATTTTATTATAAGCCCCCCTTTATCCGTAAATTTCAAGGCGTTGTTTATAAGGTTTATCAAAACTTGCGTTATCTTGTCTTTATCGAACATTATTTTCGGCATCTCTTTCGAGAGCGATAATTTGATGCAGAGTTTTTTACTCTCCATTAAAGGGCGTACCTCTTTTGAAATTTCTTCTACGAGCTCATTAATATCGCCTTTTTCCATCTTGAATCCCATCTTCCCGGCTTCCAGTTTCTGATAATTCAAGACATCGGTTACGAGGCGTATCAATCTGTCTATATTACGCTTCGCTACATTCAGATATTCTTTTTGCTTTTCTGTAAGATTTTCACTCTCTCCCGTCGCAAGGCTAGTGATATACATGCCTATTATCCCGAGAGGGGACCTTAACTCGTGAGACGCTAAAGATATAAATTGTGATTTTATATTCATAGCCTTTACCATTTCTTCTTCAGCTTTTTTAATCTGCGTAATGTCTTCAACGAATATAAGAGCTTTCTTTTCGCCTTTTTCTTCCAGGGGTATGCCGATCATGTTTCTTATCGTCGTCTTTTTCGAATAATATGAGGTATATTTAACGGATTTCAAGGAAAACGAACCCCCGCCGAATATAGCCCTTATTTTTTTATCAAGGCCTATTCGCTTGTAAGACGGGATCTTGAAGGCGTTTAAGGATTTAAACTGTTCGTAGGTATCTCCGGAAATGGCGATCATCGCGGAATTTACATAGTCAAAACTTCCTTTGCTGCCTATAATATAGATACCGAAGGGGGCGACTTCTAATATAGAACGTATAATTTCATTCGATTTTTTATATTTTTCTGTTCTATTTTTTATTTTTTTCGCCATTTGAATCCAGGTCTATCATTTTAACCTTGCCTACATACCCTTTTTCTTTGATAGAATCTATTGAACCGATCTTGTCCAAGATTGCCACTAGCTTATTTGTTTGTTCTTCAATGATCTCAAGCGTTGGGTATCTTTCGTCATCTTCGTCCACTTCGTCCATGAGCATCTTTAAGTTGCCCAATATAACAGTTAAAGGCTGCTTCATTTCATGATTATAGGTAACAATCAGGTCTTTTATCGCCATAAGTTCTTTTGCCCTGACGCGCTCCTCTTCCGCAAATTTAACGCTTAGGTGCGCCCTTATCCTTGCCTTTACCTCGTCAATACTAATGGGTTTTGTTATGTAATCAACGACGCCCATGCGAAAACCTTTTACTTTTTCCTCTATCTTATCCAGGGCTGTAACAAAAATAGTCGGTATGGATTCGGAACGCTCATCTTCTTTTAATACTTTCAAGACTTCAAATCCGTCCATGGTCGGCATCATTATATCAAGTAATATTAAATCGGGTTTTTGTTCGGTGGCTATCTTGATACCGTGCTTCCCGTCCGTAGCATATACCACTTCGTATTCACCGGTTATCTCAAGGATATCTTTAATAAGAGAGCAAAACTCTTTTTCATCATCAATAACCAGAATTTTTCTCATTATATCTTCCTTTCTTAGATGAAAGTTTACCTTCGGGATATACTATGGCTCTATTTATAACTTTTACATCAAAAAGCATGTTTTGTCAAGCATCGCGAAAAGATATTTTGAAATTTTCGATTACTTAAAACGGCTGAGGATCAATTTTTGTTTTGTCATATCCATACTAAACGAAAAATTTTTCAAAAAACTCATTCCTAAAAATCCGTCGACGCCATTTGGGATCTTAACCTTGACTATGGCAGCCCCTACAGATTTCGCCTCGGCCCCTCCGACTTTAAGCGAATCGAGAATCACGAATTTCGCCGGGATGCGGCTGCCGTCGGCAAGTATAAGTTCGATGTCTTGCTTAACCTTATTCGCGGCTATTTCAAGCCTTGCCGCCAAGTTTTCGGAAATAACAGTAAGGGCCGCACCTGTATCCACGACCATCATAGCGTCAACTTTACCGTTGAATGATACCGCGACCACCACGCCTTCCTGGCACTTCGTGAACCCGACTTCCTGGTACTTAATATCCTTCTGCAATTCATCAAATTTTTCCTTAAGATTATTATAAAAGGTATTTTGTTCCGGGTTGGTTTTTTCAGAGGCTATCTCTTTCTTTCTTTGCGCGATCATCTCTCTGAAATCCATGAAACGGTTAATGTAATCTGTGAGGCGCGAGTCAATTTTTTCCTGCTCTCCCTGCAGTTCCCTTATCCTGTCCACAGCTTCTCTTAATTTACTCCCTGCCAGGTTCAGCTCGATCACCAGGTTGTTGTATTTTAATATATCTTTCACGGCGTCGGTAGATTTTAAATTTCTTCCTATGGCGTTCTGTTCTTCCTGAAGTTCGGGTATTTTTCTCTGTGTCATAGAAATCTCTTTAATAACCCTGTCTTTTCGCGCGATGTCGCCGGTTAATTTTGATTTTTCGCTCTGAAGTTCTTTGAATTCATCCAGTAATTTCTGGTCTTCCTGGGTCGGGGCAGGATAATTCTCGAAATACTGTTTCTTCCAATTTTCAACGATCGCGGTGTTAGCCGGCGAACTCGATTTTTTGATAGAATCTATATCGGTACGAGGTAAAGTTATAGTCCCGCACCCTATATCCAGGATTATATAATTTTCGGCCTCCTCGGTTATCACGCCTTCCATGGACTGTTTGTTCTTAAAAGTAACCGTATCTGCCGAACAATTACTTGTCTGGTAAATTAATATTGCCGAGAGGATGATGAAAAACTTATTCATCTTTATCATTTGATCACCAGTTTGATAGCGCAGATAGTTTTCGCATCAACTATTTTTCCCGAATTAATTAATTTCTGTATCGCTTTCCTGGTAAAAACTTTCGGGGTTATTACCTCGTCGACCTCTTTTTTTGCCTTTACCTTTATAAGCTTTTTTGCTTTATATATGATTATTTTTTCTGTGGTGTAGCCCGGGGCAGAATATATATATCCTATTTTTTCCAGGATCCCGGCATCGTATCCTATCTCTTCTATCAATTCCCTTCTTGCGCACTTCAAAGGGTCCTCACCCTTGTTAAGCGTGCCGGCGGGCAATTCCCATATATAAGCATTTATAACGGGCCTGTATTGTTTTATAAGTATGATCTTATCGTCGCTTAAAAACGGCACGATCAAAACGGCTCCGGGGTGTTTTATAATCTCCAAAGTTCCGATGTATCCGTTAGGGAACTTCTGCCTTTTTAAAAAAAGATTGAGCAGCCTTCCTTGAAATATTTGCTTGCCGTTTACCATGATCCTCTTTTACATCCCGATTTGTTTTTTGAGGTTTTCAACTTATCGCCATAGGATTCTTTTCTTTCTCTTAAGAGTCTTGAAATGTTTTTTTGCCTTCTTGTCGTTTGGGATCTTGCCATTTTATAAATTTAGTCGCCTATTATTTTTACAAGCACTCTTTTTTTGCGCTGGCCGTCGAACTCGCCGTAAAAAATCTGTTCCCATGGGCCGAGGTCAAGTTTATTTTTAGTAACCGCCACAACTACTTCCCTTCCCATTATAGTTCTTTTGAGATGCGCGTCTGCGTTATCCTCTCCCGTGAGATTGTGTTTATACCTTCCTTCGTAATTATGTGGGGCGAGTTTTTCAAGCCATTCATCAAAGTCGCCAAACAGCCCCCGCTCGTCGTCATTTATAAAAACGCTGGCGGTTATATGCATGGCGTTGACAAGGCATAATCCTTCTTTTATCCCGCTTTTTATCACCAATCCTTCTATTTTCGGTGTTAAGTTAATGAACTCTTTTTTATTTTTTGTGTTAAACCATAAATACTCTGTTAATGTTTTCATATTGACATCTTTTTAATTTGCTATATTATACTACTATGCAATATAATATAGCAAAATATAAATGTAAAAAATTTTTACAAATAAAAAAATATGTGATATACTTCTGTGTAAGGAAAAAATAAAGTTCTATTAAAAAGCTTTGCCTTGCAAGGAAAAGGAGGTTCGATCATGAAATTTGGAGGAAAACTCTTGATAATCGGCTGCGGATCTGTTTCGCAATGCGCTGTCCCGCTTGTTCTTAAGCTTATCAAAATGCCTCCACAAAAAATAACGATAATGGATTTTGTCGATAACAGTTCGCGCGTAAAAAACTCTTTATATAAAGGCGTAAAATACGTAATCGACAAAATAACTCCTGAAAATTACGATAAACTCCTCAAGGAATATGTAGGAGTGGGCGACATGATAATTGACCTGGCCTGGAATATTGAGACCCGCGATATGATACAATGGTGCCGCGATAATCAGGTTTTATATGTTAATACGTCTGTCGAAGAGTGGGATCCGTATAAAGATAGCCAGCGCAAAGACCCGGCCAAGTATACATTATATGCCAGACACATGGAGCTCAGAAAAATGATCTCAAAGTGGAAAGACAATAAAGGGCCGACCGCTATAGTGGATCACGGTGCTAACCCAGGACTTGTGTCACATTTCACAAAATATGCCCTTATTGATATCGCTAAGAAGATCTTAAAGGAAAAATCTAACGGCCAAAGAAGAAAATCCCTGGAACAAGCTTTACAGGATAAGGATTTCGCGAAATTGGCCCAGGTCGAAGGGGTGAAGACCATTCATATAAGCGAACGGGACACGCAGATCACAAATAAACCAAAAGAGATAAATGAATTTGTCAACACATGGAGTATTGAGGGATTCTACGAAGAAGGCATAGCGCCCGCAGAGCTTGGTTGGGGAACGCATGAACGCTATGTCCCTCAGAACTCTTTTTTTCACACTACCGGCCCGAAAAATCAGATCTGCCTGGCATCGATCGGCATGAAAACATGGGTGCGTTCTTGGGTTCCTTGCGGTGAAATAACGGGAATGGTCATACGCCACGGAGAAGCATTCAGCATTTCTGACCGGCTCACGGTATGGGATGACGGGAAGGTCATTTACAGACCCACCGTACATTACGCGTACTGCCCGTCCGATGCAGCCGTAAATTCGCTGCATGAGCTTGAAATGAGGCAATATAAGATACAAGAAAAATTGCGCATTATGAATGACGAAATTATAAGCGGCAGGGATGAGTTGGGGGTCCTTCTCATGGGACACGATTTCAAGTCTTGGTGGACAGGGAGTGTTTTAGACATCGAAGAAGCCCGCAGACTTGTTCCTCACCAAAATGCGACTACGCTGCAGGTAGCCATATCGGTCGTAGCCGCAGCTATATGGATGATCAAGAACCCTAGAAGCGGGTTCCTCCTGCCTGACGATGTCGACCATGAAGAGATCTTGAAGACAGCCACGCCGTTCATAAAACCTTTTATTTCGCAACCGGTCGATTGGACACCTTTGAAAAATTTAAATACAAAATTCACTAAATTCGATCTACCAAAACCCAGCGAAGAGGATGTCTGGCAGTTCACAACATTCCTTGTCGACCATTACGAAAGAAGCAGGATCAATGGCAATAAAACAGAACAACGGAAAGCTGTCTACGCTTAAAACCGATTCAAGCAGTATCGAAAACCTGATAAGGGCGATGTTAAAAAAACATCGCACGCCGTTTCTGATCATCAGGCGCTCTGTTCTGAAAAAGCAATACGAAAGATTCCGTAAATGCCTGCCGCACGTAACTCCTTATTATGCGATAAAAGCGAATTCCCACCCGGGAATAATTAAAACTTTTGTCAAATTAGGCGCTTGCTTTGACGTGGCAAGCGCTGCGGAAATGAAGCTTGTCTTAAAGTTCGGCGTTTCTCCCTCGAAAATTATTTTTGCCAACACTATCAAATCCGCGGAAGATATCATATGCGCGAGGAGACGAAGAGTGAGGCTGGTGACTTTTGATAACGAACCTGAGCTATATAAACTCGCTAAATATTATCCCGGGGCGCATGTGATCGTCCGCATCAAAGTGGAAAATCAGGGCAGCATGGTCGAGTTATCGCTTAAATTCGGAGCCGAAAGCGATCAGGCATTCTTTCTCCTGCGAAAGGCAAAAACTCTAGGCCTGGTACCCGCCGGAGTAAGCTTCCATGTGGGCTCTCAATCCAAAAATGTCGAGAACTACCTGCAGGCCCTTGAGATCACCGCTAACATCTTTAATCAAACAAAAGAAAATGGTTTACCGTTAAAAATCCTAGATATAGGCGGCGGTTTTCCCATACCGCACTTCGATAATGAAATAGGAATAAATTTTGAACGGATGGCGGCTCAGATAAGAAAGCAAATTAACGCTTTATTTGATAAAAACGTTAAAGTCATAGCCGAACCGGGTAGATTCTTGGCTGGACCATCGGGCATCCTGGTTACGCAGGTAGTGGGAAGGACTTTTAGGAATAATAAAAATTACTATTACCTCAACGACGGCATATATGGGGATTTTTCAGGCATTGTTTTCGATCACTGTAAATATGAATTCAAGACATTAAGGCGGGGACAGAAATTTTTAAGCGCCCTTGCTGGGCCTACCTGCGATTCTTTCGATACTATTTCTATGAATGAAGAGATAGCTGAACTTTATGTCGATGATGTGATATATGTAAAAAATATAGGCGCTTACTCATGCGCAAGCGCCACTCCAGGTTTTAACGGATTCCCGCCGGCAAAGCTTATAGTGATATAAGGCTACATCTTTTTCGAAAGCGCCCTTTCTATTTTAGACCTCAAGGTTAGCATTTCTATCGGCTTAACAAGATAGTCCTCGTCATACAGGCCTGCTGCCTTTACTTTGGATTCATCATCGCCTTTGGCTGTCAGCATAAGAACCGGTATAGACTGTATTTTATCATTCCCTTTAATCAGCTCCAGCACCTTGAAACCATCTATCACGGGCATCATTATATCTAGTAATATCAAATCCGGACTATGCTCTAACGCCGCTTTTATTCCATTTTTACCGTCTGTCGCGACGATAACCTTGTATTTGCCGGTTATCTCGAGCGTGTCTTTTATAAGGAAGCAAAAATCTTTCTCGTCATCTATAATCAGTACTTTTTTCATTACTTTTTCCTCCTTTGATTTGTAACGTTATAATACTCCTTAAATAAAAATATGTCAATTCTAAACAAGGCTTACCGCAGCCTTTCCAGGCACGGATAAGCCTTGTTATCAGTGATCCGCATCATCCTATATATTGCCTTTCTCGCCTGCTTTCCGTCTTTTTCTTCCAGGGGGCTATAAAATTCCCACACGATTTCGCCGGTTGGCGTGATCTCAAAAACACGGCCTTTGTCACTTTCCGTAATAAGCGTATTTCCGTTCGGCAGCCTTTCACTCGCGCCTCGCATAAGAGAAAAAAATTGTTCCGGAGGGGTTGCTTTGTATTCCCATACGATTTTTTTCGTTATAGGATTAACTTCGACTATTCTGGAATATTCTCTTTCCCATCCGTTATCAAAAATTAAAATATTTCCGCTTTCCAGCATGGTTGGATTATGCGGCATGCGTAAATTCTCTCGCCCCCACTGCCATATAAATTTTTCTTTTTTAACGTCCAGGATGCCTACGAAATCCAGGTTGCGCGCGCAGATCAAAAGATCTCCTTTTTTACAAAGCCCCTCTATATCTTTTGTAATTACGCCCACGTTATTGACATGAAACACGTCGGCCGGGCACCGGATCCATCCTTCGAGAGCGAAATGTTTATCTTTCTTATTTTCCAAGAGGTAAAGCAACGTATGAGGCTTGATCAGCCAGCTATATATCTCGTTAATTTTACGTTTTGGGATTTCACCTTTTAATATCTTAAACAGTGAGATGGCTTGTTTGATCTTCCCATCATCCGACAAAACCAATATATAGCTATTAAGCACGGGCAACGGCAGGCCGTTGTAAAAAACTATCTCGTCTTTTCTCGCAAGAGTGTATATATCTTTATTTTCGGCCACATCTGCATCGTGATGGAAGCGCATCTTTTTTTCCCATATAACATTGGAATCCCAATCCAACTTAACCAGGCTTTTATCCTCTACGATACCAAGCAGGTCGCCGTTACCGTACATTTTTACATGATGCCACTGGTACTTTTCTGATAACCATGTGTGCGCATCTTTTCCTGACATGTCCATAAGATAAGCTGTTGTATCTTTGTCGCGGGTGTAAACATTCAGCCCTTGGCAGGATAGGTCCGGATCGTATTTTGTCACTCCGGTTTTTCCCGCGTCGACATCTTTTTCCGGGACCCATGTAAGATAGGGCAATGATTTAAGGGCTTCAAGGGAAGAAGGTTCCCGGTATTGGTAGATTCGAAAACTACTATATGAAGCCGCACAGATAAATACCGTAAATATTACAACCCCGGCTGACAGCGCTGTTTTTCTTTTTCTTAGATCCGCTAGGCCCCATCCTAAAAATATAGTAAATAATAAGATAACGACATCCGTTAATAAGCTTATGGGATGAAGCTTGTGAGGAAGAAAATAACGATTTATCGCCCATGCGCCTAGATAGAGAAACGCCGAACAAGCCAATGTAACTTTGTTCAGCTTCTTTTTATTACCCGTATAAGTTGTTCTTAAGCTTTTGGGAAAGAGGGCCGCTGAGGCAATTACCAAAAAATACAGAACCTTCGAGAGCAAGAAAATATAAAAAGCGGTTAAGCCTATAGGAAAAAACAAAAAAGGATCGTACATAAACCCAGCAGCATATCCGATAGCCGCAATTACTACTATAATTTTTGTTTTCATACCACGGTCTTTAAGCGGTTTTTTTAAGCAGATACTTAACAAGTCCGAAAATTGGATAATCCAATATGCATAGCGCGCCGTAAAACCAGTATTGTCTTACGAGGAATGCGGCGCCGAATATAACTCCGGCAATTTGTAAAAAAACGCAAACATTAGAAAAATGTTTGGCCCCGAAGGGGTACATGCTACGTATCGCGTGCTGCTTTAGAAAAAAATATTCCTCGGGGGTAAGCCGCGTTAAAAGCTCTCCTTTTATAGACATAAAATACCTTCTTGCTATAAAAATAGGCACCACCATAAACGCTAAAAACATTACAAGCGACGCAACATAAAGCCAGAATCCATAGACAACATAGAGTTGCCATAGCACAAAAATAGTCAAAGCAAAGACATATATATAAACCGCCATACGCCCCCTTTATTTATTAAAAATAATAAAGCGTATTCCTAGAGCTACTAGGCCCATAGAAAAAAATCTCAATATATTTTGATACAGCTTATCGCTTAAATACGCTTTGCCTTTATCCGTAGCATAGGAAAGGAATCCATACCACAGCACGTCGGCAAGCCAATGCCCCAGCATTAGAATAATTACGCCTACCGTGCCGAATAAAAATGCCCTCGCAAGAGTAGAGATCCCTATGCTAGTCCACCAAACTAAAAAGCCAGGGCTTACGGCGCTGAAAAAAACACCTCCAAGCACAAGACCCTTCGCGCTGGTAGGATAATTCTTTATGCTTGAAAGTTTCATTTTAGCGGCATTCCAGAAAAGAAGCACACCCATAACTACAAGCGCTAAGCCGCCTATGATAGACATGACTAATAAAAATTCCCTGGAGGTAAGTAAGGTTTGAAATCCCAAAAGTATGGCCAAAATAATAACAAACTCTATAATTATGTGACCTAATATGGCTTTGAGTCCGGAAAGTTTATTACTCTTTAGTGTTTCCGAGACGGTGAATAAGGTTAACGGCCCAGGTATCATCGCCCCGGTTATGCCAAGAACAAACCCTATGCATAATAAAACAAAGAGATCCATTTATAATACAATACTCATTTTTAGATATGATACCCTGCCTGAGCGGGTTACGTCAACAAAATTGTATAGACTTACTCTTAATGGCAGCAATAGGGGTTCGCGGCTCAAGCACACCCTTACTGTCCTGTTTTCACCTGCCCTTCGTTCAGTCAAAATTTCTTAACGCTTTTTACTCGTCAGAAATCGGGGATGGGCATAACTCACCCGCCACTGATGCAATGGCGGG
>Ga0210051_1001670_pt1 | contig 22440 bp, 16 predicted proteins | sample CryGey092014_all_FD_185464 | JGI IMG/M metagenome (GOLD analysis project Ga0210051, IMG submission 185464) | Groundwater microbial communities from aquifer - Crystal Geyser CG23_combo_of_CG06-09_8/20/14_all (SPAdes) (version 2) | ecosystem: Environmental > Aquatic > Deep subsurface > Groundwater... | reverse complement strand
TCATCCGAAACGGCCCTTTCTGTTGCGATGCATTTCTTTGCTGACCTGCATCTTGCCCAGCAGAATAGGGCCTTTCACTTTCCTGGGGCATTTGCTTGCTTGGATACCGCGCTTGCTTGAGGGCTAGTCGCCTCTCGTTCTCCTCACCGGTCGCTCGGCAGAAAGACGGGCTGCCAACGCCTTCGGGCCGCGAAGTGGGCAGGAGTGTACTCCATCCGAGAGGGGATAGGCATGCCTCGCAGATCCCTGTGCCCACCCATCACGGTCGCCTGTCCTCGCTCAGCGGTCCGGCTTCACCGCGAACACCCTGACCTCCAACGGACGAAGCGTGAGACGCTGTAAGCCGTCGGTCTCCCGAGCACCGGTAAGCTCCTCGACCTTCGCCTGCGCAGGCCAAGGCGGCGGCGCGGCTTGCGGTTCGGTTGTGTTGTTCACCACTGCCACCAGCGTCCCCTCCGCGGTGGCGGTTTGTCGCACCTCCAGCAGGCAGTACGGTACCGCGTACTGGAAGTGGCCGCGCTCCTGGCTCCACCACTTGTAGGCGACTGTGCCGACGCTGCGGTACTCGTCGGGGAGGTTGGGCGCTGGCGTGAGTGTGCTGGCGAGCTGCGCGAGGGGCATGACACGCAGGCGGGCTTTGAGGGCGCGTTGGGTGGCGGCGGGCAGGGGCCGGGCGTACTCGTCGCTGGTCGGCAGGGCGCCGACGGCGAGTATCTGTACCGCGGCCGGCAGCTCAGTCAGCGTGGTCGCCACTGCAGGGGTGAGTTGGTCCGACCAGACGACCAGTGTGCCGCCGGTCATCGTGTCGAGGTCGTTTTCCAGCAGGTACCGCCAGGGCCGTCCCAAGGCGCTCAGATGGGCGTAGAGCAACGCCAGCGGGTGCCGCTGTTCGTCGTCGATTCCGGGGCGGTAGTAGTTGCTCTCGGTGACGAGCGCGGCGAGGTCGGCCCGCTGGTACGCCTGCGCGAGGCGGCAGAGCGGCTGCTGGAGGCGACGGAGGTCGGTCAGGATGCCGGGGGTCGCGGCGTGCACTTGCTGGATCTCGGGCTTCTGCCACTGACCCCAGGCGAAGCTGGCGGTGAGGTACTCGCCCAACAGGGCGCTGGTGAAGTACCGATACCGCGACTGTTCCGGCGACGGGAAGAACTGATACGTGTCGTGATAGAGGTGCAGTTCGGCATTGAACAGCGGCTTGCCGATGGTGTCGGCGGCGCACTTGATGCGCCACAACGGGTGCTGGGCCAGCGCGTCGTCCCAGCAGGTCACGGACATGGCGCGACAAACGCGATGCAGGAACGGGTCGAGGCTGGTCTTGCTGCCGTACAGCAGGTCGCCCAACGCAGTCCGCAAGCCCTTGTCGAGGAGTGTCCCGTAGAACCGGGCGAAGCATTGGCGCGCGTAGCGGCGGCAATCTACCTGGCCGGGGCTGCCGTGCTCCTGCGCCAACCACTGCCGGAACTGCGTCCAGAGCGCGGGGGCCTGCTCAGGGCTGCCGAGGCTCGGCCCCACTTCGTTGCCCAGGATCACCCCCGCCACCGACCGGTGCCCGCGCAGCACTCGCACCCAGTCTTCGAGCAGCGGCAGGCTCTTCTCGGGGCTGAGCACTTGGTCGTCCAGACCGCCGCCTTCGCCCGGGCTCCCGTACTGGATGTTGTGCAGCAGGTAGAACGCCATGTCGTTCCGGTCGCACCAGTCCAGCACCGCCTGTGCGTTCCGCTCCAGGTCGGAACCGGGCTTCGGCAGTGTCCACACCCATGAGGCGAACTTGAGGAGATCGAAACCGTCGCGCTTGATCGTTTCCAGTTGCCGAATCGCCTCGTCGGGCTGCTCGGGGCAGAAGAACACCACGCCGTGGTGCATGGGCGGGAGCGCTGTCTCCGCTGCGACGGAGGCGATCGCTGTGAGCGCCCACACCGCCGCGAGGAGGGTGATGGCCGCCCAGGCCCCGGGCGCAGTACGGTTCCGGCTATCGCTGCAGCAGCGTGTCATACTCTTCGTGCACCTTTCCCGGCCAGTCGCGGCGGGTGTACTGGCCGAAGCGATCAAGCAACGGCTCGTCGCGGCGGGGCAGGAAGCGGAAGTTGTCGAGGTAGATGGTGGTCGGCTCCTTCGGCCCTTCCATGAAGAGCACGAAGCGGGTGACATTGCTGAGGTCGATATCCTGATCCCACGTCTGCACCATGCCCAAGTTGGTGCCGGTCAGCAGCAGGCCGTTGGTCTTCAGCTTCAGACCCACCGGTGTAGTCCTCAGCCGCGCCTCGCCCTGATGCCGGATTGGGCACGTGACTGTCCGCCGCGCGCCGGTGCCGTCAAACACTTCGAGGTACAGCCCAACGCCGTCCTGTTGCGGGTTGTACAAGTCGAACGCCAGTGCCTCATACTGCGTCCAGTCGGCGTTGTCGAACGCGCAGCCAAGCTTGAAGCCGACGGTCGGGTAGGGACCGACCTCGTCGGTCACCTTCAGCGAGCGGCTTCCCGCCGTGGCGTGCTCGGTCGACAGCTCGACCCGGGCGCGAGACGCCTCGACCTTGGGCAGGTCAGCTTGATCCTCGAAGGAGAGGAACACCGCGCCGTTGTCTTCAGCCCCGAAAGCGACTGCGACGATCAGCACTGCTGCGGGGCAGGTCAAGCAGAGTGCTCTGCGTTTCAAGGACATGGTCGATCACCTCACCCGGGAGTCAAAACATAACCCTACTCGAAGACGACATACGCCGTCGCCACCTCCCACCTTTTCCCCCAGTTCCGTGCCAACTCCAACGGTACCTCGCCAATCGGCACGCCGACCAGGGCGTGGCCGTCGCGCTGTTGCGCGGGCAGCTCGCGGCGCTTGCCGGCTGCGGTGATCAACGTGACCTGACGGGGCGTGCGGGGGAGGCGGAGGTCGAGCCGGACGGTGGGGTGCTGCTGCCTGGTTGCCGCGTCGAGCAGCAGCGCGATGACGGTGCGCCTGTCGCCGACGTGGAAGCCAAGGACCGTGGGCACTTCCTCTTGCAGCGCCGGCGGCAACGCCGGTTCGGCGGCGAAATCCGAAAACGCGGCCAGGGCGCCGCCGCCCAACACCTGGTTCAGGACCAGCAGCCGCTTGCCGTGTTCGCTGGGCACTCGCTGGCCGTCGGGGCCGTTGCTGGTCAGGCACTTGGGCGCGTCGGGGCCGGCGCCCCAGAACGCGTACCAGAACAGCTTGTACTGGTCGCGGAAGTTCCACCCGGTGCGTAGCCCGAAGTGCAGGGCGCGGAGGTAGCAGTTGGGCAGGTAGCCGGGGAACGGGTGGTAGCCGATCTCGGTCTGCCAGATCCCGCGGCACTTGCCCGGCTTCACGTAGCGGTCGTAAAGCGCCTGCCAGGCGGAGAGCTCGAAGTAGTGGACGTCGAGGATGTCGGTCCAACGCCAGGCTTCATGCTTGTCGAGCAGCTCGCAGAAGTGCTCAATCGAGTCGCTGCACGGCCACCCGCCGAAGACCACCTGGCAGTCGTTGCGCTTAAGGATCTTCGCCGCGGGCAGGTAGACCTTCTCAAAGAACTCGTCGTCCGACTCGCCGTGCCAGAAGCCCGTCTTCACCGTCGGCTCGTTCCACACCTGGAAGTAGCGGAGGCTGAACGGCGGCTGCGAGTAGCGTGCTACCACGTGCTCGACGAAGTCCTCCCAGTCGGTGACGTTCTTTGGCGGTGAGACTCCGTCGCCCTCCTTGCTGGCCGCCCAGGGCGCGGTGTAGTCCAGAATCGGCAGAATCTGGACTCCGTGCCGGTGCGCGTCTTCGATTAGCCGGTCGTACTTCTCCCACTCGAAGCGGTCGTTCTCCGGCTCGAGGGCGCCCCACGAGAAGTCATGCCGGCACCAGCCCAAGCCGTACCGGCGCCAGTCGGGCCCGCCAACGTTGACGGCGCCGAGGAAGTCGCTGAGCTCGGGGAATGGCTGACGGGGAGGGAAGCGCTTTCCTTGCACGGCGTCGCGCGGGTTACTCAGCTCGCGGCCCAACGGGACAGACTCCTTCTCCCGCGGAGCCGCCACCACAGCCGTGCGGGCAAGATACGGAACCAGCATCAGGATGGTCAGCGTCGTCGATCGTGTCACGGCACATTTCGCCACGTCTGCCCTCACCTCGTAGAACGCCCGCTTCAGGGGATCGTCGAGGCGAGTCAGCTCCATCAGGTGGGTCCAAGTCAGCGCCTGGAACAGGCGGGCGAAGTACGCCTCGTCCTGCCAGTCGAGGGGCTTGGGTTGCACACTCGGCGGCGAAGGGAGCACGACGCCAGATTGTGCAATCACTGATTGCACGATTGGGTACTGGAGGTAGAAGCCCCGGAACAGGAAGAGGTTGCGACGGCCGAAGCCGCGCCCGAGACACTTGCGCAAGTCCCTCGCCAACATGTCCAGCAACCGCTCCCCATACTCGGCCCGATCGCTCCCGTGTTGTTCGTACTCCACGAGGTGGTACCCGATCAGCCAGTTCCGCAGAGTCAGGCTGACATTGACCGCCTGGGCGGCCCGGCGTTGGGACTGGGTATGGACGGCGGAGATCGCCCCAACCAGCGATCCGTAGTCGGCGACGCGGCCTGGCACCTCGTGTTCCCGCAGAGGCGTTTGCCGAGCAGTCGTGCGGTTTGCCATGAGGAGATCCCTTCGCGGCAGCAGGGCCGATCACTATTCGACGTTCGGGCGGGCCATCATGGTTTGCGGGACGCCAACCTCGAAGAACACCGCCCGCCGCAACACCCGCCATTCCCCTGCGTCGCCGCGGGGCCGGTACGCACACTTCGCGTCCCCCGAGACGAGCTGCCTCTTGGCGTCAGCGGGGGCGGTGAGGATGAGGTTGGCGATGTCGCTCCCGTGCGGTGGGAGCGTCAACGCTGCGCACTGCGCCTGTCCACCCCAGGGGGCCGAACAGGAGAGGCGGACCTCCACGGGCACGTCGAATTCGCTCTGCACGCGGCACTCCCACGAACGCGTGGCGCCGGGCGCGAAAGAGACTGTGCTCGGATGGAGCTCCATCTGCACCTGCGGCTCGACGGGCGGGCTGAGTCGACGCTGCGAAACGAGCCGAAGAGGAGCTGCAGAGCGCAGGTAGAGGGCGCTCTCTGTGGCGACGAACCTCTGCCGACCAGCGTTGGTCCCCGGGAGCGACACCGGCTTGCCGAACAGGTCGAACGTTGCGGTGGCGCCGCCCTTCGCACTGACGAGGACTTCGCTCTCGCCGCCGCTGTCCCACAGCGCGGTGAGGAAGCTGTTTCCGTCTCGGAAGCGGACGGCGTAGACGGGCGGCTTTGCGTCCGGCTGGAGTCCCTCACACTTGGTTCGGCCCAGCAGCGCGACCATCGCCTTGTACGCGTGGTATGCCGGCTTGGGCTTGCCGTGCCAGTCCACAAGCCCGAAGTTGTGCTCCGGGTTCCTGCGGTCGGTGCCCTCGTCTTGGAACGCGTAGAACCAGATCCGCCGGACGCCGGCGCCGATCAGGAGCAGGTGCGTGCGGACGATCCGCTGGGCTTGCTGCGCGTAGGTGACGGGCGGCATGAACCACTCGCCCTCAGAAGTCGGGTGGCCGCACTCACTGACCGTGATGGGCAGCTCCGCCTCACCGTTCCGGGCGAGCACCTCGCGGGCGCGTTCCAGGCTGTGGAGCACACCTTCGGGGCCGCCCGGGTGACCGCCCGGCGGCGTGGGCGTAGCGTACTTGACATAGGGATGCAGGTCCAGCGCTTGTAGCAGCCCTCTCATGCCGGCGCGGTAGCAGGCCTCAAGGTAGTCTGAACCGGGTCCCTCAAGCTCACCGCCGAAGGTGGGACCGACCAGGGCGATCTTCGGTGAGGCCGCGTCTGCTGCCGCGCGCATTTTGCGCAGCCCAGCCACATAGTCTTCAGCAAACACGCCGCCATAGTCCGGCCCGGTGGCCCGCGCATCCACGAGCACCTCATACGTCGCGTCCGGCTCCAACCCGAGCACCAGCCCCGGCGACTGCGTGAAGCAGGCAGACCGCCACGCGGTCTCTCCTTGTTTGCGCAACTGCACGCGCGTGTAGATCACGTCAGGCGCTGTCTTCGCCCACTCGACGCGCAACGACGAATACGAGCGGCCAGGTTGATTGCCCAAGTCGAGCAAGCCCACCGGCGCCCAACAGCCCGCGCTTGTCCCCCACCTGCGGACGAGGTAGACTGTGCTAACTTATGTTGCCACCTGTCCACATAAGTTGACAGGTGTGACACCCCTGCTATGGCGCAGACCAGCGGCTTCTTCCGCCGTCCACTCGATGAGATCTTCGCGGCGCCAAGCCATGTGGCTATCCTGCGCGCGCTGCTCGACTCGGCCCAAGGCATGAGCGGCCGGGAGGTGGGCCGGACGGCCGGGGTCAGTCATGTGGCGGCAGGCCGCGCGCTCAGTCGACTCGAAGACTGCGGAGTCATTGAGCGGCTGGGCAGCGGCAAGACACAGCTTCTCCGGCTCAACACAAGCAACATGCTCGTGACGGAGTTGATCCGGCCGCTACTGCTCCGCGAGCGTGAGGTCTACGCGCAGCTACTGGAGGTTGTCCGAACGGCGTTCACCGGCACCGACGCGACCGTGGTTCTGTTCGGCAGTGCCGCTCGGCACGAGGAATCGCCCGACAGCGACCTCGACCTGTTTGTGATCGTGCCCGCAGGGAAGCGGCGCACCGCCATGCAGGAAGCCGCCGCGGACCTGGCTGCTGACATTGGTCGCCGCTTTGGGGTCCGGGCAACCCCCCTCGTCGAGACCCGGTACGAGGTCCGTCAGCGGGCACGGCGCGAGGACCCGCTACTCACTGCGCTTCTCCGGGAAGGGGTAACCCTCGTGGGGGGCGACCTCGGGGAGGTGATCCGTGGCTCGCGGCGCAAGTAGACAAACGGTTGACAAGACCAAGTGGCTGGACTTCGCGCGGGTCGGGCGCAGCTTTGCGGAAGCGGCCGAACTGGCCCGCGAGTTCGAGTACTGGAACGCTGCCGGCGTCCTGCTGGTGCATGCCGCCATCGCTCTGACCGACGCCCTCACGGTACGACTGGCGGGCACCAAGAGCGCTGGCGAAGACCACGGGCAGGCGACGGCACTTCTGCAGGCCATAGTTCTCAGCGACGAAGACTCGAAGCGCGCCCTCTGCCAGTTGCGCAGTCTGCTTCTCGAGAAGAGCCGTGTCTCGTACAGCGGAGAGATCTACACCCGCCGTGACGTGGAACGGATGCGGAAGCACTTCGAGCGGTTTTCGGGTTGGGCGGAGAAGCTGCTGATGGCGTAGCGGGTGCGCGCGCAGACGCGAAGCGTTTGGGAAGACCTGCGCACCACGCCGCCTACCGGCCCGACTCCGCCCTCAACCGCACCCGCGTCGGGAAGGCGCTGTCCACCTTCACGTTCCGGATGAGGAGTTCGTCGCCTTCCCAGTGGTACTCGTAGCCCACCGGGATCACCTTGGTCTTCGGCGGGAATCGCACGTCTGTCGTGAAGGTCGGCGCCTGCTGAATGGGCCGATTGAGCTGCTGTTCGAGCAGCCAGTCGTAGGTGGGGCGGGGGGTCAGGCCGTCGCTGCGGACGAGGCCGAAGCCGTAGTCGTCGAGGGTCATTCCCAGGGGGAGTTGGGCGCGCTCTCTGAGGTGCTTGTCGTCGTCGCGCTCGTTTCCGGCCTGGAACTGGTAGGGCAGGGCTTTGGCGTAGCGGCCGAGTTCCTGGTTCTTCTCGAGGCAGGACTGCCACTGGCGACCCTGCTCGGCGTCGAAGAACTCGTGGTCCTTTTGCGGCGGGGTCCAGGCGTGCGGGTAGCCCCACGCGCCGACGAAGTTGCCGGCGTCGATGCCGAACTCGGTGTTCCACAGCGGCTTTCCGCCGTCGCCGGACTCGTCCAGGATCCGCCGAACGCGCTGCCCGCGGGCGGAGAACGACCACATGACAGGCACGCCGTAGGTATGGATGCTCATTACGTCGAAGTAGTCGCGCCCGCCGCCTTCGTAGAGCCCGCGCGGGAACTCGTCGGTGTCGGTCATGCCGCCGACGAGCACGTAGGCATCGGAGTTGGCTGCCTTGAGGGCGGGATAGGCGAGCTTGAGCATGTCGGCATACATCCGGCCACGCTCGCGCAGCGGCACCCCGTTCTGCGCGCCGAACAGGTCAGTGAAGGCCACGTCCATCTCGTTCCACAGTTCCCAGTAGCGGACTTGCGGGTAGCGCTTCGCCATGTCCGCCATGAAGGCCGCGAAGCGCCGGTAGCCTTGTTGCCGGTTCGCGAAGCTCACTCCCGGCGGGTTGCCATGGACCACCACCACCAGGATCACGCCCTGTTTCTCGCAGCGCTGGACGAGGTCGTCCCACTGCGCCAGTTGCCCGGCGTCGTACTTCCCTGCTTCGGCCGTGGTCTCGACCTGGTTCCAGTACAGCGTGTGCCGCACGAAGCGGACGCCTAACTTGCGCACCAGCTCGATTTGGTTGTCCGGCATCTGGTGCATGCCGAGGCCCAGCTCCGGCCGGGCGTCCCACACCAGCAGCTCTGTCGGCGACTGCTGGTAGACGCTCACCTGCTTCGGTCGCAGCGGCTGTTCGGTCTCCAGGATCAACTCGCGCAACTGGCAGTCCTGACCGTGGATCTTCACGAAGAGGGCTGTCTTGGCACCCTCGTCGGGCGAGGGAACGTAGGTCGCCAGGTCCACGGTCCGCCAGTCGGGCCAGCTCTTGCCGGACGCCGCCTCCTGCCACGCCTTGTCGTCCTTCGACAGGCTGACGTGCCACTCCTGCGCCATGTGGGCGCCGACGAGGAGACGAAGCTGAGCCCACTTCGCGTCGCGGAGGTCGAAGCGGTACACCCACTCGCTGCCGAACCGGACCGACTCGGCGCAGCCCGACTTCCCGCCTTCGCGGAGGTACTGCCTCTCGGTGAAGCTGTTGCCCAGGAACTCGATGGCGCGCCCGCGGGTCAACCGCACGGGCAAGTCGACGGGGTCCAGCTCGTGACCGGCCGTGCCGCGGATAACCAACGTCGCCAACTCACCGGCGCTCTCCGGCAGTGCGGGCAGGACAACCTGCCAGACAACGGTCTTGACCGCTCCCTTGTCTACGTCGAACGGCAGCTTTCCTTCGGCAACGCGCCTGTCGCCGAGTCGCAGGTCGAGCGCAATCTCGCCCTGGGCGCGCCCGTCGCTGTCGTTGTGAACGCGAACCGGGAACGCGTTGGACGCGTCGAGCACGAGGTACGGGCGGAGGGTGGTGTCGGGCGGCACCACGGAGAGCCACACGTGCTTCGGCGATCCCGGCTGGGCGACGGGGGGCTCCGTCTGCGCCTTCTCAACCGGCACCACTTCGAGGTCGCCCGGCGCGAAGCCCGTCACGAACACGGGGGCGTGCGCCGCCTCCAACGTCACCTTCACGCCGGTGACCGCGAGGTCTCGCTGTTCGTTGGTCACGGCGCGCACGAGGAGCCTCTCCGCCTTCGTCGGCAGCTCCACTGCCACCAGTCCCTCCGGCGCCGGGTTCCAGAGGGCGAGCACCGGGTTGCCGCCGCGGTCGAACACGTGGGCACGCACGTCGCCGCCGGTCTGCCACGCTCCCAGGTAGCGCGCACCCTCGAGCGCGGTCGTCAACGCAGTGTACGCCACGAACGCCGGCTTCGGCTTCCCGGACACGTCGAGCAGTCCGTGCCCCGGCCCGCCCCAGTCCTTGATGCAGAACCAGAAGGTCTTCTCTACCTTCAGCCGCTCGCGCACCGTCAGCGCCGTCACCATCGCCTGGACCAGCAGGTTCGCCTGCTGCTCCGCGGTCACGCCCTCGGACAAGCTCCAGCCAAGCTCGGTCAACCAGATCTCCTTGCCGGCGTCGCCGAACTCGTCCATCAGCCGTCGGCAGTTCTGCAGCTTGTCGAGCATCCAGCCGTCGTTGAACCGCGCGCCCCACTGGTACGGGTGGACCGACATCACGTCGTAGAACGGCCCGCAGCCGAACTCGTACAGCCGCCGCAGGAAGTCCAAGTCCACCCCGGCGCAGCCCATGGCGATCCGGCACGTCGGGTCGGCCTTCTTCGCCGCGATGGCAGCGGCTTTGACCATCTCGGCATACTCGGCGAGGCTGCCATGCAGGAACTCGATGTTCGGCTCGTTCCACACCTCCCAGACCTTCACCCGGTGCTTGTACCGCCTCACGATCTCGAAGACGAACCGGGAGAACGTGCGGACATCGCGCGGCGGGTAGGCGTGGGCGTCGTCGGCATCCGGGTCCTTCGACGCCCACTTCGGCGTGTAGCCGAAGATGGGAAGCAGGCTCAGCCCTTCGGGATCGTTGAAGCCCTTCAGGTCGTTGTCGCACGGCGACCAGTCGAACTTGCCCGGTTCCTTCTCGATCCCCGGCCAGTTGGCGAAGCTCGTCGCCCCGGCGCCGACGCGGCACCACTTGATCCCGGCCTTGCTGACGCCCGGCCACGGGCAGACGACGCCGAAGGGACCGGGGGAGAGCGGAACGACGGCCGTCCCGGCATGACCGGTCTGCGTGAGAAGAAGCAGCGACATGCCTATGTTCCAGCGATCCAGTGTCTGTCTCATCTCGTTCGGCCGCCTCCACTTGGGCAATGGCACTCCGTCTACTGATTCGCCGGGAATACGCCGTACCTTTCACGGCGGGGGGCTTGCCGCTCTGCCCTGCTCGCGCCGACTCGAAGAGAGTCACAATACGTACTGCGCAGCCGGCAACCCCGATTCGAGCTGCGGCAACGTCGTCCGATTCTCGGTGCAGGGCGCTGACGAGTCGTACTGGCTCCACAGCGGCGGCGACAACTGCGCGTTCTACGATGGCCACGCCAAGTGGCTGGGCATGGGTCCACTACGCGGCGCTGCGGTATGGCACTACCGACCGGCTGTAGACAGGCAGAACACCGCCATCTCGCGGCCGGGTGTCTACTTCAGATCGAACCCGTTCGCATAGGATCGCGTTGCGACACGGTGAGGACGAGCCGCCTGCTTTGGCAGGCGGCTCGTTGTCTGTGTAGCCGCCGAGTGGGAGGGTTGCGTGGGTGACGCTACAATCGCGGCGTCGCCGCATTGGAGGTATTGCCATGACCCGCACTCCGCCACTCTCCTGGATCATTGCCGCCATAGTGCTGCCTCTCGCCTTCGCTGCGGCAGAACAGCCGCCGCCCGGTCAGGATGCCACCGACAGAGAGCGCACCCACGTCGAGACGATCACCGGGAGCCGGTATGGCTACGCCGTGTCGATGGGTGGGTTGTTTGATGGCGCCATGACCCGCGACCCGATTGGGTATGCGGCGTTCAACCAGTACTTCGAGCCGAACCGGTCGGTGCTGTTGGAGAACATCGGGGACGTCCCTGTGAAGAACCCGTGGGTCCTCGTCAACGGGAAGCGCGACTGGCGTACCGTTCAGCGGATCATCGAAAGCGCGCTCAGGCCGGGCATGACCGACGGGGACAAGGCGGTGGCGCTCTGGTGGCAGGAGGTCAACAGCCGGTTCCACGCGACCACCGAGGACGACGAGTGCAACGACCCGGTGAAGGTCCACAACGTGTACGGCTACACGCTGTGCGGGAACGACGCCATCAATCTGTTCGGGCTTTGGAGCGTCGCCGGGCTGCAGGTGCGGGCATGTCGGATCCAGGGGCACTGCATCACCGAAGTGTTTGCCGACGGCCGGTGGAACCTGCTGGACGGCGACGAGCACGGCCTCTACCTGCTCCGAGACAACCGCACGATTGCGTCTCAGACCGACCTCGCGCGCGACCACGACCTCATCAAGCGACACCACACGTACGGAGTTCTCGCGGGGGACTCCCGGACGACCGACGAGTTCTCCGCCTCCCTCTTCTGCTATGAGGAGCCGGGCGGCAAGTACAACCCAAGTTTGACGCACAGCATGGAGTTGACCCTCCGCCCGGGCGAAGCAATCGAGTGGGGCTGGGGGCACGAGCAACTCAAGTTCCACGGGCGCGGCAGTATCGAGAGCGGGTGGGGTCCCACCGCTGCCGGTCGCGTCTGCAACGGTCGGTGGCGGTACGCAGTCGACTTCACGAAGCCGGGATGGCGGTACGCAACCGATCAACCTCACGGCGTGGCAGCCGACCCAGCCGGTCTGCGCGCGACCGCCGACCGGGGGGCGATTGTCATCCCCATGCGCAGCCCATACGTGTTCGTGGGCGGGGAGGTGACGGTGGCAGGAAACGCCACGCTGTCGCTGTCCTGGGACGGGAAGGAGTGGCAGGCGCTTGTGGCTGAGGGTGGGCGAATCGACCTGGACCCGCTCTTCCCGCACGACGGAGAACCGCGGTACCAGTACTTCTTGCGCTTGGAGCCGGGACAAGAACCGGTGCGCTCCCTGACCATTGAGAACGACCTCCAGATGGCGCAGCTTTCGCTTCCCGCGCTGGAGCTTGGGAAAAACGCCATCGCGTACACGGACGACACGACTGAACCTCATCGAGTGCGCCTCACGCACCGCTGGATCGAGCGGTCGTCCACCCATCCGCCGGCAGCCGTCGCCGGAGCCCTCTCTCCTCCCGACGGGGGGACAGTGCGCGGCACGAAGCTCCAGTTTCATTGGGAACCGGCGACGGATCCGGACGGCGACGCCATCGCCGACTATGAGTTCCTGCTCAGCGACCGGGCGGACATGGCGTGGCCGCTCTCGTCGAACTTGCACCGACTCGTTTCGCACACACCGGACAGAGGCAAGGCGCAGTTCGGTCTGCCGTACCTCGGACTGCTCAACTCAGACACGACTTACTACTGGAAGGTCCGCCCAAGGGACGCCAACAGGGTGTGGGGACCGTGGAGCAAGGTGTTCACCTTTCGGACCAAGACGCCCCACCCGCCTGTGGGTCTGAAGCTGGAGACCGACCAGAACGCGCGCACCGTCACCGTGCACTGGGAACCGGCCAGCGAGGGCACGCGACCCACCAAGTACAAAGTGTACGGCTCAAGCGAGAAGGGATTCACCGTGAGCGATGTTGCGTACGAAGTCAACGTCGGCAACCAGGGCGAGGCGAACACGCTGAAGAGTCCGTTCCCCGCCAATCTGATGTGCGAGACGGCTGCGACCTCCTGCCAGGTCGTCGGCGCCGCCCTCAGAGCGCCGAATGTGAACCAAGCATTCTACCGGGTCGTTGCTGTGGACGGAGACGGCCTTGAGAGCGGCCCCTCGGACTACGTGGAACTGCCACGCCCGTTCCTCTTCACCCAGCCCGTGACCGCAATCGAGGTTCGGACTGAGTGGGAGTACCCCGTCCGGACGCTGGCGTCCTTGGGGGACCTCCGCAGTCGCACGAAGGACCCGACCAGCGTCTACAACGCCACCTACTGGGACATCGAGCGGCCCAGGTATTCCCTTGTCCACGGGCCGGAGTGGATGGCGATGGAGGAGCAAACCGGTCTGCTTACCGGCAGGCCGCCAGTGCCCGGCAAGTACGACGTGCGGGTCGCAGCGAAGATCGGTAAGAAGACCGACACGCAGGCGTTCGTGCTGGAGGTTGCGTTCCGGTAGGGCGGCGGGGTCAAGAGCCCCTCGCCGAGCGGACCCCACGGCGAGACGGCTTGTTAGGCGTGCCCCCCCCAGTCGGCCGGTCTCGGCTTGCCCCGGAAGTGATGCAGCAACACCTCGGCGATTCGGTGCGAGGCGCGGCCGTCGCCGTAGGGGTTCGCCGCCTGGCTCATGGACTCGTAGGCGGCCGGGTCGCCCAACAGCTCCGCGGCCGACTGCACGAGCGCCGCGCGGTCGGGGCCCACGAGTTTGGCCGTCCCCGCGGCCACCCCTTCGGGCCGTTCGGTGGTGGTGCGCAGGACCAGCACCGGCTTGCCCAGCGCTGGCGCCTCTTCCTGGACGCCGCCGGAATCGGTCAGGATCAGGTGCGCTCGAGCCATGAGGGCGACGAACTCGTCGTAGTCGGGCGGCTCGATCAGGTCCACTCGCTCGTGTCCGCCGAGCACGTCGCGGACGGCCTCCCGGACCTTTGGGTTGAGGTGCATGGCGAAGACGACATGGACATCACTGAACTGGTGGACGAGATCAGAGACGCCCAGGCAGATCTCTCGCATCGGCTCGCCCAGATTCTCCCGCCGGTGCGCCGTAACCAGAAGCATCCTGCCGGTCGGTTGCGCCACCGGCTTGATCCGGTCCTTGGCCGTCAGCAGGGCGTCTATCACCGTGTTGCCCGTCAGGTAGACACGCTCAGCAGGAACGCCTTCGCGGAACAGGTTGTCGCGCGCCTGGGGCGTGGGCGCGAAGTGGAGGTCCGTCAGCGCCGTCGTGAGCCGGCGGTTCATTTCCTCGGGGAACGGGTTGTACTTGTTGCTGGTGCGCAGGCCGGCTTCTACGTGACCGACAGCAACCTGGCAGTAGAATGCCGCCAGCGCGCCGGCGAAGACCGTGGTGGTGTCGCCCTGGACGAGGACGACCTCGGGCTGGCACTGCTCGATGAGCGCCTGGACGCCCTCAAGGGCGCGCGACGTAACCTGCGCCAGGGTCTGCCCGTGCTGCATGAGGTTGAGGTCGTGAGCCGGCTCAATCTCAAAGACCTTCAGCACCTGGTCCAGCATGCTCCGGTGCTGAGCCGTGACGACGACCACAGTCTCGAACTCGTCCGGGCGACTTCTCAACTCCCGGATGACAGGCGCCAGCTTGACCGCCTCGGGACGCGTGCCGAAGACGGGCATGACGCGGAGAGGGGCGTTTGTGATTTGTGATTTGGGATTTCGGATTTGGGAATCCCCCCGCTGCAGCCGTGGGTTACGCGTAGTGAGAGACAGCGAGCGCCAGCATGCAGAGCACGGCGGTGACGCCGTACAGCACCAGCACGACTTGCTTTTGGCTCAGCCCTCGGTCCAGCAAACGGTGATGGAGGTGCTCTCTGTCGGCGCTGAAGATCGACTCGCGTCGCCACGACCGCCGGATCACCGCCAGCAGCGTATCGGTGACGGGCACGCCGAGAATGAGCACGGGCACGAGAATCGCGATCACCGCCGGCTTCTTGACCGTGCCGGCTACCGCGATGGCGGCGAGAAGGAAGCCCAGCATCTGGCTGCCGGTGTCACCCATGAAGATCCGCGCCGGGTTGAAGTTGTGCCGGAGGAACCCGAGACAGCCGCCGCTCACGGCAGCGGCCAGGATCGCCACTTCACCGTAGCCCTGCTGCAACGCCAGCACCGAGAGCGTGCCAGCCGAGAGGCATGAGACGCCGGCCGCCAGTCCGTCCAGTCCATCGATGAGGTTGAGGGTGTTGGTGATACAGACCACCCAGAGGATGGTAGCGAGCCAAGTTTGCCACGCGGCAAGCGACAGGTAGTCGCCGGTCAACGGGTGGGTGAAGCCCCTGATGCCGACCCCGAAGCCGAGCAGCACCAGCGCCGCGCCGATCTGGCACACAAGCTTCTGAACGGCCCGCATGTCGAACCTGTCGTCCACCAGCCCAGTGAGCACCAACAGCGCGCTGCCCAAGAGGATCCCCACCAGACCTTTGTCCACCGGGCAGAACACCAGCGCCGCCACCACAATCCCGCCAAACAGGCCGAGTCCGCCCCAAGTGGGAATGGGCTGCAGGTGCACCTTCCGCTGTTGCGGGCGGTCAAGCGCACCGCACCGGTGCGCCAGGCGACGCACTGCGAAGGTCAGACAGAAGGCAGCCATCGCCGCCAACAGGAAGGACAGAAAGCACTCGGTCAAGTCGGCGGAGCCTCCTGAAGCCGCGTGGGCTTAGCTGTAGAGCGGGAAGCGATCGCAGAGCGCGCGGACGCGCGTCCGTAGTTCCTGCCGCACCCGATCGTCGTACCGGTCGGAGAGTGCCTGGTCGATGATCTCGGCGATCTGCGCCATCTCGGCCGGTGCCATCCCGCGCGTGGACACCGCCGGCGTGCCGATCCGCATCCCACTGGTGACCATCGGTGACCGCTCGTCGAAGGGCACCATGTTCTTGTTCACGGTGATCTCGACTTCGCCCAGCCGCGTTTCGGCCTCCTTGCCGGTCAGGTTGCGGTTGTTCAGGTTTACGAGCATCAGGTGGTTGTCGGTGCCGCCGCTGACCAACTCGAACCCCCGCGCCGTGAGCCCCTGGGCGAGCGCTTGCGCATTGTCCACGATTCGCTGCTGGTACGCCTTGAACTCCGGCGCCATCGCCTCTTTGAGGCAGACCGCTTTGGCGGCGATGATGTGCATCAGCGGGCCGCCCTGGATACCGGGCATGATCGTCTTGTCGAGCACCGCCGCGTACTCCTGCTTGCACAGAATCATGCCGGCGCGCGGGCCGCGTAGCGTCTTGTGGGTAGTGGTCGTCACGAAATCGGAGTGCGGCACAGGCGACGGGTGTAGCCCGGTCGCCACCAGTCCGGCGATGTGCGCCATGTCCACCATCAGCAGCGCACCGACACTATCGGCCACCTGTCGGAACCGTGGAAAGTCGATCACGCGGGGGTAGGCGCTGGCGCCGGCCACAATCATCTTCGGCCGATGCTCCTTGGCCAATCGCGCCAACTCGTCGTAGTCGATCGTGCCCGTCTCTCGTTTGACGCCGTAAGGGACGATGTTGTAGAACTTGCCGGAGAAGCTCACCGGGCTGCCGTGGGTCAGGTGCCCGCCGTGGGCGAGCTTCATCCCGAGGATCGTGTCGCCGATCTCGAGCATCGCGAAGTAAACGCCCATGTTCGCAGAAGAGCCGCAGTGGGGCTGGACGTTGGCGTGTTCGGCGCCGAAGAGCTGCTTGGCGCGGTCGATCGCCAGCAACTCGGCCTTGTCCACCTCCTGGCACCCGCCGTAGTACCGCTTGTTCGGGTAGCCCTCGGCGTACTTGTTGGTCATGATGCAGCCCTGCGCCTGCAAGACGGCGCGGCTGACGAAGTTCTCCGAGGCGATGAGTTCCAGCCCGTTCCGCTCCCGGTTCAGCTCTGCTTGGATCGCCTCGTAGATCTCGGGGTCAAGCTGCTGCAGCTCCGTTTGGCAACAATCGCTCACGCGTTCATTCCCTCCTGCTCCGCTTCATGGATCTTGTCGATTCGCCGTTGGTGACGCGCGTCGCCGCTGAACTCCGTCGCCAGCCACGTGGCAACGATTGCCTCTGCCAGCCCGGGCCCGACGATCCGCTCACCGAGGGTCATGACGTTTGCGTCGTTGTGGCTGCGCGTGTAGGTGGCGGCGTACAAGTCGTTGCACAGCGTGGCGCGGATTCCCTGGATCTTGTTGGCGGCGATGCACGTGCCCTGCCCCGATCCGCAGACCAGGATCCCGCGGTCGAACCGGCCGGCGGCCACCGAGCGCGCTACGGCGAGGGAGACGTCCGGGTAGTCCACGCTCTCACAGGAGTAGCACCCAAAGTCGTCCACCTCGTGCCCCAAGCTAGACACAAGCGCTCGCAGGTGCTCCTTGAGTACAAAGCCGGCATGGTCTGAGCCAATGGCAATCTTCATCAGCGGGATCCGCGCAATCCTGGAACAAGGGGAATCGCCCCGACGGGGAGCCGAGACAGCGGGCGCAAACGGCGCTCCCCGGACGAACCGGTCAGCTCAGGCGCTTCCGCCGCCGCCGCCGGCCCGTTTGGGTTCGACGGGGATGGAGAAGGTGAACGTCGAGCCGTTGCCGACCTCGCTCTCAACCCCGATCGTGCCGCCGTGCGCCTCGATCATGTGCTTGACGAGGAACAGGCCGATCCCCGCTCCACCGGCTTCGCGCGTGTCCCGGGTGTCGACGCGCTCGAACCGCTCGAAGATCTTTGTCTGCTTGTCTTTCGGGACCCCAATCCCCTGGTCGCGAACCGCGACCACAATCGAGTCGCCTTCCCGAACGGCTCGCACCACAACTTCGCCGCCGTGGGGCGAGTACTTGGTGGCGTTGTTCATCAGGTTGGTCAGAATCCTCTCGAGCTTTTCTTCGTCGGCCATGATGCGCGGCAGCCGTTCGGGGATCTCCACCCGCAGCTCGTGCTTGTCCGTGTAGGACCGCTGGACGCTCACCGTCTTCTCGATGAGCGAGGTCGGGTCGACCGGCGTGTAGTTGACCTCCAGAGCCCGGCCGGACTCGATGGCTGAGACGTTCAGCAGATCGCTGATCAAGCGAGTGAGTCGGTCACACTCCTGGTCGATGATGGTGTAGAACTCGCGTCGCGACTCGTCGTCGAAGAACCCCTCGGTGTCGGAGAGCAGAGTGGAGATGAACCCCTTGATGCCGGTTAGCGGAGTGCGCAACTCGTGCGAGACGGTGGCGACGAAAGCCGACTTCATCCGTTCGACATTCCGGATCTCCGAGATGTCGTTGAAAATGGCGACGACGCCGGTCGGCTGGCCGGTTTCGTCGCGGATGAGCGTGGTCTGTCCCTGGTAGACGCGCTCCGCAGGCTTCTTGACCTCGATCTCCGCTGCGGATTCCTTCTGCGAAGTCATGCTGCGCTTGACCAGCTCGCGGATCCGCTCATCGGGGATCACCTCGTCGAGCGGGGCGCTGATCTCGCCTTCTTGGGTGAGCCCCAGCATCCGGCGGCCTGCCTGGTTGACCAGCGTTACCTTGCCCTTCATGTCCACTACCATGACGCCGGCCAGGATGCTCTCCAGGGTGGCTTCGAGCTTGTCCTTCTCCTGCTTCAGCTCGATGTAGAGCTGCGCGCTGGCGATGACCGCCGCCGCCTGCCGCGCCATGATCGTCAGCAGACGGACGTCTTCGTCTGAAAACATGCCGCCGAAGCGCTTGTTGAACACATGGAGGACGCCGATGGTCTTCTTCTCGACGACTCGCTCTTGCTCGTCGCGCGTCTCCATGACCAGCGGAACGGTGGCGATGTTGCGGATGTTCAGGAGGGCGACGTTTTCCTTGACGGTCCGCGGGTCACCCACTGCGTCGTCCAGAACCACGGGCTTAGCGTCGCGGAAGGCTTCCCCCGAGGCGCCATGCGTCGCCCGAACCCGAAACACTTTCACCTGCTCGTCCGACAGCCCGACCGCCGGCCGCTGCGCGACGAGTTCGCCCGCTTCCGGGTCGTGCAACATGAAGACGCACTTCTCGGCCTGCAGGATCATCGCGATCCGCTTGACCAGCCGACCCAATGTCTGCTCGAGATCGGGGGTGGGGGAGATGGGTGGCGTCGACTCGATGACTTGCCGCTCCGCGCGCTCGGCGGAGAGCTGCTTGTCCAAGTCGCCAGCTCGCCCTTTGTACTGCTCGAGCTCCGCCTCCAGCTCTTGCACGCGTGCCTTCAGTCGCGCAAGCTCCTGCTCCGGCGGCTGGCGGTCTTGCGGCAAAGTCATCACTCCTGCTCGAGGCTGCTGTCCGCCGCGCTCCGGGCGGATCTCTGAGAACAAAACAAAGGCGGCGTGTTATCTGCCGCCTTCTGCCTGGGGACTTGCGCTGCGTGCATTATAGCACAGGGCTTGGCCGGTGTAAACGTGGGCATTTCCACCCCATTCCCGGCTTCAATCAAAGGCGGCCGGCGGACAACCGGCCGGCCGCTAAGCGACTTAGCCCGTCTCGCACTTGCCCTTGAGGGCGTCCAACATATTCTGGCAGTTCTGCCGAACGAGCTTGAGTAAGACGCCTTGGATGATCTTGCCGACCAGGGGCACGTCGTACTCGTAGTCGATAGACAGGAGCGCCTTGGTGCCGGGACCAGTGGGCTCGAAGCGCCAGACGCCGCTGTAGGCGGTGAAGTCGCCCTCGGTCTGCTCGAACCGGCACGTCTTCGCGGCGTCGTCCCACCAGTCTTCTTCGGTCCACTTGATCGCGCGGTTGAACTGCTTGATCCGGCCCTGCCACTGGCTGACGGTGTGACCGCCGTCGCGCTCCAGGATCGTCACCGCCTCCAGGTCGGGCATGAACTCGGGGAACTGCTCCACGTCCTTGGCCAGAGCGTAGACCGGCTCGATGTTTGCAGCGATCTCGATGGCGCAGTCGATATGGGGCATGGCTATTCCTCAAGGTCAACGCCTTGCAAAAGTTCTGCCGTCTGCTCCATCGATTCGCGGAATGCGGCAGCCGCGCGCTGGATCTGGGCGTCCGAGATGGTCAGGGGTGGCTCGAACCGGATGACCGAGGGATTGTTGAGCGTGTACGCCGCGATCACGTGCCGCTGCGCCATGCCGGCGATGACCAGTCCGCCTACGTCTTCGTGCCTGAACTCGACGCCGATCATGAGTCCCTTGCCGCGGACGGCCAGAATCCACTCGCTGTGATCCTCGGCCACTTCCCGCAGCGCGGCCAGCAGCTTCTCTCCCTGCTCGGCGGCGCGGGCAGCCAGGTTCTCTTCGTGCAGCACTCCGAAGGCGGCGCAACCTGCGGCGCACGCGAGCGGATTGCCCCCGAACGTCGACGAGTGGAGCAACGGGTTCTCCACCAACGGCTCGAAGACCCGCGCCGTTCCCACAATGGCGCCAACGGGCATCACCCCGCCGCCCAACGCCTTGGCCAGCGTCATAATGTCGGGCTCGACGCCATAGTGGTCCACCGCCCAGGTCCTGCCCGTGCGCCCCATGCCGGTCTGCACTTCGTCGGCAATCAGCAGCACGCCGTTGGCGCGGCAGAGCTCCTGAACTCGGGGTAGGAAGTCGGCTGGCGGCACGATCACGCCAGCCTCCCCCTGAATCGGCTCCACGACCACCGCCGCTGTGTCCTCGCCGATCGCCGCAGCCACCGCGTCGGCGTCGCCGAAGGGAACGTGGGTGAAGCCTGGCACCAGCGGCGCGAACTTCTGCCGGTAGATCTCCCGCCCTCCGGCGCTGAGCGAGCCCAAAGACTTGCCGTGAAACGCGTTGTCGAAGGCGATGAAGCCGGTCTTGCCCGTCGCCAACCGCGCCAGCTTGAGCGCTCCCTCGATGGACTCGGTGCCGCTGTTGGTGAAGAACGAGAACTGGAGGTCGCCGGGCGCATGCTGAGCAATCAGCTCCGCCAGTCGTCCCTGCTGCTCACTGAACAGCAGGCGGCTGGACAGCGGCTGACGGTCAAGCTGTTCCCGGACGGCGGCGACGATCTTCGGGTGCCGATGCCCGAAGCTGAAGACGCCGAAGCCGCCCAGGCAGTCGAGGTACTCGTTGCCGTGGGCATCCCGCACGAGGCACCCCTCCGCCTCCACCTCGACAGACTCGAACCCCATGAACCTGACCAGGCTGGCCAGTCCGGGGTTGAGGTACTTCTCGTAGCGTGCAATGGTCTGCTCGACCAATTGGTCAGGTGTCATGCAAAGCTCCTTCGGAGACGCCTCGTAGCCGTCGCCGCGGAGGCGACGGACGACGGCGCAGTCTACGCCATGCACCTCGACGTGTCAAGGCGACGGCTACCGGCCGCTGCCTCCCGGCCGATGGTGTAGAATGGAGTCGCCAACGGCCGCAGAGGTAACCCGACCAGATGCCGGGCGCTTGCGCGCGGGCGCCCCTGGGGCCCCAAGCCGGAGGGGAAGACCTGCGTGTCTGCCCCTTCGTCTGCCCCCTGTGTCTGCCCCCCCCTGTGTCTATCCTCGGCGAGACGGGCACGCAGGCGCCGCCCCTACGCCGTTCCGTCCGCGTCGTTGAAGGAGCTGCAAATGGCCGCCCTCGCCCTCTCCGGCAACGAACTCATTCACCAGATCAGCGCCACGGAAGTGCCGCCCGGCACCCTCGCCTTCTGGTGGCTCGGGCAGAACGGCTTCGCCTTCAAGGGCGGAGACACGGTCGTTTACACCGACCTGTACCTCTCCGACCCCGGCGGCGGGAAACGGCAGACTCCGCGGCCGTTGACGCCGGAGCAGGTCACGAATGCGACGGTCGTCACCTGCTCCCACGATCACAGCGACCATCTCGATCCAGGCGCGATCCCCGGCCTCGTCGCGGCCTCCCCCAAGGCGAAGTTCGTGGTCCCGCGCACCGCCACGCAGCGAATGCTCGACTTGGGGGTCGCGCAGAACCGGCTCGTTCCCGTCAGCCATGGTGAGTCCGTGGAGCTGGGCGCGCTCACCCTCACTGCGCTGAAGTCCAAGCACGAGTTCTTCGACGAAGACCCGGAGTTGGGATTCCCCTATCTGGGCTTCGTCTTCTCCCTCAACGGCGTCACCTGGTACCACGCCGGCGACACCGTGCCGTGGGACGGCCTGGTCGCCGCACTGCGGGCGTTCTCGCCGGACGTGCTCTTCCTGCCCATCAACGGCCGCGATGCCGAGCGCTACCGCCGCGGCTGCCTCGGCAACTGCACGTTCCAGGAGTCGGTTGATATCGCCGGCGAAGTCCGCCCGCGCCTGGCCGTCCCCATGCACTGGGACATGTTCGCCGCCAACTCGGAAGACCCGCAGAAGTTCGTGGACTACCTGCAGGCCAAGTACCCCGGCATCGGGACTTGGGTGGGAAGAGTCGGCGAACGGGTGACCCTGGCTGCGAGGTGAAACCGTCCCACCCGCCCGGTCACCCCCTCCCCCCTTCACCAATTCCGCCGGAACCTTGACAACGCCCCCCCCCGGTGTAGAATGAGTGCTCAATCCCGGTCAGTCATCTCGACCGGGCGAACAACAGGACCTGGCAAGCTCGGTGGAG
>Ga0210051_1001664_pt1 | contig 22477 bp, 18 predicted proteins | sample CryGey092014_all_FD_185464 | JGI IMG/M metagenome (GOLD analysis project Ga0210051, IMG submission 185464) | Groundwater microbial communities from aquifer - Crystal Geyser CG23_combo_of_CG06-09_8/20/14_all (SPAdes) (version 2) | ecosystem: Environmental > Aquatic > Deep subsurface > Groundwater... | reverse complement strand
TCGACGTTTTAAAGAAAGCGGAAAAGAAACGGAAAAAGAGAGCGGAAAAGGGCCTGGAGCCCAAACCGGAAACATCTTAACATACTAACATTTAAGCATTCTAACATCCCGACAAATATTTAAGTGTTAAGATGCTAAAATGTTTAAATGATTTATGGCCAGCCGTCATCTATCACGATCGATCGCCATGCAATCCCTTTTCGAGTGGGATTTTTATGGTAAATCTAACAATATCGACGAGATCGTCGACCAGAACCTGAAAGAATTCGGGCCTGGCTTAGAAAGCCAGGATTTCACCCGGCAATTAGTCAAAGGGGTGGTCGATCATTTATCCAAGATTGATAAAATCATTGTCGAATCAGCCCCGGAATGGCCGCTTGAGCAAATCATCATGGTTGACAGAAACGTCCTAAGGCTCGGGCTTTTTGAACTTCTTTACGCCAAAAAAGAGGAGGTTCCCCCGAAAGTGGCTATTAACGAAGCCATAGAGCTGGCCAAGTCCTTTGGCGGCGAAAGCTCCGGCAGGTTTGTCAACGGCGTTCTGGGAACTGTTTACAAAGAAATCGAAAACATTGAAAACGAGCAAACTAATAAAAAGGATTAATTCATGAAGGATTTTTCAAAATTAGAAAAGGATTTGAAACTGGAATTCAAGGATAAAGACTTATTAACTCAGGCTTTTTGCCATCGGTCTTATCTTAACGAAAACTCAAACTTCAGCTTGGAGCACAACGAAAGACTGGAGTTTTTGGGAGATGCTGTTTTAGAACTCGTGGTCACAAAATTGCTTTATCTGGAATATCCAAAGACATCTGAAGGAGAACTGACTGCCTGGAGAGCCGCTTTGGTAAACGCAGACAGCCTGGCCCAAGCCGCCAGAGAGCTTAATTTCAACGACTATCTTTTATTATCCAGGGGAGAGGCCAAAGACGCGGGCAAGGCCAGGTCATTTATCATGGCCAATGCTTTCGAGGCTTTTATAGGATCTTTGTATCTTGACCAGGGATATGAAACTTGCCAGACTTTTATAAAGAGCCGTTTAATGATCAAGCTGCCGGAAATCATCAGCAAGGGCCTTTTCAAGGACTCAAAGTCCAGATTTCAAGAAGAAGCCCAGGAAAGGGTCAGTATCACCCCAACCTACAAAGTTATTCAGGAATCCGGGCCTGACCATGCCAAATACTTTGAGATAGGAATATTTTTGGAAAATGACATGGTTGCCAAGGGCGAAGGCTCTTCAAAGCAGGAAGCTGAAGAACACGCGGCAGAAAATGCCTTAGAAATTAAAAAGTGGTAAAAAACTTATGCTAGTTATTAGACTATTTCGCGTCGGTAAGAAGAATCAGCCGGTTTTTAAGATCGTCGTTGCTGAAAAAAGCCAGTCTTCCAGAGCCGGTAGATTTGTCGAAGAGGTCGGTTTTTACAATCCTTTGACCAAAGAAAAGATTCTAAAAGCCGACCGTTTAAAATACTGGCTCGGGGTCGGAGCCATCGCCTCAGACACCGTCCATAATCTTTTGATATCAGAAAAGGTTATTGAAGGAGCAAAAAGAAAGATTGCCATCAAAAAGTCAAAGAAAGAAAAATCTGAAGAAACGACAAAGCCAGTTGAAAAACCAGGATTGACAGAAACAAAACAATAGCGATATAATCTTAAAGAGAATCGTGAAAGAAAGGTCGATCAAATTGGAAAATCCTTTTAACACCAAAAGAAAAATGGTAAAAGTAATTGCAGATCAGGACTTTCTGGAATTCCTTATCAAGGCCTTGGTTGATCATCCCGAAGATGTCAAAGTTGACAGAAGAGTTGATGAAATGGGAGTTTTGCTCTCCTTAAAACTCAACCCTGAAGATATGGGCCAGATCATCGGCCGAGGCGGCGCTACCGCCAGGTCAATCAGAAGCCTGGTGAGAATCGTTGGCTTAAAGAACCACGCCCGGGTCAACCTCAAGATCGAGGAGCCCGAAGGCGGAAGAGTTCCCAGACAAAGAACTCAAGAGGGAGAAGTCAGCAGCGCCAGCCTGGAAGACCTGAAACTCTAGAACAGATATTTTGGTTGATTTTACAACCAGCAGGAACGGTGCTAGCCTAAAAGCAGTACCGTTTTTGTTTTCTTATGGCGCTGATTTGCACTGATCTAGACGCTGATTAACGCTGATAAAATGATTCAATTTGATATTATTACAATTTTCCCCAAGTTTTTTGATTCGTTTTTGAATGAGTCAATCATCAAGCGGGCGCAAAAGCAAAGACTGATTAAAGTCAGGATTTTTGACTTGAGATCTTGGGCCAAAGACAAGCACAAGACAGTTGCCCTTCGACGAGCTCAGGGCAATCGTGAGCCGCGTCGAACGATTGACGACAAGGCTTATGGCGGGGGCAGGGGCATGGTGATGATGGTGGAACCGATATATACTGCCCTACGGGCATTAAAAGTACCAAGTACCAAGTACCAAGTACCAAAAATAAAAACACAAAACACAAAAACTATCTTATTTTCTCCTAGAGGTAAAAAATTTACTCAACAGATAGCTTATAGATATTCCAAACTAAAAAGAATCGTTATGGTTTGCGGCAGATACGAAGGCATAGATGAAAGAGTGGCTAAATACCTGGTTGATGAAGAGATCTCAATAGGGGACTATGTCATGATGGGGGGAGAGGTAGCGGCCATGGCAGTGATCGAATCTGTTTCAAGGCTTGTCCCTGGAGTCTTGGGCCATTCAGAACTCTTGGGAGAAAGGATAGAAAAAGGTGGCGGGTTCACTGAATTCCCTCAATATACCAGACCGGAAGTTTTTAACCCCCGCCTGCGCCAAGGCTTCGGCGGGCAGGCCAAAAAAGGGATAAGTTGGAAAGTGCCCAAGGTCTTGCTTAAAGGCAATCACCAGAAAATTAACATCTGGCGCCAAAAACACCAAAAGATTATTAGTTAATAAGGGAATCTTATGTGCGGAATTGTCGGCTATATCGGCAAAAAACAGGCTTTGCCGATTATAATCAAAGGCCTGCAAGATTTGGAATACCGAGGTTATGATTCTGTCGGAGTTTTGGTTTATGACGAAAACAAAAAAGAAACCTATCTTGAAAAAAGGCCCGGGAGAATCAAGGATTTTATAAAGATTATCAATCCTGACGTTCAAGGAACTCTTGGCATCGGCCATAGTCGCTGGGCAACCCACGGGGAAGTTAACAAAGAAAATGCCCATCCCCACTGGGACTGCCAGAAGAAAATCTTTGTCGTCCACAACGGCATTATTGAAAACTTCGAAACTATCAAAAAAGCCTTGATTCAGAAAGGGCACCGGTTTTTATCGCAAACCGACACCGAAGTCTTTCCTCATCTGATCGAAGAGCTGATCAAAGAAGGCCTAATCTATGAAGAAGCAATTATCAAGGCCTTAAAAGACATCAAAGGCAGTTTTGCCTTTCTCGTTTTTAACAAGGATTATCCGGACATGATAGTGGCCTCAAGGTTTTCCAGCCCCTTGATTTTGGGAAAGGGCAGGGGAGAATTCATTGTTGCCTCAGACCAGACGCCCATTGCCCCTTTGACAAATGAAGTGGTTTATCTTAATGACGGCGACATTGCCTTTATCAAAAGAGACGGCTTTAAGTTAAGGTCTTTTTTGAAAGAAACTACTCAAGCTGAAAACGGGATTATAGACTTTGTTGCCGCTGATGCCCAAAAGGGCAGTTTTGAAGACTATATGCTCAAGGAGATCTTTGAAGAGCCAAAAGCTGTAGAAAACACCTTGAGAGGAAGAATATTGCTTGACCAAGGAACAACAAAGCTTGGAGGCTTGGAAGCGATTTCAGAAAGATTGAAAGGAATTGACAATATCCTCATCACTGCCTGCGGCACTGCTTTCTACGCCGCAAAACTGGCTGAATACTTTTTTGAGGAATATGCCGGAATTCCCGCTAAAGCAGACTTGGCCTCTGAATTGAAATACCGAAAGCCTGTCACCACCCCTAAAACTCTTTTAATAGCCATTTCCCAATCAGGAGAAACAGCCGACACCCTGGCTGTAATCAAAGAGGCCAAAGAAAAGGGGATTCTGACCATTGGCATTGTCAATGTTGTCGGTTCTTCGATTGCCAGAATGGTTACGGCTGGCATTTACTCTCACGCTGGACCGGAACTGGCCGTGGCTTCCACCAAAGCCTTTCTGGCCCAGATTACCGACTTAATCTTATTAATGATCTTTTTAGCCGGGCAAAGACAAATGCCAAAAGAAGCAGGAAAAGAGATCTTAAACGAATTGCTTGAAATCCCGAAGAAAATGGAAAAGATTCTTTTAGACAGCGCTTCTGTTATAGAAAAGACAGCGGAAAAGCACCTTTCTTGCAAAAACTTTCTCTATTTGGGCAGAAAATACAGTTTTCCCATTGCCTTAGAGGGCGCTTTAAAACTTAAAGAGGTATCTTACGTTCATGCCGAAGGCGTGGCTGCCGGGGAAACCAAGCACGGCTCAATCGCTTTGATTGACGAGAACCTGCCTTCCGTAGTTGTTGCTCCTAAGGATTCTGTTTACGAAAAAACGGTTTCCAATCTTGAAGAGATAAAGGCGAGAAAAGGCAAAGCCATTGTTATTACCACTGAGGGAAACAAAGGGTTGGAAAAGCTGGCAGACGATATTATTTATGTTCCCCAGACCCTGGAAATACTGACGCCTTTATTAACTATTGTCCCGCTCCACCTTTTTGCCTATTATTTCGCCAAAAAGCTCGGCCGCGATGTGGACCGGCCGAGAAATCTGGCAAAGTCAGTCACAGTAGAGTAATTATCTTATCATTATAATTCTATCTTTGATGGAGCTTTTCCTCAAGCTCTACCCAGCCATGATAGCGGTCATTGATCGTTTCTTTGTCTTTTTTGATCATTTGGTGGCGTTTCTCGAGTTCTCCGGGGATCTTTCTTTTGTTTTTCGCCAAATAATCATACACGGCTTCAGCTAAAGCGTCTACTGCCAGGACCGAACAATGAAGTTTCACAGGGGGCAATGAACCCAAAGACTTTACCACTTGGTTCTTGCTTATCTTTAAAGCCTGGTCCAGGGTTTTTCCCTTTGCCAGTTCGGTAATGACCGAGCTGGTGGAAATAGCGGCCACACAGCCAAAAGTTTCAAAAGAAATGTCTTTGATAATTTCTTGGCTCCTTCTGTTTTTATTGACTTTAATGTAAAGCCATAAAACGTCTCCGCAGACGATATTACCGACCTTGCCGACACCGTCGGCATTCTTAATTTTGCCCATATTTTGGGGGTGGTGGAAGTGCTTCATTACTTTTTTGCTGTAAACACCAATCTTTGCCATATATTATAACGACTTAGAAACTAAGTTTCTAAGTCCCTTTAAACGGGGAAAGTTTTCTTAAAATCTTGATTTCTTCTGGCAAGGCCTTTAAAAGATATTCGATTTCTTTTGTAGTTGTCCATCTGCCCAGGCTTAATCTTAAAGACCCGTGGGCATCTTGCGGTTTTAGACCAATAGCCAAAAGCACATGGCTTGCCTGCAGTTTTGCCGAAGAACAGGCAGATCCGGTTGAGGCACAGATCCCCTTAAAGTCAAGGCTTAAAACCAAAGATTCGCCTTCAATGAAGGAAAACCTGAAATTGATGTTATTGGGCAAACGCTTTTTTGCATGGCCGTTAAGGTAAGAATAGGGGATTTCTTTCAAAACTCTGCTTATAATCCTGTCTCTCATTTTTGTCAGGCGCAAGCCTTCTTGTTTCATCTGCTTTTGGCAGATTTGGCAGGCCTTGGCAAAACCGACTATGGCAGGAACATTAATAGTGGAAGCTCTCAGGCCATGCTCGTGGCCGCCGCCGTGCAAGATCGGTTCAATTTCAACCCCTTGCCTGACATATAAAAGAGCTGTCCCTTTTGGGCCGTACATCTTATGGGAAGAACCGGTAAGCATATCAATATCCATTGTTTTGACATTAATCGGGATTTTTCCCAGAGACTGGGAAGCGTCGGTATGGAATAAAACGCCTTTTTCCTTGCAGATTCTGGCGATCTCTTTAATCGGCTCGATAGTGCCGATTTCGTTAGAGGCGTGAATGACGGAAACCAGAATCGTGTCTTTCTTAATCGCTTTTTTAACGTCTTGAGGGAAAACCTGGCCGAATTTGTTAACTTTCAGGCGGGTAATCTTAAAACCCTGTTTTTCCAGCCATTTGGCGCTTTCCATGATGCAAGAGTGCTCGATTGAAGAGATGATAACGTGATTTCCCTTAATGCGATTGGCAAAAGCCACGCCTTTTAAAGCCAAATTATTGCTTTCCGTGGCAGAACTGGTGAAAAAGATCTCTTGGGGTTTTGCGTAGATTAGGCTGGCAACAATTTTCCTGCTTTGCTCTAAGGCTTGTTTTGCTTCTTGCCCTAAAGAGTGAAGCGACATGGTATTGCCGAATTTCTGGGAAAAGTAGGGGAGCATGGCCTTCAAAACCCGGGGATCAACCGGGGTAGTGGCGGCGTAATCCAGATAAACTGTTTTTTTAGCTTTTGGCATATTTTTTAGATATTAAATTGGCTAAAGTGGTAGACCCAAAAGACGATTCAAAAGACGCCTGTATCTCCTGCCAGAAAGTTTTGGCAGAACATTGGTCAGCCATAGGACAACTGGTTTGGCATCTAGTCATAAAAGCCTCTTTCTCAAGCGCCATAACTACATCGCCGGCTTTGATTTTAGAGGTGGGTCGGGCTAGGAAATAGCCGCCGCCAGCGCCTTTTTGGGAAACCAAAAATCCGTCAGCTCTCAATTCTTGGAAAATCTTTTCTAAATACTTTTCCGGAATCTTTTCTTTAGAGCTGATTTCTTTGACCGAGCAGGGCTTTTTTTCTTTGGCAAGGCGTATCATCGCTCTTAAGCCGTAATATGTCTTAGTTGATAGTTTCATAAGCTAATCAGACCAAATTAGTCTGATTTAACTATCTTAGCCAAACCCAATACCCTTGTCAAATTATTTGTAAGAGTTATAATAATATCGTATCTGATCCACAATTCTATAAGGAAGGAGGAAAAAATGGTTTGTTCAAACCCGCACGATGCTCTTGTAGAACAAGTCCTGGTCGCAACAGAAAGAAATGAAGGGCGCATCAGGTCATTGATCGCCAATTATGAGGCCTTTGCCGCCGGCGGGAGGTTAAGGGGGTCGAGACTTTCAAGCGTCAAAGCCTCGCTTGCGGCTGCCAAGAGCGCCCTGGAAATTGTCCAGCGAGAGCAAGAACCAATACCGTAAGGCGAGAACGGGCAAGGGGGAAGCCCGTTCTTTTTATTCAAGCAGACAGCCGAGGTCTGACCTCGGTTGTCTGTCTTTGCTCTTGATTTTGGGCCCTCTTTGAATTAAGATTAAGAAAGTTATGCCTGGGTAGTTCAGAGGTAGAACGCTTTCTTGGTAAGAAAGAGGCCGAGAGTTCGATTCTCTCCCCAGGCTCCGTATCCGTATTAATCAGCTTAATTAGCATTAATCAGCGTCAAACATGCCAGCCAAAAAACCACATATAAAACTTCAGTGTTCAGTCTGCAAAAGAGTGAATTATTTCACCAAAAAATCCAAGAAAATCGCGGAGAAAAAGTTAGAATTGAAAAAATACTGTCGTTGGTGTCGTAAACATACATTACATAAGGAAGGAAAGAAGTAATTTTAGCGTTTAGCTTCTAGTGTCTAGGGGCTAGAAAAAGGGGACGTGGTGAAGTGGCATCATGGGAATCTCCAAAATTCCAGTCGGGGGTTCAATCCCCTCCGTCCCCGCTAATTCCAGGTTTTTACCCCGTAGCGAAGCGAAACTTCTGCTATCAGGGCGAGACCTGGCGGACCCGTAGATAGTATGTTTTTAGAAATCAAAAAGTATCCCGATCCAGTTCTGAAAAAGAAAGCGGAACAGGTTAATGAAATAACTCCAGAAATAAAAGAGCTGATTTTCAATATGAAAGAAACCCTGGAGTCGAAAAGGGGAGTGGGATTGGCAGCTCCTCAAGTCGGAGTCTCAAAAAGGATTATTGTTGTCCGAACAAAAAATAAGTTACTGGCTTTTATCAATCCTGAGGTTATAAAAAAGGGCTTTAGAAAAACCTCTGATAAAGAGGGTTGCCTAAGTTTCCCTGGTCTTTGGCTGGAGATCAAGAGAGCCAAAACGGTTATAGTAAAAGCCCTAAATGAAGAAGGTAAAGAAGTATTGATTAACGCCCAAGGCTTTCTTGCTAGGGTTTTCCAGCACGAAATAGATCATTTAAACGGAATCTTGTTTTTTGAAAGACTGGGCTTATTCGAGAAATTAAAAGTTAAAAAACAATTAAGAAAACCGGCATGGACTTAATTGATTCTTTGATAGCAGAGGGCTGGCTAAAGACTCCGCGAATTATCGAGGCTTTCCGCAACATCAAACGGGCTGATTTCTTGCCAGATGATCTCAAGGACCTGGCCGAGCTCAATGAGGCTTTAGCGATCGGTCTTGGCCAAACCATTTCGCAACCCTTGGTGGTTGCTTTTATGTTAGAATTGTTAAAGCCAAACCCAGGAGAAAAAATCTTGGATATTGGATCCGGGTCTGGCTGGACAACCGCTCTTTTGGCGGAAATAGTCAAAGACAAAGGCAAGGTTATAGGTATTGAAATTATTCCTGAACTGGCAGAGTTTGGCAGAAAAAACGTCGCTAAATATAATTTTATAGAAAAGGGGATAGCCCAAATTCTTTGCGCCGACGGCTCAAAGGGGTATGAAAAAGAATCGCCTTACGATAGAGTCCTGGCCTCTGCCGCGTTAGACGCGGCTTCTGCCACGTCAAACGTGGCTTCTGCCAGCCTCCAGGCTGAAAGTCCTGAGCCGAGTCGAAGGAACGAATTGCCGAAAGCCTGGAAAGAACAGTTGGAAATAGGCGGCAGGATTGTCGCGCCCATAGGAAATTCCATCTGGCTTTTTATAAAAAAGAGCAAGGACGAATTTGAGCAAATTGAATATCCGGGATTTGTCTTTGTTCCATTGATTACATAACTAATCCAAACTACGTAATAACATAGCCATGGCAATGCTATTACGCAAGATAATTTTAAAACTTTAAGATGAGGGAAACAAACAAAATCTTGACCTTTTTGTTTTTTTTGGCCCTTGGATCTCTCCTGGGAGTTTTTTTGGGGATTAATTTTCCTTATGACTATAATTCGGTTGAAGAAAAATTCTTTTCCGTTGAGCAGAGCCAGGGCCTTTTTGCCATTGCCAGGAATCTTAAAAAAGAAAATTTGATTAAACAGGAATGGTTTTTTGACATAGCTGTCTTTTTGCAGGGCGGTGTAAGAAAACTCCAGGCCGGGGATTACCGACTATCTCAAACTATGACGCCTTTTGAAATCGCAAAGAAAATCATTTCCGGAGACATTGCCAAAAAAATCCTGACGATCCCAGAAGGCTGGAACCTCAAAGACATTGATTCCTATCTAAAAAGCAAAGGAATCTCTGACTTTCTGGCAAATGCCAATAAAGACTACTCTGCCGAATTTGATTTTTTAGCAGATAAACCGAAAAATCTTAGCCTTGAAGGTTATTTTTTCCCGGACACCTATCAAATAAAAGCAGGAAACAGCTCAGAAGATTTGATAAAAACAGCTCTGGCTAATTTTGATAAAAAATTGACTTTGAATTTGAGATCTGAAATCGAAAAGCAAGGGAGAACTATTTTTGAAATTGTTAACATGGCTTCTCTATTGGAAAAAGAAGTGAAGACTATTGAAGACAAAAAGATTGTCTCTGGCATCCTTTGGAAACGGCTGAAAATCGGCATGCGGCTTCAGGTTGACGCCACTATTGTTTATGCTTTGGAAAAAGAACCTGGCTCGGTTTCTTATGATGACTTGAAAGTTGATTCTCCTTACAACACTTACAAGTACGCAGGCCTGCCATTGGGCCCCATAGCTAATCCTGGTTTAGACAGCATAATGGCTGCCATTTACCCTCAAGAAACCAGCAATTGGTATTATTTATCTGCGCCTGACAACAAAACCTATTTCAGCCAGACCCTTGAACAACACAACCTAAAAAAGGTAAAATACCTTAAATAATACCTTAAAATAAATAAGATGCTCAATAAACTTAAAGAGTTTCTCAACAGCCAAAAAAGGTTTATCGGCCCCGCCTTTTTGGTAATCCTGGCAGTTCTGGCTGCCTTTTTTTATTTCCAGCAGAAAGGAGTGCCTAAACAGGAATACCGAGAAAGCTACCGTCTAGTGCCAGAAAAGATTTCAAAATCGGCAGCCATCCCGGTTTTTCTGCCGCCGAAAATAAACAAAGCCGAGGCTATTAAAAACATTAGCTTTGAACCGGAGATTGAAGGAAAGTGGCTTGGGCAGGAAAACAAGAAAAACATCCTTGCCTCGGTTTTGTCAAACGCGCTCCCGGAAACCGAAAACGTGGTCTATTTTAAACCTAGCTCAGAATTGAATCTTAACCGGCACTACTCGGTCAGGCTGGCAATGGCCGGAGAAGTATCTCTGAGCGATGACTTTCTGGCAACCGAAGACCCGGAAATCATCGGCATTTTCCCGGAAAAAGACTCGGAAGCTCCGGAATTATCTGAAATCACCATTATTTTCAACCGGCCGATGATGCCTCTGACCACCCTGGGCTATCTTGAAGAAAAAGAGGTGCCGGTTGAAATCACGCCGGAAACCCCGGGAAGATTTAAATGGATAACCACCAGAAATCTCCAGTTCATTCCCGACCCCCGGCTCCAGAGGTCTTCAAACTACCAGATAAAGGTAAAATCGGGGCTGGTTTCTCTTGACGGTCTGGAAGTGAAAGGAACAACCAATAATTTTTCCACCAGGAAGCTGAGATACGTTGATATATCAAAAGAACAAATTCTTTACAATCAGCCCATCGCAGTTCGTTTTAATCAGCCAGTCGATCTGGAAAGAACAGAAAAAGAGATATCTCTGACCGACGCCAGTGGCAGAAACATATCCTTTATTGCCCAATATCAAGAACAGGAAAAAGACAAGAGCGAATCTTTCTGGTCAATCGAGAGATGGAAAGACCTCCTGACCAAGCCTTTATCTGGAACAAAATCGTCTTCCGCTGAAGATCAGGCTTTGTCAACCATCTTGATCTATAAAGAAAAAGACCGCTTTAATAGAGAAAAGCTCTGGGACTTTAACGAAAGCTACTCTCTGAAAATAAATAAAGCCTATCCTCTTGAGGGCGATATTATCTTGGGAGAAGCTTCCCAGACAAGCGTAAGTGTTTCGGGCGTCATCGAAAGTGTTGCTGCCAAGTCAGAAAGGACGAGTTACGCTAAGCAAGATTTCTTCGATCCCCAGGGAAAACTCCTGGTCAGCTTTTACGAAGAGATTGACCTGGGAAAATCAGAGATAAAAATCCCCAAATTAGAAACTATTGCCTACGCCAAAGACTGCAAAGACGAAAACCAAGCTTTTTACAATTTCCAAACTTGCGAAAAGTCAGACAATAAAAAGGTTTTGGAAATAACTTTCAAAAGCCAAGAGGTCGGACTCGGCGAGGCCCTAGAAATCAGTTTTGAGAAAGTCGTCAATGCTCAGGGTCTGACTATCAACAAAGACCCGGTCAAAGTCAGTATCGTTTCCTATCCCAAGTTCGAGATCTTAAAAACTTCTCCTTCAAACAACGACCAGGGCGCTAGCGTCATGGATTTCATCATCTGTTCCAATTCGCCCCTCAAAGTTCCAGAAAAAGAAGATTTTAAAAAATATCTTAAAGCAGATTTAGACTACGTCGTCACTTATTGGCCGGCCTCCTATCTAGTAGATTATATCTATTCCGGTTCCAATCAGAAATGCGATCTCGGGCAGTTCTATACCAACATCAGCTACGGCTTAATGCCCAGATCGCGCTACTTGCTTGAGCTTAGCCTGGAAGACGTTTTTGGCCAGAAAACCGACCGCTCTCTTGAACTTGCCACCGGCGACATACCTTCTGCCTACTTAAATTTCTATCATTTTCAGAAAGACTACAACGTCACCTCTCCTTCAAAGACCAAACTGACTTACGCCACCGAGAACATGGAATACGTCAACCTGGATATCTGCAAGCTCTCTGCTTACGATTTTCTCTACTATACGGTTAAAAGGCCGAAATACTTTGATCCGCCGGAAACGATAGCCAGTTGCCAGAAAAGAATCACTAAAACTATTGAGTTGCCGCAGAAGTTTTGGTGGAAGAATTATTTCCAGGTGGACGTAAAAGACTATCTCGAAGATCCTCTGGGATTCTATATTCTTACCTTTTCCAATCCAAACTACCGAAACAGCTACTGGGTTACGGAGAATAACAAATGGCTGGAAAGAAAAGGCCTGGTCTACGAAAGGACTTATCTGAATGTAACCAACCTGGCTGTCGGCGAAAAAAGAATCCAGCCAGAAACTGCTTTTTACGGCGCAAACCAGGCCTTGACCGAAAAAGAGTTGAGTTCTCTCCGCAATCTCTATTGGGTCACCAATGTCGCGGACTTATCCCCGGTTGCTGAGGCCAAAGTAAGTCTTTACCAAGGCGAGAATTTAAGCCCTGCCGGAAGCTTCTTGACCAATAACAATGGTGTTGCCGAAACTAAAGTTGTTGCCAACTTAAACGGCGCCATTATTACCAAAGATTATGACAGCACCATTATTCCTAAATGGGACGATCAGCTGAACTGGGCAAATGCAGCCTCGGTGGCAAAGAAAATCTATCTCTATACTGACAAACCCATTTACGGACCCGGTCAGGAAGTCTTTATCAAAGGAATCATGAGACTCGGGTATGATGGCAATTATGAAATCTACCGCGACAAGAAAATCAATCTCAAGGCTTACAACTCTCGAGGAGAAGAAATCTTCGGCCAAGATCTAGAAGTCAGCGACTTCGGAAGTTTTAACACCAAAATTCTGCTCGACAGCAACGCTCCTTTGGGAAGCTATCGGATCTGCGCTGACCAATTCAGTTGTATCTTAGTTGATGTCCAGGAATACCAGGCTTCGGCTTTCCAGGTGCAAATGACTGCCGATAAAGAGGAGTATGTTTCCAAGGATATCGCCAATCTGGCAATAGAAGCCAATTACTACTTCGGAGTCCCTCTGGAAAAAAGCAAAATAGACTATACTTTCAGCAGCCAGAATTACTATTTCGACAGATTCCCTTCTTCCGGAGAATACTTTAAAGTCGGTCCGGAAATAGACTATTGGCAGCCCTATTCCTATAACGACAGGTTTTTGTTCAGGGGCGGAACAGAGCTTGAACAGGGTAAAGCCAAAATCTCAGAATCTCTGGACATGGCAAAGTTGTTGAGGGCTGACGAAAAGCCTCAGAGCAAAATCATTGTTGTCGACGCCACCCTAACTAATCCCCAGGGACAAAGCGTTTCCATTCAGAAATCTTTTATCTTGCACGCCGGCCAATTTTATCTGGGGATCAGCCCTGACAAATATTTTCTCGGGAAGAACGAGGAAGCAAAGATAAAAATTAAAGCCGTTGACGTTCAAGGAGCTCCCAAAAGAGTCAGTAACATCAATCTCAATGTTTATAAGATTGACTGGATCTACTCGAAAAGACAGGAGGCGACCGGAGGATATAGTTACAAATGGGAGAAGAAAAAAGAGCAGGTTTTGCAATACGGTTTCGATACCGACAACAACGGCGAGTATAGCCAATCCTTAAAGCTTTCCAAGGAAGGGGAATACGAAATTGAGGCCTCTGCCAGAGATTCTAAAGAGAATTCCATAGTTTCAAGCTACGGCATCTATGTCTGGGGAAAAGGGCAGGTTAGCGTCAGGCCGACCGAGGGAACAGATCTTGAAATAACAACAGAGAAAACAAACCTTCGGGTAGGCGAAGAGGCGACTATTATTATTAAGTCGCCTTATGAGAAAGTTAAGGCCTTAATCGCCATCGAAAGAGGCAGGATTTTTGACTACCAGATAAAAGAAATCGAGGGCAGCCTTTCAAGGTTCAGCTTTAAAATCGAGAAAGAATACGTTCCCAATGTTTTTGTTTCGGTTCTGCTGCAGTCTTCAACGCCTGAGGTCAAGTTTGGAAAAGCAGAGTTTAAAGTTGACACTGAGACCAAAGAGCTGAATATCTCGGTCAAAGCCAACAAGACCAATTATTTGCCCGGAGAAGAAGTTTCTCTGGACATTGAAACAAAAGACATTGCCGGCAATCCTGTTGAAAGCGAAGTATCTGTGGCTGTAGTCGATTTGAGCGTCTTGGCTCTCAAGGGAAATCCCAAAAAAGATCCTTTGGTCTTTTTCTATGACGGTTTTCCCTTGACGGTTTCTGCTTCTTCAAACCTGAAAAACATTCTCGTGGAAAAAGAAATCGTTAAAAGCAAAGGCGGCAGCGGCTTGGCCTCAGAAGCCCTGGGAAAAAAAGCCAGGGGAGAATTCAGAGAGACCGCTTTTTGGCAGGCAGTTGTCAGGACGGATAGTTCTGGAAAGGCCAACGTCAAGTTCACCCTTCCCGATAACTTAACTACCTGGCAGACGGAAACTATCGGCCTGACAAAAGACACAAAACTTGGCGTGAACTATCAAGAGTTTGTGGCGAGAAAAGAACTAATGATTGTTCCCATAAAGCCAAGGTTTACCGTTCCCGGTGACGAGTTCTTTATCGGCGCCAAAATCTTCAACCAAAGCCAGGAAAATCAAAAACTCGACCTCTCTTTTGAAAGCCAGACTCTTTTGCTCAAAGACAACGCTCAAAAACAAATAAGGGTTGACAAGGGACAGACCCAGACCGTTTACTTCCAGGTACAGTCTCCAGAACAGATAGAAAGCGGAGAGCACGTTTTTAAGATATCTGCCAAGAGCCAGAGCCTGGAAGACACGGTCATCCAGTCTATAAAAATCACTCCCAACAACACTTACGAAACCGTTTCAACCGCCAACTACACCGCAGACAAAACCGTCAAAGAGTATGTCTTTCTGCCCGAGGAAGTGGTTAAAGAGAAGGGATCATTGACGATAAACAGCTCCGCCACTTTGGCCGTCTTTCTGTCTGATGCCCTGAATTATCTCATCCAATACCCCTACGGCTGCACCGAACAGATAGGATCTAGACTTAACGCCATTGCCATTGTCAAAACCGGGCTGAACCTGCCCAATCTTGCTGACAAATTCAAACTGGAAAAGGTCAGGTATAATGGCAAGGAATATTCGATTGATGAAATCGTCGAAATCGGGCTGGCTCAGCTTTATGACAACCAGAGATACGACGGCGGCTTCAGCCTCTGGAAAGGAGGGGATTCCAGCTATTACGCTAGCCTCCAGGCTGCCGAAACCTTAAACAACCTTTCTCTGGCTGGATATAAAATAAACCAAAACAGCCTAAAGAGGGTGGCTGACTACCTGAACCAGGAAATCACCACTAAAAATTACCTCTACGACAACAAAGATAACATTATTCTGGCGGCTTACACTCTGTCGCAGCTGCCTGACTGGAATTTAAGAGAGAATTTGAAAAGAAAAGTTATTGACATCGCCAGCGACGACCTCTTTATCAAAGAAAAGATAAGCAATTCCTCGTTAGCCTACCTGGCAATCATGACGACTAACAAGAACAGCGGGTTTTCCTCGGCTCTCAAGAGAAAAATCTTTGAAACCTTAAACAATAGAGTCGATATCGATTCTAGAGGCGCTTTTCTTGAGCCAAATCAGAACATGCTTTGGTATTACTATGAAACGCCGGTCAAAGACACGGCCCTCTACCTTAAAGCTTTGGCTAAAGACAAAAGCAAAAGTCCGATCTTAGATAAAATAGTCAGATGGATTCTCAATTCCAGGGAAAAAGACCTTTCTTGGGGATCAACTAACAACACTCTGGCGGTAGTCGAGGCTTTCACCGACTTCCTTAAATGGAAAAGGGAAACGGAATCAAACTTTGTTCTCGGCCTTCAGATCAACGACGGCCCCGAAGACAGCTTCCACTTTGAACCTTCGACGATCCTTGACCAGTTCAAAAAAATCGTTTCCTTAAAAGACTTGAGGTTTAACGAAACTAACACCGTCGTCTTCAACAAGGAAAACGTCAACCTTGCTGCCAACAACTTCTATTATGACATGGCTCTACGGTATTATCTTCCGGCAGACCAGATTGCTCCGCGAGACGAAGGTTTTTCCATTGTCAGGGAGTTCTTCCGCCTAGACGACATTGAAAATAAAAACCCGGTCCTCAATGCTAAGACCGGAGACGTCTTGAGGGTCCGCCTCCAGATAATGGTGCCAAAATCCAGGCATTTTGCCACTGTCGAAGACTACATCCCGGCCGGCCTGGAAATTGTCAATCTTGACTTGGCCACAGAACAAAAATCACTCAGGCTCCAGGAAACAGAGCTGATCAATTTTGAGTTCAAGCCGACTTTCAAGGAATTGAGAGACGACCGGGTTTTCCTATTTACGGAAAATCTGAGCCCTGGAATCTACGAGTTCGACTACTACGTTAGAGCGATTGCCAAAGGAAACTTTATTCATCTGCCCGCCTTGGCTTTTGAAATGTATTTCCCGGAGAACTTCGGCAGAACCGCCAGCGGTCACTTCTTAGTCCAGTAAAATCAATTATCTCTAACAAAAATCGTCAGTTCTTGAATCCGTCCCGATTCCGAGGTGGCTTTAATTTGATAGCTACCACTGCTTTTGGGAATAAATATCTGGGAAACGCTTTGTCCTAAAAACTCTTCGTTGACAAACCAGTCAAGAACTTCTTTGCCCCGGAGGTTTATCTTAGTATCTGCTTCCAAAAGAAAAACATCGTTCTCATGCGGCAGAAGTATCAGAGATTCATCTTGCTCAATCATAAGATTGAGAGTCTTCTGAAAATCATCGCCTTCGAGGCCGTAGTCGACACCCTTTTCATCATTGACCTCTTTGACGAGATCAAAGTTAAAAGCGGTCTTTTTGTTGTAGCTAGAATTTAAAAGCAGCTCCATGACTTCGGAAAAAATCAGGCCGGCTCCCTGCTGTCCGGAAACTCCTTTGGTCGGCGAAGCGTCGGCATTACCGATCCAAACTCCGACCAGAAAATCAGGGGTGTAACCGACAACCCAGCTGTCTTTAAAGTCTCTGGAGGTGCCGGTTTTCAAAGCATAGTTTTCCTGGAAAAGATTGAGTTCGCTTTTCATGCCGAACTGGTCAATTGAGGTCTTGCGGTCGCTCAAGATTTTGTTGACCAGCTGGATATAACCAGGATTGGCAATCTCTTTTTCAGTCTCAAAAGAACTCTTTTTGCAATCTCCGTCTTTGTACAGCCGAACCTCCTTCAAGAGTCCGTTCTGGGGAAAGATCGTAAAATACTTTGCCAGGTCAAAAAGGCTCAGATCTAAACTGCCAAGGGCAATTCCCAGTTGATAGTTGTCCCAAAGCTGCAAGGGTTTTATGCCCAAATCGTTCTCCAAGAAATTGTAAAAATTATTTAAGCCGACGTACTCTAAAACTTTGACTGCCGGTACATTTAAACTATTACTTAAGGCGTAATGGAGATTAACCAGGCCGTGATACTGATAATCAAAGTTCTTGGGATAAAGGGGAAACCCCAAAGCGGTAATGTACTTATACTCCTTGTCCTCAACTAAAGTATATGGCCTCAAGCCTTTTTCAAAGGCCTTAAGATAGATGAATGGTTTGATTGTTGAACCGATCGGCCTGGGTTCAAATAGCATATTAATTTGATAGCCAGAATCCAGGGAACCGGGATCCGGCGAGCCGACCAGGGCCAGAATCTCATTTTCCGGCAAACCGATAACAACTACGGCACCGTTTTTAACGTCTTTGTCCGTTAAATTCTCTATATTGCGTTTAACCGCTTCCCTAATTTTTAAGGTCAGGTTCTGATCCAGACTGACCTGGCAAGAACCGGCATCTTTGTCCAGAAACGAATTCAGCTCAAAATAAGCGCCGTTAGGACGGCTACTTCCTTTCATATTTTCCCTGACTGCCGAAGCTTCGGTTATCGAAGAGTCTTGCTTGGAAAAACCCATTTTCCCCAAGATAGCCTCTGCCAATTCTTGGTTTTTTTCATTAGCCGGATTATTTTCCGTTGGGCTTGGAATCGCAGCCAGTAGCTGAAAAATTTGCCCGTCAGTCAACATCTCTGGGTCTGCCTTAAAATAAAGCCTGCTTGCCTCAAGAATTCCCTGGGCCTGGTTTCCAAAATAAATCGAGCTGGCGTACATTTTCAGAATCTCCTTTTTCGAGTGAAAGGCTTCCAGACTCAAAGTATAAAAAGTTTCCTTAATCTTGTTTCCCAAATCCCTTTTGAGTTCATTCCCTAAAAGAACTTTTACCAGTTGCTGGGAGATTGTGCTCGAAGCTTTTCTCTGGCCAATGCCAAAATAGCCGCCTGCCGTCTGGATAATGCTCAAAGGATTTATGCCGAAATGGTAATAGAAAAACCTGTCCTCTTTTTTAACCAAGAGATCGGCGATTTTCTCAGGGACGCTCTCAAGAGGAAGGTTAAAATAGCCCTTGGAGTTTGGTTTTAAAGCGATTATCTCTCCGTTCCTGTCTCTTATTATTGGCGAGGCCTGGTTTTGATAAAGATTTATCAATTGCCTCTGTTGATAAAAACCGGCGGCAAAACCCAGGGCAACCACGGTGAAAATTATTGCTAATGTTCCTTTTTTAAGATTATTCATTTGCCTTCTTGAAACTAAGCCCTTATCATCCTATTATACTATATATAAATGCTAAACGCCTCTAAAGAAAAAAAGGTCGTCTTCATTGTCGCTTTCCGAGATTTCAACGACGAAGAGTACTTGGTTCCAAAAGGAATTCTGGAATCGGCCGGTTTTAAAATTATCACCGCCAGCAATAAGCTGGGGCTAGCGATCGGCGTCTATGGCCAGGAGGCGGATATAGACATTTTGATGGAAGATCTAAAGGTCAGGGATTTTGACGCCATTGTCTTTATCGGGGGATCCGGAGCTTCAAGGTATTTTGACGATCCCAATGCTCACCGAATCGCTTTGGAAACCGTTCTAGAAGATAAGGTTTTAGGGGCGATCTGTATTGCTCCCTGTATTCTAGCCAAGGCCAATGTTCTCAAGAATAAGAAAGCCGCGGTTTGGTCTTCTAATATGGACAAAAGCTTTGTTAAGATTCTCGCGAAAGAAGGGGCTATTTATGAGGATAAGCCAGTGGTCGCTGATGGAAAGATTATTACCGCTTCTGGACCTTCAACTGCCAAAGACTTTGCCATGACAGTCATTGACAAGCTAAAATAAGAAAAATGGGGTCAACCCCATTTTCCATTACGCTGGAACAGATTTTATTGAGAATCTTTACAAAATTAAGTTTTTAAGAAATAAAGAGGAATAAAGCTATGGATAGGGGTGAGCCAATACCAAAGATGACATCTCAACAAGAAGTTATAAAACCTCAACCAAATGAGAGTGTTGATGCTGCTGAAAATTCTGCAAAACCCGAAGCAGAACCCACACCCGAAAAAGAAAGTGTCGCAGAGATTGAACGAAAAGATATTTTTAGACCAATAAAAAGAGGTGAAAGTTTTCCCGGAGGGATGCCAATTTTAACCGGGGAAAATAAAGCCAGCTTTAATAAACAAGTCGGAATGCTTTACGGCGGTGATGGTGAAGCTCACGGAAAATGGGGAAGAGTTTTTCTCTCAAGGGATAAGGCCACTAAGATTTTTTATCAGCCAGACAATTTACTAAATGTTTTTGCCCTTGAATTTATGAGAAAGTATGAAGGCGTTGCCGGCCTCCCTAAATTTGAAGGTGTCGTTCCTAATGGCTACCAAATGGAAAGACTTAAAGGAAAATCTTTAGGTAAATTAATCAATACTGAATTTGATAGAGATTATGACAATAAAAAATCTACTACTAAAGAAAAATTGCAAAGAGTAATATCAAGAGAACAAGCACAAGAATTATTGGATAGAATCGCCGAATTCCACAAGGGAACAGGGAGAGTGCATGGAGATCTAGGACATTTTGACAACGTCGTCATCGATCCAGAAGGGAAAATCAGATTAATTGATTGTGAATGGGAAAGGATTGGCAATCAAACTCCGGCAAGCGAGCTTCAAAGTGTTTATGAATATCTAACAGAAGAGTGCGGTTTTAGTGATCTGTCCTTGCCAGAAACGATTTCCAGCGAAGAGGCCAGCGCCAACTTAGAAAGGTTTATGAAAGAGGTAATCGAAAAAGTAGAAATGGATCCAGTTATAGGACCTAAAGTTTTAAAGTATAAAGATCAAAAAGTAGATATAAAAATTTCTGAAAATGGTGAAATACAAGTAAAAGAAATCGGGTAGAATAACGGACAACAGGCTGAAGAGACTTGTCAAATTAATGATTCATCTCTTCAGTCTGGAGTCGGTTAGGTTTTACTTTTTTACCCATTCCCCATACGAGGGTTCATCCAGCGTTATCCACTGGATGGTGACTTCGTACGTCACACTTTCCGGCGGACCCCCCAGAATGGTTGCAACTTCCTCAAGGATACGACCTCGTAGATCCCCTTGGGCCTCAGACCACTCGCTGCTATTTGCTTCCATATACCCACAAGTGGAAGTGACCTCTTTCCGCCAGAGCCACCACCCCGTCGTATAGCTACATGTTGGCTGCACCCAAGGTTCGAATACGATCACCGAAGGTTTGGCTCCCTCATCCATGTTAACCCACACTTTTGAGTCTGGGTCCACCTGCCCTGAGAAATACTCAAGGAAGGCGAATTTGCATTGTAGAGTCGCCAAATCATCTGTCTGGGACGTCGTCTGAAACGACGACGTGATCCACTCGCAACTCCAAACCCCCGGCCGTTCATATGCGAAGTCAACTAGGGCTTCGTCGTAGGCGGGACGCCTCATCGGCTCCCCGAGGGTTGGATCTACGTACCCGTAGAAAATCTCACCTTCCTCCCCACATTCAACCTTAGGAAGTCGAGGATCACTGGCTGGGACGATTATACTATCCTTCCAGATGTGGGAAACCTTTTCTCCCTCTTGCATGATCCACAACATATCTTCCCAACCTTCCCCTGTTGGTTCAGATATAATCGAGTCTTTGGTGAGGATACTAAGTTTTGAAAAGCCATACTCATCCGCAGGACTCAGAATACCAGTTCCGCAGGGGTAAATTGTCGGAGCGGGTGTAGGACTGGGGGTAAAAAACGATGAGACTTTAGGGATGGCCACAAGAAGGGCCAGAGCAACGATGATCACGATATAGAGTAAATGGGTTCTAGTTTTCATTTTTGATCTCCTTTTTGCTTTTTGCCTTGAACGAGGCGCGCTGAGCACCTAATTTTTCAGATGCGCAAAGCGCCTCGTTTAAGAGGGAGATTTACCTAACCGACATTTTAAAGAACTTGCAGTTTGAGGTTAAACTGAGTTTATTCAACCTCTCTTTCTGTCTGACTTATCTTATAGCATAGATTTACGTACTTGTCAATGGCAACGGGTAATGTGCCTTCGTTGACGACTGCCTTCGTTGACGACAGTCGTCAATGGACAGTCGTCATAATATTTTCCGCATAAATTCAGCGTAAGGCGGCTTTATCTAGTCCTCTATTACTAAAATCTTGGTAGTCGCCCCGCGAACGAAAGTGAACGGATTAGCGCAAATCAGCGGATAACCAATGCGTTACCTATGTACTCATCTCGTACAAAGCCTTGACAAAAAAATATGCTCTGATAGGATGAGAATATAATTTGCCGCAGATAGCTGGTCCCTCCACCAAAATTGTGGTGGGGGATAAATCCTGCCGAGGCGAAATCAGTTTATAGTTGATAGACTGATATTTGTCTGCGGCTTAAAGGCCGTTTTTTTAAATCGTTTAATGTGGCCACCCCGCAGTAAATTTTGCTGGTAAATCTCTGGCGACGCCCTCTCCCACGAAACCGCTATTCGCGGCCGGGCGTCGCAAGAACTTAGATAAAGCTAGTATTATAATAAACTGACTTTGAAGAAAATTCTGGCAAAATTACTACGGGGTTGGCATGCTTCGCATGCCAAAATCTAAAGTTCAAAAACAAGAAACTATCAAGGAACTAAACGACAACTTAGACAAGGCAAGATCAATTGTCTTTGTTGACATCCAGGGTTTAAAAGTAAACGACCTGGTGGTTTTACGCAAAAAAGTCAAAGAGGCCAAGGGAGCTTTTAAGGTCGCCAAAAAGAGCCTGATTGACATTGTCTTAAAGGGCAAAAAAGAAATTGGAGACAATATCAGGGCAAAAGGAATGGCAGGGGAAATCGCCATGCTTTTCAGCCTTGAAGATCCGCTCCAGCCCTTAAAATCTCTCTATAACTTTTCCAAAGAGCATGAGAATCTAAAGTTTGTTGCCGGCGTCTTTGATAATCTCTTGCTCCAGAAAGAAGAAGTTCTACAATTAGCCCAGCTGCCTTCAAAAGAAGAGCTTTTGGCAAAACTGATCGGCAGTATCTTCAATCCTGTTTCTGGTTTTGTCAACGTTCTTCAAGGAAACATCAAAGGTCTAGTCTATATCT
>Ga0210051_1001656_pt1 | contig 22524 bp, 30 predicted proteins | sample CryGey092014_all_FD_185464 | JGI IMG/M metagenome (GOLD analysis project Ga0210051, IMG submission 185464) | Groundwater microbial communities from aquifer - Crystal Geyser CG23_combo_of_CG06-09_8/20/14_all (SPAdes) (version 2) | ecosystem: Environmental > Aquatic > Deep subsurface > Groundwater... | reverse complement strand
GGCTGTGTATGATGTATCCAAGATTGAAAATGCTTAAAGATTTATTGAATAAAAACGGTTTAATTTTTGTTAATATTGATGATAATGAACATTGTAATTTAAAACAGATAATGGATGAAATTTTTGGAGATGAAAATTTTGTATGTAATATAATCTGGCAAAAGAAATATACTCAAAGCAATGATGCAAAGTATTTTTCTGCCACACATGATTTTATAGTTTGTTATGCGAAAAATAAGGAATGTAAGGACTTTAAAATCAATCTTTTGGCTCGGACAGAAGCACAGGACGCAAGATATAAAAATATAGATAATGATCCAAAAGGAGTATGGATGACACAACCGTTGCACGCAAAAAGTGGAACTGATAATAACTATGAATTTATATTCTCTAACGGAGTTAAGTGGAAGCCACCACTAGGAACTTTTCCAAGATACAGTATAAGTACATTAAAAGAAGCTGATAAAGAAGGAAAAATTTGGTTTGGGAAAAAGGGTGATGCAGTACCACGCCTCAAAAAATATTTAAACGAAATGAAGCAAGGTGTTATACCAAAGACAGTTTGGCTATATGATGAAGTGGGAAGCAATGATGAAGCAAAAAGAGATTACAAAGATCTTTTTCCGGATAACGGCTTTGCGACTCCTAAGCCAGTACGATTGATAAAGAGAATTTTGCAATTAACTACTAAAAGTGATTCTCTAGTTCTTGATTCTTTCGCAGGTTCTGGAACAACTGGACACGCCGTTTTGGATTTAAATAAAGGAGACGGTGGAAGCAGAAAGTTTATTTTAGTCGAAATGGAAGATAAAATCGCTAAAGATATCACGGCCGAACGAGTGAAGCGGGCGATTAAAAAGTATGATTATAAAGACGGATTTGAATATTGCGAATTGGATAAACCACTTTTCAACGAAAAAGGACAGATTGAAGAAACTTGCGATTTTAACCAATTTGCCACCTATATCTATTTTACCGAAACACAGACGAATATTGATAAGAAAAAAATTAATGGAAATTTTATCGGCGATTATAACGCTATTGAATATTACCTGGTTTTCAAAGAAAAATATCAGAATGTTTTAGATAAGTCGATTTTGAAAAAAATAAAAAAGGATAAATTGAAAAAGATAATTTACGCTGACCAGTGTGATTTGCTAGATGAGGAATTGGAGGAAAACAATATCCAATTCAAGCAAATCCCGTATGAGGTTAAGGAATACTAAAAATATATGCAACTCAAAAAATATCAGCAAAAGGCGATTGATCAACTCAAAGAATATTTGAAAGAAGCAATGCGCCCGGAGTTTACCGCGGAAGACGCGTTTATTAAAACTGCTCCGAAAGATAAGGATGGGAAAGTAGTTGGCTATAATTCAGCCTATTATGGCGAAACGCCTTTTGTCTGCATGAAACTGCCGACTGGTGGAGGAAAAACTTTGGTGGCTTGCCACGCGGTGGCGGAAATTATGAAACAAGCGCTCCAAGCAAAAATGGATCGAGGGATTGTGATGTGGTTTGTGCCGTCGGAAGCCATCAAAAGTCAAACCCTTCGGAAATTCCGCGATCGTTATGATTGGCACAGAAAAGCATTGGACGAAGCTTTTGAAAATAAAGTTTTGATTTTTTCCAACGAAGAAGCGCTGCGTATTCGCAAGGCGGATGTTTCCGGAAATTTGTGCATCGTTATTTCCAGCTTGGACGCGTTCCGCAAAGACAAACAGAAGCAGGGAAAATATAAAGTCTATCAGGAAAACGGCTCGCTCATTGATCATTTTGAAAAATTAAAAAGTGAGAAAAATCTGGAAAAAGACGAAGAAAGAACAATTATTTATTCTTTGGCTAATGTGATTCGCAAAGACCAGCCACTGGTTGTTCTGGATGAAGGACAAAGAAATCAAAGTTTTTTGGGAATTGAATTTTTAAAAAATTTGAACCCAAGTTTTATTGTGGAATTTACGGCTACGCCAAGAGATGGAAGCAATGTTTTGGTGGACATCCATTCTTCCGAACTCAAAGAAGAGGAAATGGTGAAAATTCCGATTGTTTTAGAAAGCGCCATGTATTGGGAGGAATCAGTGACGGCGGGAATCCGGAAACGGAATGAGTTGGAAAAAGCTACCAAAAAAAATAAAGGCGAACGTATCCGGCCAATCGCGCTTTTTCAAGCTGAGCAGGAAAAAGAGAGCGAAACTAAAATAACAGTGGGTAAAATCAAAGAATTTTTGTTGAAAGCCGGAGTGGTCGAGGATGAAGTTGCCATTAAAACTTCCAGTCGCAATGATTTGGAAGGAATGGATTTGTTTAAAAAAGATTGCAAAATAAAATATATTATCACTGTTAACGCTTTGGCGGAAGGCTGGGATTGTTCTTTTGCTTATGTCTTGGTTTCGGTGGCCAATATCGGCGCTCGAATTGCGGTGGAGCAGATTATTGGGCGAATTATGCGTATGCCCAATGCCAAAAGGAAAGACAATGAAGATTTGAATCGCTGTTATGTTTTTGCTTCGGCCCGCAATTTTAAGGAAGCGGCGGGGTATATCATTTCCGGACTGGAAAAGAACGGCTATAGCCGAGCGGATATTATTGAAGCAGGAAAAAAAGACGAAAAATATGCGCTGAAAGTCGAGCGGAGAGTAAAAAAAGATTTTGCCATGCCACTAATGAGCCTTGCGGGCGATAAATTATCTTTCGGTGATTTGATCGGCCGAAAATTCGAGCTGGCCAAACAAGATTATAAATTTGAGTTTGAAACACACTATGATAATGATGGACGGATTGTGATTGATATTAAAGACGATAAATGGAAACAGAGCGTCCAGCAGGTTTTGAATTTAAATTACAGCGACGCGAAGTTTACCAAAGAAGAATTAATCCGGTGGCTGGACAAGAAATTACGCTTCATTATTTTGGGGCAAAAAGACAAGGTGGCGTTTTTGGAAAAAGCGATTGATTATCAGTTGAATGGTATAGAAAAGCCCTACACTATAACAGATCTATCAATCAACCGCTATGTTCTTTTGCTGAAATTGGACGAAGTGATTAATAACATCTTGGAAAAATACGCTAAGAATAATTTTGATAAGTTTCTAAAAAGTGGAAAAATCACACTTAAGAAATTTGATAAATTTCCGGAAAAAATAATTTTAGGATCAGAAGCTTCGGAATCTTTTGATAAAAATTATTATGCTGAAGTGGACAAGCTCAACAAGGAGGAACAAAATTTTATCGGACGGGTTAATTTGGATAAGTTTGATAATATTGCTTTTTGGATTCGTAACCGGGAAAAGAAAGATCCTTTTTATATTCAAGGCTGGCGGAAAGGGAAATTCTATCCGGATTTTATCGCTGTTACTAAAAAAGGCAATATTGTGGCTTTGGAATGGAAAGGGGAAGATCGGATGAGCAACGACGATACAAAATACAAGGATGAGATTGGGAAGATTTGGGCTAGTCTGGGGAAGGGTAAATTATACTTTGCGATTGCCAATGTGGCGAATGTGGAAGAGGTGTTAAATAATTTAAAAAGTTTATAACAGTTATTTTTAATTACATACTTAATTACGTAATAAATGCATGCGAAAAGCGGTATGCGAAAAGTCTTGCGAATAGACTCATGCGAATCGCCCATGCGAATAAATTATTATGGCTAAACGCGCGCAAAATGAGAGTCAAATTAGGAAGCTGACCAAGTTAGGCAGAAAGAGTCTCTGTGTCACTATCCCGATTGAAATTATACGGGAATTTGGCTGGAAAGAACGGCAAAAGCTGATCGTCAAAAAATTCGGTAAAAAAGTTATAATTTCCGATTGGAAGAAATAGAAAATTACTTTCGCAATCGGCTCAAGTTGACACTTATTCAAATATCCTCTATTATTATTTTGCTAGTTTGACTGGCAGTTTTTTTTGTTAATCATTACTAATTACTAATCAAATACTAATATACGAATAAATTAAATTTATTATTAGTATATTCGTAATGAATTCGTAATTCGTAAAGAAATCTTCATGCCAACGATCAATCAACTGAAAAAGAAACCCCGGAAGACGGGAAAGAAAAAGACGAAAACGCCAGCCTTTAAAAATGTTTTCAATACGCTCAAAAATAAGCCAATGAAAGACAACAGCCCTTTCAAAAGAGGCGTCTGTTTGAAGGTGAGCACCACGACTCCCAAAAAACCCAATTCCGCCTTGCGCAAAATTGCTAGGGTGAAATTGACTAACGGGATGGAAGTAACGGCCTATATTCCCGGTATCGGGCATAATTTGCAAGAACACTCCATCGTCATAATCCGCGGCGGCCGGGTTAAAGATCTGCCGGGAGTCCGATATCATATCGTCCGGGGAATTTTGGATACGGCGGGAGCGGCTAACCGCAAAAGAGGCCGCAGTAAATACGGAGCCAAGATCGAAAAAGCCAAAGAATAATAAAAAGTGATTTGAAGATTATCCCGCAACTAATTCCGGATTTAGTTTAAAGAAGCGTATAATTTTTCCCACGGAATCGCCTGCGGCTTAATGCAATAATAATTGAAAGTTTAATACTGTGAATTGGTGCGGGATGCTCATTTTTGCCCGCCTCGACTCGCCTGATGGCTTGTCGAAGGCGAGGCGGGTAGCTGCTCGCATAGCTCGCAGACAAAAATGGCATGTCACGGAGAAAAAAAAATTATAAGAAGAATATAGAACCAGATTCTCGTTTTAACAGTGTTTTGGTGAGCAAGGTCATCAACAGCATCATGGAAAGAGGCAAGAAAACCGCGGCCGAGAGAATCGTCTATACTTCTTTTGATATTATTCATGATAAAACCAAAAAAGGCGGACTGAATGTTTTTGAACAAGCGATTAAAAATGTTTCTCCGGTCGTTGAATTGAAATCCCGCCGGGTCGGCGGAGCCAACTATCAGATTCCAATTCCGGTTTTGGGCGAAAGAAGAACCACGCTGGCCGTGCGCTGGATTAAAACCGCCACTCAAGCTAAAAAAGGAAGAAGCATGGCGGAAAAATTAGCCGAAGAATTAATAGATGCTTCCAATAATACCGGCTCGGCCATTAAGAAAAAAGACGATGTCCGCCGCATGGCCGAAGCCAATAAGGCTTTCGCGCATTTCGCGTAGCCACTACGAATTACGAATTTATTACGAATATACGAATAATAAAATTAATTTATTGGTATATTAGTATTTGATTAGTAATTAGTAAAGACATGGCACGCCAATATAGCATAGACAAATACAGAAACATCGGGATTATCGCCCACATTGACGCCGGGAAAACGACTACTACCGAGCGGATTTTGTTTTATACCGGTATTACGCATAAAATCGGAGAGGTGCATGAAGGCGAAGCGGTTATGGATTGGATGGAACAAGAAAAAGAAAGAGGCATCACGATCACTTCCGCCGCGACCACTTGTTTTTGGAAAGATCATCAAATCAATATCATCGACACTCCGGGACACGTGGATTTTACCGTGGAAGTGGAGCGGTCGCTCCGGGTTCTGGATGGCGGCGTGGTGGTTTTTGACGGCAAGGAAGGTGTGGAGCCGCAATCGGAAACTGTTTGGCGCCAGGCGGAAAAATATACCGTGCCTCGAATATGTTTCATTAATAAAATAGACAAAGAAGGAGCTGATTTTGATTTTTCCCTTAATTCTATTTGGAATCGTTTAAGTCCGCGCGCGGTGGCGATTCAACTTCCCATTGGCGTTAGAAACGATTTTTCCGGAGTGGTTGATTTGATGAATATGAAAGCCTGTTATTTTGAAGGTGAAAAAGGAGAAAAAGTAATCGAGAAAGATATCCCGGAGGATTTTTTAGCCAAAGCGAAAGAATGGCGCGAAAAAATGGTGGAAAAAATCGCCGAAACCGACAATGATTTAACGGAAAAATATTTGAATGGAAAAGAAATTACTATTTTGGAATTAAAAAAAGCTTTAAGAAAATCAGTTATCGCGGCGAAAATGTTTCCGGTTTTAACCGGCACGGCGTTGCGCAATAAAGGAGTCCAGTTAGTGCTCGACGCGGTAGTGGATTATTTGCCATCCCCGCTGGATGTTCCCGGCATTAAGGGAATGGATCCGGATGATGAAAAAAAGGAAATTGAAATTAAAAATGACGATCAGGCGCCTTTCGCGGCGCTGGCTTTTAAGGTGGCGACCGACCCTTTTGTCGGCCAACTAACTTTTTTCCGGGTTTATTCCGGAACGCTCAAAGCCGGTTCTTATGTCATGAATTCCAGCAAAAGAGAAAAAGAAAGAATCAGCCGGATTTTGAGAATGCATGCCAATCATCGGGAGGAAATCAATGAAATTTACGCCGGCGGCATCGGGGCGCTGGTTGGAATGAAAAATACTTCCACCGGAGACACGCTGTGCGATATAGATCATCTGGTTATTTTGGAATCGATTACTTTCCCCGAGCCGGTTATTTCCATCGCCATTGAGCCTAAAACCAAAGCTGATCAGGAAAAAATGGGATTGGCTTTGCGCAAGTTGGCCGAAGAAGATCCGACTTTTAAAGTCAGAAATGACGAAGAAACCGGCGAAGTGATAATTTCCGGCATGGGCGAATTGCATTTGGATATCATCGTGGACAGAATGAAAAGAGAATTTAAAGTGGAAGCCAATATCGGACAACCGCAAGTCGCTTATCGGGAAACTATCAAGGCCTTGGCGGAAGCGGAAGGAAAATATATCCGCCAATCGGGAGGCAGGGGACAATATGGCCATTGTTGGCTTAAGGTGGAGCCGCAAGAGCCGGGCCAGGGATTTGAATTTCTGGATGAAATTAAAGGCGGAACTATTCCTCAAGAATATATTCCGGCGATTGAAAAAGGAGTCAAGGCGGCCATGGACAATGGAGTGGTGGCGGGTTATCCTTTGGTGGACATCAAAGTTACTGTCTATGACGGATCGTATCATGACGTGGATTCTTCAGAAGCCGCTTTTAAAATTGCCGGATCGCTGGCGCTTAAAGAAGCGGCGCGCCGGGCCAAACCGGTTATTCTGGAACCGGTTATGAAAGTTGATATCATCACTCCGGAGCAATTCATGGGCGATGTGGTCGGCGATTTGAATTCTAAAAGAGGGGTTATCAGAGAAATGAATGATCGCGGCGAAGGAAATTCCCGGGTAAAAGTAATTAACGCGGAAGTGCCGCTTTCCACTATGTTTGGCTATGCCACTCAATTGCGTTCCATGACTCAAGGCCGGGCTAACTACGCGATGGAATTCCATCATTATAGCGAAGTGCCGAAAAATTTAGTCGAGCAAATAGTTGGAGGAAAAAAATAGTTTCCTGTTTGACAAATTGAATGGTTTCCATTATTATTCATTTGGCAAGAAAAGAAAAAAATGATAGATAAAAAGCTAAAAGAAGCCCTGGAACTTCTGGGCGGAAAAACGATTCTCAAGGATCAGGAAGATTATTACATTCTTTTGACTTTGAGAGAATTTCGGAAAATAAAACAAGAAGGAATAGAAGGTTTGACAAAGCAGGAATTAGTTGATAAGATTAATACCGATATCGCTATGTGGAAAATGAATCAAGAAAAGGAAGAAGACGCCTTTGATTCTGTTAATTGGGAGGAGTTTGAGAAAGCCGAAAACGCGGAAGAAATTCAATATGAAAAAACTTAATTTTTAATATTTTAAAAGAATTAAAAAATATGGCAGCAGAAAAATTTGAAAGAACTAAGCCTCACATTAATGTAGGAACCATCGGTCATGTCGATCACGGGAAGACTACTTTAACGGCGGCAATTCTTCACATTTTAAGTTTTTCCGGAAAAGCGAAAGCAAAAGGAGTGGATGAGATCGACAAAGCTCCGGAAGAAAAAGAGCGAGGCATCACCATCGCTACTTCTCATTGCGAATATCAATCCGATTCCCGGCATTACGCCCATGTCGATTGTCCGGGACACGCGGATTATATCAAAAATATGGTTACCGGCGCCGCTCAAATGGACGGAGCGATTTTAGTCGTGGCCGCCACTGATGGCCCTATGCCGCAAACCAGAGAACATATTCTTTTGGCCAAGCAAGTAGGCGTTCCAGAAATTATAGTATTTCTCAATAAAGTTGATATGGTGGACGATCAGGAGTTAATTGAATTAGTGGAAGCCGAAGTGCGGGAACTTTTGACTAAATACGAATTTGACGGCAAAAACGCGGCTGTTATTCGCGGATCAGCCCTTAAAGCTCTGGAAGTCAAATCGGCTGATGACGAAGCGGCTAAGCCGGTTTTGGATTTAATTAAAGCTTTGGATGAAAAAATTCCGGTTCCAGTGCGTGAAGTCGATAAGCCGTTTTTAATGCCCATCGAAGATATTTTTTCCATTGAAGGCCGCGGGACGGTTGTGACGGGAAGAATTGAAAGAGGAGTTGTTAATATTAATGAAGAAGTGGAAATCGTCGGCCTGAAAGCCACGCAGAAAACCACGGTTACCGGAATTGAAATGTTTAATAAATCTTTGGATCGGGGAGAAGCGGGAGATAACGCCGGAGTATTGCTGCGCGGCGTTAAAAAAGAAGAGGTGGAAAGAGGCCAGGTGTTGGCTAAACCAGGCTCCATTACGCCGCACACCGATTTTGAAGCCGAAGTTTATGTTTTGACTAAAGAAGAAGGCGGCCGGCACACTCCTTTCTTTAAGGGATATAAGCCGCAATTTTATATTCGAACGACCGACGTAACCGGAGAAATAATTATTCCGGAAGGAACGGAAATGATTATGCCCGGAGACACGGTGAATATCGCCGTTAAACTTTTAGCGCCTGTCGCCATGGAAGAAGGCATGCGGTTTGCCATCCGCGAAGGAGGCAAGACTGTCGGCGCCGGAGTCGCGACTAAAATCTTGAAATAAAAGTTTTTTCTTAGTCCCGCTCTCTGGAAAGAGCGGGATTATAGAGTAAATTTAAAAAATACGCTGCCTGCCCCGCGACCAGGTTGTTCCGGGTCGGACTAAGCGCTAAGCGCTTATAACTATTCATCTCCGCGCATACATAAAATATTTTGAATGCGGGGTAAATTTCATTAAAAATGGCACAAAAGGAAGAAGAAGCAAAATCAAGAATCAGGATTAAGATTAAGGCTTATGACAATAAGATAATTGATCAGTCAGCCAAGCAGATTGTGGAAACGGCCGAAAGGACGGGCGCCAGTATTTCCGGACCGGTACCGCTTCCGACTGAAATCAGGAAGCTCACCGTTAACCGGTCGACTTTTGTCCATAAAGACGCCCGGGATCAATATGAAATGCGAGTGCATAAAAGATTGATTGATATCTTGAGCCCTAATCAAAAAACTATTGACAGCTTGACTAATCTTGATTTGCCGGCCGGGGTTGATATCGAAATAAAAATGTAAAAAGAGGCGTTTAGATTATTATCTAGTTAAAGTCCATTCCGGAAACCCGGAACGGGATACTCAGCTAGCCAAATTTTAAATTTTTTGAAATTTTGGGACTGGCTCATAAACCAGTTTTTTGTTTGCCCCGCGCTAATTTTACGCTGATAAAAAAGGATTAACATAAATAAATCCCGCAACCAATTCCGAATATGTTTTGAAAAATAATAAAGTATTTGCTTCGGAATCGCCTGCGGCTCAATAGTTAAGATTAAATATAAAGTTTAGATAAAGAATTGGTGCGGGATGCTCATTTTGTAGCTACTCGCTCCGCTCGCAGACAAAATGAACAAGTTTATTTTAGGAAAAAAAATAGGAATGACGACTGTTTATGACGAAAAAGGCGCGCAGAACCTAACGCTTATTGAATGTTTTTCGAAAGTGTCGCTTTTAAGGACGAAAGAAAAAGACGGTTATGAATCGGTGCAAATCAGCTTGCAAAAAACCGGAAAAAGAGCGGTAAGAAAGGAATTTAGAATTGAAAATTCAACCTGGAAAACAGGCGATGAAATAAGCGTAGAACTTTTTCTCCCGGGAGAAAAAGTTTTTGTTACCGGAATAACCAAGGCCAAGGGATTTCAGGGAGTAGTCAAAAGGCATGGCTTCAAGGGCGGACCTAAATCCCACGGGCACAAGCATAATTTGCGAGCTCCCGGTTCGATTGGATCCGGATTTCCAGAGCATGTGACTAAAGGCAAAAGAATGGCCGGACGAATGGGCGGAACGAAAGCCACCAGCCAAAATTTAAAAATTATTTTAGTGGATAAAGAAAAGAAAATAATCGGAGTTAAGGGAGCGGTTCCCGGAATTGCGGGAACCGTGGTCGCGGTTTATAAAAAATAAATGGCCAAAATAAAAGTTTACAATTCAAAGGGCGAGAGTAGCGAAGAGATGGAACTATCGGACGCGATTTTTTCTTTGCCCGGAAACGATGAGCTGCTGCAGCAAGTGTCCGTGGCTTTGCTTTCCAACCGAAGACAGATATTGGCTCACACCAAGACTCGGGCGGAAAGAGCCGGTTCCGGCATCAAACCCTGGAAACAAAAAGGAACAGGCAGAGCCAGAGTCGGATCCGTGCGGAGTCCTCTCTGGAAAAAAGGAGGGGTTATTTTTGGACCAACCAAAGACAGGAATTTTAGGAAAAAAATAAATCAAAAAACGAAATCTCACGCCTTGGCTTTGGCCCTAAGCGGAAAATTATTCGAAAAAGAAATAACCGTAATAGAAAGTTTCAAAATAGCTGAAAAGAAAACCAGAAAAATGGCCGAAGTTTTAAAAAATTTAAAGCTCAAGGGCAGCAGCCTGCTGGTTTTTTCCGGCAAAGAAAAAGATCAAAGACGTTTCAGCCAAAATCTGGCTGAAGTGAAGAACGCGCTCGCCAGTCAGTTGAATGTTTTGAATGTTTTGAATAATAAAAATATAATTTTTTCTCGAGAGTCGGTAAAAGAGCTGGAAGAAAGATTTAAGAAATAAAATTAGCCTTATTGATATAATTTATGTCCAAAGAAATTAAAAAAAGTGAAAAAAAACAGGCAGTAGAAAAAGCGTCAGTGTCGGATGTCTTGCTTAAGCCCTGGATTACCGAATCTTCCACTAATTTAGCTCATTTAAACAAATATGTTTTTTTGGCAGACAAAAATTCCAACAAAAAGAAAATCGCGCAAGCGGTGGAAAATTTATACCAGGTAACGGTGGAAGCGGTTAATATAATCAATATGCCCAGAAAAAAGAGGGTTTATGGCCGGACTTCCGGCTGGAAGACGGGATTTAAAAAGGCTCTGATAACCCTCAAAAAGGACGACAAGATAGATTTATTTAAAGAAATAAAATAATCCCGCACTAACTTTGTGTTATATGATATTTTACGCCTTTGGCACAATGTAAAGTTAGTACGGGATAAATTTAGAAAATGGCAATTAAGATTTATAAAAGAAATACCGCCGGCAGAAGAAATATGTCCCGAATCGAATCGGAAATTCTTTCGGAAGAAAAACCGGAAAAATCTTTGCTTTTTAGAAAAAAAAGCCAAGCGGGCCGATCCTGGGGGAAAATAGCCGTGCGGCATCAAGGCGGGGGACATAAGCAAAAACTAAGATTAGTGGATTTTAAACAGGACAAGTTCGGCGTTCCGGGAATCATCGCGGCTATTGAGAGAGATCCCAACCGCAGCGCTTTTATCGCCTTGGTCAATTATCGCGACGGAGAAAAAAGATATATTTTGGCGGTAGAAGGCATGGAAAAAGGAAAAGAAATTATTTCCGCTTCCGATGCTCCGGTTAAATCGGGCAACCGGGCTATGGTTAAAAATATTCCCATTGGAACGATAGTTTCCAACATTGAGCTGTTTCCCGGCCGGGGCGGACAGATAATCAGAAGCGCCGGAGCGGGAGCTATTTTAACGGCCGTGGAAGAAAAAAGAGCTCAAATAAAAATGGCTTCCGGCGAAATCAGATTGATTGATAGCGATTGTTATGCCACAATAGGACGGGTAAGCAATTTCGAACATAATACCATCAATATTGGGAAAGCGGGCCGTAGCCGCTGGATGGGCATTCGTCCCGGCGTCAGAGGTTCAGCTATGAATCCGGTGGATCATCCGCATGGCGGAGGCGAAGGCCGTCAAGGGATCGGTCTTAAACATCCCAAAACTCCCTGGGGCAAGCCGGCTTTAGGCAAAAAAACCAGGAAAAGCAAGAGATATAGCAATAAATTTATAATCAGGAGAAGGGAAAAAAGAAAATAAGTTGTAAATGTTTTAATTGTTCGAATGTTCTAACTGATTTATTAAGAAGGATGTGCAACTAAAACAATTAGAACAGCTATAACAATTATAACAACTAGAACAATCATCATGACCAGAAGTTTAAAAAAGGGTCTTTATGTGGATGAAAGACTCTTGAAAAAAATTCAAGACAAAAAGCCCGATGACCGGTCAATTATCAAAACCTGGTCTCGCGCTTCGGTAATTTCTCCGGAAATGGTCGGTTTTACTTTCGGAGTGCATAATGGAAAAGATTTTATCCCGGTTTTTATAGGAGAAGAATTAGTGGGCCATCGGTTGGGCGAGTTTTCTCCAACTCGAAAATTTCAAAAACATGGAGGCAAAATTCAAAAAGAACTGGAAATTGCCGCCAAACAAAAAGAGCTGGAAATTAATCAGGCCGCCAAGGCGGCTCCGGCCGAACCTAAGAAATAATATTTTTATGCGAGTAAAAGCCAGACTCAACAATTTAAGAATTTCTCCCCGCAAAGTCAGATTGGTAGCTGATTTAATCAGGGGCTTGGATGTGGCTGACGCTTTAAACCAAATGGGAACTGCTTATAAGCGAGGCAGTTTGCCGATGAAAAAACTGATTGAAAGCGCGGTTAGCAACGGAGAAAATAATTTGGGAATTGATAAAAACAATATGTATGTTCTCGGTGTTTTAGTGAACGCGGGACCTTCTTTAAAAAGATGGATGCCGAGAGCTCACGGCCGGGCCAGCCAGATTTTAAAAAGAACTTCTCAAATAGAAGTTATCCTGGAAGAAAGAGTCGAGGGCCAAGGAAGAAAAAACCAGGAAGAATTGGAAGCAGCCAGAAAGAAAAGAATGGAAGCTAAAATGGAAAGAGAAAAAGAAATCCGCAAAGAAGTCAGGGAAAAAGAAGCTTTGGCTAAAAATAAAGAAGCCTCCGCCAATATTTCGGAAAAAACCAAGGAAAAAACTGCGGAAAAAAGCAAAATCCGGGAAGAAAAAAAAGGCAAAGGCTGGGCCAGCCGGATATTTAGAAGAAAATCCATGTGATGATAAAAATCGCAAATCAACACGAATAAATTTCGAATAATCGCGAATTCATACGGATTAAAATTAAAAATAATTAGAGAACAAATTAGAGTAAATTAGAGATTTATAATATTATGGGACATAAAATAAATCCACAAGGATTCAGAATCGGCATAACTAACACCTGGCGTTCCAAGTGGTTCAATAAAAAAGAATATAGCCAATTGCTCAAGCAAGATATTATCATGCGGGAGGGCATAATGCGGAAGTGGAAAAGTTCCGCTATCGCGGATGTGGAAATAATTCGTTCAGCGGAAACGGTGAAACTGATTATCAAAACAGCTCGTCCGGGAGTTTTAATCGGCCGGGGCGGCAATGGCATTGAAGAAATTAAGAAATATATCGAGAAGAATTATTTTAAAAATCGAAAAATCGGACTGAATATTGAAGTTAAGGAAATTAAAAATTTTTCCGAAGAAGCTTTTCTGGTGGCGCAGAACATTGCCGAGCAATTAGAAAAGAGAATGCCTTTCCGCCGGGCGATTAAAACGATGCTGGAGCAAGTTTTGAAAAACGGGATGATTAAAGGCATGAAAATCCAGGTTTCCGGCCGATTAGGCGGCGCGGAAATGTCCCGAGTCGAAGCGGTGGCCAAAGGAGTTTTGCCGCTACATACCCTAAGAGCCAATATTAATTTTGCCCGAGCGACAGCTTATACCACTTACGGAACCATCGGCGTAAAAGTCTGGTTGTATAAAGGCGATGTTTTTAAAAAAGCCGGAAATCCGAAGCTAATCACAGGTAAGACGATTTAAAAAATATTATTCGAAAGCCATATGTTAATGCCCAAAAAAGTAAAACACAGAAAGATTCAAAGAGGCGGAAAGATCCGCGGCGTTTCCAGTCGGGGCAATGCTTTGAGTTTTGGCATTTTTGGCTTGAAAGCCATGGAAAATAATTTGATTTCCGCCCGTCAGATTGAAGCTGCGCGCCGGGCGATGACTCGTTTTATTCAAAGAGGCGGAAAAGTCTGGATTAGAATTTTTCCGGATAAGCCGATGACCAAAAAAGGGGACGAAACTCCGATGGGAAAAGGAAAGGGAGCGGTAGATCATTTTGTCGCGGTTGTCAGAGCCGGGCGCGTATTATTTGAAATGGATGGAATAAAAAAAGAATTAGCCAAGGAGGCCATGAAGTTAGCCGCCTATAAGTTAAATGTTAAAACCAAGTTTATTGAGAAAGAAAAAGCTTGACTTCTCCGCTTAATGCGGGAATAGAGTCTAAAAATTGCTCCTGGATTAATATTATTCATTATGAAAATCAAAGAATTAAGAGAAAAAAATTCTGCAGAACTGAAAAAGATGCTCGCGGAAAAAAAAGAAACCGCCCGGAGTTTGCGCTTCGCCATCGCGTCCAAACAAATTAAAAATAACCGGGAATTCAGGAATGTTAAAAAAGAAATTGCCAGAATTATGACTTTAATCAATCAAGCGAAATAAGTTTTATGGAAAAGTCAATCGGGAAAAATAAGATATTATTAAGAAAAAAAGGGGAAGTGGTAGGGGATAAAATGGATAAAACCATTGCTGTTTCCGTGGTCAGTTTTGAAACCCATCCTAAATATAAGAAAAAATATAAAGTGATCAAACGTTATAAAGCGCATGATCCGGAAAATAAGTTTAAGGCGGGCGAAAAAGTGGAAATTATTCCTTGCCGGCCGATAAGCAAAGAAAAGAAATTTAAAGTAGTTTATTAAGAAAGCTATCCCGCAACCAATTCTCCCGCTTTCGGCGGGATCCCGCCCGCTCCGCCAAAGCTTTAGCGAGGCGAGCCGAAGGCAGTGGCGAATAAAATTAAGAAGTAAAAGGTTTTCAATAATATGATACAAGCGGAAACAAGACTAATAGTCGCGGATAACACCGGAGCTCGGATAATCGAATGCTTCAAGGTTTTAGGCGGCACGCGCCGGCGTTATGCTCAAATCGGGGATATCGTTGTCGCCTCCGTGAAAGTCGCCGATCCAAGAGGCTTGATTAAAAAAGGAGAAAAAGTCAGAGCGGTTATAGTCAGGCAAAAAAAAGAAAAAAGAAGAAAAGACGGTTCCTATATTCGTTTTGACGAAAACGCGGCGGTAATTTTGGAAGGCAAGGAACCTAAAGGCACTCGAATTTTCGGCCCCATTGCCAGAGAAATAAGAGAAGAGGGCTTTAGCAAGATAATTTCCCTGGCTTCGGAAGTTTTATAAATTTAAACTTTATGAAAATCAAGAAAAATGACAAGGTGAAAATATTGGCTGGCAAGGATACCGGAAAAACAGGCAAGGTTTTAAAAATTTTTCCCCAGGAAGGAAAATTAACCGTGGAAGGTTTGAATTTGATGAAAAAACATACTCGTCCCCGCAAGGAAGGGGAAAAAGGCCAAAGAGTGGAAATTCCCAGAAAAATTGACAGTTCCAACGTGAAATTGATTTGTCCCAAATGCGGCCAGCCGAGCCGAACAGGTTATGAAATAAAAGGAGAAGAAAAAATTAGAAAATGCAAGAAATGCCAGGGAGAGATATAAGATATTATAAACAAGCAAAACCATGTCTAAATTAAGGGAAAAATATAAAAAAGAAGCGGTAGCGGAAATGAAAAAACAATTCGGATTTAAAAATGATTGGCAAGTCCCTCGAATTGAAAAAATAGTAATTAATTCCGGCATCGGTAAATTTGCCAATGATAACGCTCTGGTTAAGGAAGTAGCCGATTCTTTGACGACAATTGCCGGTCAAAAAACCGTTTTAACCGATTCCAAAAGTTCCATTGCCGGATTTAAAATCAGAAAAGGTTTAAAAATCGGCGTTAAAGCGACATTGCGCGGAAAAAGAATGTGGGATTTTTTGGAGAAATTAATCGGAGCCGCCATTCCTCGAATCAGGGATTTTCAGGGTATCAAAGAAACAGCGGTAGATAAGGGAGGCAATTTGAATATTGGAATTAAGGAACACATGGTTTTTCCTGAAATTATGCCGGAAAACGTTAAGAGAACCATCAGTTTGCAGGTAACCGTGGTGACTACCGGGAAAAAAAGAGCGGAAAGCCTGGCTTTATTTAAATTTTTAAAATTTCCCATTAAAAGCGCAAGTTAAATTATTTTCCAAATTTATGGCTAAAAAATCAGTAATCGCCCGATCAAGAAAAAAACCTAAATTTTCCACGCGCATCGTCAGACGTTGTTGGAAATGCGGGCGAAAGCAAGGATATCTGCGGAAATTTGATATGTGCCGAATTTGTTTTCGGGAACTGGCCAGCACCAATCAGCTTCCCGGAATAAAAAAATCCAGTTGGTAAAAATTATTTTTTGATTAAATATTCATATGTTAGATCCAATAGCCGAAATGTTAGCTAGAATAAATAACGCCCAAATGGCGGGTCAAAAGGAAGTAGCTGTTCGAGCTTCCAAAGTTAAGTTTGCCATTGCCGAAATTTTGGAAAAAGAAGGTTTTGTCAAGTCGGTTGTTATGGAAAAAAACGAAAAAATTTGTTTGATTAAAATTATCCTGAAATATTACGTAATTTCTAAAACTAAAATAACGCCAGCCATCAAAGGCATCCGAAGAATCAGCAAGGAAGGCCAAAGGCGTTATTTAAAAAGCAGAGAAATAAGACAAACGAAGAATAATTTTGGCATAGGTATTATATCCACTTCCCGGGGCGTAATGACTAATTGGGAAGCTCAAAAAAAAGGTCTGGGCGGAGAATATCTTTGCGAAGTCTGGTAAAAAATAATTTTTTTAAACCACTTTAGAAAGTCCAATCTACCAACTACTAACTACTAACTAACCCGTATGTCTAGAATAGGAAAAAAAATCATTCACATTCCCGAAGGCATAACCGTAAAATTAGAGAAAGGAATGCTGGAAATCAAGGGTCCTAAAGGAACTCTGAATTTGGAAATTCACCGCGAAATAGAAGCTATTGTCAGGAATAAAGAAATTTTTTTCCAGATAAAAAATCCATCGAAAAAATCAATGGCCCTTTGGGGCTTGACGCGGACTTTGGTGAATAATATGCTAATCGGAGTGACGGAGGGATACCAAAAAAATTTGGAATTGCAGGGAGTGGGTTTCCGCATATCTCTTCAGGGAAAAAAATTGATTCTGGCGCTGGGTTTTTCTCATTTGGTGGAAATTGAAATTCCCCAAGGCCTGGAAGTCAAACTGGGAGAAAAAAATACATTGATGGTTTCCGGCATTGATAAAAAAATGGTGGGACAATTTACCGTTGATCTGCGAGAATTAAAAAAAGCGGAACCGTATAAGGGCAAGGGTTTTCGCTACGTGGGTGAATATGTGAGAAGAAAAGTGGGGAAGAAAGCGGCGGCCGCGGTTAAATAATTTAAAAAGATGGTATTTTTAAGATTATGAATAAATTAAAAAGTAAAAATCAATCCAGGATTCAAAGAAAAAAAAGGATTCGAGCCAGAATTTCCGGAAGCGCCAATCAGCCGCGGATATCTGTTTTTAAAAGTTTAAAAAATATAAGAGTTCAAGTGATAGATGACATTAGCGGCAAAACTTTATTATCCGCGGGAACCAAAAAGTCCAAGCTTAAAAATGACGCGGAAGGATCTAAAAAATTAGGAAAAATTCTGGCTGAAAAATGTTTTAAAGCCGGTATTAAAAAAGTGGTTTTTGACCGTTCCGGCTACAAATTTCACGGAAAAATAAAAAATTTGGCGCAAAGCGCGCGCGAGGGAGGCTTGATTTTTTAATTTGTTAATTATTTTTTTGAATTATTTTAAACAATATGCCTCAAGAACGAGAAAGAAAAATGAGACCCCGAAGAGAAAAACCTGAATTTGATCAGAAGCTTTTGGATTTGGCGAGAGTAACCAGAGTTGTCAAAGGCGGCCGGCGTTTTCGTTTTCGGGCGACTTTGGTAATTGGTAATCGCAAAGGCAGAGTGGGCGTGGGCGTCGGCAAAGGCGGGGATGTTTCAGAAGCGATTCGCAAAGCTTTTGAAGATGGAAAAAAGAATATGATAACCGTGGTAATGAAGAAAAATACCATTCCACAGGATGTTTTTTGCAAACAAGGAAGCGCTAAAATAATCTTGAAACCGGCGGCTTCCGGAAAAGGAATTATCGCCGGCGGCGCGGTGCGCGCGGTGGTTAATTTGGCGGGGATAAAAGACGTTGTTTCTAAATCGCTGGGAACTTCTAATAAGCTGAATGTGGCTCGCGCTACCATTAAAGCTTTAATAGAATCGGGAAGTTCCCTTTCCAGAAAAAATCGTCTGGAGGAAAAAAATAAACCGTATTAATTTTAGGGCAAACCCCGGGATTTGTTTTCGCAATAAATCGCGGAGCATTCGCCGGCCAGCCAAACCGCTTTTTAGCGGGAATAAAATTTCATAAAACAAGATGCAGATGCATACATTAAAACTTAAGAAACGCAAGAAAAGAAAAAGTATCGGCCGCGGAGGCAAGAAGGGGACTTATTCCGGCCGGGGCAACAAGGGGCAAAAAGCCAGAAGCGGAGTTTCTATTGATCCGTTGTTTGAAGGCGGCCGGTCGTCTCTGGTTGACCGCCTGAAAAAAATAAGAGGCTTTAAATCAATCAAGGCGAAAAACTTGATTGTAGATGTGATTGAATTAGACCAGAAATTTAAAGACAGCGATTTGGTCAGTCGGGAAACTTTGATAAAAAAAAGCTTTTTTGATAAAATGGAAACACAAGGGCGGAAAATAAAAATTTTGGGGAACTCTCCCGTTAAAATTAAGCTGAAAATAAGCCGGGATATTTTAATAAGCGCGGCGGCCCGGAAGGCCATTGAAACGGCGGGAGGAGAAATTCAAGAAGTTCCGGAAAAGATAAAATAAATGTTGGAAAAAATAATTCAAATTTTTAAAATCCGGGAGCTAAGAAATAAAATTTTCTTCATCTTGGCTCTGCTGATAGTTTTCCGTTTAGCCGCCAATATTCCCGTTCCCGGAGTGGATCAGACGCAGCTCCGGAATTTTTTTGAAGGCAATCAACTGTTCGGACTCTTAAATTTGTTTTCCGGCGGAGGTTTAAGCAGTATTTCCATCGTGATGCTGGGAGTGGGCCCTTACATCACAGCTTCGATTATTATGCAGCTCTTGACTATGATTGTTCCCCGTTTGGAGCAGCTTTACAAGGAAGAAGGGGAAATCGGACGGCAAAAATTCAATCAATGGACCAGATGGATTACCGTTCCGCTGGCAGCTATGCAAACCTTCGGAATGGTTTCTCTTTTTCGCAGCCAGGGAGTCATCGGAAATATAACTTCTTTTGAAATGTTTTATTTAATCGTGGTGGCGGTGGCGGGAACAATATTTTTGATGTGGCTGGGAGAGTTGATTACCGAGAAGAAAATCGGCAATGGCGTTTCTCTGATTATCTTTGCCGGAATCGTGGCCGGTTTGCCGGGAGCGGTATCGCGAATTTTTGCCACGCAAGATTCCTCCCAGTTTTTTACTTATATTCTGCTCCTGATTATCATCATAGCCGCCATTGCCGGAATAGTTTTTGTCAATGAGGGGCAAAGAAACATTCCCGTTTCTTACGCTAAAAGAATCCGCGGCAACCGGATGTATGGAGGGACTTCCACGCATCTCCCGCTCCGGGTCAACCAGGCTGGAGTGATTCCGATAATTTTTGCCATGTCGATCATGCTTTTTCCCGGAATGATAGCTAATTTTTTAGTGAATGTTTCTAATCCGACGGTGGCTTCCGCCGCCCGTTTTATCGGTGGAATTTTTCAAAATCAGCTGTTTTACGGGATAACTTACTTTTTTCTGGTGGTGGCTTTTACTTATTTTTATACCGCGGTGGTTTTTGATCCCAATAAAATTTCCGAAAGCCTGCAAAAACAAGGCGGCTATGTTCCCGGCATCCGTCCCGGAGCCAATACGGCGGAATATCTTTATCATATTATGAACCGGATCATTCTTTCCGGCGCGCTTTTTTTGGGTCTGATCGCCGTTTTGCCCTTTATTGTCCAAGGCGCGACCAATATTAATTCGGTTTCCATCGGCGGAACAGGACTGCTAATCGTGGTTTCCGTGGTGATTGAAACCATTAAACAAATTGAGGGTCAGCTGGTAATGCGCGATTACGAAGGATTTTAAATCAAAAAACATGAACATTATTGTCTTAGGAAAAGCCGGCAGCGGCAAAGGCGTCCAGTCGGAAATTTTGGCTAAAAAATTCAATCTGGAGCATATTGATATGGGGCGGACTTTGCGCGAATTTTCCCAAAAAAAAGACGCTATCGGCCAGGAAATATACGCTATTCAAAACGTGAAAAAAACTTTGGTTTCCAGCCGGATTTTGCGGGAAGTGTTGCATTTAAAAATCGGATCTTTCCGCAGCGATCAGGGGATTGTTTTTGACGGAGTGCCTAGAACTTTGGATCAGGAGCAATATCTGGAAGAAGCCTTGCAGGAATTCGGGCGCCGGATTGATAAAGTTTTTTTTATCGATATTTCTAAAGCCGAATCGATCCGGCGCATTTCCCGGCGCTGGAACTGCGACCACTGCGGGAAAATTCTGATTATGGGTAAAGACATAAAGAAAGAAACCGACCGGTGTCCTTTTTGCCAGGGAGAAATAACCCGCAGAAAAGATGATACTCCGGAAGGCATTAAAAAAAGACTGGAAGTTTTTCAAAAAGAAACGATGCCGGTTTTAGAATATTTCAGGCAGCAGGGAATTTTAGTTGAACTGAACGGAGAAAAGTCGATTGAGAAAGTTTCCCGGGAAATTCTAAAGAATATGCCGGATTAGACCCGGTTTATTTTATCAAGATTATAAAAAAAGTGGTTATTATCAAATCCAAAAAAGAAATTGCGGCGATGCGGGAAGGCGGAAAGAAATTGGCGGAAATCATGCGGCAAATCGAAAAAAAAGTTTTCCCGGGACAAAATACCCAAGTGTTAGACGAGCTGGCTGCAAGGCTGGTTTTTGCTATTGGGGGAGAAGCGGTTTTTAAAAATTTCGGTAAAGAGAGCGGCCATCCTTTTCCGGGGAATATCTGCGCCTCCCTTAATGACGAGGTGGTGCACGGAATTCCCGGTAAAAATAAAAAAATCCAAGAGGGCGATCTTTTAAAAATCGATATCGGGATGAGATATCAAGGCCTGGTTACGGACATGGCGCGCACTTTTTTGGTGAAATCGGTTTCGCCGGAAGCCGAAAAACTGGCACGGGTAACGGAACAATCTTTTTGGAAAGGAGTAAAAAAGATCAGAGCCGGAGCGCAACTTAGCGAGTATTCCCGCGCCGTGCAAAAATATGTCGAAAGCCGGGGCTTTTCGGTGGTGCGCAATTTAGTAGGACACGGAGTGGGCCGGGAACTGCACGAAGATCCTTACGTGCCCAATTATTATGACAAAAAAGATCCCAGTTTGGTTTTGAAAGAAGGAATGACGCTGGCTTTGGAACCGATGGTCAACGCGGGCGGTTTCCGGACGGTTTTAGCCAAAGACGGCTGGGTGTTTAGAACCAAAGATGGCCAATTAAGCGCCCATTATGAAAACACAATCGTCGTGACGAAAGATGGAGCCGAGGTGCTGACAATATATAAATAATACAAGTGTTGCGATAAATAGCGTAGGGCGTATTTTTTAAGATAAAAATTTAGACAATAAATTAAGCGTACGCATAAAATGTGTCTTAATTCTCGCTAAAGGCGGGAGAAACAATTTAATAAATTCAAAAATTAGATTGCCGCGGTCGCTACGCTCCCTCGCAATGACAAAAGTATAATTTTTAAGCAAAGAAAAAACCGGAAGGCTGATATGTTTGATGAGCAAAGCTTCCGGTGTATCCCCGCCCGACGAACGATGATGTTGTCCGCGGGCGGGGAGGGTATCAGGGAAGGAGTAAATGCTTACTCTCTCCCTGATAAAATTTTTTTTCAGGAAGAACCGGATTTTCTTCTGGCCATATTGCTACAGCCAGAGAAATGGCTACTAAGGGGACTACCGTGAGTAGTCCTAACTCCAACCACCAGGGATCCAGCGGATACCCATCGGGCACCCGCCTACCCTGAATGTTGGAAGCGGCAAGGATAAGGCCGCTTACAAAAGAAAGTCCGGCCAAAGAGCCAAAAAACCTAGAAAGGATTTTTCTCATTTTTTTCTCCTTTTTTTATTTGTTTTGTTAAAAATTCCACTAACTGTTAATAATATCATAAATCTAAGCAAATGTCAATGGGTACGTAATAGCCCAATAGCTTGGAAACGTTTTCTGGTATAGAATAACCAGTTAAAAACTAACGTTTTCCAATATGTATACAACCAATCCTCAAATGCCAAGACTTCGAGCTAGGGCGGTTAATATGGTT
>Ga0210051_1001655_pt1 | contig 22530 bp, 13 predicted proteins | sample CryGey092014_all_FD_185464 | JGI IMG/M metagenome (GOLD analysis project Ga0210051, IMG submission 185464) | Groundwater microbial communities from aquifer - Crystal Geyser CG23_combo_of_CG06-09_8/20/14_all (SPAdes) (version 2) | ecosystem: Environmental > Aquatic > Deep subsurface > Groundwater... | reverse complement strand
ATAGGTTAAAGGAACACAGATTCATAATTCATAAACATTTCCTATCAATTCATCCACTTATCAACCCATCAACTATTCAACTTATCAACTTTTTGTGTCTTCGTGCCTTTGTGGTGAGTAGTTACAGATGACTTAATATTATATATCGGGCTTTTCTGTGGGTTACTTTAGGAAAAATGGAAATAACCAACAAGCTCGAATTATTCAAAAATCCTTATCCAAAATCACGAAATTTATGTTTTTATCCTTAATATAATATTTTTTGAAAAAAACACTTGAAATTTGGACGAAATTCTGGTAAAATGGTTATAACAAAGGGAGGGGATAAAGATGGAGGAAAATGAATGAGCTATTATTCCCATCCTGTTAGACAACAGGGAAGTTATCGGTCATATCGGGCAAAGACAAGAAAGAAACAATTTATTGGACGGGGTATATTGGTGGTAATATTTGTTTGCTTAGTTTTCTTAGGAGCAAACAAGGCTTGTACCCCACCAGAGGATGCTACGGCAAAGTATAAAAAAAATTTGGAAAATGATCCAACAAGTGTAGATGCGTATCTTGCTCTGGGTAAATCTTTTTCTTCTAAGGCAATTGGTAGTGAATATTCTGAAGAAAAGGAAGAGTTTTTTCAGGAGGCTATTGGTTTTTTCCGGAAAGCAATTATTTTGGATAAGGATAAAAAACTAATCGCTGAAACTCATTATCAATTGGGTTTGACTTATTTTAAGATGAGCAGGCTAAACCCTGAAAAGACATATTATCGTGAGGCTGAGGAAGAGTTTAAGACAGCTATTAATGAGGGGCTTAAACAGTCGGATGTTCATCTGTATTTAGGTCACCTTTACTTTAAGAAAAATGCCCTTGATGCTGCTATGGAAGAGTATAAAATAGCAAGGGAACTTAATCCCAATGATATTTCAGCATGGTATAATCTTGGATGGACATACAAGATAAAGGGACTCTACCATGAATCGATAAATGCCTTTCAAGAGGTGCTGAGTGTCAGGGGACTGGATGATAAGTTTAAGGTAAAGATATATCTTATCTTAGGAGAAATATATTCTTCTAAGAATGAGTTGAGTTTTGCCCATGATGAGTATAAGAAGATATTAAAGTTGGATCGTAATTCTGTTGACGCACATTATTGGCTTGGATGTATCTACAAAAAACAGGGCAACTTAAAGGATGCAAAAAAGGAATGGAGACGGGTTCTCAGACTTTCACCCAATCATGTGGAAGCAAGAAATGAATTGACAAGGTTAAGTAAAAGTTGAGGAGGAAAAATGTTATTTGGTTCTATAATCGGACTTTTTTCGAATGATATTGGCATTGATCTGGGGACAGCCAATACCCTTGTTCATGTAAGGGGAGAGGGGATTGTTTTGAGCGAACCATCAGTAGTAGCTATCCAGAGGGATAGCAGGGCAGTATTGGCAGTTGGAGAAGAAGCTAAAAGGATGCTCGGCAGGACACCGGCAGATATTGTGGCTATTAGACCACTTAAGGATGGGGTTATTGCTGATTTTGAGATTACAGAACGGATGATTCGGCATTTTATTACCAAGGTGCATAATCGAAGGGCTCTTGTTAGACCACGAATAGTTATAGGCGTTCCCTCAGGGATTACAGAGGTAGAGAGAAGAGCTGTTCGAGAGGCAGCTGAGCAGGCAGGTGCTAGAGAGGTATATCTTATCGAGGAACCAATGGCAGCAGCAATTGGAGCAAACATCTGTGTTCATGAACCAGCCGGAAATTTGATTATTGATATAGGTGGAGGAACAACTGAGGTAGCTGTCATATCCTTAGGTGGTATGGTTGTAAGTAAATCCATTAGAATCGCCGGCAATGAAATGGATGAGGCTATTGTTAGCTATGTCAAAAAAACACATAGTCTTTTGATTGGAGAGAGAACCTCTGAAGAGATAAAGATCAAGATAGGTTCAGCTTATCCGCTTCCTGAAGAACAAGCTATGGAGGTTAAGGGCAGGGATACTATGACCGGATTACCAAGAACGCTGAGGCTTACATCAGAAGAGATCAGGGAAGCATTGAAAGAGCCTGTCAGCTTTATTGTTGAGATTGTTAAGACTGCACTGGAAGAAACACCACCTGAACTGGCTTCGGATATTGTTGACAGGGGTATTGTTATGGCTGGTGGTGGGGCATTACTCCGAGAATTAGACAGGCTTATCTCGCAAGAGACAAGGCTTCCTGTGGTTCTGGCAGATGATCCACTCAGATGTGTGGTTATTGGAACTGGAAAATATCTGGATGAATTAAAACATTTCCAGTTGGCTCGCAAAAGCGGAGGATATAATTGGTCAGGTTCTTTTGGAAACATGGACGAGAAAATGTAATTATTCTCTTGTTATTTATTTCTATTATCTTGATGATTACTCATACCTCTTTTTCTGTAAATTACTTAAAAAAAGGTATTGCTAATGTTTTGATTCCTTTCCAGATATTTGCAAGTCAGATGAAATTTTCTGCAAGGGATTTTTTCCTTAGTATTCAGGAACTTAGGGATGTAAAGTTAGAGAATAAACGATTAAGGAAAACTATACGCATAGTTCATGCAGAAAAACAAAAATATCAAAAAGCCCTCCAAGAAAATCAACGATTAAAAAGTTTGTTGGGTTACAAAGAACAACTGCCTTATAAGAGTATTGCTGCCCGTGTTATATCCTATGACCCAAGCAACTGGGAAAATACTATTATGATTGATAAAGGGAAAAAAGATGGTATCTACCACATGGCACCTGTAGTGGCTTATCAGGATAGAAGGGAAGGGCTTGTAGGAAGGGTACTGGATGTGAATGCTAATTCTTCATCCGTGCTTTTGCTTTATGATCAGAATAGTATGATTGGTGGCGAGATATTGCGAACTCAGTATAAAGGGATTATAGAGGGGGATAATTATCGATATTGCAGCCTCAAATACCTTCCTTATGATGCTGTTGTGAAAAAAAAGGATATCATTATTACCTCAGGGGATGGGGGCATCTTTCCTAAGGGACTATTTATAGGGTTTGTAGTTAATGTTGGACGAAAGGAAAGAGGATTATTTCGTGATGTGACTATTTTACCATTTATTAAATTTTCAAAACTGGAAGAGGTTATTGTTATTATTAATGAACAGAACCTTGCGATAAGAAAGGCAGAATCGGTGATCGGTGATCAGGTAATCAGGGTTGCGCCCAGTATACCGATAACCGATAACCGATAACCGATTTTACGGGGGATTTATGTATTGGATAATCTGGACAGGAATTATACTTTTATGTCTGGTTTTGCAGACGACAATAATTGGTAATTTTCTGGGCATTGGCATGGCAAAGCCTGACCTTCTCCTCATAGCTATTGTCTTTTTTTCTTTCAGGAAGGAGCAGCTACAGAGTGGAATCTTTAGCTTTATCTGTGGTATTGTTGAAGATAGCGTATCAGGAATTCCGGGTATGTTGGGGATGAATGCCTTTGCCAAGACCATAATTGGGCTAATTGCTTCTCTTATCAAACGGACATACGCAGAAAATTTCCTCTCTATTATGCTTTCTCTCTTTTTATTTACCATTATTCAGGATATTCTGGTCATTATTCTTAAGTCTATCTTTGCATACAAAGCCTTTGCTCTTTTGATTATAATAAGGACTATCCTGCTTGGAGCCATTTATAATATGGTGTTAGGTGGGATATTATTCTTGTTGATTGGGAAGATTAAGAGGTAGGGGGGAAGTTGATGGGTTTATTAGTTGATGGGTTTATTAGTTGATAGGTTTATTAGTTGATAGGTTGATGGATTTGTGTTCCATCAACCCATCAACCCATCAACTATTCAACAAGTATGAGGCAAGATTATGGTAATCCAGCAACAGCAATCTGATGTAGAGATAGGTTTTCTTAAGCAACGATTAATGTCCATTACAGTAATGGTTTTGATACTATTTAGTATCTTAATGCTTAGAATTACTTACCTTCAAATAATAAAGGGTGGATATTTTCGTAACATCTCAGAAAACAATCGGATAAGATTAATCCCTATAGCTGCCTCCAGAGGAATGATATTTGATCGAAACGGGGAAATATTAGCTATAGATGAGCCTTCCTTTGATATCTCTATTATTCAATTGGGGTTATCTAAGAATAATATTGAGAAATCATTATCAAACTTAAGCAAATTAGTAGACATTAATATAGAAGAGGCAAAAACTAACATAAAAAAGAAACATAATAGACCATTTGAACCAGCAGTGATTGTCGCTGATGTAGACAGGATTACCCTGGCAAAGGTAGCAGAGAGAGCACCTGACTTGCCCGGTGTCCTTATTCAGGTAACACCAAAACGCAATTATCTTCACGGAGAATTATGTGCCCATTTATTAGGCTATCTTGGTGAGATCGATCAGAAAGAATTGAATATACGAAAGAATTATAAGAGTGGTGAATGGATTGGAAAATCAGGAATTGAGAGTGTGTATGATAGCTATCTTAAGGGTGTAAATGGAGGGAAACAAATAGAGGTAGATGTTCGGGGCAGACAATTGCAGGTGCTAGGGAAAAAAGAACCTGTACCCGGCAATAATCTATTTTTGAGCATTGACACAAAGATGCAACAGATAGCCTATGATGCTCTTGAAAATAATTGTGGGGCAGTAGTGGTTGTAAACCCACAAAATGGAGAGGTATTGACATGTGTCAGCAAACCGAGCTTTGATACAAATATGTTTTTGCATCGTATGAGTGCTATTGAGGCAACATCCTTATTCTCTGACCCAAGACATCCTCTTTTGAATCGAGCTATACAAGCTCAATATTCACCAGGCTCGGTTTTTAAGATAGTTGTGGCTACTGCTGCTCTGGAGAACAATATTATCCGTCCGGAAGATACTATTGAGTGTGGTGGAGTATATGAGATTGGCAAGCAAAAGTTCAGCTGTTTTCAAAAGGAAAAACATGGGGTTGTAGGACTTATAAATGCTATTACCCTGTCGTGCAATGTTTATTTTTATCAACTTGGATATAAACTCGGGGTGAGCAGGATAAACGAGTTTGCTAAAAAGTTTGGTCTTGGCAAGCCAACAGGAATTGACTTGCCCAGTGAAAAAACAGGAATTATACCAACACCTGCATGGAAGGAAAAGGTATTTAAGACAGATTGGTATACAGGAGACACTATTAACCTGAGTATTGGTCAGGGATATGCTTTGGTTACATCACTCCAGATGGCTAATTTACTGTCTATTGTGGCTAATGGTGGACGGGTATATCGACCACACTTAGCAACAAAGATGGTCAGTTCATCTGGAAAGGTTATGAATTTTAACCCTGATATTCTAGATATTGTTCCCATCTCAGTTCAAACCAAGGAGCTACTGCATAAGGCACTTGAGGATGTTGTCTCTCGCGGCACCGGACAAAAAGCAATGCTCTGGAATATGAGGGTTGCAGGTAAAACCGGTACAGCTCAGAATTCACAGGGTGATGACCATGCCTGGTTTGTTTGTTTTGCCCCGGTTGAGGACCCAAGGGTAGCTATTGCTGTTATCGTTGAAAACGGAGGAAAAGGTGGAGCAATCGCAGCACCTATCGCCAGAAAAATCCTTCAATATGTAAGAGCTTCATCTGTGAAAAAAGAGGAAAACATAAACCCGCAAAGAATAGAACAGGAAATAAAACCAGAGGTGGTACAAGAAGTACTGCAAGGAACAGCATCAGTTGTGCCACAGGTTATGGAAAATTCAACAGAGAAAATGGAGTGAGAAATGCTTAATTACAAATTACATCGAGGATTTGATTACGGCATATTTGGTTCTATGGTTCTTATTGTTCTTATGGGCATTACCATGATCTATAGTGGAACCCATGCCATTGAGTGGGCTCAGGATCTCTGGATAAAACAGGCAATATGGTTTGGGCTTGGGCTGGTGGGCATGATTGGTGCCATCCTTTTTGATTATCAGATATTAGGAAAATATTCCAGACTTATCTATATTATTGTTATTGTGTTATTAGTTTGTGTGCTTTTTGAACCAAGTGTCAGATCAGCGAAAAGTTGGTTTATCCTTGGACCTTTTTCATTCCAACCTGCTGAGCTGGCAAAATTAGCTACAATAATTATTCTATCAGAATATCTTTCTACTAAAAAGGATGGGTTAAATACCCTTTCTGAGTTATTACCGGCTATAGGATGGGTAGGTTTGCCCATTCTTTTGATATTGATGCAACCGGATCTGGGGACAACCTTGGTATTTTTGCCAATATTTCTGATGATGCTGTATGTTACTGGTATCCGTACCCTATATCTGGTTACCATGACATCAGCAGTTGTTCTTATAATCATTATCACCCTTTTTGTAAGCTGGATAGAGATTCAACCACAGCTTGCCAATATTGGTATTATTTCATTTTTGTACAAAATATTTGGATCCCTTGAATATGGTATTATCTTTCTGATAGTTCTTTTAGCCATCATAGCGGGAATATATTATGCAATAAAGATATTTTTTGTTCCAGAGATAAAATTTACCAATTTTTTACTCAGCTATATAATTATAGGGGTGAGTATGTTTTCTTCCCTGATAATGGACAATTTCTTAAAAGAGTATCAACGAAAAAGAATATTGGTGTTTATTGATCCTAACATTGATCCACTCGGGGCAGGGTATAATATAATTCAGTCAAAGATTGCCGTTGGTTCAGGACAACTCTTTGGTAAGGGATTGTTAAACGGTACACAGAATCAATTGGGCTTTTTGCCTGAACGGCAGACAGATTTTATTTTTTCTGTGCTTGGTGAAGAACTGGGGTTTATTGGGGTTACGGTATTATTATTTCTTTTTTATGTTATAATTTATCGTGGGATAGCTATTGCTTTCTCTTCCAGAGATAGGTTTGGTTGCCTGCTTGCGACAGGAATAATAAGTATGATTGCGGTTCAGATATTTATCAATATTGGTATTGCCACAGGGATTATGCCGGTTACAGGATTAACCCTTCCCTTGGTAAGTTATGGTGGATCATCATTATTTATTACCATGGTTTCTCTGGGGATAGTGCTGAATATTCGGTTAAAGAGGTATTTGGTGTAGATTTGTAACTACTCAGGTAAAGTAATTCACCACGGAGAACACATAAATTGATAGGTTGATAGGTTGATGAGTTTATAGGTTAAAGGAACACAGATTCATAATTCATAAACATTTCCTATCAATTCATCCACTTATCAACCCATCAACTATTCAACTTATCAACTTTTTGTGTCTTCATGCCTTTGTGGTGAGTAGTTACATAGATTTTGCTTTTCTCACATGGATGATACGACCCTACTTTATCACCCCTATCTTCCCCCTTGCTATCCCTTGATCACATTTTATCAAATAGAAGTATATGCCGGAGGCTACCATTTCCTTGCTATCGTTTCGTCCATCCCATTCAACGAATCTTTCCTGTCCATCGGTTTGTATTTCTTCAAATGTTTTCACCAGCTCACCGGCTATATTGTAAACCCTGAAACTTAATCCTTTAACCTCTGGTGATGCCAGACAGGTAATTCGACAGAAAGGGGTTTGTCCCACAAGGAATGGATTTGGATATGCCTTGATCTGACGAAGTCCCCTGTCCTGAGCTATGGGTGGGATTAAATAATGAATGTCTACCTCTATTCTATCATAGAGCCGCATGGCGTTATTTAATAGAGAACATTGTCCGGGAAGGATAATCAAATTGTACTCTACAACCCCATTTGTTTTAGTTATTTTTTCCAACCTAACCATATCCGTCTGTTTGGGATACCACTCCTGAGTAGTGAAACTTCCCACATGGGTGTAAACAGATGAACATGGATTGGAGATAGCTAAGGATTCATCAAGGACAATGTCATGATATGCACTGTCAGTAATGGTGATTGAGCCTATTTCTCTACCCGCAGCAATGGGGATAATCCCTCTCAACCTTGGGATAAGTGGTTTATCCACATCAGTTTGTGGCTGTTTGCCAGGGATAGAATAATAGATAGTATGATCCGGCCCAATATACCTTTCATACTGGAGGTTTTCCACGATGATATGTTCCTTGTCCTTTTCAGATATTACCCTTATCATCGGGGTCTCAGGGGCAAGTGTTGGGGCAGGAAACCCGGTGATACTTGCTACCTTGTACATGGGTAATCCATAAAGGTTTGCCCCGAGCAATACCTTTTTATCTATTGCCTTCCCATCTGCATAAAGGGCTGAATTTTCCTGAATATACTTTAGCCTTGCCTTGTTAAAGGCATCACCCACACTATTTCCCTCTTCGGTAAGAAATGTAGCAAAATAAAGATTTAATGCCTCTGACCAGCCAAGCCCTTCCTTGTTTCCTATGCCAAAGGTAGTATTTCCAAGGTAGGCTGTTACTCCTTTAGATATCAAGGCTTGCGGTATTTCATATTCATTTGACCCAATAACTAATCCAGCGTGGCAACCAACTGAAAAGACAATTACCCCACTCAAATCAGCGGTGGATGAGCCTATTTCGTCAGCCCAAACACCGCTGTTATCAGGAGAGCCGTAAAGGGTGTGATTTGCATGAACATTCAGACAGATGATGTCTGATTTTTTGCTCAGAAGATTGCCTACCAGATCATCCCTTGTCCACTCATTTCCAATCAGTGATGAGTCTTGTGCCTCTGGATATTTATCTGTCAGGATATTATTTATTTTGCTGGCAGAGTCCTGGGCAAAATCCGAGCCAGCGACAAATATTCCTTCTGGCTGCAATTGCGGACTCAACAGGTATGTGTCTATCGTTTGGATAATCTCCTCTGGTGTCTCAATCAACCGACCAAGGCTATAATCAGGGGAATAAAACGGCTCTGTATTATCCATATCTTCATATATAGCATCGGTTAATATCTTTGGCGCGGGGATATTGGCAGCTATTGTTGGTTTTGTTTGATATTGTGATTCATACCACCAGTTTTCACCCTTTTCCCAGAAGGCACTGCCAACACCTGTCTCTGAGCCAACCATATTCTGATAATTGTGTTCACCAAGACCTTGTATCCATTTATAGTGGTAGACATCATCATCTGCCCGATAATAGGGAATTATATCATCATCTCCAACTATTACCAGATACTTGATTTCTGAATACCTTTTTGCCATATCCTCAACTATCCCATCAATAGTCTCAACTATTTTGTTTGCATATCTGGAGTTTGTTTTGTTTTTATCCCATTCCTCATATCGATTATGGATGCCTGCATATTGCTCTACATCCTGAATAATTCCATTTACCCCTGCACAATCAGCAAGTTCCCCAAGTTTTTTCATTAATCGAGAAACTCGAAACTCATTATAACGGTAATTCATCCTTTGTGTATTGATGAGAATAATCGTTTGATAATACGCATAATCTGTGCTTAATTGAAAATCAACAGTTTGTGTTCCGGGCAGGACACGATAACCCTTGATCTGAGGAATGAATCCCTGTCTTGATGTCTCTATGGAATACTCGCCCTCAGGTATACCGAAGAGCTGATAACGACCTTCGCTATCTGTACTTGTTGCTATCACCAATTTATCCTGTTGCTTTAATTCTATTCTGAAACAAGGGTGGAAGGTATTCTCAACCGTAACCCTACCTATGATTGAACCGGGCTTGAGTACCTTAACCATCACATCAATCTTCTGATCTGTCCCGCCATCCTTGTCCTGCAAGATAAGAGTAATCTCATCCTTTCCTGTTTGATTTAGAATCGGGGTGATAGTCAACGATCCATTGACTATCACGGCTGTAAAGAGCTTAGTATTGACAGATAATTCACCTACATGCCAGATTAAATCCGATGCCTCATCCTCAATATCGCTGCCATATCCATATAGTGGTATCTCAAGTCTGGTGTTTTTAAGGGTCTGGAAATTATTACAGGCAGTGCCGATAACAGGCGGATTATTCTCCACAGAAACCGTGCCACTAATAAACCAATCACTCGCAAAACCAAAGGTATTGGTATATCTCACCCTGAAGGTATAACTGCCCAGGGTAGCTGTCCCTGTCAGAGTAACCGTTGCCTGCCATTTGTTATTAACAAATGCTTCTTCCAATGCTGTCCATGTACCGCTTTCGTGTCTGTATTCCATTTCACAGATAAGGGCAGCCTCTGCATCCTCTGTATCTGTTCCGTGAGAGGTAATGATGATGGGCTTGGTTCTTAACACCTTGCCAGCTGACATGTCAAGGCTAATTGCCACAGGTTTGGTATTCCCAACACATACCCTGGGTGAGACGCTAACACTGCCAAACCCTCTGCCATCGCCAGGCATAACTGTAAAATACCACACATCACCTTGTCTCAGGGCTATTGAGGGAATAGTAAGCTGGACATCATACTCTGGAATATAGTTGCCATTTTGGTACCAGTTAATAATACTTCCCTGCTCGAATTCCCCATCAATCTCATCTGTAAATGTATATGTGCCACTCAAGCTATCACCAAGTATCGGCTGCTGTGGCAGGATACTCAAATTTTTGGCTTGAGGCAGGGCATTGATGATAATCGGTCCTGTTTGTATCTCTGTTTCTGTCCACTCTTGACCATCAGTAGCAGAAAACTTATATGTTGGCTGGTCCCAGGTATTAAATTGATTGAATGTATACTCGTAAATCTCGCCATCTTCGTAGTTATTATTGTTATGCCACTGGGGACCAGTGGTTGCATGGCTCATCTGTGCCCCGTCATTTGAGCCAATGTAAATAAGAACGATCTCTGGCGGATGGTTATTTATATCCGTGTATTTTATCCGATAGGTAAAGGTAGCGTTTCTCACAGCCTCATCAACAGCTACGCCATCATCCACATACCCTAGCTCTTCTGTCCAGCCAAGAACAGGCGGGATATTGGTATCTGCACCAATAATACATGCCCCATTCCCAGCTGCAAGGGTATTATTTTTGCCGGCTGCATCATAAAAGATTGTCCCACCAGAGGATTCATTAAAATGCCATAAGGCACGGGTTCGTTCGTCTGGTTCAAAGATATACTCAGGATGCTGCGGTAGGGGCACAGGGGGAATAAAATCTTCTGTATATCGAACAATGTCAGAAATCCTCACCTCATCTATATATCCATAAAATCCATTATTTTTATACTGTCCCACGCCGAGATAAAACGATTTTTCTCCGTTATAAAGCAAGCCTATATTGCAGGGGACAGTGGACAGTTTTCCATTTATTCCGACCTTGACCAGATTATTATTGCCATCAAAAATGCCTGTTACGAAATTCCACTGATTCAGTTCCAGCCCATACTTGACAGCAGATACTGGGGTTCCCTGCGGGTTGTATACCCTGAATTTTGCACCCAATTGACCGTTTCCATCCATGCACAGGCTCAGGTCATAGGCATCATCATAGACAATGTAGCTTTCATTTGTTCCCTTGGGCAATATCCATGCCTCAACTGTGATACACTCATCCTGTATTGCCCCCAGATCCAATGAATCCCGGTCACCATTGCTCATGGTGTAGCAATCGGTGGTCAGGTTCAGCCAATTGCCACCGGCAGGGGAGGCAGAAATTGTAATGGTGGTAAATGTTGCTATTAATTGATACTGAGCAAAGACGGTGAATACACCCGGCTCTTTGGCAGCAGTAAAGCAGTTGCGGTTAAATACATTATCGCCGGTAGAGGTAAATATTGCAGAGTCTGTTATGTCCCAACTGTTGTTATAAGCATCTGTGGCTGTGGCATGATAGGGGACGCTCTCACCGGCAATAACAATTATATCCCTTGGTGAAATGGAAAGGCTTTGCGGGATTGCATGGTCAATGGTAACCCTGGCTGTTGTCTTTAATCCCATATACGAGGCAATAATGGTATGCGTGCCTTTCGTTATTCCTGTTAAAATATTGCTATTAAATGAGCCGCCGGTTGTGGTAAATGTGGCTACAAAGGTTACTCCCCAGCGATTGCCATTAACATCAGTGGCAATAACCTCATAGGGGATGCTTTCACCGGCAGTAATGGACATATCCTCCGGGAAAAGATTCAGCAAAATAGGAAGCCCGGACTTGATAGTTATCGAGGCTGTTCCCTCTACCCCTTCATAGACAGTCCTGATAATATGTGTGCCTGAGGCAGTACCGGTAAACAGGTTTTTATTAAACCTCCCGCCACTTGCTGCTATAAAGGTTGAAGAACCAGTCACATCCCAGATATTACCATAAGCATCTGTGGCAACGGTGTAATAAAAAATACTTTCACCTGAAAAAATGGTGGCACTGCCCGGTGAGAGGTTCAGGAGGGATGGGTTTGTATGAATAACAGTTATTGTAGCAAAGGCAGGATTGCCCTTATATTCTGCATAGACAGAATATGTTCCGGCTATCATTCCCTTAAACACCTGATGACTAACAAACATTCCACCGCCATTTGTAGTAATCGTTGCTTCATCCGTAACATTCCATGTATTGCCATATTGATCAGTGGCTGTAGCGTGATACTCTATCTTTTCGCCGGCAATGATGGTTATTGTGCCGGGATCGAGGCTCAAGGAGGTAGAGGTAGTGTGGTTGATGGTTACTGTGGTTGTGGCTGTATTGCCTTCATATGTGGATTGGATGATATGCGTGCCGGCTATTGTACCCACAAATCTATGCTGACTGACAAATGATCCGCCACCGGTTGTGGTAAAGGAGGCTACATCTGTGGCATCCCAACTATTGCCATACACATCTGTGGCTGTAGCGTGATACTCCACACCATCGCCGGCAATAATGACTGTATCACAGGGCAAAATACTGAGTACCGTTGAGGTAGCGTGATTTATGATGACAGTGGTTGTAACTGTATTTCCCTCATATGTTGCCTGAATGATATATGTACCGACTATTGTGCCGACAAACCCATGCTGGCTGATAAATGAGCCGCCGGTTCCACTTGTGGTAATCGTTGCCTCATTTGTAACATCCCATGTATTGCCATATTGATCCGTGGCTGTGGCGTGATAGTCCACACTCGAACCAGCGGTCATGGCTATATCCCGTGGAGAAATATTCAATGATATAGGGGTGGTATGGTTGATAGTAATCGTAGTAGTAGCGGTAATCCCTTTATATGTTGCCTGAATGATATGCGTACCAGCTACTGTGCCCACAAACCCATGCTGGCTGACAAATGTTCCGCCACTGATTGCAGTAAAGCTTGCTGCATCCGTGACAGCCCATGGGTTATTATACCAATCCGTGGCTGTGGCATGATATGTAACGCTTTCCCCAGCAGTAATAATATCATCAACAGGTGCGAGGCTTAAAAACATGGCTATTGCATGTTTAATGGTTATAGTTGTTGTTGCCAATAGACCAGCATATTCTCCTGTTACAATATATGTACCCTCAGTGATTCCGGTAAACCTGTTTAAGCTAAACGAGCCTCCACCGGTAGTAGTGAATGTTGCAATATCTGTACCATCCCAGCTATTGCCATAGCTATCAGCAGCAACTAAGCGATAGAGCATGCTTTCACCAGCAATAAGTTCTGCCTTATCCGGGGAAATTATCAAAAAGGTAGGGATAGCATTATGGATAGTTATTGAGGTTGTTGCTGTTAATCCCATATATTCTACGGTAATAGTATATGTCCCCACCTTAATGCCGGTAAATACATTCTTGCTGAAATCACCGCCGCCGGTTGAGGTGATCGTGGCTGTATCGGTTATATTCCAGCTATTGCCATAGGTATCTGTGGCTGTGGCATAATATTTTATACTCAAGCCGGCGATCAGGACTGTATCAATGGGGGAGATGCTCAGGACTGTTGGGGTAGCATGGTTGATGGTTACAGTGGTTGTAGCTGTCTGTCCCCCATATATTGCCCAAATGGTATGTGTGCCGGTCACAGTGCCTACAAATCTATGCTGGCTGATAAATGAGCCGCCACCGGTTGTGGTAAATATCGCAGCATCTGTAACAGCCCAATTATTGCCATATTGATCTGTGGCTGTGGCATGATAATCTACGCTATCACCAGCAATGATGACTACACCGCTGGGTGAGATGCTGAGTGCTGTGGGTGTAGCATAGTTGATAACTACTGTGGTTGTGGCTATCTGCAACCTGAATGGTGTATGTGCCGGTTGCAGTGCCCACAAATTTATGCTGACTGATAAATGATCCGCCACCGGTTGTGGTAATCGTTGCTACGGTTGTAATGTCCCAATTATTGCCGTATATATCCGTAGCTGTGGCATAATAATCCACACTTGAGCCAGCAATAATAACTGTATCCTGTGGATCGATCATCAATGCCGTGGCTGTGGCATGTTTCACAATAACCGTAGCACTGGTACTCAAATCCTCTCTCTCTCCGGTAACTGTCCATGTCCCCAACCTTGAGGGTGGTGTACAGGTTGTCGGTAATTGTGCCCCATGGGTCAGTTGTGGAATAGGTTGTGCTGCCGGTAACCATCCATGTATTACCAACAATATCCCGAGCTGTAATGTCATATTTCACTGTATCGCCGGCAGCCACTGCAATTGTCGTCGGTTCCATCACCAATACAGTAGGTGTGCCATGTATCACTATCACCGTGGTACTACCCGCCAATCCAGCACATTCACCGATAATCGTCCATGTGCCAACCATGCCGGCGGTATAGATATTGCCATTGTCAGACATTGTACCCCATGAATCGGTTGTGGTAAACGATGTGCTACCGGCTACTGTCCATGTATTACCCTTCACATCCATGGCTGTGGCTGTATAACTCATTGTTCCGATAGCCTCAATGGTTGTGTCCGCCGGTGTAATGATCAAGGCTGTGGCTGTCCCTCGTACCACTCCTACCGTAGCACTGGCAGCCAATCCAGCATACCCACCGGTAATCGTCCATGTCCCAACCTCACCAGCAGTATACAGAAAACCTGTTACCGTGCCTCTGGGATCATCGCTGCCAAACGCCGTGGCATTCGTGACTGTCCATGTATTACCCATGCCGTCCCGCGCTGTAACACTATATACCACCGTATCACCAGCAGCTACCGTAGTTGTTGCCGGCTCAATCACTATTGCCGTAGCTGTCCCATGCACCACCACTACCGTAGCATTGTCAGTCAATTCCCCATGTTTGCCAGTAACCGTCCATGTCCCAACCTCACCAGCAGTATACAGAAAACCTGTAACCGTACCCCATGGGTCATCACTGCTGAACACTGTGGCAGTGGAAGCTGGAATATCCCAATTATTATTGTACAAATCTGTAGCTGTGGCATGATAGGCAATAACATTACCAGCCATAATGATGCTATTTAATGGAGAGATTTGGATAGATAATGGTATATCGTGCTGGATATTTAATGTGGTTGTTGCCATCAGTCCAGCATATTTTGAGGTAATAGTAAATGTGCCGGCAATAATCCCCAATACATTATTGAATAAAAATGCTCCTCCACCATTTGTGGTAAATGTAGATGATCCGGTTGCATCCCAGGTATTTCCATGCCCATCCGTAGCTGTAGTATAATAGACAGTGCTTTGTCCGGCAATGATGCTTGTATTCTGAGGAATGATGCTCAGGATGGTTGTGGTAGCGTGATTGATGGTGACTGTGGTAGTATTGAAAAGTTCGCCATAGTCAACCCGAATGGTATATGTGCCGGTTTTTGTGCCTACAAACTCCTGCAAGTTGTCAAACACCCCTCCACCGATTGCGGTAAATGTCGCCACATCTGTAACAGACCACGCGTTGCCATAGACATCTGTGGCTGTGGCATGGTTGATAATCACTGTAGTTGTGGCTTGAGTTTCCTCATATGTCGCTGAAATGGTATATGTCCCTGTTCTGGTACCCATAAACTCATGCGGACTGCTGACAAATGTTCCCCCACCGGTTGTGGTAATCGTCGCTGTATCCGTAACAACCCACGCATTGCCATACTCATCCGTAGCTGTGGCGTAGTACACCACATTTCCACCAGCGGTTAGACTTGCATTAATGGGCATAATACTCAATAGCGTAGCTATGGCGTGATTGATGGTTGTTGTGGCAAAGGCAAGTTGCTGAGCATATTCAGCAGTGATAATATATGTGCCGGCAGTGGTGCCGGTAAAATGATTAGCCGTCAAGCTTTCACCAGTTGTGGTAAGAGTTGCTGTATCTGTTACTATCCATGGATTGCCATATTCATCTGCTGCTGTGATTAAATAATACACACCCTCACCACCGGCAATAATGGTTGCTGTAGCCGGGGCAATATTCAATGTTGTTGGGGTGGCATGGTTAATGGTGATAGTAGTTGTGGCAATTTTGTCCTCATAGCTCATCTGAATGATGTATGTCCCGGTCATTGTCCCCTTAAACTCATGCTGACTGATAAATGATCCGCCGCCACTTGCGGTAAATGTCGCTACGGTCGTTACGGCCCATTTATTGTTGTACGCATCTGTAGCCGTGGCATAATATATAACATTTGAGCCGGCCATAATAGTCATATCCCTTGGCAAAATGCTCAATATCGTGGCTGTAGCGTGATTGATGACAACCACAGCAGTGGCAGTTTTTCCATCATACACAGCCTGAATGGTATATGTGCCGGTTGTTGTACCAAAAAATCTATTATTGGCTGTAAAGCTGCCGCCGCCGGTTGTGGTAATCGTTGCCAATTGACTTACATCCCAGTAGTTTCCATGGTTATCCTTAGCCCTGACCACAGTTGCAGTAAATGCAGCTAAACCAGTAACATTCCAGCTATTGTTGTACGAATCTGTAGCTGTAGCAGAATAGATGACAGGTGCCCCTGCAGTAGTAGTAGCATTTAATGGTGAGATACTCAAGGAGATAGGACTATCTGGTGTTATCGTTACAGCAGTTGTGGCAATCGTCCCTGCATACGACACAGTAATAACAAATGTACCGGTAATGGTTCCAGTAAACACATTTAAGGCAAAGCTTCCGCCACCGTTTGTGGTAAATGTTGCTGCACCAGTTACATCCGTGTTTGTATCTGTATCTGTAGCATAATAAGTAATGCTTTCACCTGCCACAACAGTAGCATTCAATGGTGAAATAATCAAAGCACCTTCGGCATTGATTACACCAGAGATTAATAAACATACAAATAATATTAGCCCAAGAGTATAGCCCTTAACAGCCATGTATATTCTCCCCAAGCCTACAAGATTGTTTTAAGGGTTTGTTACAAAATAACTGCTACGATTGTTTGGAACGCAAGTGCACTCGCATTTCTACCAGTGTAACACATTTATTTTTGCGACAGACATTAACCATTTACATACCTGATAATATTAAGTATACTACGAACATTATGATTTGTCAAATAAAAAAAAACAGGTACAGGGAGATATATATACTCAAGTGGGGCATAAATTGCGTTTTTCGCTGGTCTTAATCAACGATAGCTGTGTTGTTCATGTTCGCAATACACTATTGCGAACCTTACGCGCCTTGCTCTCCTTGATTATCCTCACCCCGAGAAAAATCGTAACTACTCAGGTAAAGGAATTTACCACGGAGAACACATAAGTTGATAGGTTGATAGGTTGATGAGTTTATAGGTTAAAGGAACACAGATTCATAATTCATAAACATTTCCTATCAATTCATCCACTTATCAACCCATCAACTATTCAACTTATCAACTTTTTGTGTCTTCGTGCCTTTGTGGTGAGTAGTTACGAAAAATCGCAATTTATGTCCCACTTGAGTATAATTGTTTCCGTCGTGCCTCAAACAACTCCTCTTGCCTGCCAAGAAACTGGGCTGCACAGATAAACCTTTTTCCCAGTCTATCTGCGATATCAAACACCTCTGCCATCTTTTCCCGCCATTTCAGGTTACGCAAATAATGATGGTCAATAATAAAATCTGTTACCCTTGTCTCTTTCAGTATTTGGACAATATTTGGGATTACATTTTGATAGGGATAGGTCATTGGTCCATCAAAAATAACCATATCAGGGTCTTGCCTCAGGATAAAATCCCGTTGACAATCAAGGTTGCCACCCTCAATATCGGAGGTATGGACAAGTTTATAATTACCATCCGTGATAGACACTTCCGTAACGAAACCCAATCTATCATTATTTCCATGAGGCACAGCCTGTGAAAATTTGATGCGTGTGTTTCCAAACTCAAATTCCCTGCCATCAGAATACTCTATTTTGTCTGGTATGCTTCCAATTACATCCAGAAAATAAGCTGCCCTTCCTTGTTGGCTCTTGTTTATATTTTCTTTTGGGTGCTTGAGCAAGGCTATCTTATCCCTGAAGATATCTGGCTGGGATGGGTTATGATGGTCATAATGATAATGAGTGACGATTAAAACATCTGCCAGCTGGCTATACTGCCTGATGGCTGCCCAATGCAAGGATTCTCGTTCAATTTCCATTGGGTGTGGTGGCAAACCATATCTTTCTTTACCAAGGGCTACACTGGGGTCAATAACAATTTTAATATCATCTGTCTCAACGAAGGTAGCCATGGATCTTGTGCCCAGCGAATCAAAGGCAATAGGGATTATTTTCATATTTTTCTCCTGAAATTAGCTGAAAACTTATGTTAGTATACAACCTGTTATGTAAAAAGTCAAGAAAATTTTACTGATGCGATATACCCCCATAACAACCTATCCAAAGCAAACAAATGCAAAAATAACCACTAAAAACATATAAAAGATAAGAAAAGATAAAAAAGGGCTTGACAAAATCGATTTTATAGCGTATATTCTATATTGTAAAACAAAGGTAACTACTCAGGTAAAGGAATTTACCACGGAGAACACATAAGTTGATAGGTTGATAGGTTGATGAGTTTATAGGTTAAAGGAACACAGATTCATAATTCATAAACATTTCCTATCAATTCATCCACTTATCAACCCATCAACTATTCAACTTATCAACTTTTTGTGTCTTCATGCCTTTGTGGTGAGTAGTTACAAACAAAGATGTATTCAATCGCCGGCTGGATACACCTAAAAATACAACAGGAGGTGTCAAAATGACACATAATCGTAAGATAATGTTAGGAGGAGGTTTCTTGTTTTTGTTGCTGTCAGCGGGTATTGCTCAGGCTTTACCAAGTCTTCAGCTCTATATTCCGGGTTCTACCTATGATGCTACAAGTGAATCATGGGTAACCAATGCCTCTAATTTTGAGCTACAGGTGCTTGGAGCGTCCTCACCTGCCAGTGCCAAGTATATCACAGATGTAATGCTTTATGTGGCTATCAAGGAAAGTGAAAAAGGATTGAGTGGGGCGTATATCAAGGTTAATGGTTCGCCAATAACCTTTGACAACTTTGGTACACCCATGTCACCACACAGTATCTATCCTACCTATTATAATGCTTACTCCTTGCCAGATCTTATGGTAAGCACAGCTGGTGAGATAGTCAATAACTATAACCCTGGTGAAAGTGGCACGGACGATGGGGACATTCATTATCTTCAGATAGAGTATGGCGGCTATTCTTCCCTTCATTTTGACGCAAAAGGTACGGTTGTCGGATCAGGTGGCAAGACATGGGAAACAAAGGCACCATTTTCCCACGATGCTGAAGCCGCAAATCAGAATGCTGTTCCGGAACCTGCAACTATGCTTCTTCTGGGAACAGGAATGTTTGGGTTGGTTGGAATTAAAAGGAGGTTTGTACCGAAACGCTAACTTTAAGGAGAAAGGGGGGCAAGATTTTGGCTCCCCTTTCTCCATGCTTAGGGCGAATTGGCAACCTTGATGTGACACATTTATTTTGTGACAAACCCTAAATTTGCCTCACCTGAACGGTTACCACTTTTTAATGAGTATCAAAAAAAGCCTTATGCAAAACACGGACAGCCTCTTCCATCGCAGATATTCTGATAATACAGGAGATCTTTATCTCAGAGGTAGAGATCATCTCAATATTAATATTGTGTTCAGCCAGAGACTTAAACATCTTTGAGGCTACACCGCTATGGCTTTTCATCCCTACCCCAACAATAGAGACCTTAGCAATATCCCTGTCATAACTAATTTCACCTGCTCCTATTTCCCTGACAGATTCTTTTACTACCTCAATTGTTTTTTGCAGGTCTGTTTCATCTACAGTAAAAGAAATATCATTTGTTTTTCCCCTTGTTTCACTCTGGACAATCATATCTATATTAATATTTACATCTGACAGTGCACTAAAGAGCTTACCAGCCATACCCGGTTTATCTGGAATATCCATTACCGTTATCTTTGCCTCTTTAGCATTAGCTGTTACACCGCTTATTAATAATTCTTCCATATCTGCTACCTCCTCTGTCACAATAGTTCCATGTACGACAACAAAACTGGACAAGACATGTATCTTTACCCCAAACTTTTTTGCCAGCTCTACAGAACGGGGATGCAATACCTTTGCCCCAAGGCTTGCCATCTCCAGCATCTCCTCATAGGAAATAATATCTAATTTTCTTGCCTCTGCTACAATCCTGGGATCAGCGGTATATACTCCGTCAACATCGGTAAATATCTCGCATATATCTGCCTGCAAAGCACCAGCAATTGCTACTGCCGTTGTATCAGAGCCTCCACGGCCAAGGGTAGTAATATCTTCATCCTCTGTTATCCCCTGAAATCCAGCAACAATCACAACCTTTCCCTTGCTTAGTTCCTTCATAATTCTATCTGTATTGATTTTGCAAATCTTTGCCTTTGTATGGAATTTATCTGTCAATATCTCTATTTGTGAGGCATTCAAAGAAATTGTTGGATATCCCATCTCAATGAGTGCCATGCTCAAAAGGGCAGAGGACACCTGTTCTCCAGTAGAAACAAGCACATCCATCTCCCGCTTATCAGGCACTGAACATATCTCATGACCAAGGGCAATCAATCTATCTGTCTCCCCACTCATTGCCGAAACAATAACCACTATCTCTGGCTCTTTTTCCTTTGCCTTGATTATCTGGCGAGCTACCTCTTTGATCCTTTCTGCTGACCCCACAGATGTTCCGCCATATTTTTTTACAACTATACCCATTATTGACACCTCGTGGCATTTAGACTTATAAAATACTCCAATATCTCCCAACCCTTCTCAAGCCTCAATTGGCTTTTTTGTGCTGAATCCTCATCATAAGACAAAATCCCATCCGGTTTAATCCTATCCCCCCAGATAACAAATGGAACATGTCCAGATGCATGTGTTTTAGTAGAAATTGGGGTTTCATGATCCGGAAGCAAGAGTATTCTCGCTCTATCAGGGATATGATTCAAGATAGTCCCCAATACCTTTTCATCTATATCTTCAATGGCTTTAATCTTTGCTGCCAGATCACCATTATGGGATGCCTCATCCGGAGCTTCGATATGAATAAACACAAAATCATCATTTTTTAACGCATCCAGAGCATATTCTGCCTTGCCAATATAATTTGTATCATAGTACCCGGTAATCCCTGGTACGGCAATTGATCTCAAGCCCGCACACTGACCAATTCCGCGAACCAGATCCACAGCAGATATTACCCCGCCACTTAGACCAAACCTCTGCTTGAGGGTCGGCATCTTGATTGGCTTGCCATATCCCCACAACCAGATCATATTGGCAGGGTTTTTCCCTTCCCGTATCCTGTTGTGATTAATCTCATGAGCCTCTAATACCGAACAGGAAGCAAACATCAATTCCCTTAACATCTCTGAACCAGAGCCTTGAGGAAGAAAGGGAACAATTGCCCTGTCACTAATATCATGCGGCGGAGTACATATTGGCAAAACATCCTCTTTTAATACCATGAGATGTCTATAACTTACTCCTGCATGGAATTTTACCCTTTCATTGCCAAGACTGGCATCTACAGCCTCAATCAATCCCTGTGCTTCAGGGGTTGAGATATGACCACCGCTATAATCCTTCATTATTCCATTTTCAACGGTTACTAAGTTACACCTGAAGGCAATCTCGTCAGATTCAAGCCTTATCCCCATACTTGCTGCTTCAAGTGGTGCCCTGCCCGAATAGTACTTTTCAGGATCATAGCCCATAACCGCCAGATTAGCCACATCACTTCCGGGGGACATTCCATCTGGTATAGTTTTTGCTGTCCCTACTATGCCTTCCCTTGCCATTCTGTCCATATTTGGGGTATTTGCTGCTTGAAGTGGCGTTTTTCCCTCAAGTTCATCAAGGGGATAATCTGCCATCCCATCGCCAACAATAAGAATATACTTCAATACCTGACCTCCATTCTCATCTTCATCCTTCTTCACATCGCCTCTGCCTCTTCCACTAACATAACTGGTATCCCATCACGCACAGGATATTTCTTCTTGCAATTATGACAGATAAGCCTTTGATTTGGCTCATCATACACAATTTCACCCTTACACTCCGGACAGGCTAAAATATCCAACAACTCCTTGTTTATCATGTTATTTGTTTCCCCCTTTGCAAATTTTATTAATATAAAATATTGTACCATCATTTTTGTTTATTGTCAATCTATTTTGTGCATCTTTCAGCAGCAATTCTCACAGGGCAAACCGCACCCTGGAAAAATGGGGA
>Ga0210051_1001650_pt1 | contig 22586 bp, 25 predicted proteins | sample CryGey092014_all_FD_185464 | JGI IMG/M metagenome (GOLD analysis project Ga0210051, IMG submission 185464) | Groundwater microbial communities from aquifer - Crystal Geyser CG23_combo_of_CG06-09_8/20/14_all (SPAdes) (version 2) | ecosystem: Environmental > Aquatic > Deep subsurface > Groundwater... | reverse complement strand
ATATGCCCTTAAACAAGGCTTACCTGTGAGAGTCTATCAACCAGGCCCATTTGGGCCAGATATACCAGACGGCTCTGTAGCTCTCGAAGGCCCACATTATCCAAAGGCCCATACGTGGTACGCTTCTTGCAAAATAAAAGATGGATACGTTATTCCTAGGACACTCAGATGAAAGGAGACAGTGAAATGACAGTCAAAGACTTAATTGAGTCCGCTAAGGACAACCCAGTTAGCTTCATCTGTGATGCCTGCGAAGGCGTCATTCAAGGAGGCTATAAATCGTACGCAGATAAAAAGCTCTGCAACAACTGCTATAGTGAGCTTTATGCGAGGCTCACGAATCTCATCGATGAGGCCAAAGAGCAGATATCAGATGCCCAGAAATTTCTATAAAGAGGAGAAAACAAAATGAAACTAACATTCAAGATCGAGCGTCCAGCAAGAAAGTCCGGCGGAGACAGATACGAGTGTGAACAGTATCCCGAGTGGCAAGTCTATTTTCCTCAGTCTATCAGTCGCAAGGACACCAAGGTCAAAAAGCTAATCAAGATCGAGTTAAAGGACTAAAGAGGAGAAAAATGTCCTACCCAGCCAGACTATCACAGTCTCACTACAATCGACTCTCTCCTTTTACCCAGAGAATGCTTTCTCTGTCCGAAGGGGAGAGCTTTATCATTAACATCACAGTCGAGGGCATGAAATATCTCGACTATTATCTCCGTGCCTGGGCTTTCAGTGAAGGCTACGAGAAGGGAACCTTCCGCATTAGTAGACTCTCATCTACAAGCCTTTGCGTAACTCGTAAAAAGCAGGACTTTGCCTACAGTATCGAGGACAAAAAGCCCGACGGCGACGATACAGCCCAGTGCTTTGCTCTCGACGCATTGCAAAGTGCTCGCTCTGAAGACCAAGCCATCGAGCTTGCACACGAAGCCAGAATTCAAGGCAAACTTACTCCTCAGCAAGCCATCGATGCCATTGCAGCTTGGCACAAAATGAAAGGCCAGAGAGAGTAACAATAAAAAGAACAATAAAAAGAGCAATAATAAAATGACTTTCGCGTTTCAAATTTTGAAACACCAAGAAAACGACCACGAGGAGCCCAGAGAAAATAATGGGCCTTTTCCAGTCGAGTGGGTAGAGCTCCAGTTAGACGAAGTAGAAGAGCACAGAAAGTTTAATTGTAGGCACTATAACGAGTGCCTTACAAAGGCAGCTAACGAGAGATGGCTATCGTGGACTTGTTTGTGGTGTAAAGAAGAAAGTAGATAGGAGGGTAAACAGTAAAAGATAATAATAGGCGAATGTGCAGAGGTGTGTTCTGTGGGACAGCTATAGCGCCATGCCACATGGCTTGCTCTAGAAAGGACTGATAGGGTGACAAGTGCCTTGAAATAATTCATGAAGAGACATCACTACAAGAGGAGGTAATATCATGCTCAGCAAAGAAACAATGACCATAGTAGCAGAGCTTGGACAGCAAAGCTTGCTCAATGCAGTAAGAATGTTGCAAGAACAAAGATACACTCCAAACGAGATCCAGACGATATTGAAGCTAAACTATGAAGAAACCATGAGGCTTTGTAGGCAAGCAGACTACGGCATGCACAAGCGCAAGAACAAGTTCGGGATTTTTACTCACCATAAAAGAATAGCCGCTGTAGCAGGCAGATACAACGGCCATGAGCGATGGAGCTGGATCAGGTGTACGAGATGTAATGGCTATCTAGATGAAAACAGATTCGGTAGCGATGGCGAGACTCAGGAAGACATCGAGAGACTCGTACAAGAGCACCAATGCAAGAAAGAGAAAGGAGAACAAGAAAAATGACAGACAATGAGCTAAGGCTCCAAGGGCCACCAATAGAGCTCGATAACACCATGCGAGTACAATTTCGAGAATGCCCCAGGAAGCTCTACTGGTTTATGCGAGGGTTTACTTGGAAGGGCAAGCCAGCATATTTTATATCCGGCAGTAGCTGGCATATTTTTATCGAAGAGTATTATCTGACCGCTGAGGCCGATCGAAAAGAGCGAATAGTAGGTTCCATCGAGAAGGCGCAAGCCTTCTATCGAGCAAACATTGGTGAAGCTATTCCAAGCGACAAAGATAAATGGGATAGCATAGAGCAGCTAATGCTGTTATACGCTGACATATATCGTACAGAACCTTGGAAGATGATCTCAGGAGAAACTGGCTGGCTATGGCCAATAGACTCCAGGCGAATGTACGGCGGTTCGCTCGATGGATATATCGAGTGGCCGGGCTACGGAACATTAGCAATAGAGCAAAAGACAGTTGGGATGTATCTGAGCGATTCGTATATTGCTCAGTGGAGCTTCTCGCCTCAAGTAACAGGTATTATATGGGGGCTAAGCGAACATATCGGAGGCGAGATCTTTGGCTGCCTGATGAACTTAGCATCTAAGGTCTTGCCTGGGCCGAAGAGCAAGCGGACAACCCCACAGTTTACTCGGCGCCTCGAAAAGAGATCTCAGGCAAGGCTCATAGAGTTCAAAGACGAGGTCTTGAGAGACTTTGATCTATTAGAAGCCGAGTGGCTCCGGTGGTCTTGGCCTATGAGTGTGAATCCTATCGAGTGTGTCGGAGGCATAGGCAGAAAGCCGTGTTTGTTCAAAGATGTATGTACGCTGCCTATACATTTTACCCAGGTAGATCCATTAGAATTTAGTTACATTGGCCTGCGCGCCGAAAAATGGGAACCCTGGAAGAGAACGAAAGGAGAAGACAAATGAGAGTATGGGGCATAACTGGCAGTATTGACGAGGGAGAAGAGCTAAAAGTTCGGCTCTCACGTGATACCAATGAGAAATGGCCGATAAATCTTTGGTTAGGAGATAAAATAACTATCTATTTTACCAATGACACTCAGCTTTACCTGTTTATAAACTCTGTATTAACAGCATACTACGATGGATATTTAAAGAAAGGAGTTCTAAATGGACCTCCAAACGCTGATGGAAAAGCTCAAGCTACAGTGTGATCTTTGCTCGTGTCCAAAAGCATTCTATGTAGGCAAGCATGAAAGCAAAGTCTCTGTAAAGCACACTAATAGATATTATATAGAATGCTACCCAGTGCACAGACACCCAAAGCTGTGCCATTATCATCTCGCAGAAGAAAGGAAGGTAAGAAAATGACCAGAAAGATTGAAATCGTTTGTAGTAAGTGCCAGAACACTATAGCTGAGATTGAACTCTATGAAGCTTCTGGAATCAAAGATCTCATTGGAATTGACAGCGAAGCCAATTATAACCAGGCTCTCGAAGAAATTACGATTGAGTCTCTACTGTGCTCAAAGTGTCTACAAGATCAAGGCGGTAAGGAGTATGCGAGAGCCTACGAAGCTGGCTTTGATAATGGCTACGAAGATGGCCGCTCTGTTGGCTACGACGAAGGCTTTGATGCCAGAGAGGAGTCCACAGAATGATTCTTGAAAAAGCGAAACCAGCATCAAGCTTTGTTCCGCAAGCCGAGGGCTATCATATCAGAGCACTGCTCGCAGGTCCGCCTGGAAGTGGCAAGACCACGAGTGCGCTAAGCCTCCCAGGTAGAAAGCTTCTAATCGATTGTGATCGACGAGCAGCAGCCGCCAGTGGTTTTGAGAACGTCAGTATCTGCGAAATAGTCGAACCTGACAGCCGAAGCCCCAGAGCCTGGTCTGAATGTCAAAAGCTCTATAAAGAGCTCTGGGTAAAAAGCAAAGACAAGGATTTTTATGACACTATTATCTGGGACGGCATCACAGCAATGTCTCGCTATGCTATGAACTACGCACTCTTACTCGACTCCAAGCGAGGCCTCGGCGGTACGCCAGCACAGCAGCATTATATGCCCCAGATGAAAGAAATGACGGACCTCATACGAGGTTCACTTGGCCTACCATGTCATGTTTGCTTTACTTGTCATCTCGAGCTTATCGAAGATGCAGATGACCAGAGCAGTAAATTCTTGCCAAAGATCACCGGCAAACTCCGTACAGAAATCGGCTCCTGGTTTGACGAGACATATCTCTGTCAGCGTCATCCAGGCAAAGGTGGAAAGGCAGTCTATAGTTGGCTTACCACCGGAACTGGGAAGTTTGACTTTCTTAAATCTTCCCTTAACCAGCTCGGTCGCTATTGGACCGATCCAGTCGAGCTCGAGCCCTCACTCGATGGCTCCAAGCCTTGGGGGTTTAGCGAGCTCATAGAGAGACGCTTTAAGAAAGAGGAGGTGAAAGAAGAAAAAGTAGAAAAGGTAGCAAGCAAGATCGACTATTGTATTACGGATGGCAGGCTAAAATCTCCATCAACTATGGCGTTTCAAAATTTGAAACACAAAGAAAAAGGAAAGGAAATCGAGAAAAATGGCAACATTTAAACTCCCGAAGAATGTCGAAGATGTAGTACAGCCAGAGGCCCTACCAGAAGATTGGTATACGCTCGAGATCGTAGAAGAACCCGAACTTGCACCGAATAAGAAGCTCGCAGCAGGAGGACCGCAAGCAGAGGGTGCTGGGATGAACATTGTGATTAAGTGTAATGTGGTAAGTGAGATTCCTGAGCACAGTGGAAGACCCTTTACACTCTGGGTTTCGTTTCCATCAGAGCAAGATAAAGACAGATTCACGAAGATGGGGCAGAGCTATGAGGACTTCAAAATGGATCGGATCAAAGTGCTCATGAAGGCTTTCAGCGGACAGGAACCAGAAGGAGATGAAGTAGACTTTCAACCAGGTCAAAGAGCGATGTTCTATGTAGTACAGGCACTTGGACAGGACGGAGTCACTGTGAGAAATGATATAGACATTCGGATGGCTCCGAGAGCAATAGAATAAGGAGGCAATAGAATAAGGAGGTAATGGCGCTTCTATATGCGACACCTGCATAGTGGTGTGACACCCTGGAGAGACAGGGATTTAAAAGTAGAAGGGGGAAAAATGATCTGGATAAATGTTAAAGATAAAGTGCCTCCAAAAGGCAATCCGTGGGCTAATCATGTTTTGCTGTGTTACAAAGATACTCTCAAACAACTATATATGTGTGTAGCATACTATGACAAAGATGGCTGGAATCCTGTCGGATCAGACGGGGACGATATAGAGAATAGTTTCTCAGATGAAGACGTAATTGCCTGGGCACGGCTGCCAGAGCCTCCTGAAGAAGGATAGCCTATGCCTGCGCAATCTAAAGAAGTCCATTTCAGATTACCACTTGCTGTGTGGGAGCTCTGGGTTCAAGTAATGCCAGGATACGGAGAACGGACAGCATTTATAAGACAGGCAGTAAGTCTGGCAATTCGGACAGCTAAATGGAGAGATGAGTATAGCGATAGGACAACTGAAGCTATAAAGGAGCTATTAGATGGAACACCTAAGCAAGATTATCGGCAAGGCTCCAAGCGAAGTGATGCTCGGAGATTACATAGTATCGTTAGCAGTAGAGCGACAAAGAGCCCAGAGGATACTAGAGAGTCTAAGGGTGAGACCGACGAGGGCAATGACAAGGAGGAAGGAAATAGCGTCTGGGAAGACGAGCAATACTAAGGCAAAGAAGATCAGAGAGAGCGTCTTAGACGAGATGGCTCAAAATGCTGGGGTCAGCGTAGCAGAACTCGAAGAAATGATGCAGCAGATGAGAGAGGAGAAAAAGAGAGATGGAAAAATATAATCCAGGTGAAGAAAAAGGAGAACAATAATGTCTGAGATTTACAAGATAGCTCCAAGCGAGATCATTGTACAAGAGGGGCGAATACGAAAGCAATTTGGAGAGAAAGAGCTTAGGGATTGCGCGGAGAGTATAAAACGCTATGGGCAATTACAGCCAGGAATCTGTGTAAAGTTAGACGATGGCGGATACGAGCTCGTAGCAGGTGAGCGAAGGCTACGAGCTTGCATGCTTGCAGGAACAGACTTTGAGTTTAAGCTCTTAAGCGAGCTCAAGAGTGGGGACAGAGAATTAAAGGCAATAGAGCTTGAAGAGAACATAATGCGTGTAGATTTGACATGGAAGGAAAAAAGCGATGCTCTGGCAGAGCTGCATGAACTTATGCAAGATATCAATGGAGCAGCTATCGAGGGTCAGCCTGGTGGACATGGAGTACAGGACACAGCAGCACGACTCGGAAAAAGTATAGGTATTGTAAGCGAGGATCTCGAGCTCAGCTTTTGGGCTTCAGAGATCCCGGAAGTCGCAGAAGCAAAGACAAAGACAGACGCTAAGAAGATTATAAAGAGAATAAAAGAGACTATGAAGCGGACATCTGCGCTTGATAGAGCCCTGGCGCAGCAAGAAGGAATAAAAGTAGCAGGTATCAATGGCAAGCCCGTAGGCGAAAAAGAAAAGATGGAAGCAAGACTATTAGAATATGACCGCAGAGTTATCTTAGGTGATATGCTCGAAGAGCTCAGAAAGATGCCCAATGAGAGCTTTGACGTTGTCTGCTTTGATCCTCCATGGGGAGTAGATTATGATACTGTCAAATACAGTAACGGCAACAGTGAGAGCTATAGTGACAAGAAAGAAGACTTCTTTGCTATGTTCCCTGAGTGGCTTACAGAGATCTATAAGAAGATGAAAAAAGACAGTATTATGTATATGTTCTTTGGGATAGTGAACTATAACTTTGTCTATACTCAGCTCGCTGACAAAGGCTTCGAGACTAACGGCATACCGCTTATATGGCACAAGTTCGGAGCACACAGTACTCGAAATCCGGACATCTGGCCTGGCAGGTGCTATGAGCCGATAGCTTATGCTCGAAAAGGCAAGAAGATTCTTGCGATAAAGGGCCTTGCAGATGTTATAAAGACTCCAATGCCTACACCTAAGCTCAAAGGCGGCCATCCCTCAGCGAAGCATCCACAGATTTATAAGCAGTTGCTTGAAACGGCCTGTAGTCCAGGAGACAGAGTACTTGATCCTATGAGCGGCAGTGGTATGATGGCAGTGGCAGCAGAAAGTCTCAGGTCTACGCTCATGCTGGATTGGCGTATGATCGAGAAAGATGAGACGTTCAGAACTCTGTCACTTTTTAATCTCTATAAAGGCTACGAGAACATTGTTGGAGACTACGGAGAAGACATTCCAAAGCAGAAGCCGGATTTCAAAACTCTGTCGCCTATGACTACTGAGTGGCGCCAACATTGGGAGAGATATCCTGAGGACCAAGGCGAGATGCTTAAGTGGAGAAAGGGAGAAAAAGAATGACAGCCGAGACAAGACTTTCGAGACTTTCTACTCACATAGTTCCACCAGATGGTCCACTCGATGCAAAGATTTGCTTTATAGGCGAAGCCCCTGGAGCTGAAGAAGATGCAAGGCTAAGACCCTTTATTGGAGCAGCAGGACAGTTCTTTGACAGATGCTTAAGCGCCTCTGGCATAGCAAGACACAGCGTACTCGTGACAAATATCTTTTCGCAGAGACCTCCAAAGAATGTCATAGATTATTATTATCAAGATTCTAAGAAAACAAGGCTAACCTGGGAAGGCCAAGAACATCTTGACCAGCTCCGCAAATGGCTCGAGAAGCTCGCAGTCAGACCTCAAAGACCTAACGTGCTTGTAGCCCTTGGCGATACTGCCATGCGACATCTGACAGGCAAGAGTGGGATAACAAAGTGGAGAGGCTCTGTGCTACCTTGTGTGCTCGCAGAGGGCTTTAAAGTTTATTGTAGCTATCATCCAAGCTTTGTAATGAGGCTTATCAATGAGCCTACAGAAAGTCTTCAAGGTGAGCAGAAAAAGCAACAGCAAAATGCCTATGCTCTTTTTATGATTGATCTCGATAGGATAAAACAGCAAGCCGAGTTTAGTGAGCTTCGGTATCCTGAAAGGGTTTTTTATATAAATCTCTCATACGAAGAGATTCTCTCAAAGCTTGAGAGCCTCTATGCCTTTGACACAGTCGCTTGTGATATTGAGACAATTCCTACACCTAATGGTCCTATACTGTGGTGTATTGGCTTCAGTCCGAGGCCTGATTATGCTTTTGTAGTCCCTATTCTGCGCTCCATGCGCTTTGCTTGGAGTCTCGAACAAGAAGCTCGTTTGATGCAGAGTATCTCGAGAGTATTCTTAAATCCAAAAGTGCTGAAAGTTTTCCAAGGAGGCCTCTATGATCTCTCAATTTTGGGCAGGTATTATAGCCTTCGGCTTGCTCCTAATAGCTATGCTGATACTATGTTTTGTCACCATGCTACATACCCCTATCTCCCGAAGGCGCTACGCGTACAAACGAGTATATACACCTGGGAGCCCTATTATAAAGATGAGGGAAGACTGAACTTTGGATCTCGAACAGACGAGAGTGAGTTTATTTATAACTGCAAGGACTGCTGTGTTACTCGTGAGATCTGGCCTATTGTAGCCCGGAATGCTCAGACAGAAGCTACTTGGCACGGCTATGAGAGAACCATTAGCATTACACCAAGTTTGCTTGCTATGACTATTCGAGGAGTCAAGATAGATACCGGGAAGAAAGAAAAGCTTAATGAAGAATTCCACAAGAAGGCCTTGCTATTTCAGCAACTTGTTTCAACTGAGACTGGCCAGGACTGGAATGTCAATAGCTCTGCTCAGATGCAGGTTCTGCTCTATGGTCTCAGATCAGACGGCGGTCTCGGGCTTACGCCTCAATATAGTCGTAAAACCGGTAGACCTACAACAGACCAAGATGCACTAAAGCACCTTGTCAAGAAATATCCTCAGATAAAAGTCCTCAAGCATATTCTTAATTGTCGGAAGTTCTCGAAGCTTGCCTCGACTTATACTGACATGATAGTCGATAGCGACGGCAGAGTTCATACGAGCTATGGCATTGTGTCTACTTGGAGACTATCGTCCTCCGAAAGCCCTTTTGGTGGTGGAGGAAATCTTCAGAACATCCCAGTCCGAAGTGAAGAAGGCAAACTTATACGAGAGCTTTTCATAGCAGACGAAGACAAAGTCTTGATCTCCTGTGATTTGTCTCAAGCTGAGGCTCGTGTTGTTGCCTGGGAAGCTGGTGATATGAGACAGATGGAGCTCTTTCAGAGTGGTGGGGATATTCATTGGGAGAATACGAAGCTATTATTTAGCATGGACGACAAACGAGACTACATTCCAACTGAGTCCTTTCCAGATGTTGTCTCAGGTCAGTTATTTACTCTCAAACAGCTTCGTGACATTGGCAAGACAGTGGTTCATGCTGGTAACTACGGCATGGGCTGGGCTAAGCTCCAGATGATTCTTGCAGCTAATGGATTTTTCTTTGAAGCAGCAAGCTGCAAGCAACTTATCATGTGCCACCAGGCAAATAATCCCTCGATACTCTCATGGCAACAGGCTATTCGGGATGAGGTAAGATCAAAGCGTATACTTATAAGTGCTTTTGACAGAAAGCGAGAATTTTTTGGCCGCTTAAATGATTCGCTTTATCGCTCAGCTTATGCCTTCAGCCCTCAAAATACGGTCGGAGAGCTCTTACAAGTTGCTATTCAGAAAGTCCACGCTAACTTTGGCTATATCGACATCTTGCTAAATGTCCATGATGAGCTCTTATGCCAGACAACTCCAGATAGAGCCCCACGTGCTATTGAAGACCTTCGATCTTGTATGGAGATCCCGCTCTCAGTCCGAGATCGTACAATGCCTTCGATAAGGCGAGAGCTTATAATCCCCTGCGACTTCAAGATTGGCCTTTCATGGGGCAAGGCGACAAAGGATATAGACTCTTTTCTCAAGACACTTAGCTAAAGGACATCTTGGAATGTCTTCTCGCAAGTGTTCTAACTGGATCTCTTCGCTCCTTGACTATGTCGAAGACACCGAAAGCCCGAGAACATTCTGGGTTTGGAGTGCTATCAGTACTGTCGCCAACGCTCTTCAACGCAAAGTCTGGCTTCCGTTCGGTCTCGATACGCTGTATCCGAATCTCTATATTTTACTTGTCGCCCCCCCAGGTCGTTGTCGTAAGGGAGCTCCGATAGGATTCTCTAAGCGTATTCTCACCGAGATCGGCGTACCTGTCTTTGTAGACTCACCTACAAAGAGAGCCCTTACAAAAGAACTCGCACGTATATCAAGTACATGTCAGTTCAAGTACAAGGACAAGCCTAAAGTCCAATGTCCTCTTGCTGTGATCTCGAAAGAACTTTCGTCTTTTCTCGCCGTAGATCTAAAGTCTATGATTGAAGTCCTCACGGATCTCTATGACTCTCATGATGTCTGGGAGTATAAGACCTCTGAAAAAGGCACTGACAAGCTCTTTGGAGTCTGTATAAATTGCTTTCTTGCTACTACACCTTCTTGGATGTCTACAAATCTACCAGATGAGGCTATCGGCGGAGGTTTTACGAGTCGCTTTGTTCTTGTTGCCGGAGACCAAAAATATAAGTTTGTTCCAATTCCTCCAAAGCCACCGAGGGCGATTTACCAGAATCTCGTTGCAGATCTGTTCTATATTTCCAATCTTGTTGGTGAATTTCACTTTGACCCTGAGGCCGAGGAGATGTTCCGAGAGTGGTATGCTACGATTGAGCCCACAATAAAGAAAGTCCATGATGACAGACTCCATGGCTATATGGAGCGCATACATACAATGGCTCTGAAGGTCTCAATGATCTTGTCTATATGCGAAGTAGACTCTTTCATTATCCGTCCCGGAGATATGCAGCAAGCCATCTCGCTTCTCCAGGACATTCTTCGTACTGCTCCGAAAGCTCTTGGAACTCATGGCAGATCTCGAATTGCCTTTGATACAGACCGAGTCTTACAGCAGGTTCGTCAGCTCAAGGAGGTCACTTTTACTGAGCTTCATCAGATGAACTGGATGCACGCAGACAACGAGGAGCTCATGCGTATAGTCGAAAACTGTAAGAGCCTTGGTAGAGTAGAGTGCAGCTATCTACCTCAAGGCGAGATTATAATTAGATATAAAAAAGAAAGGAGTTAGCTAAGGTACCATATCTAGGGCGTTTCAAATTTTGAAACGGCCAGTAGAAGAAAGCCTTAGCTCTTAGTCTATAAGACCCTTAGCAAACTTGAATGGTGTAGTAGACTTTCGGAGCTTCTCTTCTGATTCCATTTCCATTATAGCCCTGAAAATGTTTGGCTCACGCTCAGTCTGGTAGTGTCGTAAAAGCCTACGACTGATTACTCCAGCAGGCATATTAGCCGTGATCTCGTCTGTAGTAAACTTGCCTATGGCTGGAAGTGGGGCATCAATGAGAGCTTTAGCTCGTTTAATTGCAGCCTTTGATGGAGTCCCTGTAAGAAATGATCCAGCCTCGGCAGCAAGGCCAATAGCAGAACCTACTACGTGCCAAGAAGGTGGAACAGGAAGGTCTTGTGTCGGGAAAGGTCCAAAGCCAACAGTCTGAGCTGCACGCTCGTTGCCCCAGTAGCGAGCCATAAACTCGGCGCTCAGTGCCGATGCAAGCATCCAGCTAAAGAGCCTTGATGCCTTGAGTGGTACGTCTCCTGTACGGGTCCATTTTGTAAGCAGAGCTCCATAGTTCATCCACCAAGACTGATACTGACCCGCTACAAGACCGACACCACCGTAGCCAATGGCAATAGGGCTTTCCATTTTGCCATAGAGATATTGAGTATCACTTACAACATCTCGGATAAACTTATTTCTGGCTTCTTTTATTGTAGCTTCACGCTCGGCAACGATAGGATTAAGCTTTGCCTTACGAATGTCGCTAAGAACCTCATCTCGTACATGAGGGTTTCTACCGTGGAGGCCAGCCTTGCGAGCAAAGCTTGCAAGATCATCGGCCTTGTCGAGTAAGTGGCTTGCTGAATACCACTTGCGAAGCGCTGCTGCACCTGTTACGAGACGATTAGCTTCGTCAGCTTTTTGGAACATCCACATTCCAGTTTTGAGAATATCTTGGAGACCATAGTTGAGATAAGTAGACTTACCCAATTTGAGAGTATGTGCTCCCCAGGGTAGGACATTTGGACGGATAGAAATATCTGGGGCAAACTCTGTAATGATCTTAGCTCCACGAAGTTCCTCCATAATAGCATTAGGCTTAAAGGTTTCTTTGCTAATGCCAAGAAGTTCTGCTCCTTTATGAATACCGAACTTGCCTGCGCCTTTTGCGAGATCATAGTATCCACCTACCATATGCTCCCAAGCACGAAGACCTCCGAGATCTGCGGGGACGTTGAGAGGAACTTGCAGAAGATTTCGCATGACGCTGAAGGGCCTGAAAGCTATACCTGCAGCATAGGACATATTTGTTAGAACTTGGCCGAGTCTCATAGCAGTTCCAGCATCGTACTCAGATGGCGCGAATGGTAGCTTGCCCCAGGTCTTTTCGAGAAGCGAAGCAAACTTCTCGTCTATCCATGTAGGCTGACCCATAGCACGGCCAAGATAGTGAGCAATAGTACCTCTCCAAGAGCGAGGCAAGTGTTGAGAGTAGTCAACGATTTCTTTAATAGCAGGATAAAAATATTGCTCATTGTAGTGAGCTTTTATTCGAGACGCAAACATTTCTTCAAAGGTACGCTCAAGAATTCCCTCGCTCTTAACGCTACGCTCATGAGTATATGAAGGCCTAAACTCCTTGTTTTTGTTACTATGCAAGAGCTCGATCATACTATTACCAACTTCTTGGGCTCTGGATCTGGCTACCCGAGGCATATAGCTTTCAAGATAACTCATATAGCCTTGTGAGTTATGCGATGGAGCAAGTTCGAGAGCCTTATCGAGCTTAGTTAGACTTGCATTGAGTTCTTTGCCTCTGCTGTCAAACCAGGGATGATAATCTTGGGCGTTTTTAAGTTTGTCTCGAAAGATATTCAAAACTCTCTTTGCAGCATCCTGGTTCTCAGCAAAGCTATATGTGTCTTTGCCAAGAAAATGCTTGTTGATAATCGGCCCAGCTTCGTCTGCGAGAATTTGTGTCACAGCTCGTCTACCGACAGCGTTAAAACCAATAGGGATAAATCTTCTCTTTCCGCTCTTTGTTGCAACTTTTATACCAGCATCTTCAAAAATCTTTGGTATAGCGAATTCAAATCTGTTGCCGTACAGCCAGTCTGACATCTTTCGCCAAGACCGCACAAAACGTCCGACAGTCCCAGCGTCTGGTCCCATTGTCTGTTGCAGATGTACCGTGTGCTTTAGACGAAGTATATTAAGCTGCTCAGGGTCTGTGACAGTAGACATTTTCTCAGCTATGTTATCGAGCCTTTGTATAAGCTTCATTCCCTTTTTTGCTACCTCCGGTGTAAACTCAGCACTTGCGGTAGCTTCTATATACTGACCACCTGTAAGCTTCGAACGCTTTATATTAACTTCTGATAAAAGTCCCTCAGACTTTAGAATTTCATTCCACTTAAGGGCAGCTTTGTGAACTCCCATACCGACGAGCTCAGTAGCTCTCGTAGCTTTGTCATAAACCATAGTCTTAGTCCTATATGTCTGCTCACCTATGCCAAAAGTAAATCTATGCGGCGAGAACCATTCTGGCCAGTGTGCTCCACCAGGAGCAGTTAACCTCGTAAGATCTTTTGGATGCTTAGCTGCGTCAATAAGAAAGCTCGATATAAGCTCGTCAGGAGCTTCACCAAGGGTCATTTTCAGAGCATCCTCACCTAAGAATTTATGCGCTTGGTGACGATAGAATGCCTCAGCAGTGTGCTTGTTAAAGTCTTTGGCACCTACGAGATCAAGCTTTTTTATCTCATCAAGAATAGCAACTTTGTGATGCTCTGCATGGAGGCGATTCATGCTAAGAGCTTCTTTGACATCTTCATTGAGCTTAAGCTCTACGAGATTTTTTCTTCCTAAAGCTGTATTAAGCTCAACATAGCTTTTAAATTTCTCTGAAACCTTTGGTCCTTTTTCTATAAAGACATCCTTTAGTCTCTCTCCTGATCCTCCTTGCAAGACATCAGCAACAGCTCTGCTCTCGACTTCGTCGAGTCCTTGGGCTTCTAAATGTGCTATGGCTGTTCTATCGTAGTCAAACGGATTAAGCTTCTGAGCGATCTCTTCTGGATCTACAGAAAGCTTTCGGCCCGTAAGCTTTTTTATCGGCTTTGTAAAGTCATAGCTAAGAGCTCTACCGATCTTTGCAAGAGCCGGTACCTTACTGGCAAGCTCCAAGGCTGGCTTTATAGCTACTCCAGCTAACACTTCAGCACCGTCAAACAAAAGTGAATAAGCCTGTTCTTTAGTAGAAAGCTCACTAAAAGCTCTCCTATGGCCTTCTGTCATAAACTTTCTCACATAAGGAACCCATTCTCCTACTCCAACAGCAAGGCCCCTTCCAGCTCCATATAATCCAAGAATCTCAGGCCCCAGCGGAACAGTTGAGAGCCACCTTTTAGCTCCTGTATAGGGCTCTGTGGCTTCGCTTCTCAGCCAGTACTGTGTCCCCTTGTCTGTAACATTCCAGGCTTTAGAAAGCGAGCTCTGCTCTTGTGCTTTTAAATCCTCCAAGAAATTGTCATCTATTGGAGTATATTCTCCTGCGCTTGACTTTATATCGTCTAACTCTTCCATCTTTAGTATTCCCTCTTAATAAGCTGAAGCCGCTGTTGCCATTTCTGCTCGATATCTTCTCTTGTACCAAGAAGCTTAAAGTTACCTCCACCATAGACTGTATTTGTTTCTTCGTCTAAGATATAAGTCTTGGGCTTATTTGTCTCTGGATCTACTACATAATACTCCATCCCAGGCACAGCCCTGAACGACACTCCTCCAGCAAATGGATGACCATCTTTATACTTCCCACCTCTGTAGGCTACCTGAAACTGCCAGCCTGGCCAAGTCTGAGACATACGGTCCAATAGAATATTGTCTGCAGCTTTCTGAATATTCTCGTCTTTTATCTCATCACTCCAACCAAATCTCCTATTAAGCTTCTTCTCCATCTCACCGGCAATCATCTTATACTTCAAGTATCCAGGCTTTGTAGCAGGATTTTTCTCATCTACATTGTTATAATTAAAGTCTACTCCTGCTAAATCCGCGAACTCCATGAAGTCCTTCGGAAGCTTCTGCATTTTTGCGGCCCTTTTCAAGCTAAGTCCCTCGGCTTCTTCAACGCTTATACCATGCTCGCCTGTTATAAGATTGTGAGTCTTTCTCACTGTATGATAGCCATTCGCTCCGAAGTCTACAATAGTAGGTGATTCTTCCAGCACTGGACGACTCATCAACGGACCAGGTAATATATTTTTCTCTTTTGCTATCCTTGTCAAATCCGCTTGGTCTGCTGTTACAAGTCTTGCAGGACTATCTTTGAGCTTTATAGCATAAACTTGCTTTCCATTTTCGTCTGTGCCTATTGGCAGAACTGTCTGCAATTCTCCAGGTTCTATTCCCATGTATCTATTCTTGTCTCTCTCCCACAGATACGTTCCGTAGAAATGCTCTGCGAGTTGCTGATTATAGTCTTTCTCATCCTGATCTGGCATCTTTATGGGTCTCTCTGGATATGGATTCATCTTGGTAAAAAACTCCATTTTCTCTACTTGCTCATCCAGCGGCGAGCCTTTCAGCATCGGTTCCATAACAGGCCTCAACTCTGGATCTACATGACCCCAGTAGCCTCTCATAGTATTTGCAATATGCTGCCTCAGCACCATGCTCTTTGTATTATGATAGTTCTGCATCATTAAACCAAGTACTCTGGCCTGTTTGCTAAATCTCTCCTGTTCTCTCTCTGCTCTCTGTTCTTCCAGCAATCTACTTTCTTGCATCAAACCAAGCTGAAAGTCCAGCATTGCATTAAGATTGCTCGGTCCCAGATAATTCGGTATTCCTCCTGTTGGCATTTTCCTTACTCCCCCGTTTCAAATTTTGAAACGCCAAGAAAAAATTGATTGAACTTTAGTTTTACTCTCCACCCTCGTCTATTGGTATAGTATCAAGTGGTTCGATACGATAGCTATCAATATCGATTGGTTCCATAGGTTCTGGTAAACCCTCAAAAACAGAACTGTAAGGACTATATGGAGTACTTGCAGGAGCTTCAAAGCCATAGAAATCGTTCATTGAATCATGTCCATAGCGCCGATCTTCATCTGCATACTGCCGCCATCTGTCAGCGAGATTTCGATCAAGTTCACGTTGCTTCTCTTGAGACGCAAGAACCTCTCGAGGGAATTTGTTCTTGATCTCCTCGGCATGCTCCATGAAGTTTAGCTTCTCCATATCAGATTTTCCTACTCGAACGCTTCCATGAGATCGCTGACCAGCAGGACTACGGCTACTGCGACGAGCTTTATTGGCCTCTCTCGCAAGCATAGCATTTCGCTGTGCGACTTGCTGTATCTGAAAGCTTTGTGCTTGTGCTGCAGCATTAGCTCCTATTCTCGCGATTTTTTCCTGCCTGCGAGATTCTTTACGGGCATACTCGAGGGCTTCCTTCCGTGCTACCATAGCATCGCCGCTATCACCGCTACGAGTAGCCTTGATCTCCTCGTTAACCATTCTGTCAACTTTCTTAAGATTTGCAAAAACCCTTAAAAGTTCTATTCCGTGTAACATTTACTGTCTCCTATATCTGCGCCCACATACCACTTTTAATAAGCTGAGGTATGCGAGTAGTTAGCTGAGAATATAGTCGCCTATCGAATTCTGCTTCTCTTTCTTGTTCTTCAATTTTGAGATCATACTCTTTGGATTTCTTCTCCCATTCAGATTCCCATTGAGACTTCGCAGTTTCGTATTTGCTTGTCTCAAGCTCCATCCCCTTATTATATATGTCTACTTCAAGTCCGGCTCTGGCTTTAGATGTATCCATTTGTTGAAGCATTGAACGATAACTGTTTGGATCTTCACCGCCATAGCTCCACGCAGGAGCCTGTTGGTCCATAGGCCTTACGAGAGGTGTGTAAGCCATTTTATTTACCTTCCTTTCGCTTTTTTAAGAGCTTTTTATATTGATACTCTGCGCTGACACGACTGTACTGCTCATAGAGGCAGTCATCGTTTGAGCAATAGAAGTGAGACTTATAGCCATTGATGTTTGCTTTGCCCTGGCGAATAGTGATAGCTCTGAGTAGCAATGCACTGTCGCATAAGGGGCATCTTGGAGCTATCTTGTCCCATACAGCATGAGCATTCTTTCGACCTTCTTCCTGGGCTTGAATAGCTTCGATTTGCTTTGTCTCGACCTGTACGATATAAGCAAGTACATCGTCCTGACTAAAGCCTGCTTCTGAAGTTACATGAGAGAGAACCTGAAAGGTCTTAAGCTGATTGTAACTAAATACTTGGAGAATTTTTTCTAACATGCGCATTTCCATTCACGGCCATAACGATACCCAGGGCTCATATAGTTTATAAGGCAGTTAGAACCAGATCTATTACTTATAAAGCAATTTTGGGAGCAGAGTAGATAAAGAGCATCATACCAAGTACTACCTACTAAGCAGGATTCTGGTTTTCCCACACAGTTGATCATAAAATCTGATGAACAAGTACAATCAGGATCACCAGTAGTAAACTTAGTAGTGCTTATTTTTTCTTCCTGACGATACTTACCCTCCGTTCTCGTATATATAGAATTGGCATAGGTTCCTATGCCCTTAAGTAAACATGGCACAGCATAATAGTCACCTGTATATTCCGGTAATGAACACCAAGTGCCGGTTGTACCTCGTACTTCACAAGTACAGCTATTGCTACAATAGTCTGTTATAGTAATCGTTGCTGGACCACAAGCAGTATCATCAGCTCTGAGAATATTACTACGACCAGTAGTAGTAACATATGCTAAGCAGAATCCTGTTCCACTTACAGCCCATGTAAACGGGCCAGCACCGTTTTGGACAGTAAGTGTCTTTGTACTTGCCGAGCTCGCACAAGGAGCTGTACCAGGAGCGAGAGTTCCTTGGTCTTCTTCTATAGAAGGTGCAAGATAGTCATCTCTTATACAGGGATCACACGGAACTATGATAGTAACACAACCACACTTAGAGACCAGAAGCTCAGTTTTAGTTTTTGTATCCGGTCTATTCTCCATTCCAATACCCTTGCTACGATAACTTGTAGGATAGGTACTAACTGTCGTTGTTTTTAACTTTGCCATAAAGAAGCAAATCTCAACGTCAACTGGAGGATCTGGAGCTCCATGAGCAGTTATTCCGAATTCTGCTTTATCACTTCTGTTGCTATTCGAGACACTAATATATCCTGGATCACTTATCTCATAGCCCCAGATAAAGCGTCCGCTTGTATCAGAAGCTGCAAGAACTATAGCATCTTGTCCATCATCTAAACACTCTGGACCATTATAACGAATACTACAGAGTGCCTGTACACTAAACGGCGGTTGGTAATCTGGAGCTGTTGTTATTCGAGGTCGTCCTGGCCACTTTACAGTAGGCGGAATAGGTGGTCTTACACGGCGTGGCCTCGGAGGAATAGGATCTGGAAATGGAGTCGGAAACGGAGGTCTTGGAGGAGTCGGATGCGGTCTTGGAGGAACAGGTATCGGAGGCCCGGGTGGTCTTGGAGGACTCGGAGTCGGAGGAACCGGAATAGCTTGGTGCATCTCACTACGACCCTCTCCTCTGTAAGGCTTTTCTAAGTAACTTTCCTTGCCAAAGAACTCCTTAAGATACCTTACTGGCATTGACCAGAAAGCTATACTGCTCAGCTTAAGATGTTGATATGGCTTACGTTTAGATGACACTTAAGTTACTCCTCGTATATCACTCTCATATACAAGCTCCCTTATCTCCATTTCTTGGTCGGCTACATTAAGCGAAAGCTCTATTTGAAAACAATCACAGTCACCCTGTGAGACCTCGAGCTTTGGCATAGCGACATTATAACCGCTATTAACCATAGACATAGCAGAGGGCAACGAAAGAGTAGTTCCGCTTGTTGCTTGATTCCGGAACAGCTTTGTTGTAATCGTTCCAGCTGTTTGAGCTTTGAGTTCCGCCCAGAGGCGCCTCAATGTAAATCTCATTGAAGGTCCCTTATCTGGCTCGGCACTAATAGCCCTTGTCTTGATGCTATGTGGAATTGCTACATCTGCATTAGATGTACTTTTGTCTGTAGTATCGTACTCAAGTCTCATTACATGCCCACCTGCGGTACCACCATAGGTATAGTATCTACCATCAGTACCTCTTAGTACTATTCCACAAGTAAGATCAATTTCTCTTTCCCAAGGTGGATACCACTCATCTGTGACAAAGTTATAAACAAGCTCGCTCGAGGGCAACAATAAATGATATTCGTTGTTAAGCGGATCTATAAACGCTGCTCTATTCTCGATACTTGCCGCAGCGATACAACTCGAGGACTCATTATTAAAATAGTGATCGACATATGGCACAGATACTTTACGTGGTTTTCTTCCGTCTACAACATATACTCCGTCAACATCTTGAAATGTAGCTATACTCATTGGTTCGTCTTTGTGCATAGATGGAAAGCCAACCTCGACAACTCTTGCAGTCTGTGGACTTGCTAAGCCTACAGTTGAAGATAATTGTAAATATCCAAAAGTAAATGGATTGTCTCCCTCAAGTAAGTATATCGAAGTTTTCTTAAAAACCAAAAGTTCGTTGTAAAACTCCACGGCACACAGTATCTCACTGGCGTCTCCAACAGCGTCTGTGTATCCACTATCTGTACCACAGAAACAATCCGGCATATTCCTAGCACTAAACCTTAGGCGATTTGGAAATTCTGGATCTCCCCATAAAAATAATCTGTTCTTGAAACCTAAGCAGCCTTTATACACTGGCAATGAAATAGGAAGAAAGGCACAGGCAAGCATATAAATTCTACAGTCAGTACTTAATGCTGCATCCCATGAAATTCTATACCAGTATCCTGGCACATTATCTCCTTGAAATACTTTGCGCCGTGGTGCAAGAGCAGCCGCGTTGAGCCAAAGCATACCACACTGAGCAAAAGAGCTATCACCTACGCCATCTTTAGTCTCATCTATAAATGCACCTACAGTCGTAAAGCTACTACCATTCCAGTATTCTATCAGGTCTATCTGGGCATCTGCAGTATTTCCATATTTGTCTACGACCCCAATATAAAGTGCAGTACAAGGATCTAAGGTCTTAAAGTATAAATAATCACTTATTGTAGCCTCACTTAGATCCAGATACATCGAAAGAGAGTCACTTGTGAGCTTTCCAAGATAATCTATATATTGTCCAAGGCTTTCGTCATAGAACTTCACACCACTAACCCATTCAAAGGCTCCATCCCATTTATTAGTCATATTACAAGCATCTTGCTTAACTTTTAAACTTACAATATTAACCGAAGTACTTAGAGCTACACTCCATGTAAGCTCATAAACATATCCCATTATGAGTCCTCTAACGAGTCTCATAGCATCAGATGTACTCCGAGTCCAAGTAACAGTTCCATCTAATGCAAATGTAGCTCCTGCACTTAATGTTCCATCAACTAAGTCTGATACTGTTACAAAGTCTCCGCCTCTCCAAGATTTTACTGTCAACGCAGAAGCATTAGTATTTACACCAGTTCCGAGGTCTACTACAAAGCCCTCACAAGGCTCGCTTGTAATAATATAGGCTCTGTCATTTGCCGCAGGAAGCATAACAGCACTTGTATCAGGTCTACCATCCGTTACTTCCCTTGTGTAATCAATAAAGCTATCAGTAATAGCATCGTAAACAAGAAAGCCAAGCGGATAAGGATTATCTCCGCCCCATACAATAGGCCTTCCACTACCGTCAGCATAGAAAAATCTCTCTCCTACTATGCAACTAAATCCTGGTGTAGCACCTACAGTAACTCCGAGATCTGTACCAAACGTAGCTCCGCTAACGGTCGGCGGATTTTCCGTACTGACATAAAGTTTACTGTTTACCTGAGCTAAAAAATGGTAATCTCCTTGCTTTGAGTTCTTGTATGTATGTAAGCTCTTTATAGCACTTCCACTCTCAAGTGCTGTTGTATTATGCAGTATACTACCCTTTCTTGCCTTCCATCCTCCAAGTGTGGACACCTTACGCATATTTAGTCCACCAGTAAGGCCTCCTGGTTCTAATATTGTAGGCGGAGTAACACCATCGTACTTTCCTGTAAACACTTCACGCTGTAGTTTAGTAGCCATTACTCAGCTGTCTCCGTTATACGAGTGTGTCTTTCATCAAGAGTATAATCGTTAATCCATTGCTTAAGTACTGACCAAGAATCCTTTTGCATTAGCAAGAATTTATCATAGCATTTTTCATCTACTGTTGCTGAGGGCTTTGCTAAGCATCTAACTGTTGCTCCTAACACCAGAGCACTATAACACTCACCTGGCAGCTTAGATATTGTCCCATAGTAATCTCCACTTGCAGGAGTTCCTACTATAGTCATAATCTTAGTCGATCCAACATAGTCAGATACAATAGAACTAATATCTATTACCCCAGTTGTCTGGCCTATTACCTCAACAGTACAACCATTATAATAGTCATCTGCAAATTTTGGCTCATTGTTAACATCCAGATGCAAAGCACTCGTTGCACTGCTTGCTCCTGCCGTTCCTCCATGCAGATCTGGGATTGACTCATGGTACCAAAGCGTACATGTCTCAGCATAGCCCTCAATGTTTACTACTATTTTACCTCTCTCTAACCAGGCTTCGTGTACAGCATCTGAGTAATAAACCGGTAAGGTCGAGCATCTCTTCTCACCCACACTACGTCTTATTGGAATCGGAGTATATAATGTATTATCTATAAGATGAACCGGCTTAGCACAGTCCGATGGAAGTGTTGCTTCACCGGCTGCAAAAACCAAACTCGCTGTCTTTAAAAGCCATGCTCCTGGAGCTAGCATTAGATGCATAGCAAGATCTGTTTGTACTTGATTGAGCTTCCTTAGAATTTCTTTGTCACTCCAATGAGCTTGGCTTACCTCATGCAAATTGCTTCGCACATCTGCCATAAGATAATAGGTATTTAGCATAGTCATCTTGGCTCTCCTTGTTCTGGAAGATCGTTAACTGGATCTGGAGCAACGTTAACCATCTCCTGTCGCCGCTGTTCTAGGGCATTAAGCATCTCCTTGGTCATATTAAACTGCTGCTCTTGCTTCATAGCTTTCGACTGTAGCAGCTTACCTACTGCTAGAATCCTCTGGTACGCTTTCATAAAGCCTTTAAAGTCATTGCTAAGATACTGCCTTGGCACTTCATTAGTTCTATTCATGTGCTAACCTCCCTATTACTATGCTGCTTGGCACTTGCACTACTGGCACATTGTGTACCAGATTAAATGTATACCTTGCTATAGCCTGCATTTTCTCTGAGAAATCTTTTCTCTTTCTGCGCTGCAGTTGAGCATCCAGCTCATCGAAATACTTTACAAGCTTTGCGAGAGGCATCTCCGTAAGATGCTTTCCTTCCTGTAGCCTGACCAAGACATCCGCCCCAAGCTCTCTATATGTCTTGTCCTTTGTCGTAACACCTATTAGATACTGTGGCTTCTTGCCTTCTTGCTTTGGGAACCTCCAGATCTCCCAGATGCTCTGCCCCCAGTTCCAGACTACTTCAAACTCCTCATCAAGGGCCTTTAATTGCTTCGTAAAGCCCTTGTCTGGAACCATAGCTACATAATTCTTAG
>Ga0210051_1001647_pt1 | contig 22600 bp, 19 predicted proteins | sample CryGey092014_all_FD_185464 | JGI IMG/M metagenome (GOLD analysis project Ga0210051, IMG submission 185464) | Groundwater microbial communities from aquifer - Crystal Geyser CG23_combo_of_CG06-09_8/20/14_all (SPAdes) (version 2) | ecosystem: Environmental > Aquatic > Deep subsurface > Groundwater... | reverse complement strand
ACGTTTATCCAAATCAAACTCACACGACACCACATGCCATGGCGATGTCAAACCCAATGCCAACTGAAATAGTTCCGTATCTCTCATAGTGATCCGTCTTAACCTCCTTCATCTCTTGATGACGGATCTCTATCATATTTCAAGCCGGGTTACCCATACATTTTAGCGAGGAGCCATTTTTAAGGTTTTTATCAGGCAGTCTTTTAACGAGATTTTCGGAACCGCCACATTAAGTTTAATTGCCCTATTTTCTAAAAAATCCTTTACCTCTTTCTCATCTATTAATTCGTATCCAACTTCTCTTGAGATTATCTGGTCAAAAGGAGTTTTGCTTATTATTCTTTTTCCATCAAGATAAGATATGAGGCTGTTAAGAACCTGTGTTCTTAATTCATCCTTATTGGTAAAACGTTTATAGATATATGAGTTCCTGACAGCCTCAACGAACTTTTGAGTATCTTTGTCTCTTTGAGAGTCATTCTTTCCCTTTATAAAGATCAAAACTTCCTCTTTAGGTTTTGTTTTGATAAACCTTCTGAATTCTCTTTCAGTAGGAGAAAAACCATCTTTGCCTTTAATACCGTATTCATTACCGATTATCCCAATGTAGATATCGCTATTATCTATCTGTTTGAGATAAGTTGTGACAGGTGATTTCCCTTTTGCGGGTGAATCTTCAAAAAGAAATACATCAAAAAAATCTCGTAAAGTTGAATTGCTAAGTATTATTTCCTTTACTGCTGCTCTTTCTTCTTTAAGCTCTTTCTGATGAGCGCTTACGAATATTCTATATTGCTTCATGCAGTAAACAGCCTTTCTTTGGTCTCCTTTATAATATCTTTAGGGTCGCCGAGAATTTTTAGAGCTTGGAGACCACCGGCTTGAATGACATCAGGCGCATTAAACACATGAGGATTTTCCAACTCCTCAGTTCCGCCTTTCTCGAACTGCTTTGAAAGGGCAAGTAAGGTATCCTTAGTTTTCCCCGGAAGTTTCCTTAGCCAATCACTGTGTTTATGTTGTAAGCTTGAAACACGATCCTGCCGATTTTTTGGAGCAATCCCATATCCGATTTCAGCTAAAATATCGTAAAAGTCGTAATCCTGCTGTTTCAGCAACTCCCTAAGTAATCGCAGTCCTCTTCCATCATCAGGAAGTTGGTCTATGAGAATTTTCCGTTTCTGAGGATCTATCCAGGAATCCCTCAAATCATCGAGGGTTTTCACCTCCTCGGTTAAACGAGAAGCTATCATTTGTCTGCATTCCTCAACCGAGACCATTCCAAGCTTACCTTTAACCGTTGTAACGATATAAGTACCAGCAGGATTGATATGCACATCAAAACCTTCTACACGAATTATCTTTTCAGGAGGCAATGGAGGACCTGGTGGAGTTGGATGTTTAGGCCTAGCGATCAAATCCTTACCCAGGAGCCGCGTGGCATTCGTGTAATCATAAACACGAAACATTAATTTGTTGGTCGGAAGATGAATCCTCGAACCTCTCCCCATCATCTGCTGAAAAGAGATGGGCGACCGAACATATCTGAAAAAGACCACATTGCGAAGAATGGGAACATCAACACCGGTCGTGATTAAATCAACAGTGGTAGCGATGAGGTGACTTCGTTCAGACCCTCTTAAATCAGAAATGTACTGGCTACCGCCAACAGCAGCAGTGCATTTGAAGGCATAAGGTTCCAATCTTTCTTGCCCATTTTTGAGACACCAGTCAGCATAAAGATTGTTCATCTCTGCGGCAACAGTATCTGCATGAGTATCACGGACACAGAAAATGACCGTTTTCTGATTAGGTCCCCCTGTTTGAAGAAACATCTCAAAAAGGTCTTCACACCATGCCTTAACTCTATCCGGGAGTTGAATCAAGGCTTCGAAGGAGGGAGCCTCGTATCGCGCTCTTGCTTCCGCAACCATAAGGGGATGTCCTGTAATGGTATCCTTCGCTCCCAAGAGCTCAATATCTTCACGAGTTACCCCTCTCTCGTCTAAATCTGTTATCCTTCTGATGATTTCACACGCAGGGAGATAACCGTCTTCAATCCCTTGTACCATATCGTATTCATACACCGGTTCACCAAAATACTGGAGATTATTAGCCGTTATCTCCGCATCCTCTTTACGTTCTTCTTCTGATCCGCCTTCCCAGTGGCGCGGGGTTGCTGTAAGTCCTATCTGAACAGCATCCAGATTCCTTTTCAGCACAATACTCCATTTGCCCCAGGCACTTCGATGGCACTCGTCAATAATGATATGACTGAAATAATTTTCCGGGTAGTTTTCCAGAAAAAATTTGGCATCTTCGGCTTCACCTGCCACATTGAGTGTTTGGTAAGTTGCAATCAATATGCGGGCATTCTTCTGAGGATTTCCTGTGCTGACCTCTGCGGCCTCAGCCCCAAAGACAAGGTTGAAAGCACGAATTCCTTGATCTCGTAATTCGTCTCTATCGCAAACGAATAAAGCCCGGCGTAGCTGCCCAGCATCTGCAATCCTTTTCAAAACATGAACCGCGATAAAGGTCTTTCCTGAGCCTGTGGCAAGGTAGAGAAGAATTCTCTTCTCATCTCTGGCTATTTTCTCCAATGCGGCGCGGATTGCAGCATCCTGATAGTATCTACGACTTGCCTCACCACCAGAATATGGGACTAGTAAGGGCTCGGCATTTTTACTCTCCAATGAGACGCCAATGCCATTCTCATAGCGTTGGCGTAGCTCCAATGGAGTTGGAAATTCTTTTATTGGCAAGGGTTGTGAGGTTATTCCCCTAAAGTGGTCATATTCTACAAAGAGGTGACCATTGGAGGAGTAGACAAAAGGCACATGGTTCAATCGGGCATATTTCTTTGCCTGCTCAAGTCCTTTATCATGGGGTTCGTCACTTCGCTTGGCTTCGATCAGGGCAATGGCAACAGGTTGGGTATTGATATTGACCCTTACCCTTAGAAGATAATCTGTCCTGCCTCTTTCTCTCCTCCTCGGTTTACCGTCAATAATATCAATTCCGCACTCAGTCTCTTCACGACGAATAAGATCCTCTGTCCAGCCCCGTTGATGAAGAGCAGGGTCAATCAATTTCGCTTTGGTATCTGCCTCACTTAGATGCATATCTTTTTTTCCTCTTGCCCCAGGTGTGGTAGGCAATAATCACAGCATATTAATCGGGTCAACATCCACGGACAATGTAACCCCCCTTTCTTTTATCCTTAAAGGTGCTTCTTGTATTACCTGTTTTGCGAAAGAGTGAAGCAGATTTGATTTCTTACCCTTGATCAACATCTGCCATCGATACTTACCTCTTAGCTTTTCAAGGGGTGCAGTAACCGGTCCAAGTATCTCTATATACTTATGGTAATTACTGTTTTTCTCCAACAGATATTTACTGAATTCTCCCAGGTCCTCGGCGTATTCTGCCGTATTTTTTTTGCTGTTACCTGAAACCCTGAAGTTAATAAGACGGCAAAAAGGGGGGTAGTTCAACTCTCTCCGAAAAACAATCTCTTCTTTATAAAAATTTGTAAAATCATGGAGTCTGGCCTGCTGTATGCTATAATGCTCGGGATTAAAGGTTTGGACAATAACCTTTCCCAGGAGTGTCCCCCTTCCAGCCCGGCCGGCTACCTGAGTCAACATCTGAAAGGTCCTTTCACCTGCCCGAAAATCAGGGAAACCCAGGGAGGTGTCGGCAGAAATAACCCCTACCAGAGTTATTTTTGGCAGGTCATGTCCCTTAGCGATCATCTGGGTACCAATAAGTATATCTGTCTCTCCTGCTTCGAATTTCTCTAATATTCTATGGTGAGATCTCTTTCTGGCAGTAGTATCTCTGTCCATCCTTGCAACCCTGGCACCAGGAAAAAGCCTCTTTGCTTCTTCCTCTACCCCCTGGGTACCCAGCCCAAACGATCGGACCCCTGGCTTTCTACATCCTGAACAGAGGTTTGGCATTTGTTTGGAATAATCACAGTAATGGCAATGGAGGGCATCCCCTTTGAGATGATGGACAAGGGAGACACTGCAGTTAAGACATTTAATAATTAATCCGCACTTCTCACAGATAGCAAAGGTTGCAAGCCCCCGTCGGTTTAGAAATAAGAGAACCTGCTCTTTTTTTACCAGAGTCTCTTCGATAGCTTTTTCCAATCTATTTGAAAATATCAGACCTTTCCGGAAACTCTCTTTAACCTCATCTCTCATGTCTACCACTTCTACCAATGGGAGGGGCCTATTCTCGATCCTCTCGGGCAGACTCAAGGGGATCAACTTGCCAGTTTTGGAATTATAATAGGATTCCAGAGAGGGTGTAGCCGAACCCATAATTACTGCTGCCTTTGCTAACTTACCCCTTACCATTGCCAGGTCCCTTGCACTGTACCGTAGCTTATCTTCCTGTTTGTAGGAAGTCTCGTGTTCTTCATCTACGATAATTATCCCAAGATTTCCAAAAGGGGCAAAGATAGCAGAGCGAACCCCTATGGCTATCTTGACCTCCCCTTTCTTTATCCGTCTCCATTCATCGTATCTCTCCCCTTCCGATAGCCCACTATGTAAGAGGGCTATGTTATTGCCGAATCGCGACTTAAAGCGACTCACTAACTGAGGTGTCAGGGATATCTCGGGAACCAGGACGATTGCTTCTTTGCCCAATCTTATCACCTCTTCAATAGACCTCAGGTAGACCTCGGTCTTGCCGCTCCCTGTTACACCATGGAGGAGAAAAGGAGAGAACTTGCCGGAGCTGATTCCTTTAATAATCCTGTTTAGAACCTCCTGCTGCATCTTCATCAACCTTGGTGGGGTATCCTGGCTATAAGCATATTCTGCAAAGGGATCACGATACACCTCTTCATAGGACACAGAGATTAATCCCTTCTCCTTAAGCCTTTTAACACTGATGGATGGATTGCCGAACTCTTTTTTAAGCATTCGAAAAGGCACCTTCTCTTTATCTCTTACAAATTTGAATATAGTGGCCTGTTTGGGTGCCTTTTTTTCCAATATATCCATATAGGAGGTAAAATCTTCTTTAGATAGGCTATCCCTTTCATATTTTACGAATCTCTCAGTTTTAGGCTTAATCCTTCTCCCCTTCTGTTTGAATTCTATATTAACCAGCCCTTCATCCCTTAACTTAAACAGCAGAGAGCGGGGGTTATTTACAGTAAGCCTCTTTATAAGGTGCTTTAATCTAACGCCTTTTCCCCCTGAAATTTCCTTTAATATCCGATAAGTTCCGTTAGGGACAGCATCCCTGACGGGATAAACAGGAGAGCTGCCATTGTATGATGCGAGAATGTTGGCACCCTTTTCAGCAAGGGAAAGTATTTGTAATGTCTCAATATTAATTCCCTTGGGCAGGGCAGTCTTTATCACTTCCCCTATAGGAGAGAAATAGTAGCTTGAGACCCAGCGGTAAAAGATTAATTCGTCTCTCTTAAATAGAGGAAGATCGTCCAGGACATCCAGGACATCTTTGGTATTTTTGATCTCGATCTCTGAAGGGAACCCCAGGACATAACCGGTTATCCTCCTTTTGCCCAAAGGAACCAGCACCCTTTTGCCTATCTCCAGGTTGTCCCTTAAGTTTTCCGGCACCTGATAATAAAAGGTCTTTGAAAGTGGCAGACTTAGGGCTACTTCAACAAATCCTTTATCTTCCATCAGTTGTTTTGCTTTTACGACCAGAGTTTCCGGTATCATTGGGCATTTCAGAACTCGTAAAATATCTTTCTGGTTCTTTCCTGGTTGTCCACAATATACAGAAGATCGAATCTTTTTAGTTCATTTATTAACTTGTTGAGTTCTTCCCTCTCGATATTCTTCATGCGGATATAAACCTGCCGATAGCCTTTCTCAGCATGTTCATAGGATGTCATGATGCTAAGCATGCTTCCCCCATAGGACCGGAATACATCGGCTACCTCCTTGATAGAACCAGATTTATCGGGAAGATTAAAGGCAAACTGAATACCGCCCTGTTTAATACCAGTCATGCTGATAAGTACCTTAAATATATCAGATTCGGTAATTATGCCTATCAGTTTTCCATTGGAATCAATCACTGGAAGACTCCCGATCTTCTGTTCTAACATGACCACCGCGGCTTCTTCCACCGTATCGTGGGGGGAGATAGTCTTTGGGTTGGCACTCATGATATCCTTCACTTTAATCTTTTCAATAAGATAGTTCAGTTCACTGACTGCCAGGGCATTGGCCTGGGAAGCAGACTCCCTGTTAATATCAAGATATGATACTATTCCCTTTAGTCTATCCTTCTTCAAGACAGGGATGCGGCGAATGTTATAATCTTCCATTAACTTTATTGCAGTCTTCATTGAATCATCAATGTCAACTGTAATGACATCTTTGGACATCCAATTTTTTACCAGCATGTGGGCGTTCCCCTTTCATCCCCCTTCCCCCAGGAAGCTTTTCAGGTCTCCTCCGGAGGGAGGTATAGAGTTCCTCTTAACACCTCTTTCTTATCTTCTCCATGTAGCACTCCTCGCAAAAAACAGCCTCTCCTTCCTTCACAGCCTCATCCTCTTCTATCTCTGTCTTGCAGATGTCACATTTTACTTTCATAATCTCACCCCTTTCTGTCATTTTTTAATCCTACTCCGACAAATGGTCATTCCGAGGAGCAAGGCGACAAGGCTTGTCCTGAGCATAGCGAAGGAACTCCATATGAGATTCTTTACTACCTACGGTTGTTCAGAATGACAAGACAAAAAAATGCAGGAGTAATATTAATAATATTTATGTTAAATATATCAACCACAAAGAACTGTGTCAAGCCAAGAATCTTCTATCTTTCTCTGTGATTCAGACAGTAGACCATAGACATCAGACATTATAGACTAAGGGGAAGGAAATGGCAAGAGATTATACAAAGATAAAGGGTATCCGTTCACAGTTTATGGTTTGCAGTTAACAGTTGGCAAAAATGCTCCAAGCTTTATATAATAACAGCAAGCTTAAGCTTGCTGTTGTGATGCCTGCTGTTGTAATTACCGTAAACTGAGAACCGTGAACGGTTACAGAAAAGTCTGGTGTCTAGAGTCTGAAGTCCAGTGTCTGAATTGCAGATAATCGGACATTAAAATTGACTTTCAATTTGAATTATGTGTATTATCCAGAAGGTCAGTAATACAGTAGGGACATCATAAAAACAATACTCTGGAGGTATAAAAGATGGCTATAACCTTTGAGAAGTTCACGGAAGAGTGTAAGTTTTTAAGTCCGATGAAGGACTTTGAACCTGACACACAGATCATCGAATACCGATTGGATCCTTTGACCAAGGATAGCACCTATCTTAATATTACTGCACTTGAAGCAGGGACGAAGTGGTCTTTGGCGATGGATGATGAGGAGCTAAAGCAGACCATCGAAAAGTCACGGAAGGGCTGTTTCATGTGCAAAGAAACTGTGAGTAAAGCTACCCCTAAATATCTGGAGAATATCTTGCCTGAAGGCAGGCTAAGGGTTGGGCAGACTATCCTGTTCCCGAATACATTTGGGCTGGCAAGGTATTCTGCTGTGCTCACCTATCCTGATAACCACTTCTTCAGTTTAGATGAATATACCCCTGAAGTCCTGATTGATACCTTTACCTGTGCACTGGAGTTCATAAAAAGGGTATACAAGGAAGATAAAAAGGCAAAACATGCTGCTTTCGGCTGTAATTATCTCTTTCCTGCTGGGTCGTCTACTGTTCATTCCCACTTTCACCTATTTGTAACTGCCTTTCCCTTTGATTCCATAAAGAGATTGGCTACAGAGAGTAGGCGTTATTTCAATGAAAATTCCAAAAGTTACTGGTCTGATCTTGTTGAGACAGAGAAGAAAAAAGGAGAGAGGTACATTGGCACGGTTGGTAATACCCACTGGCTTGTACCCTATGCCCCAAGTGGTACTAAAGAAGTACAGGGATTTATAGAAGGCAAATCGAACTTTATCGAGTTTGAAAAGGAAGACATAGAAAACCTATCAAAAGGGCTGTCCATGGTTTTAAAGTACTATAGCAGCCAGAACGTAACCTCCTTCAATCTTATTGCCTATTCAGGGCCTCTGGGAGAAGAACAGGGGTACTTCTGGCCGGGCATAAAGATTGTTACAAGAGGTTATCTGCCACCTTACTACACAAGTGATATCACGTGGAGGCAGAAACTGCTTCTTCGAAGGGAGGAGTGGTTTGAATTACCTGAAACGGTAGCTTTTCAACTCAAAGAGGTATTTACGGACTAAAATAGATTAGCTGGTCAGATACAGATGGGTGATTAGGTGATGGATTTAGGTTGATAAAAGGTATTGCTTTTTCCAGGATAATTCGATAAAAGAGAAGTACAAAATTGAGGGAGCTGATTGATGCGATTCATACCAAGGGAAGGAAAATTTTTTGACTATTTTGAAGAACTCGCGGAGAAGATCGAAGAGGGAGGGATACTCTTTCTGGAAATGGTTGAAAGCTATGAGTATTCCGAACCAAAGATTGCAAAACTGAAGGGAATCGAAAACGAGGCAGACAATATCACTCATAAGACTTATGAAAAGATGCACAAGACCTTCATTACCCCTTTAGACCGCGAAGACATCTATAACCTGGTCAACAAGATGGATAGTGTCCTCGATATGATCGAGGCCTCAGCCTCAAGGATGTACCTTTATAAGGTTAAAAAACCGGCAAAGGAGATTGTGGCTCAGGCCAAGATTTTAAATGAGGCAATCAGAAGGATAAAGAGAATCGTTCATGGTCTCAGGGACATGAAGAATGCCAAAATGATCCTGGATGCGTGTGTAGAGATCAATACCCTCGAAAACGAAGCTGACCATATCATGAGAACAACAATGGCTTCTCTGTTTGAACATGAAAAAGATGTCTTCGAGCTGATTAAATGGAAAGAAATATTTGAAATAATTGAGGAGGCTATGGATGTTTGCGAGGATGTCTCCAATATTGTAGAAGGTATCGTTCTAAAAAATGCTTGAGTCTTTAACCTTTGTTGTTTTTCTTGTTCTGGTAGCCCTGGTTTTCGATTTTCTTAACGGTTTTCATGACGCTGCCAACTCGATTTCAACCATTGTTTCCACCAGGGTCCTCTCACCGCAATATGCCGTCATCTGGGCAGCTTTCTTCAACTTCGTGGCTGCCTTTTTGATAGGCGTACAGGTTGCCCATACTATTGGTACCGGCATCATCAACCCCGCCATTGTTGAAAACAGAATCATCCTCTCTGCCCTGGGAGGGGCCATTGCCTGGAACATCATCACCTGGTATTTCGGGTTGCCCAGCAGTTCTTCCCATGCCCTCATCGGTGGCCTCATAGGCGCGGGTCTGGTAAGGGGGGGCACCGCGGTACTTGTTTTAGGCGGCATAATAAAAACAGCCGTTTTTATCGTTCTTTCCCCCACAATGGGTCTGGTACTCGGCCTGGCCATAATGATCTTAGTCCTGAACATCAACTACCGTTCCACTGTTGCCAGATCAAACAAGATATTCCGCAAGTTGCAGCTTATATCCGCGGCAGTATACAGCCTGGGTCACGGTATGAACGATGCCCAGAAAACCATGGGTATAATCGCCATTATTCTCTATAACAGAGGTCTCCTGGGACCGACCTTTTATATTCCTTTCTGGATCGTCATCCTCTGTCATGCCGTCATTGCCATGGGAACCATGGCTGGAGGATGGCGCATCGTCAAGACAATGGGCACGAAAATCACAAAGCTGCGACCTATCGGTGGCTTTTGCGCGGAAACTGCGGCAGCCATTACCATCATTGGAGCTTCCTTTGCCGGTATCCCCGTCAGCACGACCCATACCATTACTGGCGCCATAGTGGGGGTGGGTACAACGAAGCGCATAACCGCTGTTCGCTGGGGAGTGGCCGGTACTATTGTCTGGGCGTGGATATTGACGATCCCTATATCAGCACTGATCTCGGCTGCCATTTATGTGGTGTTGAAAATTTTCCTATAACCTTTCTTCCCTTCTGAAAAAGGACAATAAAGGACAATAAAAAAGCTTGCATTTCCATAAAATATCATGTAGTATGAATTCCAGTTGATGTGCAGTACCTGTTTGTTGTTACCGTAGTTACAAAGAAGACGACCGCACAATCCTCAGTAATGGAAAGTGCGGTTTTTAGTTTACACAAACAGACTGTCAGCCGGAAGTTCGGCAAAATTTTAAATGGTTCCACAGAGGAACCCAATACAAAAGGAGTGGTAAAGATGTCAGAAGGAACGGTTAAATGGTTTAATGATTCAAAGGGCTTTGGTTTTATCGAGCAAGACGGTGGCAAGGACGTTTTCGTGCATCATTCCGCGATTCAGGCAGAGGGTTTTAAATCGCTGGCAGAGGGTGATCGGGTAAGCTTCGAAGTTGTCGCCGGGCCCAAAGGTCCGGCTGCGGAGAATGTTCGGAAGCTGTAGGACCTGAGCTTCATTTTGCGTTTAAAAGCTCCCCCTGTGATGGGGGAGCTTTTTTTATAGGGATTCATCCAGTTTTTTTAAACGAGTGGATAAAGATATGATAACCTTCAGGATGAACTACCCAGGTACAGTTTGGTGTATTGGTTGGAAATCGGAAGCCTCCAGTCTTTGCCAAATGCCCTTGGCGTAATCTTTATCCCTGGGGGTCCCTGTCTACGTTTATACTCGTTTCTATCCACCATCTGAATAACTCTCTTGACCATATCTCCATCAAACCCCATCTTTAGTATCTCGGTATAAGCCATGTCTTGCTCTATATAGGCACGAAGGATGGCATCGAGTTTGTCGTAAGGCGGCAGGGAATCCTGGTCTTTTTGATCGGGTCTTAGCTCAGCAGACGGTTCCCTTTCTATAATACTCTTCGGGATTATGGGCCTTCCTGCTTGCCTATTCTTAAATTCAGCCAGTTTATAGGCCATGGTCTTGGTTACATCTTTTATTACAGCAAACCCACCTGCCATATCCCCATACAGGGTACAGTATCCCACAGCAGTTTCACTTTTATTGCCCGTAGTCAACACCAGCCACCCGAATTTATTGGAAAGGGACATCAGGAGATTCCCCCGGATTCTTGCCTGGATATTTTCCTCTGTTACATCAGGCGCCATTCCATCGAATACGGGCTTGAGTATGTCAAGATAGGAGTTAAAGACATGTTCAATGGGGATGGATATAAGTCGAATTCCAAGATTGTCTGATAGAAAACAGGCATCTTCTTTTGTTCCTTCGGAGCTGAACCGTGAGGGCATGGTTACTCCAACGACTGCCTCAGCTCCAAGGGCATCAACAGCAATAGCGGCAGTTAATGCAGAGTCTATCCCCCCGCTGATGCCAATGAGTACCTTTGGGAATCCATTCTTTCTAACATAATCCCTTACCCCAAGAACCAGAGCTGAATAGACCTCTTCCGGATAGTCAAGCCAACGGATTCTGGCTTCAGGAATTTTCTGTTTTTGTGAGGGAACAACCGAAGAGATAGAGAACATTCGAACCTCTCCTGATGAAGGCTTGTCTGAAAGCATCAATGAATTCTCTGAACATGAAGGTTCATCTTGTGTAATCTCAAGGTCAAACACCAGCATGTCTTCATCAAACTGTATAGAATTGGCCAGGAGTCCCCCCTCGGGGTCGAGGATAAAGCTCCCGCCATCAAATATCAGTTCGTCCTGCCCTCCTACCAGATTGTTATAAAAGACGAAACATTCATTCTCCCGGGCAAGTTTTCTCATTACCTGTTCTCTTACCTTTCGTCTTTCTGCATAATAAGGAGAGGCAGAGATATTGGCTATCACCCTGGCGCCACCTTTTTGAACCTCGACCTTCGCCGGCCCCTCAGAAAACCAGGAATCTTCGCAGATATTTATTCCAATAGGTACGCCGTTTAAGACAAGGACGAAGCCCTCTTTACCTGGTTCAAAATACCTCTTTTCATCAAAAACCCCGTAATTGGGAAGGAGTACTTTGCGATAGGTGCCTATTAAATTACCATTGTGGATCAGGGCAGCAGCATTATAAACAAAGGATTCAGAAATCTCAGGAAAGCCAAGAATACAAGTAATCCCTGAAGTTTTGGTTACGATGTCCTCAAGGGCTTTCTGGCAGTCGCAAAGAAACTGGTGTTTTAGAAGGAGATCTTCCGGAGGATACCCACAGAGGGAAAGCTCGGGAAATGTGATGAGCTCTACGCCTTTCTCCCTCGCCATCTCTATATAACAGATTATCTTCTCTGCATTTCCTGAAAGATCACCAACAGTTGTATTGATCTGTGCTAAAGCAATGCGAAGTAGAGGCAATATTCCAAATCCATCCTTTTCTTTTAAGAAGCGTATCTCCTCTGCAATTCAGACACCGGACTTCAGACTCTAGACACCAGACTTTTTTGTAACCGTTCACGGTTCTCAGTTTACGGTTTACGGTAATTACAACAGCAGGCTTAAGCCCGCTGTTATATAAAGCTTGGAGCATTTTTGCCAACTGTTAACTGCAAACCATAAACTGTGAACGGATACCCTCTATCTTTGTATAATCTCTGGACATTTCTTTCCCATAAGTCTAATGTCTATGGTCTACTGTCTGAATCACAGGGTTTCCTTATAATTTGGGCAAATACGTATCCAACTCATATTGGCTCACATGGGTTCTGTACCTGTCCCACTCAATCTTTTTATTTTCGATAAACTTATAGAAGATATGGTCGCCCAGTGCCTCTCTCACAAGCTCACTCTTTTCCACCTCTAATATGGATTCATAGAGATTGCCCGGCAGTTCCTGGATGTTCATCTCCTTCCTCTTCTCAGGGCTGAAGTGATAGAGATCCTCCTCGATAGGGTCTGGTAAAGGATAGCCTTTTTCTATACCCTTGAGGCCTGCGGCCAGCATCACGGAAAAGGCAAGATAGGGATTGCAGGCCGGGTCAGGGGAGCGAAACTCGATACGTGTGGCCTTCTCTTTACCAGGTTTATACATAGGGATCCTTATCATAGTGGATCTGTTACGTCTGGCCCAGCTAATATAGACAGGTGCCTCGTAGCCTGGAACAAGCCTTTTATACGAATTTACCCACTGATTGGTTACCACTGTGAATTCTCTTGCATGTTTCAGGAGACCGGCAACATAGCTTTTGCCGATGTCCGAAAGGTGATATTTATCCTTGGAATTGTAAAAGGCATTTTGATCAGATTTGAACAGGGATTGGTGGGTATGCATACCACTTCCATTGATTCCGAAGATTGGCTTTGGCATAAATGTAGCGTAAACCCCGTTGCGTCTTGCTATTTCTTTCACTATAATCTTCAGGGTCATAGTCTTGTCAGCCATTCTTAAACCCTCGTCATACCTCATGTCAATCTCGTGCTGGCCCGGAGCTACTTCGTGGTGGCTGTATTCTATATCTATGCCTATCTTCTGCAGGGCAAAGATGGATTCTCTTCGTAACTGCCCGGCCGTATCCAGGGGTGTAGTGTCAAAATAACTACCCTCATCCAGGGGTATTGGGTTCTTGTTATCGGTAAAATAGAAGAATTCCAGCTCCGGTCCCAGATAAAAAGTATACCCCTGGTCTTTTGCCTTTTGTAAAAGCCTTTTGAAGGCATACCGGGGATCACCCTTGTAGTGCGTTCCATCTGGTTCAAGGATGTCGCAGAACATCCTGACAACAGGTTTCTCCTCATCCCTCCAGGGCAAAAACTCCAGGGTGGTGGGATCAGGCTTGGCGATCATATCGCTTTCTTCTATGCGGGCAAAACCCTCGATAGAAGAACCATCAAAACCCATTCCCTCGTCCAGGGCTTCATCGAGCTCGCCGGGTGTTATGGCAAAGCTCTTAAGATACCCAAGTACGTCGGTAAACCATAATTGGATAAAACTCACATCTCTTTCCTTAACGATTTTCATTACATCTTCTTTTGTGCTGCAGATCATATATCTTCTCCTTTAGGTATGTTATCAATTAACAGAATTTACTCCTTTTCTGACGTTTAAAATTTGCTTTATTGACTATTATTAACATTTTTTGGGTGTTAATACAACCTTTTTCACCCCCTTTCTTTAATGGATTGGCAATTGGGTCGTTAAAACCTTAACTCTTCACTCATAAAGCTTCTTCTCTTCGCTCTCCTGTCCTTATCCTGATTGCCTCTTCCATTGGTATAATAAAGATTTTCCCATCGCCTATCTTCCCTGTCCTTGCAGACTTCTCTATGGTCTCCACAACCTTTGAGACCAGGTCATCCCCAATTGCGATCTCTAATTTTATTTTGGGTACAAAGTTGATCACATACTCGGCACCTCTGTATATCTCAGTATGGCCTTTTTGACGGCCAAAGCCTTTTACCTCTGATACCGTCATTCCCTGTACACCCATTTCCATAAGTTTTTCCTTAACCTCATCTAATTTAAAAGGTTTGATAATAGCTTCTATCTTCTTCATAGTATCCTCCTGCCTATAGTGAACGTCTTAAAAGCCTCTTCTTGGTTTTTCAACAGCCTCTACGACCCTAGAGAGACTATGTTTGATCCTCTCCACTTCCTTTTCATCATATACCTTCTGTCCGAATATATCTCTCACATAAAAGCTATCCGTAACACGCATAAGTCGTGTGGTTATCTTTGCGATATAGATATATATCCCCATGTCTGACATAGCCTTTGTGATCGAATAAAGAAGACCGAATCTGTCATTAGCCTCTATATCAATCACCGTATAAAAGTCAGACGTATCGTTATCAATCCTTATGGTAGTTTTTATGTCCTTCAGCCCCTTTTTTTCAGAGTGAAGATAATATCCTTTCTTTTTTACCAATTCTTCTACTTTGATCCTCCCATCGATTACCTTTTCAAGATCGTCCTGTATTGCCTTCCACTCCTCCCGATCCACGTATTCATCACCATTTGTATGGTTAACCCTGAGAATATCCATGGCTATGCCGTCACTCCTCGTATCTATCTGGGCGTCCAGGATATTCATATTGTGATAGACCATGACGCCACAGACCTTGTAAAACAAACCATGGGAATCCGGTGTAGCTATAAGGATATCATAATAACCTTTATCCAGTTTCTGCCTTACATCAAAGGCAAGGGTTTTATCTTCCAGGTTGTAACACAACAGGATGTGATTCGATATTATTTCAGGGCTGTTATTGAGAAGGTATCGAGATGGCGTTAAATCCAGGTTGTAGTGAATATCATCCATGGGCATCTTTAAACGCAGCTCGGATATGACTTCATTTTTTATTTTATCGAGTTTACAGGCTGTATCAGTCATGGTAAAGTCCCCCTTCTCAATAATATGGAATGCCCTGATATAGAGTTCCTGAAATAGGGTATTCTTCCAGGAATTAAATGCCTCTGCCCTCGATGCCTTCATATCGGCAAAGGTCAGAATATATAGCATTCGCAAGCTATCACCGTCTTTCATCTTTTGGGCAAACTTTATTATCAAATTTTCATCGGAAAGGTCTCTGGTTTGGGCTATGCTGGACATATAAAGATGATTTTCCACAAGAAAACCTAACAGCTCTGTATCCTGGGAGGATAACCCCATTCTATTTGCTATTGTGTATACAAGCTTAGCGCCTTTCTTTACGTGGTCTGTATCAAAAGCCTTCCCCAAATCATGAAAAAGAAGGGCCAGGAAAATCAGTTCTATCCTCTTTTCTTCTCTGGCCAGTTTGGTGAGGAAAGGAAACATTTCCTTGTGCTTTCCCGCAAGGAGATTTTCAAATTCCTCAATGGCAAAAAGGGTATGAATATCAGCAGTATAGACATGGTAGTAATACGACTGTGGAAGATGGGTTATCATGGCAAATTCAGGGACAAACCTGCCCAGGAATCCAAGTCTGTGCATCGTCTTCAGAACTTTTGCTACTCCTTTCCCCTCCCCCAAGATAGACATGAAAGAGCTATTCACCTCTCTGGAGTTTCTGAACTCATCTCCTATCACATCGAGATTTCCTCTAATCAGTTCCTGGCTATCGAAACTCACCTCTTTCTTCAATTCCACGGAATATTTGAAGACCTTCATCAAGGTATGGGGTGCCCGCCTGAAAAGATCAGGATCGACAACCGATATTCTGTTATTAACTATCTCAAAGCCCTTATCCATACCTATCGAGAAGCCCTTATCCCCCTTTTTAGATTTTCCTTGATCCTCTCTCGTCCTGTCGATTAACACAGAGGAGAGGTACTTTATGTCCTCTGCGCACTGATAGTAGTTGTGCATGAATCGTCCCACCGCGGCAGTTGAATGAGGATCAGCACAACCCAGGAGATTCGCCATCTTTTCCTGATATTCAAAGGCAAGGTGATCATTCTTCCTGCCGCTTAGGAAGTGGATGCCATTTCTTACCTTCCACAGGAACTCCAGGGACTCCTCAAGTAGAGCTATTTCCCACGACGATAATGCCCCCTTTGCCTTTAATTCATTTATCCCTCTTGCCTGAAACTGGACCTTCGCTATCCAGAGGGCGCTATGAATATCCCGCAAGCCCCCTTCCCCCTCTTTCAGATGTGGTTCCAGAAGGTAGACCGAGTCCCCATAATACCTGTGCCTTGACTCTATGTCCTTCAACTGTTCTGAGATGAAGGAATTGACACCCTTAGAAAATGCGTTCCTATAGATTGTGTCCTCAAATTCGCAGTACAGGCTTCTGTCTCCCATGAGATACCGCATCTCTATCAGGGAAGTCCTTGCTTTAATGTCCTCTTTCATCATGGCAAGGCAATCCTTCAACGTCATATTGCTGTATCCCACTGTCAGCCCTGCATCCCACAGTGGATAGAGTATCTTGCCTGTAACATCCTCCAGGTTGCCACGAAACCTCTCCGGCATGAAAAACAGCAGGTCTATGTCAGAATACGGGCTTAGTTCTTCTCTCCCATAGCCACCTACTGCAGCAATGGCATATCTGTTCTTTGTTTTCTCATCGTCCGAAGCCGGCCTCGAAGAAAAGATTTCCCTGAGACATCCATCTATAAGGGAAGAGTACCTCCTGACCAGGTCTCGACCACATAGTCCCTTCCAGTATTCTTCCCTTAATCGGTCTAAGCTGTCTTTTATGTAACCTTTCAGGTTTTCCAAGTTTATTCCCTTAATAGGTTGTTGAAAAAGTCGCTTTTCAGTTTTTCAACAGCCTGTTAAATGTCAAAGTAGAATTACATTAGCAATACCCATACCAAACCCATAGAAACCTGTTTGATTTTCTGAAACAGATTTAAATATAAGTAGTTAGAGATATATTTACAAACAGGTGAAGCTGTCTGGAAAAGATGAAGCGTTCGACTTCGAGCAGTTATAGACAGTGGATATTAGCTAAAATGTGTGGATTTTCAATGTCTAGAACCGGTTAGCATCATATGCTCATTTTTGAGCAGATTTCTCAAAATAGGGCAGAGGGGAATGCCCTATGCCCTTGGGCAAAATTGATGAATGAGAAATCGTCCTTCATATAGCTTCTTCTCCCCGTTCACCTGTCCTTATTCGTATTACTTCCTCCACAGACAGAATGAATATCTTCCCATCTCCGATCTTTCCGGTTCGGGCAGCAGAGGCAATAACCTCCATCGCCTTCTCTGCAATCTCGGAAGAGACCACAACCTCTACCTTGATCTTTGGGACAAAGTCGATTTTGTATTCGCTCCCCCTGTATATCTCGGCATGACCCTTCTGCCTTCCAAATCCTTTCACCTCTGTTACAGTCATACCCTGAACCCCAATCTCATGAAGGGCCTTCTTTACATCATCAAGTTTGAACGGTTTTATTATGGCTTCTATCTTTTTCATTTTACCTCCTAATTCAGTGTCAGCAAAAATCTCTGGTCTGGCGCTCTTCACTGTTTATAATGTATATCCGCTCTCACCGTGCTGGCTAAGGTCAAGACCATCAGACTCCTCTTCCTCGCTTATCCTTAAACCGAGAGTCCAGTCAAGGGTCTTTAAAATGGCGAATGTGACAATGAAGGAATAGACCCACGCAACGCCAACGCTTATAAGCTGATTCCATAAAAGCGATGGATTGCCGAACAGCAATCCGTCATTCCCTGCATTATTTACTATCTTTGATGCGAACAGCCCCGTTGCTATTGCGCCCCATGTACCGCCTACCCCATGAACGCCAACTACATCCAGTGAATCATCGTATCCAAGCTTTGTTTTGAGATTCACTGCTGTATAGCATATAACTCCTGCAACAAATCCGATAATCAGGGCAGACATAGTACCAACAAAGCCTGATGCAGGTGTGATTGCCACAAGCCCTGCAACTGCCCCTGATGCTGCTCCGAGTACTGTCGGTTTGCTTCTGTGTGCCCATTCAGCTATCATCCATGAAAGCGCAGCTCCTGCAGTTGCGATGTGTGTGACAACAAAGGCAGAGGTTGCCAATGCACCGGATGCAACAGCGCTTCCTCCATTAAAACCAAACCACCCAAACCACAGAAGCGCAGCGCCCATAAGTGTCATTGTAACGTCATGAGGAGCCATCTGTTCAATTCCGTAGCCTTTTCTTCTGCCAACGACAATGGCAGCAGCCAAGGCAGAAACTCCAGAGCTTATATGCACTACCAACCCCCCGGCAAAATCAAGTGCGCCAAGCTCTCTTATCCAGCCTCCAACTCCCCAAACCCAGTGGGCAAGGGGAAAATACACAAATGTCGCCCATAGTACAAGGAATGCAAGATAGGTTTTGAACTTAAACCTCTCGGCGAATGCGCCTGTTATCAAAGCAGGTGTGATTACAGCAAACATCATCTGAAAGATCATGAATGTCTGATGAGGGATGGTAGGCGCGTAATCAGGGTTAGGTTCGAGTCCCACGCCCTTAAGTCCAACCCAGTCAAGATTTCCTATGATATGTCCGACATCAGGGCCGAATGAAAGGCTGTACCCGTAAAGAACCCAGAGAATAGACATCACGCCGAGAGCTATGAAGCTCTGCATGATGGTGCCGAGGACATTCTTTCGTCTGACCATACCTCCGTAAAAGAGCGCAAGTCCGGGAGTCATCAGCATAACAAGGGCCGTAGATATTAAGACCCATGCAGTGTCTCCGGTATCCAACTTTGATTTTACCGTATTTTGAACCGAAGGAGTTGTTGACTGAGCAGGTACAACCTGCTCAGTCATTACAGGGGCAGAATGATCAGGTTGTGCTTGTTCTTTGGCAAGCGCATAGCCTGCTATCACCAAAAAATTCAGTAGTACCAACAAACTCACTAATAATCGTTTCATTTCAAATCTCCTCTTCATTTCTTGCCAAGTATCGGCAGATTAATGTCAAGCTGTATCGTCCATTTCCACTTACCATTGATTCCCTCATCATTGAACCAGACCGGACCACTCAGTAAACTTATATCTTTGGTGAAGTAATAATAGAGACCAAATCCTCCGCCACCTATTGCGTTATTTCCCGACGCATAATCGGCAGCAAATACAAGTTTGTTGTACTCATAGCCCTCTTTATCCTTCACAGATATAAACCCCCGGTCAAATGCCACCATAACGCCGCTATCCTTCTTGCTTCCCTCACTGTCACGCAATACTGAACTATTGCCAACATAGGGACCAACAGCAAACCGCCCTACGCCGGGAATGGTTTTCCCAATCACACCAAAAACAACGTTTTGGTTGGTGACTTTGTCCTCAGTTCCCACATTGAAAATTCCTAACTCTATGCTGGGTGAACCGTTAAATAGAGACCCTTCAGGAGTACCTATCTTGGCGTTGAAGAAGAGGGGGTAATCTGACGACTCTAAAAGATCAAAGCCAACCTCCATCTGTACCTTTTCAAAGGGGAGCACCCCCATGGTAAGCCCTAAATCTGTCGGGAAAGAACCGCCACCGCTGGATGCCTTTCTGAATACGGTAAAATAGTCATCCACACCTATGTGAAGAACACCGTATGGCTGAATATCCATTGTCATCGGCGTCCAGTAGGTTGTTGAAGGTGTTGCATGGGCAATACCCGTAATAAAGAGTAAATTCGCTAATAACATTACTATTGTTAATTTGGGTTTCATCGTTTTCCTCCATTTAAGAACATTGATTGTTTCTTTACTTTTCCCAACTTTATTTTTTAAGGAATTCATCTTCTCCTCCTGACACAATAACCACCAAAACCATGCCAACATGTCATTGCATCTCTTCCACCTCCTTACTCCACTAAACCTCAGTTGAGATTATTCTTCTTTATCAATTCCCTGATAACCCTCTTCATATCCTTTGGATCAAAAGGTTTCAGTATAATATACGCTGCCCCCAACTCCCTGGCTGCTTTTTCTGTCAGCGTGTCATTATAAGTAGCAGTGAGAAGTATTGGGAGGGTTAAATTTTTCTCCCTTATGATTTTCTCAGTTTTCAAGATCAACTCCTCGGAATTCTTTCCTGTATCCATAATCATCAAATCCACCCTTACTACATTAATGATCCCAAAAGCCTCCTCTAACGTGTTAGTGGTAAGCACCCGGTATTTCTCCTGAGATAAGAATCTGTCAAAGGCCTTCAACATATTAGGGTATCTGTCGAATACCAGGATAGTCTTCATAATCTTGTTCCTTATTTTTGAAAGTCGATTTACCTCTCTTCCTTAGCAACTCCTGTGCCAGGGTTACCCTTAAAACAGATGTGCTGCCCAGAAAACCCCTAACTAGCTGAGTTATAAGGTATTTTAAAGTCTTTGATTTTCAATTTTGATATGGAGGATCTGTTTTAGAAAAGGAATGGATGCTCGGATTCGAGCACAATGGGCAGGAGAAAAGATGGACGATCTCAAAGTATTCTAGGGTGTAATAGTGATTTGTCCCAATTGCTCGGCTTGGGGCAGAGTGGCGAAAATGCTTGATTTTATCAGATTCAAATGGTAGAAATGTTAGGCTTGATCAAGAGTTTAAAAGGACCATGTAAAATGGACTACTGGGACGAAATATACAGGAATGGTAATTATGAATGGGGTACAGAGCCTACGATTACCTGTAAAATCTTGAGAGAATATCTGCGAAAAAAGGATAGAGCAAGAGTCCTGGATATCGCTTGTGGATATGGGAGGGACTGTATCTTTCTGGCAAAAAAGGGTTTCGAGGTTAGAGGAATAGACATATCAGGAAAGGGTTTATCCATTGCTGAGAGATGGAAGAGGGATGAAGGCTTAGACATTGAATTTAAATGCATCGACTTTTTGACATCTTCCTTTTCTACAGACTCCTTCGACGGCATTCTCGTTTCTAATCTAATTCATCACCTGGGAGAGAAAGAACTCACTATTTTTATAAATAAAGTTAGAAGGATACTTACTCCAGGTGGTATAGCAGTTTTGTTGTTTCTTTCAACATCCGATAATCAATATGGAAAAGGAGAAGAGACAGGAAAAAACACATTTAAAACTAAGGGGCTTGATGTCCATTATTTCACTGAGGATGAAACCCTGGGATTATTCAGTCTGTTTAAAGTTCTCAAGCTGGAAGAGATTGAGATCGTTGAACCACACAGCACTGGTGAGACTCATTATCATAAAGAATGGCTTCTAGTCATAAAGAACGAGGAGGGGAATGTTGTACTATCTAAATAATTCTCCACTAACCCCCCCCCCTTTCGCTACTGGCAGCATTTTTTTGATCCATCTAGGCCTGACCCCGGTATTTTAAGGAACTGTTCATAGTTCACGGTTTAACGGTGAACGATTTATTTAATTATCCTGCTATGCCTGCCCCAAGTTTTACAGTTCTCATTAGCATAGAGAAATTACCATATAAACAAAAAGCAAGCATATATGATCTATGCTTGCCTTTTGTTTATCCACCTCGATTTTTTAACTCTGCAATCCTAATCTATTTAACTGATTCTTTTAATTTCTTCCCTGCTTTAAATTTGGCTACCTTAGTAGCAGGAATCTTTATGTCTTTTCCTGTTTGAGGGTTTCTGCCCTTTCTGGCTTTTCTTTGAGCTACAGAGAATGTACCAAAACCAGTCAGAGTCATCTTTCCGCCTTTTTTCAAGGCACCGGTAACGTTAGTTGTAAATGAATTTAAAGCCTTTTCAGCACTTGATTTACTTATCTTTGCATCTTTTGCTATTTTACTTACTAATTCTGCTTTTGTCACTGTTTGTTCCTCCTCTCTTTTTTAGTCAGTTGTTTCTTTTGAAGTGTTTTTTCTGATCAAAACATCAACTCACTCAACCTGTTCTCTCCCTATAAACTTATAATTGGATGTTGTACCTCTACTTCCCCCCTTTCCTTTAATATTAAAAAGCGTCTAATCTGTTAAATAGCCCAAATCTCCCCTGATTCTTATCAATAAAAGTAATGCAATTTTAGCTTCGACAACTTCCCCCATAGAATTATAATCAGTAGGGATTTCTGCCCATATAGCACAGAGGATTGAAGCTTGTCAAGGAAAAAATACATTGGACTACAACTTACACTGGAACTCCGATATAAGGATCAAAAATAGTTATGGCGTCACAAATAGATTCGCCGGAGTTATGTGAATGAATTAGGGAGGCGAGAGTCCAGTGTATTTGGTATAAATCGAGGTGCGGGTGACTCCCAGTTCTTGGGCCGTTTTGTGGACAGGAACATCCACCAGCATGATCA
>Ga0210051_1001646_pt1 | contig 22603 bp, 25 predicted proteins | sample CryGey092014_all_FD_185464 | JGI IMG/M metagenome (GOLD analysis project Ga0210051, IMG submission 185464) | Groundwater microbial communities from aquifer - Crystal Geyser CG23_combo_of_CG06-09_8/20/14_all (SPAdes) (version 2) | ecosystem: Environmental > Aquatic > Deep subsurface > Groundwater... | reverse complement strand
ACAAGTTCATGCTTGAATATGTTGAAGACTGGAAATATTTTCGGCAGAAGCTCAATGTTATTTTTCTTGGCTTCCACGCGTGCTGCATGGGTGTATTTTCCACTTGTAATTATAATCCCTTTTTCTATGTTTTTCTCTTCCATGATTTTGTACAAATTCTTGACTATTGCTATGCCCACTGTGCCATCTTCCGGGATGCACCATATTAGGGCTTTCTTTTTCTCTTTGGGAATTTTGACAAGATACTTCACTTTGTCCTTGACTTTTTCTTTCTTAACGATCTTGTATTTCCTGAGCTTGATTATGACATCAGCCTTTAGTTCCTCTAGGCTTTCTTCACTCATACTATAAACCTCATGTCCAGAACAGTCGAAATCTAAATGAAACATTAACCCTTAAACTTTACGCTTTTGATCGAAAAAGTGAAAAGCAAGAGAGATCTTTTAGTTGTTTCTAAACGTGGGATGTGTCAAAGTGTTTTCAGAATTCGGTAAAATAGCTTTAGAAGAAGCAACTAAAAAAGGAGCTTCATACGCGGATATTAGAATAAGCGAAATTCTCAATGAAATCTTAACAGTGAAAAACGGTGAACCAGAAGCTGTCAACCTTTTGCAAACGAAGGGATTCGGTGTCAGAGTGATTGCAGATGGGGCATGGGGATTTGCAGGTTCAATTGACATAAACAAGAAAGAAATCATAAAAACAGTTGAAAAAGCCGTCATCATTGCAAAGGCAAGCGCTATGTTAAAGAAGAAAGAAGCGACATTGATCCGAGAAGAAGCTAGCGAAGACCAGTATTCCAGCAGTTTTCAAAAAGACCCGTTTAAAATCCCAGTAGAGGAAAAGTTGGATGTACTGGTTCAAGCTGGGCGAATCCTCAAGGAGCAATCTCCGCTGATAAAGGCTGCGTACGCTTATTATCGTGGATTTAGGGAGAACAAACTTTTCATGAGCACTGAAGGCGCGAAAGTCAGTCAAAACATAACATGGTGTGGCGGAGGATTATCAGCTATAGCTGTTAAAAATGGAGAAATGCAAACAAGATCGTATCCAGCTTCTTTCGGAGGTAACAATGCTACAGGCGGTTATGAATTCTTTGAATCTTTCGCCTTAGTTGACCATGCAAAGGAAACGGGACAAGAGCTTTTGCGGCTGTTCGTCGCTGAAAAATGTCCTTTAGGAGAAAAAGACGTAATTCTCACAGGCGATCAACTCGCTCTGCAAATACATGAAAGCTGCGGGCATCCGACAGAGCTTGACCGAGTGTTAGGCATGGAAGCCGACTACGCTGGAACAAGTTTTCTTACGCCTGAAAAACTTGGAAACTTCATGTATGGTTCTGAGAAGGTGAATATAGTAGCTGATGCTACTGTTCCGCACGGTCTTGGATCGTTTGGCTATGATGATGAGGGAACAAGAGCGAAAAAAGTGTATTTGGTTAAGGAAGGCTTGTTTGTGGGTTATCAGAGTTCTCGCGAAACTGCGGTTGAGTTGAATCTTGGAGAAAGCAGTGGTGGAATGCGGGCAGACTCGCCTTTGGCTTTGCCTCTTATTCGCATGACAAACATTAACCTGCTTCCAGGAGACTGGAAGGCTGAAGATGTTATCGGAGACACGAAGGACGGTGTTTTGTTGATGACTAATCGTTCATGGAGCATTGACGACAGACGTGTAAACTTTCAGTTTGGCACGGAAATCGGCTGGAGAATAAAAAATGGTAGCAAAGAAAACATGGTTAAAAACCCAACCTACATGGGTGTTACTCCACAGTTTTGGGGTTCATGCGACGCTGTAAGCAAAGACGACTGGGTGATGCATGGCGTGCCAAACTGCGGCAAAGGCGTGCCAGGACAAGTGATGTATGTTGGACATGGCTGTGGAACTGCAAGATTCCGTAAAGTTCGTGTTGGATTAATGTGAGGTGAAAATTGTGGTTACAGAAAGATTGTTAAGAATAGCGGAGAAAACTGTGCAACATGCTATGCGACAAAATGTTGACCAAGCTCAGGCTTCGGCTTTTCTGCTTGACACGGCGTTGACACGTTTTGCGAATTCTCAGATACATCAGAATGTTGCTACAAAAAAGGGTGGAGTATTAATTAAAGTAGTTCTGAACAAGCAAGTCAGCACGATACGCGTCAACACTTTGGAAGAAGAGCAGATTGAGAAGGCTGTGATGCAAGCAGTAAAAATTGCTCAGGCTTCACCGCCAAACAAGGACTTCAAAAGCTTACCCGCGCCAGAGCCTTGGACTTCTATTGAAGGAGTATTTGATGAGGAAACGGCTAATTGTACGCCTATGTACAGAGCAGAAAAGGTTAAAGAAGCCATTGAAAAGGCACATTCAAAATCTTCGATTGTGAAGGCTGTTGCTGGTTATTTCTCAACTGGTTCGATGGCTTTTGCAGTGGCAAACTCGTTGGGCGTGTCAGCAGGGGCTATAGCGTCCTCGGCAAACATGAAAACTACAGTCATATCGAAGTCTGGAGCTTCGGAAGGTTTTGGAACCGCTGAAAAATATTCAAGGCAGGTTAAAGATATTCAACCAGTTGTTTTGGCTGAGAATGCGGCTGAAAAATCTGTGAAGAGCGTAAATACAATCAAGCTTTCTCTGGGCGAATATCAGGTTGTTTTGTCGCCTATGGCTGTTGCGACACTTTTGATGTACTTGGGCTATGTTGGGTTTTCAGCGACTTCATATCAGGATGGGCGGTCCTTTGTTAAATATTGCTTGAACCAGCAGGTTTTCGACGGCAAGCTTGACGTGAAGGATGATGCTAGGGATTTTCGAACGCTTTATGCGGTACCTATTGATGGTGAGGGAGTTCCGAAAAGGGCTTTGCAACTGATAAGTAACGGAGTTGTTTCTGAGCGTAGTATATGTTATAACTCTTTTACGGCTGGGAAGGAAGATAAGAAGAGCACTGGTCATGCTATTCCGCCAATCAGTGATTATTATTCTGAGATGCCTATGCCCTTCAACATGATTGCAGATCCAGGCGATGCCAGTTTGGAGGAGATGATCGCTGAGACTAAGCGTGGAATATTTGTGACAACGTTTCATTACGTGAATCCTGTTGAACCCACAAAGGTGGTTCTGACGGGGCTGACGAGGGATGGAACGTTTCTGATTGAGAACGGCGAAGTGTCTAAGCCTATTGTGAACATGCGGTTCACGGATAGCATGCTTTCTGCTTTAAAGAACATACCATTGATTGGCAGAGAACTTGAAATGGTTGAGGCGACAACCGTTCCTTCGATGAAGCTTGAGAAACTACGGTTTGTAGGTGTATCAGCCTACTAACACCCTCTTTTTTTTTCAGAATTGGCGAAAACCCATAAAAAGCGTAAGTCTAATCACAGAAAAGGTGTACGGGAAAATTTAGAAGATTACTGCTGTTAATTGGTTGGTGCGTGGATGTTTAGCATGATTCAAACACGCTTAAGTTGCCTGTGCAACTAACGTTTCGGTGTTCAGTATTTTTTCCATTAACTCCTTTCCAAGGTTTTTCGTGACATCCAAGATTTCTATCCCTATAATGCGCCCGTCTTTGTCAAGGTCGATCATCACGTTCTCGGCAACCTCCTCGCTTATCTCATACTTGTTCTTTCTAAGCCAAATATACATGGCGTCAACCTTTGAATCGTATTCCACCCTCACCACTTCTTAATCCTCCTTGTCCAATAAACTGTAACAACCCATATTTTATCATTACTCTTCTCAGAGACGACTTTAAGAAATTTGTCTTCATGCCTCTTCAACGAAGCAACCCTCCCCCTACGTGTAGCAAAACTTAGATCTGGACGCTTCAAAGCATCTTCAACCATTCTCTTCGATATCTTCCTCTGCCACGTCCCCCCATTCCACCGCCTCCGCCACCGCCTCTTCCACCGCCGCCTCTCCCAGCACCTCCTCCACCTCGCTCACCTCCTCCTCTACCAGACATTCCATACCAGTTCATTCTTCCACCTATTTGCGGGAACTGCGGAAAGTTTCCAGCAGGTTGCATTGGAGGTGCGGCTGACTGGTATAGGGCAGGTGAAGTTCTTGGGACAGGTTGAGTTTGTTCTGTGGTTTTTGGTGTGAAGTTTGGACACGCAGGGTCGTCGGGGTTCATGGCTATTCCGTAAGCCATACAAAATCCGTTCTTGAAGTTAGTGCATTGTTTATGTGTTTGAAAACCTTTTACGCTCATGTTATTAAGGACCTTTTTTGTGACTATGCACAGAAATGGTTCAAGCCTAAATAAAAAGTTTATGCAACCGAAAAGACAAAACCATTCATCAAATGCAAAACACTATCTCATCAACATAATCCATCAGAGCAACCATTCTTCCGATATCTGAAAACTTGTTTGTGCGAACTCGGATTTTTTACTTTTTAGATGCTTTTGCCAGCTTCAAGCCGAGCTTTACTAGTCTTGTGAAGTGTTGGTCGTGTGTTTTCAGCGTCATGCTTTTGGATATTGCTGTTGCCGCTATGAGTAAGTCTGCGTCAGGTATTAATACGCCTTCCTTCTTGAGCCTGCGGTACAAGCTGCAGTAGATTATGACCGTTTCGTTGTTTAGGCTTTGCAAGCTGAAGCTTTTTTCGAGTAAATCCTTAACTTTAACCCTTTTCCTGTCTCCCAGTCCTCTCAAGATCTCGATTAGCGTTATGATTGAGATGGCTCCGATCTCATGTCTTCTCTCGTGCAGCAACTCTAGGATTATGTCGGTGTCAATCAGGTTCATCTGAACGCGAACCTCTCCCTGAACTCTTTGCTAGATTTGATTATAGCTTTCAAGTCTTCATCTGTGAGCGTCCGCGCCAGCTGCTTAAACGCCTCCTCACTCCTCAGCCGCTTAACTTCGGCATACAAATTGAGGAGAAACTCGCCCCACTCATTGTCACGTTTAGCCTCTTCCAGAATCTTTTTGATCTCTGCGGGAACAGATATTGTCACATACTTCCCCAAATTTTATCACCACATAACTATATAGCAACATAACGATATAATAACCTTTCCCGCAATCTTTACACGCTTGCTTCTAAAATGCCGAGCTACACGCGAACTGTTACGTTTGCAACGTATCTTTTCATAACGCTCGCAAATTCACCGATAACTCTAGGCGAACAGGGATTAACACTGTTAAATGCTTTATCTAACGTGTCGCCAGAAATAAACTGTTGGAATGCAAAACGTTTTCCGCCCTTAACGATTTCACCCATCTTTGGAATATCCTCTTCATCAACGAAGCCAGGAACAACCGTTGCTCTAAACTCGTATTCAACTTTTCCATTCTTCAAAATCTCAACTGTACGCAAGAAGTCAGCCGTGTCTTTTGCTCCTAAACGCCTATATTTTTCCAATGAAGTTTTCACGTCTAAGGCAACATAATCTACATGAGACAGGCATTTCTTTAGGACTCGTGGGAAAAAACCGTTTGTGTCAAGCTTAACCGCAAAACCTTTTTCCTTAAATTTTTTCAGAAATTTCGGAATTTCCTTATGCATTGTTGGTTCTCCCCCAGTTACGGCTACGGCGTCCACGTATTTTTTGCGTTTTTCAAGGATTTGCATCACTGTTTTCTCGTTGAGGAACGGAGGCTTAGGGTCTAACACTATTCTCCAGTTGTGACAGAAAGGACAGCGTAGATTGCAGCCAGGCGTAAAAAGCACTGTCGCTATTCTGTCTGGAAAATCTATTAGACTCGTCTTTTGGATGCCGCTGAACTTCATTAGCGTTTCACTTTATGCAGGTACAGTTGCCACAACAGATTTGTCAAAGGTTCTGCGTATGGCGAATTCCGCTTGTTTACCGTCATTCCATTGGTCAACTGGTCTGAGATAGCCAACAACTCTTGAGTAAATCTCGCATCTTGCCCCACACGTTGGACATTGTTTGTGTTCCCCGCTTATGTAGCCGTGGGTTGGACACACGCTGAATGTAGGGGTTAAAGTGAAGTATGGTAAGTGTGAGTTCCAAGCTATCTTCCTAACGAGTTCAGCCGCCGCCTTCCACGAATAAACTCTCTCGCCAAGATACGTGTGGAAGACTGTGCCGCCAGTGTAAAGAGTTTGCAGTCGGTCCTGATGCTCCAAGGCTTCAAACAAGTCGCTTTCATAGTTCACTGGCAGCTGCGAAGAGTTAGTGTAGAATGGTTCAACGCTTTTTGAAAGGTATTTCTTGTTCGCCACAATTATGTCTGGATATTTCCTCTTGTCTATGCGGGCAAGCCTGTAGGATGTCCCTTCAGCTGGTGTTGCTTCAAGGTTGTATATGTTTCCAGTCTCTTCTTGGAAGTCTGACAGCTTTTCGCGCATAAAGTTTAGCACTTTCATTGCAAATTCTAATCCTTCATGGGTCTCTATGCCATGTCCGAAGAGGTTCAGTATCGCTTCGTTCATGCCGACTAAGCCTATTGTTGAGAAGTGGTTTTTCCAGTATTTTCCAAATCCTTCCTTTATAAGATGTAGGTAATGCCTTGAGTATGGGTATAACCCGTTCTCCGTGAACTGTTCCAGAGCTTTCCTCTTTATTTCTAGACTGCCCCTTCCAATTTCCATCATTTTCTCTAAGCGTTCAAAGAAGTCATCTTCATCTTTTGCTAAATACCCTATTCTCGGAAGGTTCATTGTCACAACACCTATGCTACCCGTTAACGGATTTGCCCCAAAGAAACCGCCGCCACGCTTACGCAATTCTCTGTTATCTATTCTTAAGCGACAACACATACTCCTAACATCTTCGGGCTTTATGTCACTGTTTATGAAGTTCGAGAAGTACGGCACACCATATTTGGCTGTAACTTCGAAAAGTTTCTCAGATACCGTGTTTTCCCAATTGAAATCTTTTGTTATGTTGTATGTTGGTATTGGAAAGGTGAAAACTCTTCCTTTTGAATCTCCCCTGCACATGACTTTTGCGAAGGCAATGTTAAAAATGTCCAATTCCTCTTGCATGTCGCCGTAAGTTTCGTTCATCACTTTTCCGCCGAGGATAACAGGCTCGTCCCTCATAAACTCCGGAACAGTAAGGTCTAAGGTCAAATTTGTGAAGGGTGTTTGGAAACCTACACGCGTTGGCACATTCATGTTGAAGAAAAATTCTTGAAGTGCCTGCTCAACTCCCTTTCGGTTCAGTCCATCATAACGTATGAACGGCGCCAAATAAGTGTCGAAGTTGCTGAAAGCCTGTGCTCCTGCCGCTTCTCCCTGAAGCGTATAAAAAAAGTTTACCACATGCCCAAGGGCTGTCCTGAAGTGCTTTGCAGGAATACTCTCTATTTTTCCCGATACGCCGCCAAATCCTGAAAGCAGTAGGTCTCTCAGATCCCATCCGACGCAGTATGCCCCAAGTACTCCGAGGTCGTGGATGTGTATGGCTCCTGAGAAATGTGAGTCGGCAATGTTTGGCGGGTAAATCCTTGTTATCCAGTATTTTGCTATGACTGTAGATGATAGATAATTGTTTAGGCCCTGTAGTGAATAACTCATGTTTGAGTTTTCGCGGACTCGCCAGTCTTGAATTTCCAAGTATTGGTCTACTAGGTCTGCTGAGCTTAATAGGGCGGCTAACTCTCGTAGGTCTTGGTGTTGTTTTCTATAGAGGATGTAAGCCTTAGCTGTTCTTGCGTGTCCATTTTCGATTAGTATCTTTTCAACTAAGTCTTGGATTTCCTCAACTGTGGGAACACCTTCTTCTCCGAAGCGTTTCTGAAGCAATGCCACAACTTGGTCGCTTAGATTTTTGGCTAGTTCAAGGTCTTTTCCGCCTACGGCTTTAGCTGCTTTCCAAATGGCGTTTGTTATCCTTTCTTGATCAAATGGTTCTAATCTTCCGTCACGTTTTCTAACAAACTTCATTTTCTTACCTCTTTCAGTATGCGTCGAAAATCTTCTGGCTCTTCAAAACGTTTGTAAACTGAGGCAAACCTGATGTAGGCTATACGGTCAAGCTTCTTCAAATATTTCGCAGTGAGGTCTCCAATTTCTTGTGAAGAGATCTCTCCTTTCCCCCTCATCATCAAATCCTGTCTCACGCTTTCAGCTAAACTGTGAATCTGCTCCATATTTACAGGTCTTTTCTCACAGGCTTTCTGAAGACCCCTAATAATCTTGTTTAAGTCAAAACGCTCAATCCTTCCATCCGTCTTCCGAACCATAAGCTCCACTGTCTCGATGTACTCGTAGGTTGTGAAACGTTTTCCACAGTTTAAGCATTCCTTACGACGTCTAATGGTGTCGTTTTGTGAATCCCTAGTTTCAAGGGTTCTGACACTATCAGACCCGCAATATGGACACTTCATCCACGATTTTCCCTCACAATATTCTGAAAGGTTTGCCGCGCATACGTATCTAGTGTTTGCCCAAGCAAAACGAACACTATACATAGTGTTTTATTATATAAAATCTTTCTACACTGATATGAAAAAATTCAGTTGACAAGCTAAAGAAACAATGTGTAGCATAGACATAATCACAGAAAAGGAAAAGGCAATATCATTGACGTATTTTCGAAAAGATTCCAGCTTTAAGCACTTCTTTATGACTTAAAACTTGGTGGCAATTCTCAAGGATGTTTAGTGGATTTGAACAGTTTTTTAGCGAATCCTAGCTTTAGCAACACTGGACAAGGCAAAAACTATGCAAGAAAATAGCAGTACAAAAGCGAGTGAAGGAAAGACACCATAATATTGGAGATTTGTGGCAAGTATAAACCCACTAACTATAGGTCCAAGTGTTTGTCCAACATCCATTATCGTGCCGAGAAAACCCATGGATGTGCCAACCAATTCTTTTGGTGTAAGCTCGCTGATCAAAGCTGGTGTGGAAGCGGTTACAGTTGCAAAGCCAAATCCGTAAACCACAACAAGCAAAAGTAGAATCCAAAAATCATTAACAAATGGAATCGCTAGCAACGGAAGACCAGAAACTATACAACCTATAACAATTGGAATTCGTCTTCCAATCTTGTCTGAAACTCTACCCATGTAAGGTTTCGCAAAAATTGCAACACCTATTATACTCACAATAATAATGCTAGTCGAGAAATCATCTAGGTGAACAACCTCTGGTAAATAACCTGCCAGATAGAATTCCGCAGCGCCATAAGCATAGTACTGGCAAGCTTGGACAAAGCTCACTACTAAAATTCCGTAGCTTTTAGCAACTCTTTTCCATCCACCAAATATTCTTTTAATGATTTTTTTGTCACTTCCTTGCTGAGTAATTGTAGACCGTTTTCTTTCTGTAAGGAATGGTAAAGCCATAATTAGCGCTGTCACACCCGCTACAGCCACACTCAAATAAAGCACATGAAAATTGCGGGCGGTGACGAGCAATATGTACCCTCCTAAAGCAGGTGCGATCAGCCTTCCAACATTTGTTGCAGAAGAGAAAAGCGATATGCGTTCTCCTCGCTTGGTTGGAAACAGTTCAGCTACTGAAGCTTGGGCGACTGGGATAAAAATTGCCGTTGCAAACCCGTGATAAAAACGAACGAGGATCAGTTGCCACCAAACGGTTATCAGAAGATAAAGGAAGGGAGCTGAAGCAAAGACAAATCCTGCTGTTAACAAGAATTTCTTTCTTCCATAAATGTCTGAAAGCGAGGCAACAGGCAAACTAATCAAGATGCCGGGGATTGTTGAAGCGGCAGCAACAAAGCCCGTCAAATCGGTGGGAGTTTCAAGGCTTAACGAGAAGGGTTTTAGAACTGGACTTTTAGACATTGTGGAGCTTAGAATTGCGAATAATCCCATTATGCAAAGTGTTAGGAATATGCTGTCTTGAGCGTTTTTCGAGTGTGAAGTCATTGACAAACCAGTTTGAATACTACTGAATTTTGGACTAGTTAAATAAAGGGAAAAATGATGTTAACTTGTTGTTTCTTCTTGCATTTTCTTTCTTAAGAATCCCCTACGTTGCTTCCTAGTCATTTCCCCCAATTCATCCTTGTATTTCTTGCGCAACAGCTTGATTTTGCAATAAGTGTAAAGTGCATTGTAAACGTAAGTGGCTTTTTCCACTGCTTCGAAATCATCTCTGAGATTGTATCTTGCGCCAGTCATAGTTGCACTCAAGCCTATTCCTTCAGGCGCCAGCTCAGTGTCGCGTGTATCTGCGGAATGGACGATTTTGGCGAGTTCATGGAGCACAGGATCTTCCAGCTTGTATTCTTCTATTATGGTTTCGAAGCTACATTTTACATCTCTGTGTCCAAGCTTTACTCCGGGCGCGTCAAAGGGTGTTGCTCCTTGGGTTTTTGCGATTTCTGCTATTTTCTCTGTGGGCGCGAAGATGAATTGGGCTTGGGGGTCTATGAATTTTTTGATAAGCCATGGGCATGCTGTTCTGTCAACGTGAACGAATTCACGGGTTACCCACTTCACAATTTTCACCTCTCTCTAAGATACATGCAGCCAGAATTAAGGTTTACGAGTGACTTATTTTTCAAGCTTACAACTACTGATTTATTTTGAACACATAAAAAATGAGTGCCATGTATTTACTAATTGTTACATCATAAAATTTGTTAAGTATCACTATAAACGAAAGAGAGTAATGGTGTTAAACATTGGGAAGCACTTCTGAGCGTGAATATAGAGAAAAACTGAACAAGATAAATGAAAACCTAAACAAACGTGCAAGAAACATGCGAAAAGACTTCGCTCAGAAATTCTGGTTTTGAGAAAAGAAATCAAACAAGAATACATCGAGAAAACGCAAATCTCTCAAACCCTGATACCAGCATAGGCAGAACATTTGGATTATAAGAAAAACTTCTTTGCACAAGCAGTTAAATCATTGACAAAGAAGGAAAAGTCTGGCTTATCTTATTTCCATTTTGTAACTTCGACGACGCTCACACAAAGCAACAGCAAATCAGAGTTTCACAACAACCTAAGACTAATCCAAACACTTATTATTATTCCTTAGTTCTTTTGTTAAAGACAAAGCATGACCGCTCAAATTCAAAGCTTCACCGACAAAAACCTGTCAAGCCTAGTTAAACTGCTAAATGAGGCACGTAGAGAATCATACGAGTTTATTCCCATCAACGAAGAGAAACTTCGCTCTCGAATTAAGGAATGGGATCTTGAAGTTCTAGTGGTTGAGGAAGAAGGCGAAATCATAGGCTCTGTTGCATATAACAATGGACATTGGGGCGAAGAAATTGAGTGGCTTTGCGTTCGTGAAAATCCAAATCGAAAATATCTAGAGAACTTGTTGGTGAGGGAGATCGAAAAACACGTTAAGGGCGAAAAGATTTTCACAGTTGTTGACGCTGAAAGCCTAAAAATCAACGAGTGGACTGAAAGGGGCTACAAGCCCGAAGGCGGACTATGCCACATGGTAGCCAGACTTGACGGTTTAAAGCCTCTTCCAAAAGTTCCAGAAGGCACAATTATTAGCAGCTTGAAAACAGAAGAGGAAAAAGATTTCGTCGAAGCAGTGAACGCCGGATTTAACCATGAAAGACTAAAACAAGGTGTTGTTCAAAGATGGAAATCTGAATGTCCTCCTTTCAGCGAAGAATTGATTCACATAGCCAAGCTTGACAGCAAAATTGTTTCAGTCGTCGTTTCCAGACCAGACACGAAACATAACGAATTCTTCGGTGGCAAGCGAGGTTATCTTGGTCCAGCAGCTACCCTCTCCAAATACCGCGGCAAAAACCTTGCATCTGCCCTTACACGTCGGGCGATGAACGCGCTCTTTGAAAAAGGAATGAGTTCTGTGGCGTTGTATACTACAGAACAGAACGTTCCATCTGTTACTCTTTTACGAAGACTCAACTTTAAAATTGGGTATCACTGGAAGTTTATGCACAAAAACTTACCTCAAAAGTGCTAGCTCAAAAATTATGATGTAAAAATTGAAAAATTAAAGGTTTGAGAAGACATAGGGGAGAGAATTTTGGAAATAGTGATAAAAATGATGTTTAGAGTTTGCTTTTGTGGGTCAGCGTCTTTTCTACTTCCAGCTCTTTTACTCTTGTTTCAATGAATTCCGCGACTTTGTCTTGGCTGTATCTCTTTTCTTTTTCTTGCTTTGTTAGTTCTTCCTTTATTGTTCTAAGAGTTTTTTTCATGTCAAAGGGCTTTATTATGTAGGCGTCTGCGCCTCTGTTTACTGCTTCTACCGCGTTCTGCAGTGTTGGATAACCCGTGATGATTATTTTTCGCATTTTAGGTGTTGCGTCCTTCATTCTTGTTAGAAGTTCTATTCCCTCCATGTCTGGAAGGCGAACGTCAATTAAGGCTAGATTGTAGAATTTCTTTCCAGTTTTTGCTATCGCTTTTTTAGCCGTACCTACTGACTCAACAATGTATCCTTCATCTTCAAGTATTGTTGTTAATACTTTTCTTATGTTTTCATCGTCGTCAACAATGAGGATTCTAGCGGTTTCACCCATATCTTTTCACCTCCCTCTAATTTTATCCTAGCCGGAATGGTCACAGTGACGGTTGTGCCTTTTCCACGAGAGCTTCTTACGGAAATAGAACCTCCATGAGCCTCTACATTACGTTTACATATTGCCAAGCCGAAACCCATTCCCTTCGCTTTCGTTGTAAAAAGCGGAGTCCAAAGCTTCTCTATGGTTTTCTTTGATACGCCTACTCCAGTATCTGAAAAGACGAATTCTACGTTGCCACCTGATTTCCTGCTTTTTGTTGTCAGCGTTCCACCTTTAGGCATGGCTTCAACTGCGTTTGTGAATATGTTAACGAAGGTTCTCTTGATTTTTGCAGTGTCAACCTTTATTTTCGGCTTGTCTTCAGTTAGATTTATGACTTGAACATTTTTCGGAATTTCAACAAGAGACAACGCCTCTTTTATTATCGATTTCGGAGTGGTTTCCGTTATATCCAGCTTTATCTCTCTCGAATAATCCAGAAGGTCGTTTATTATCTTGTTCGAGTATGCAATGTTTTTCCCTATAATATCGAGCATTTCTTTTACTTTGCCGTCGATTTTTGAACTTAACTGTTTCTTCACATAGTATGCAGCTCCATTAATACTCGTTAAAGGATTACGTAGGTCATGACCTATCATGCCAGCTAATTCACCTATCACCGCCAATCTTTGAGCCTTAAGCACTTGCTTTTGAGCTTTCTTAAGCTCGCGAGTTCTTTCCTCCACTTTTTGCTCAAGCTGTTCTTTTGCTTTTCTCAAACTTTCAATTAATTGAGCGTTTTCAATGACTATTGCAGCTTGATGCAAGAAAAGCTCCAAAGGAGTAAGGGATTCTCTGGTTGGCTTCCGACCATCCACAGGGTCGTCCATGCTCAAGATGCCTACCACCCTTCCCGCAGGCGTGCGAAGAGGAGCGTAAAGCATGTCTTGGGGGTGCCAATCAACCATTTCCTCTGTTGAAAGTCTGCTGGGAACACCTGCATATGTGGTTGCTTCCTCAAGAGGGGCTTCACGTGGAACATGGTGGACGTATTCTCGAATCCACGGATCGCTCCAAGGCAGATAACAAAACTCGCCTATCCTGAATGGTTGAAACTTTGGGCCTAACCGCTCTCTCCAAACATATCCCCGCGCTTTTCTTTCAAGCAAAAGTTTGATTTCTCCCTTTGTGAGGCCTGCTGTGAGAAGATCTGTTCCTTCCAAGTTTTCGTCTCTTAGAGAAATTACAACCCTTCTCCACCCAAATTTTCTAATGGCTTTTGCGATTATCTTTAGCCTTTGATGCGTATCTTTTATGCGCATGATTTCCGTGGAACTTTCCATCAGATTTGCTAATCTGTTAGAGAGTCTTTTAAGTTGTGTATGTCTTTTTATGTCGCTTATAGCAATGGCAGCGTGGGAAGCCAATATTTCAAGAAGTTCCCTGTCCTCTTCATCAAAGGCCGCGAGCTTTTTGCTTTCTACATTTAAGACTCCTAGAACCTCTTTTTCCACTTTGATAGGTACAGCAAGCTCAGAAAGCATGTTTGGTTTGCCTAAGACGTATGTCTTTTCCTTTCTGATATCTGAGACGAAAACTGGTTTGCCTGTTCTTGCTGCTTTACTAGTTACTCCTTTTTCTCCATCCAACGGCAGACTTAAAGATAGATTATTTGAGTATCCACGCTGCGATACTAGCCGAAGCATTTTTCCTTTTACCATTAAAACGGAGGCATATTCAAACCCTAATGTTTTCTCCATAGCCTTCAACGTTACTTTGTAAATATCTTCTAGGCTCTCCGCTCTGTTTAGGTTCCGACCGTAAATGTTCAATGTGGAAAGCTTTTCCTGTCTTTTTAGGTTGCTTATGGCAATAGCGGTGTGGGAAGCGAGAGTTTCAAGCAGTTCCCTATCCTTTTCATCAAATGCTTCAAGCCTTTTACTTTCCACATTTAAAACACCTAAAACTTTATCCTTTATTTTGACTGGCACAGCAAGCTCTGACAGCATGCCTTCTACGCCAGCTTCAACGTAGGCTCTTTTCTTTCTAATGTCCGGAATGAAAACAGGTTTGCGTAGTCTTGCGGCTTTAACAACTACCCCTCTTCGCCCATCTAAAGGCAAGTTGAGAGTGAGCATTTTTGAAAACCCGCGATGAGCTACTAGACGGAGAGTTCTCCCTTCAACCAGAAAAACGTCGGCGAATTCAAATCCCAGAGTTTTCTCCATGACGTCTAACGTCAACGTGAGAACCTTATCTATGTCATCTGCCACGTTCAAGCTCTGACCATGCTTGTTCAGTGCAGAAAGTCTCTCTTCAAAAAGTTTCCTTTCTTTTTCCATTCTTTTGCGTTCGGTGATGTCTCTGAATATTCCTTGAAGCAGTTTTTTGCCATCAAGTTCAAAGATATTAGCTTTGATTGCAACATCTTTGATTTCTCCCTTTTTTGTAATGACTTGTGTTTCCAGAACTTGTCCTTCTTTTTCTTTGAGATGCTGTTTGAAAGTCCTGCTGAACTCTCCTTCGATTTTTTTTGGAGGATGGAGAATCCGCTGGTGTATGCCAACCAGTTCTGATTGCTCTCTGCCGACTAATTCTGATGCTGCACGGTTACAGTCAACTATTATACCTGTTTCGGCGTCGGCTATGAATATAGCGTCCATTGCCTCCTCAAACTGCTTTCTATATTTTTCTTCAGATGCCCTAAGCGCCTCTTCCATCCGTTGTTCTTTGTTATTGTAAACTTCATTCTTCCTCATTTCAAACATCCCTTTTCAGCGGTAAACGTTCCCTTGCATTATCTATGTATTCCAAAAAGTTCCAGTTCTCTGCCTCCTGGAATTCCAGCCCCAATCTTTCATAAAGTCGCTTCGCAATTAACTTCTCAAGGTAAACAGCTCCAAGCCCAAAAATCTTTTCCAACGCCTTTGAAAAATCTGTCAAATTTGCTGGAATGTTGTCTTTACTTATTTCAAAAGAATTCTCTAAATGAAAAAATATAGCTCGCTTGGGCGAATCTCCCAAAGAGGATAATCCTTCCTCAACAGCTTCTAAAAGGATTTTTCTAAGGTTATTTTGAGGCAAATAGATCCCTCGACTGTTTAATGGAAGTTTTAGAAGTTAATTCAATAGAGCTTTGATAAATCCTTTGTGAACTCTGAATATTTATTTCCAGAAACCTATTGTTGCAACAGTGCTTAACTTCTCTTTCTCTTCTTTAGGAAACTACGCCTTGCAGCTGCAACATATTCGGCAAATATAAGCTCTTTATTTTTATTCCACTGGAGAGGCTGCCCAGTTCTTTCATAAAGTTTTTTCATTATCAGAATCTCTAGAAACTGGGATCCTACTCCAAAGATTTTCTCAAGTCCCTCTGCAAAATCTTCAACGTGTTGAGGAATTTCGTTTCTTGCGATTTCAAATTTGTTTTCAAGGTGAAAATAGATTGCTTGTTTAGCGGAGTCTCCAAGGGAAGCCAAAGCTTCATCTACTGCTTCAAGGAAAAGTTTTTCGAAGGCTGTCTTTGCCAACTCTGAACCCCTCTAGCCTGTTCGATTTAATAGGCGTACTTTGAATTCTATATTACTTATGCATTTTTAAGTTTAGTTCTCAATTACGCTAACTTAGAGTTGAAATCCGAACCAGAGCAACATTTACATTTTCGGATTTGAGTAATGACAAGAACGATAATGTAGAAAATTATTGCTATTGGGAAGATTAGCCAAATCTCAAATAAACTGATTAGCATGCCTAATATTATCGGCATCACTATCCCTATAACACTCGTAGGAATAAATTGGAAGCTGTAGGCAGTTCCCTTAGACTTCGGTGGCACAATTTTCGGCACTATTGAAGTAGTTATTGGCATAGTCATACTATCGAAGAAGCCGTAAACAAGGTAAAAAAGTACAGTCTGACTTGTTGAAGTTGAAATAAACACACAGAACAACGCAATGGTCACAATTGAAAAGTCTAGTTCACTCTCTTTTTTTGGGGGGGGTCAACATGGTGTTTTCTTTTCGTTGGCGCAGTGACTTCCTGTAATGTTGCTGTCGTCAATGTTGGTGTGGTTTGAGAAGCTAAACCTTATATGAACAGGTGTTCATGGTTCTCGAAAGAGTGAAGCCGATGGGGTTAAGGAACGCTCTTGGGCGGTTCAAGGATTTTCTATGGAGAGAGTTCTCGTTCATCACAGGTAACTATCGAATTCTTGTAGTGAGTTGGATGATAATGGACATCGCTATGGAGATGCCCCAGCCGAACTTCCAGTATTATGTTAATGACGTTTTGCAAGGTCCGCCTGTGGCATTGGGACTGATAGGTCTCGCCAACTTTGTTGCCATGGCTGTTGTAGCCTTTCCCGGCGGTTTCCTTGCAGATAAGTATGGTAGACGTTGGCTCATCACGACCATGACATTTGCGATGTCTCTGTCATTCTTGTTTTTCGCTTTTGCTCCTACATGGCACTTCATTTTATTAGGATCAGTTATAGGCAGTCTTTGTCTAATCTATCAGCCAGCGTTGTTTGCCATGGTTCAGGATTCGCTACCACCGGAACGCAGAGGCATGGGCTCTTCCATAATACAGCTCATCCACGGAACCTTCAACACCCCTGGTCCCATAATTGCAGGTTTTCTGTTGTGGCAGCTTGGGTTAGAATGGAGCATGAGAACAATCTACGTTGTCATGACTGTTCTGTTCCTGATCGCAGCTGTGTGGCGACTTAGACTGAAGGAGACGATGACGAACGGGGAACCAATCCACTTTAGTTATTTCGTTTCTTCCTACCCGCAGGCCATCAAGGAAAGTGTGGGCGTTTGGAAGTTGGTGCCCAGAACGGTTCTTTGGCTTTTTTCCGTAAGAACTCTGGTGATGTTTGGTATGTCGCTTACTGGCGTTATTAACGCGCTTTACGCAAATAAGGTGCTTGGAATACCGAGGGAGCAGTGGTGGCTTGTCTTTGTTCCGCTTTTGCTGACTATGGTGGTGGCTTCTCTTCCAATCGGCAAGATGGTTGACAAGGTCGGAAGGAAAATTCCGATAATTCTAGGCTTAGGTGTGCTTGGTGCAGGTACGGTGATTTTTGCTTTCGGCAACTTCTTAATGGTGATGGTTGCCATGTGCTTGTTCGGATTTGCTCAGATGCTGATAATGTCTGGATCGATGGCGCTTTCAACTGATCTCATAGAACCAGTGAACAGGGGTAAAGTGGTTGGATTCAACAACTTTTTCGGCTACATCATCATGGGTTTTGGCATGCTACTGGGTGCCTATTTATACGAAAACTTCGTTCCTCAATCTCCCTTCATCATAAGCCTCGGAGCCACCTTTGTGGCATTGCTCATGGTTCTGTTTCTTGTACACGAACCCAAAAAACGAGTAGGCGCAATCACCTCAGCATAGAACAATCCTTTTCGAAATACTGTTAACAGTTTTGGTCGAGCTGTTGTTTTGTATTGGTATCTTGTGTTGTTGTCTATTATGTAGCATGCGTGGTTTTTCTTTTTTTGGGGTTTTTGGTGTAGAGGGTTGATTTCGTTGAGGCTTCTGAGATTTTTGTTGGTTGTTTTTGCGATGATTTCTTTGTGTTTTTGATTATTTTTCTTATTTCTGTGATGATGAGTAGTGTGGCTGGTATTATTATTAGTAGCATGAAGCCTATCGGGTTCTTACGAAATAACCCAAGTATCTGATGTATGGTATGGTGGATATGACTTTGCCTGTGACGTTTTCTTTTTTCACTATTCATTGTCTGGATCAGAAAGAAGCTTAACATCGAGAATTTATGAGAAAATGAAAGGATTAATGAGAAGGGATTGGTGGATGTTTTGTTAGGTCTTGGTTGGGGTTGAGAATGTGGATGTTTGGGATGTTGAAAGTCGTTTTGATTGGACGCAGATAAAGAAGGTGCGTTTTGACTGTTGGTTTACTGGTGTCGGAACTGGGAGCTTGTGGGTTGACGGTTTATGTTTTGGTGGTCGTAGATACAGCTCAACATAGGAGGATGCTGGAAGTCAGAGTGCTTATGGTTCGCGGGAGATTGTGGAGGTTGATGAGGAGCTTTACAGCGACAACGAATGCATGTTAAGGGCTAAGGCACTGCTTAATCACTTGAAAGAGCCAGCTGAATATTTGACGTTGCGGAGCATAGTAGTAGATTATGGGGACACGCCTGTTCTGTCAGCAGATAAAATTCATGTAACACTGCCGAATGAGAATGTGGATTTGGATTTTCATGTTTTGAGTGTTGAATATTATGTTGGTGCTAAAACGCAAGCTTTGGAGATTACATTAAAGCTTGGACGTGAACAGCCCTTGCTGATTATTTGTATGCTTGTGGAGTAAGATGGATAGTTTGAGTAGGCATAAGGTTGCGAGGTTGGTTTGAGGTTGGCGGGGGGTAAGAGGACGGTTGTTGAGGTTTGTGATGACTTGTGTTGGGAGGTTGGCTTTGTTGAACGACCCGGGGGATATACAAGTTGACAAACAGATTAAGGGTTTGCAGCCCGGTGACCTTGTTAGGATTGAATGGTTTGACGCCAGCGTCGGCAAGAGCCTCAGCGGAGGCCTAGCAGGCATAGACGTTCCAGTCAAAAGCTGGGGCATATACATAGGCCTCCTAGGACAAAAAACAAGCATATAATCCTCGCCCAAAACAACTTCCAATACGCAGACGGTCTCTACGACATAGATTACACACCCATACCCACCTCCTGGACAACCAAAATCCAAACCATACAAAAAGATCACATCCAAAAACCCGAAGCAAAACAACTCCTAAACTCCTTCCTAAAAGGCGGACGCAAAACCCTCAACCAACGCACCCACCAAAAAAAAAGAGCTGCAAACCATGACAGACTGGCTTAAAAAAGCCCTAACAAATAACCATAAAAACCACATAAAGAAGAAAACCAAAAACCCAACGTCCCCCTCGAAAAAAGAGGATAATCAATCACCAATTTACATACCTGACAAAGTCGCCCAAGTAATGTTGTAGCTTAGTTGAACAGATCGCTAGAAACGTTTATTAAGACTCCAGATACCGCAAAACTCGTGACGAAAAATGGGAAGTAAATCAAAGACAAATCCAACTAGGAAAAAAGACAGCTTAGAATTCATAATATGGCCAGGTGATGTTCTCTTGTATGAGGTTTTAGTCCATAGAAGACTGATCTAAAATTTAGGTAGCCACTGCAGATGATTAGGCTTTTCGTATTAGACTGCACACGGTTAAACGAAGGCTCAAGTATGTGGTGTTCGTTGGATTGTTTCGGTGGAGCGTCAGCCTATTATCATGGAAGCTTAAGAAAGGTCACAGACGTTGACATTCCAGTTAAGGGTGTAGACTTAGAATGTTGAAGCCGTTTTGAGAGATGTTGAGGGAGTTGATGTAGTGGCTGGTCTTAAAAACTAAAGTGAAGGGGAAAAGCTGCCAACTTTTCATGGACAATGAAATGGAGTAAAATGAGCGGAGAAAGCTTTTCTACATGGACATTTCAGTCATACCTGTCGAAGATAATATAATAGCACATGGTGACGAAAGAAAAGACAGATTTAGAAAAACTTCAAAGGAAGATTAAGAAATATGGTCTGAGAAAAGGGTTAAGCCTCTGCTAAGGGTTCTCGGAATTCCGGCTTCTGCTTTCGAAGGGCGGAGTAGAAAAACGTGTTTTAGGTAAAGGCATATATTTATCTGTGCGACTAGAAACCTTCATAAATTACGTGTCTAAGGCGAATGTAATGACGTTAATTGACGAGATAAACAGGCTGAAAAAAGAGAAGAACGCAATAATCTTGGCTCACAATTATCAACGGCCTGAAATTCAAGACATTGCGGATTACGTTGGAGACAGCATAGGGCTAAGCAGAAGGGCCATGGAGGAAGAAGAGGCAAAAATCATAGTGTTTTCAGCCGTGGATTTCATGGCGGAGTCAGCTGCAGTTTTAAATCCAGACAAGAAAGTTTTGTTGCCGACACTTGGCGCACGTTGTCCAATGGCTCAGATGCTTACTGTTGATGAAATCAAAAGATTGAAAGTGCATCACCCTCTTGTGCCAGTGGTTTTATACGTGAACACTTTGGCTTCAGCCAAAGCTTACTGCGACATATGCTGTACTTCAGCAAATGCCGTAGAAGTCGTGAATTCTGTGAACAGTGAAACAGTGCTTTTCGGGCCGGATCACAACCTAGCCGAGCATGTTCGCAGGAAGACTGGAAAAACGATTATTCCAATTCCTGAGAGAGGTTTCTGCCCTACTCACCTACTCTTCCAGCCTGAAGATGTGCAAGCATTAAAAATGAAGTATCCAGATGCTGTTGTTATGGTTCATCCTGAATGCACTGTTGAAATGCAGAACATTGCCGATTTTATTGGAAGCACCTCTCAAATGTGCAGATACGTAAAGAAGAGTGATGCTAAAGCCTTTATTGTTGCGACTGAAGAGGGAATTATGCATCGCTTGAAAAAGGAGAATCCTGAGAAACAGTTTATTCTAGCCTATGAAGATGCTGTTTGTCCAAACATGAAGCTAAACACTCTTGAAAGGCTTTACACATCTTTGAAAGAAGAAAAATACGTGGTTACTATTCCCGAGCCCGTAGCAAAAAAAGCCAGGAAAGCCCTAGAAAGAATGTTCGAGCTAAAATGATAAAGCCTTATACAGACACAATCATTGTTTTGAGTGTTTTTACTCCTCTTTTTGCAGCTAGTTCGTCGCTTAGCTTCCGAATTTCAGCAACATTACCCTTAACGGCTATTGCTTCTAAGCAATCTCTTTCGCTCAAGTGAATATGCATAGTCGAACAAATTAAATTGATGTAATGATGCTGTATATCAGTAAGCACGCTTTCAAGTTCTCTAACTTCATGGTCATAAAGCATCATCAGAACTCCAGCCTGTATGCCTCTTTCTTCTTGAAGCCACTTCTTCTCAGAAACAAACATTCTGACAGCATCCTGAACAGCTTTAGAACGGCTTTCATATCCCATTTTATCAACTATCTCGTCGAAATCCCTTAGCAGATCTGGCGGAAAAGTTACCCCTACACGGATTATTTTTGTCATAGACTTCCCATTATAGGTTAAAAAAATTGACATAAAGCTTTTATGGAGGTGGTAACACCAATGTAGAAAAAGGTGTTACCATGAACTACTTCACAAGTCGAGATATCGCCGCAATAGCCATGTGCGCCGCCCTATGGAGTGTGCTCAGCGCGTACATTGCACCAATCTTCTGGAGGACGACCAGTATGCCATTCTTCTGCGATATGTTGGGTGTTATCTTGCTGACACTTGCTTTGTGGTGGATTAGAAAGTTTGGAGCCGTAACTGTAACAGGGATAACTGCAACCATTATAATGATGATGCTTAATCCCAATGCCACTCATTTCTTTGGCTTCACAGCCGCAAGTGTGATCTTTGATGTTTTAACAAGACTCATTGGATATCAAAACTGTTTAGAAAAACAAATAATAAGCGTAATTAGCTTGCTTTTTGCATCCGTAGCCTCCACAGCTGTTGCTGGCGTTGTAATAGGAACCTTTTTCATGAACCCTAATTTTCTAATGACCAGGTTTGGGGGTGTTGCCTTCTTCTCGGTATTACACGCTGCAGGTGGCGTCATCGGAGGCACTATCGGTCTTATGTTGACAAAAGCGCTTTCAACGAGGATTAGTTTGCCAAAGGTGTGAAAAATGAAGACTCTAAAAGCAAAGATAAGCGAAGAATTAACGAGTTTGATTAAGAAAGCTGCAGATTTTCATGGGCATTTAGGTCCTTTTCTGGTTATAGGCGTCAGAATGGGAACTTTAGCTAAAAAGATTTTAAATGTAAATGCTGGAGAAGGTAGTAAATTGCGCGTGACTGCATGGCTTCCACTTTTGACTCCATTCTCATGCATCATAGATGGAATTCAAGCCACAACTCAATGCACCATTGGAAACCAGAAACTTAAAATGGAGAACTCCCAAACAAAAATAATTGTGTATTTTGAGCTAAAAAATTCGTACAAAGCGTTGAGAATCCATGTTGATCCCAAAATAATAAAGGAGCTAAAAAATAGATATTCAGAAGGCGCTTCCAACGAAGAGCTTGCACAAGAAATTGCCTCCATACCAGAAAGCCAACTGTTTATCATAGAAAAGCAATAAACATTCTAAGATGTCTAGCCAAATTGAAATAGCATGCAGGATTTAGAAATAGCTAAAAGAAGGATAAA
>Ga0210051_1001643_pt1 | contig 22623 bp, 34 predicted proteins | sample CryGey092014_all_FD_185464 | JGI IMG/M metagenome (GOLD analysis project Ga0210051, IMG submission 185464) | Groundwater microbial communities from aquifer - Crystal Geyser CG23_combo_of_CG06-09_8/20/14_all (SPAdes) (version 2) | ecosystem: Environmental > Aquatic > Deep subsurface > Groundwater... | reverse complement strand
TAAGAACCTGCCTCGCTAACGCTCGGCAGAACCTTGAATGTTTTCCTCGTTGCGCTTAGAAAGCCATTGTCTTGGAGATTTTTAAAAAGAAAAAGCCCATGGTTGACGGCGAACCATGGGGTTATATTATCTATGTATTTTAAGGTGCAATATAAGTCTGAGTTCCGGATTATCCCGGACCCGGACTATTTTTGGTATCTTTGGCGAAGAAAATGGCTCTCTTGAATAACAAAGGTAATCAATAAAGCTAACCCTACGCCCGAACCATACATTCCTAACTTTCCAAACTCTTGAGCCATTTTTATGCCTAAGAATTCAACCCCTATCAAGACTAAGATAAGGAGAACAATAGCAACTACAGTGTGTCTTACTATAAATTGAGTCATATATTTTGAGACAATGGAAAATGCCGTCTTTTTTCTTATCGTCTCTCCTTTCTTTTTGACGACCTTTACTTAAAGAACTATTGATAACATAACACCTATTTCTATTTTTGTCAAGGGGAAATACAAAAAATAAAACTGAGATTGCTCCCAGTTTTTAAAATTTCTAAACGAGTGATGTCAATTTCTTTATCGATGGCTGCGGTAGGTAGACAGACAGACAAGGATTTTATCCAAATGGCGGGCGCGACGGGATTTGAACCCGTGATCTTTCCCGTGACAGGGGAATATGTTTAGCCAGACTACACCACGCGCCCATTTACAATACCGGGTGGGAATCGTCCTATTTATCATTTGATAGGACGCCCTGTCAAATGACGGGGCGAACCCATCATATGTCGGCGGTCGGATTTGGACCGACGACCTAACGCTTATGAAACGTTTGCTCTAACCACTGAGCTACGCCGACAGAATAAAAAATTTGTTGCGGGGGTCAGAATTGCACTGACGTCTCCAGCTTATGGGACTGGTGAGATACTACTTCTCTACCCCGCTACAGATATATTATCTTAAATTTTAAAAAAAATCAACAAATGACAACAAACCGATGGGTGACAGGCGCCAGTCACCAGTTGTAAGTTGCCAAGTCGCCAGTTGCCAGTTGTATTATGCCTTGCTGACAGTTTTTATGATTTTGATAAATTCCTTTGTGTTCAGTGATGCGCCGCCAACTAAAACTCCTACCATACCAGCTTCCTGAAAATAAGGTAAAACATTTTCTGAATTTACACTTCCTCCATAAAGAATAGGAGTTGTTTGGGCTGTTTTTCTTCCATATTTCTGGGAAATTATTTTTTTTAAGAAAATATTAACAGTTTGGGCATAGCTTGACTGACAGGATTTTCCGCTCCCAATTGCCCAAACCGGTTCATAAGCAATGATTAAATTCTTAACTAATTTCCTGGAAACCCCGGTTAATCCTTTTAAAACTTGCTTTTTCAAAACTTCAAAAGTTTTTTCCTGATTTTTTTGTTTCTGATTTTCTCCAATGCAAAAAATCGGCTTGAGCTTCTCTTTTAAAACAAGTTTAATTTTTTTATTAATTATTTCGTCATCTTCATTAAAAATTCTTCTTCTCTCTGAATGGCCTAAGATAACATATTCAACTCCTAAATCTTTGAGTATCAAAGGAGAAATTTCGCCGGTAAAAGCGCCTTTTTCTTCAAAAAAACAATTCTGGGCTCCTAATTTTAAATTGCCTGTTGCCTGTTGTAAGTTATCTAAACAAACAAATGGTGGGCAGATTACCACTTCAATGTTTCTAATATTTTTTACACCCAATTTTGTCGCATTGAAAATCCGTTTAGCTTCGGCTAAAGTTTGAGGGTTCATTTTCCAATTGGCAATAATAAATTTTTTCATATCCTTAGATTAAATTAAACTAATTATTCCTAAAGTTGTTAAAATAACGATTATTCCAGCAATGAAAACACCAAGCGATATTAAAGGAATTGCTCTTTTTGGGGGAATACCGAAGACAAAAGCGCAAATTGAACCTGTCCAAGCGCCGGTAAATGGTAAAGGAATTGCTACTAAAATCACCAAGCCTAATTCTTTAAATTTTTGGAATAAATCTTGGTGACTATTTCTTGTTTTTTCAAAAAGCCAGGAAAAAAAACGATTAAAAAAATAAAACCTATGGGTTAGAAAATTAGATAGTTTTTCTAAAAATAGAATAATGAAAATGGGGGGAATTAGATTTCCTAAAATTGAAAGAAAAAAAGCAGAAACTACTGGAAGCTTATAAACTACCAAGGCAATGGGAATAGATCCTCGCAACTCTAAAACTGGACTCATGGCAATTAAAAAAGTTTGAATTTCTGGAATCATTGTTTCCTTAGGTATCGGGCTGCTTTTTCGGGTTCAATAGTTGAAATCTCCATTCGGGAACCAATTTCAAAACCGGCCCAAATTGCTGTTTTTGGTAAAATTGTCCAATGCCAGTGATAATAAGGATATTTTTTGCCATCAGAGGGAGCAGTATGTAAGTAAAAATTATAATCAGGGTCATTTAATCCTTTATAAATTTTAAAGAGAGCTTTTTTAAAAACTTCTGCTAAACACTTCTTTTGAGTTTCGTTAATCTCTTCAAAATAGGGTAAATGTTTCTTGGGAGTGATAATTATCTGAAAAGCAGCTTTTGAGGCAAAGGGACAGATTGCCAAAAAATCGCTATTCTCAGCAATAATTCTCGTTCTAACTTTCATTTCCCATTCGTTCATTTTACAGTAAATACATTCTCTATGTCTTTGATAATAACTTTTAGCGTTTTTTAGGGCTTTTCTTAAATCAACATCAATTAATGGAGTAGTAATAATCTGGGAATGAGGGTGGGGTTGAGAAGCGCCGGCGGCTGGTCCATGATTATGAAAAACAGCAATATAATTAACATAAGATTTTCTTTTCAATTCTAAATATCTTTCCTGATAAGCATTGAAAACTTCTTTCACTTTTTCTTCTTCAAGGAGAGCTAAAGATTTATCATGATTCTTTGTAACAACTAATTCATGCCAGCCAATAGCGTTCATTCTTTGATAAATATTCCCTTCAATTTTTTTATCAAGGCTTGAATAAGGCAAAAAGGCAGGATATTTATTGGGAATTATAATTGTGCTCCAATTGGAAGGGTTCTTTAAGTTTTTGGGATAAATCAAAACAGCTTTTTTTATAATATCTTTTTGGCAAAAGGGGCATTCTTTTTTTGTAATCATTAACCTTTTTCTCTTCTCCCTTTTAAAAGTCTCCGGCCTTTTACCACGACCTGTAGCAATAATAACCCAATCTTTCGAAACCAAATCAAAACGAAGTTCGGATGGAAATTTTAATTGCTTTCTTTTTGCCATATAAATATATTATTGCGGCTTCGCCGCATAAAAAAACTATTTAGTCAAAATTATTGTTTTAGAATTAAGAATAGCAACAGTGTGTTCAAAATGAGCTGAAAGTTTGCCATCAGAGGTAACAAAAACCTGATTATCTTTTCCATTTTTTATTTCACCGCTGCCCAAAGTGACCATTGGTTCTAAACAAAAAACCATCCCTTCTTTAATCTCTGCTCCTGTATGCCTTCTGCCATAGTTTAAAATTTGGGGGTCTTCATGAAGTTCCCTGCCAATGCCATGACCGCAAAGGTCACGAACTACATTAAACCCTTGAGATTCAACATATCTTTGAATAGTATTTGAAATATCGCCAAAAGTATTTCCAATTCTGGCTTTTTTTATCCCTCTTTTTAAGGCTTTTTTAGTTACTCTAATTAATCTCTGGGCTTCTAAAGAAATTTTTCCTACTGGGATAGTTACTGCCATATCTGAATGATATCCTTTATATTTCATCCCAATATCTAAAGATAAAATATCACCTTCTTTTATTTTTTTTTTCGTTGGAATCCCATGAACAATTTCTTCATTGATTGAAGTACATAAAGTTGCTGGAAACCCTTGGTATCCCTTAAATGACGGTTGTCCTCCAGATTTAAAAATGAGCTTTTCTGCAAGCTCGTCTAATTCTTTAGTGGTAATTCCCGGTTTAACTCTTTTTACCAATTCTTTTATAATTTGAGCCAGGATTTTACCACCTTCTGCCATTATGGAAATTTCTTCTGTAGTTTTAATTTTAATCATTTAGCGCTTTAAAAATATTTTGGAAAACAGCGGCGACTGACTGTTCACCATTAACTTTTTTAACTTTTAATCTCTCTTTTTTAAAATAATCTATCAACGGCAGGGTTCTTTCTTTAAATTCTTTTAATTTACTCTTTATTACTTTTGGGTCACTATCTTCGCGAAAAACTAATTTTGAACCATCAAATGGACATTTTTTTAATTTGGCAGTTTCTTTGGTATATAAAATTGAGTGGCGCATTAATTCACAGATTCTCCTGTGGCTATTTCTCCAAATTGAAACCTCCTGTTTTTGTTCAATTAAAATTATTTTAATATTTGAAATCCCGTAAAGTTTTTTTAATAAAGGAATTACTTTTTTTGCCTCATAAAGAGTTTTCGGAGAGCCCGAAAATACTATCCCTTTTTTTTCTTTAGATAACGCTTTAATTTTATTATTTACCCAAAAAGCGATTAAAGGAGGATTCATCCATTTTCCTTTTTCTCTCAATTTTTTTTCTTCTGAAAGAAAATATTTTTTACCGCCAATTTTTATAAAGTCGCCCTTTTCCGCTGCGGCTAAATTTCTCTCAATAATCTCGCTTGTTTCAAAATGATAAAGATTAAACTTCTCAGCTAATAATTCAGCTTGAGTTCCTTTACCCGAACCCGGTGACCCCATAATAATTATGACTAAAAGTCTCATTTTAGAAATTAGAAATTAGAAATTTTAGAATGTTTCATATTCTCGCATTTCGAGTTGAGCCTTAATTTGCCTTGCTGTTTCTAAAACTACGCTTACTATAATTAACAGGGCTGTTCCACCAATTAAGAATTGAAACTGTTGAACTCCGGTTGTCCCCTGAACAATAGAAGGCATTACTGCAATTAAACCTAAAAACAAAGCTCCTATTACTAAAACTCTATTTAAAATATAATTTATATAGCTGGCCGTTGAACTACCGGGCCTAATTCCAGGAATAAAACCACCCATCTTTTGTAAATTTGAAGCTATGGACTTAGGATCAAAGGTGACTGCAGTATAAAAAAAGGTAAAAAGAAAAACTAAAACAAAATACAAAATTCCATAAACCCAAGGACTTTGGAAAAGGTTATTTATGGTCCCAGCCATACTGCCGATTATTCCTCCCGCTCCACCTAAAAAAGAAGCAAGCATTCCCGGCAACATCAAGATTGATATAGCAAAAATTATTGGAATAACTCCGGCTGGATTAACATTTAAGGGTAAATAAGTAGAAACTCCTCCATAGAGTTTCATTCCCCTCACTCTTTTCGCATAAGAGACGGGAATATTTCTCCTTCCTTCATTTATTAAAACAACTCCCCCGATAATTACTAAAGCAATTATAAAAAAGAAAACATAAGAGAAGAGCTCGGCTTGCTCAAAGGTTAAAAGCATCTGGCGAACGTTATTGGGGAAATTGGCAACAATTCCAGCAAAAATTAAAAGAGAAACCCCATTGCCAATACCCTTTTCTGAAATTAATTCTCCTAGCCACATTAAAAATACTGAGCCAGCAGTAATGGTTAAAATAGAAGTTATTAAAGTAATTAAAGATAAATTTCCTACCGCTCCCTGGCTCTGCAGAAACATTAACATTGCATAACTCTGGATAACAGCTAAAGGAACGGTGGCAATTCTACAATATTGATTAAATTTCTGCCGACCCTGCTCTCCCTCTTCTTTATAAAGACGCCCTAACTGAGGAAAAATTAAAGTCATTATCTGAAAAATAATAACTGCGGTAATATAGGGTCCTAATCCCAACATAATGACAGAAAGATTATCTAGGGCGCCTCCAGTAAATAAATTTAAAAGACCGAAAAATTGATTGGTAGCAAAAAACTCCTGCATTCTCTGAATATTAATGCCTGGAACTGGAATGTTAGCCATTAATCTAAAAACAGCAAAAATCCCTAAAACAAAGAGAATTTTATTGCGAAGATCTTTTATTTTGAATATTTGAATAATTTTATCAAACCGCATACTTAGAACAATTTTTAATTTTTAATTTTTAATTTTAAATCAATTTTCAATGTCTAAATTTTCAAACATTTAACATTTAAGAATTTAAAAATTATTTCAAATTTATCATTTAACATTTAAAATTTGCTTAATGATACCTTCTACTTTCTCAATCTTCTCTTTCGCTTTTCTGGAAATATAACAATCCTCAATAACCAATGCCTTGGTAAGTTCTCCTTTTCCTAAAATCTTAACCTTAGGAACCTTCCCTTTTATTTTACGAATTATCTTTTTCTTGAGCAATATTTGGGGTGAAATTTTCTCTTCGGAACTAAACTTTTTCTCTAAAGTTTCTAAATTTACTATTACAGTCTTACGCTTTAAGCTTTGTGCTTTAGGCTTATTTTTGTATCCCCTCATCTTAGGATACCTTTTAATCCATTCTCTTATTTGAGGATGAAATTTCGCTCCACTTCTTGATTTTTGTCCTTTTGCTCCTTTACCAGAAAACGTGCCTTTCTTGCCACCCCTGCCTATTCTCTTTTTTTTCTTTAATTTATGAATTGGTTTGAGTTGGTGTAATTGCATAAAACATTTTAACATCTAAACATTTAAACAAATGCTTAAATGCTTATATTTTTATTTTTGAGCTTCTCAAGGGCCTTGATGGTTGCCATGGCATTATTTAATTTATTCCCAGTTCTGCTTAAAATCTTTGAAGAAATATCCTGAATTCCAACCAAGGAGCAAAGAATTCTAACTACACCCCCAGCTACTAATCCTTTTCCTTTTTTTTGAGGTTTTAATAAAACCTCTGCTGCCCCAAACTTAGCCTGAACCTCATGAGGAATAGTCCCGCTTAAAATTTGAACCTCTATAATATTTTTTTTAGCAACTCTTGTTGCTTTTTCTATTGCTTGGGCAACATCAAGTCCTTTAGCCGCTCCCACTCCTATTTTTCCGGCTTTATCTCCGAGCACCATAACTGCCCGGAATCTTAATTGTTTCCCTCCGGCAGAAACACGAGTAACTCGAGCTAAATCTAATAATTTAGATTCAAATTCATCCTTCGGCTTATCAAATTTTCTGTTTTCTCTTCTCATAGTTTGAAAATTGTCCGCCAGCTGGCGGATTAGAAATTTAAAAAATAAGTCCCCCCTCCCTCGCTCCTTCAGCTAATGCCTTCACCCTTCCATGGTATCTGTATCCACTTCTATCAAAAACAACTTTTTTAATCTTTTTCTTTAGCGCTTTTTGGGCAATCAATTTTCCTACCTCGTAAGCAACAGCAACTTTCATAGTTCTAATTATTTTCTCTTTCTTATTTTTAAAGTTTTTAGCTTCAAGTTGTCTCGCTATAGCGGCATCCCTCTGCAGCGGTGATGGTTTTGAACTTTGAGTTTTGAGCTTTGAACTTTTTAATTCTTGACTACTTGTCGCAAGAAGCGTTTTCCCTGTTTCATCGTCGATTAACTGAACATAGATATATTTATTGGAACGAAAAACACAAAACCGAGGAACCATTGAAGTACCTTTTGCCTTTGCCCTAACTCGCTTATGGCGCCTAATTCTCTTTTCTTGTTTTACTAACATAGTCATTGAGAATTTTACCCAGTAGTAGTTGCTGCTTTTTTACCAAGCTTTTTCCTAATAACTTCTCCTTGATATCTTATACCTTTTCCTTTATAAGAATCAGGGGGTCTTACTTTTTTTATATTTGCTGCAACCTGGCCTACTAATCCTTTATCAATTCCAGATACGATGATAAGATTTTTCTCCACAGAAAATTGAATATTTTCTGGAGCAGCAATTTTGACTGGATAGCTGAAACCAACTTCTAAAACTAAATTTCCCTCTTCAACTCTTGCTTTAAAACCAATTCCTTCTATCTCTAATCTTTTTTCAAAACCCTTAATAACCCCTTCTATCATATTAGAAATAAGGGTTCTGGATAGTCCCCAAAGTGCTTTAGATTTAAGGGTAGCTTTTTGGGGCAGGAGATGAATTTTCTTTTCTTTTAATTCAACTCTAATTTGAGGGAAGATTCCGCCCGAAAGTTCCCCCTTAGGTCCTTTTACTTTTATCTGAGCTCCTTCTATTTTTACCTCTACATTTTCCGGTATTATTATTGGTTTTTTCCCTATACGACTCATAATCTTAAAACTTTATAACCTACAATTTACAACTTGATTAAACGAGAAGAAAATTTTAAGCGCCCCGCCAAATCGTCAAGCGAGGAGAAAGGTTTTTAGGAGCGCTTTGAGGCAAAATTGCTTGGTTCCCGATAAAGTCGGGAAATTTTGCCGAAAACTGAGCGAGTTCGCTCGCTGGAAGCGGACGAGCGTCTCCTAAAAACCTTTCTCTGAGCGAATCACCATAGTTCGCAGATTACTTCTCCTCCTAATTTCCGCTTTTTTGCCTCTTTATTAGTCGTCAATCCCGAAGAGGTGGAAATTATTGCTATCCCGTAACCTGATTTTACTTTTTTTATTTTTTTAACTGGCAAATAAACCCTCCTCCCTGGCTTGGATATTTTTCTAATTTTAGAAATTGCAGGACTCCCGTCATTATATTTCAAATCTACAATGATTTTTTTTTCAATACCTTTTCCCTTCTTCTTAACATCTAAAATAAAATTTTCCTTTTTTAAAAGCTGCAGGATTTCAAATTTTAGTTTCGAAAAAGGCGAAATCACCACCTGCGATTTAGCGATGGCTTGGGCATTATTTATTGAATTAAGCATATCAGCAATTGGATCCATAATACTAGTTTATAACTTTTAAAATGAGGAAATCAACTTTCGGGACCATCCGCAGGCAAAATTGCTTGGTCCCGCCCTCTAATCTAAATAAATATTACATATGTATAGAGGGCGGGAATTTTGCCGAGAACTAAGCGAGGTTACCGCTGGAGTAAGCGAGCATGTCCCGAAAGGTGAATTCCCGAATAACTACCATGATGATTTTTTTATTCCTGGAATTTCTCCTTTATTAACCATTTCCCTAAAACAAATTCTACACAAACCAAATTTTCTCATATACCCTCTTTTTCTCCCACATCTGAAACAACGCGGAGTGGTTCGAGTAGAAAACTTTGGTACTTTTTTCGATTTTGCAATTTGAGATTTCTTTGCCATCTTCTCTTTGTTAATTAATGCTTTATGGGAAATCCAAGCAATCTTAATAACTCTATTCCTTCCTCTTTATTCTTGGCTGTAGTAACAACGGTAACTTCTAACCCAAGAATTATCGGTGCCCGCTCTGGAAAAATCTCTGGAAAGGCAATATGTTCTTTAATGCCTATATTTAAATTGCCATTTTTGTCAAAAGAAGCTGGAGAAATTCCTTGAAAATCTCGAGAGCGAGGCAAAACAATATGAATTAACTTCTCTAAAAAATCATGCATTTTTCGACCCCTCAAGGTAACTTTCCCCCCTATAAAGCCTCCCTTCCTTGTTTTAAAAGAAGATATCGACTTTTTAGCCTTGGTTAAGATTACTCTCTGTCCAGAAATTTGAGATAAATTATCAATAACGTAATTAAAGAGTTTCTTTTGTTCTTCGGCGGTCTTACCAGAGCTCAATTTGCCCAATCCTGTATTAATTACCACTTTTTCAATCTTAGGAACAGCCATAATATTCCTATACCCAAATTTCTTTTTCATAGCCGAAACGGCTTCTTTTTTGTATTTGTCTTTTAATCTAAGCATATGATTTTAAATTTCTTGTCCACATTTCTTACATATCCTACTTTTCGCTTTTCGCTTTTCGCTTTTCGCTATAATTCTGTATCCTATCTTAGTTGGCTTACCGCATTTTGGACAAATAATTTTTGCGTTAGAGACAGAAATTGGTTTTGGCATTTGAATAATTTGGCCTTTCTCCCCCTGTTTTTTAGGCCGAACATTTTTTTTAACTAAATTTATTCCCTCTACCAAAATTTTCCTCTTTTCTGCAAAGACTTTTAAAACTTTTCCCTTTTTGGTATAATCGTCTCCTGAAATTACTATTACTTGATCACCTTTCTTAATTTTCATAATTCCGTTAGGAATAACTAAATTACTTCTTGAGCTATTGCTGCTATTTTTTCAAATTTTTTTTCTTTGATCTCTCTGGCTACGGGCCCTAATATTCTACTTCCCTTAGGCTCTTTAGTACTCCCTTCTAAAATTACTACTGCATTGTCGTCGAATCTGATATAAGAACCATCCTTTCTTCTTTTGGACTGCCTTTGCCGAACTACAACTGCTCTTACTATTTGGTGCTTTTTTACCATCTTTCTTGGCTCAGCTTGTTTAACTACTGCTACTATAACATCTCCCAGAGAAGCGTATCTTTTCCTTGTTCCTCCTAAAGGACGAATACACTGAACGATTTTAGCTCCCGTATTGTCTGCAACATTTAAGATTGTTCGAGGCTGAATCATAAACTCATTTTAACATCTTAACATACAAACATTTTAACATTATGTTTAAATGTTAAAATGCTTAAATGTTTAAATGGTTTTGCCGATTACTTTCCATCTTTTATCCCTGCTTAGCGGACGGCATTCTTCAATTATCACTTCGTCCCCTACTTTGTATTCCTCTTTGTCGTTATGGGCCTTGTACTTTTTATGGATTTTATACCTTTTCCCATACAAAGGATGCTTTTTAATTCTTTCTACCCGAACCACTACAGTTTTTTGCATTTTATTGGAAATAACTTTTCCGGTCAATTGTTTTTTAGGCATATTTTAGAATGGTTAGTATTCTGGCAACATCTTTTTTTATTTCTTTTAACTCTTTTGTATTTTTAACTTTACCTGAACTTAATTGAAAACGTAATTCTTGAATTCTCTTAGACTTTTCTTTTAAAAGTTTTTTTAGTTCTCCTTTTGATTTTGACCGTAATTCTTTAATTTTCATCTTTTGGCTACGAAATCCGAATTTTTTACGAATATACGAAAATGTTTTCGTAATTTCGTATGTTTTTCGTATTTCGTAGCTATCTTTTAATAAATTTGGTTTTGATTGGAAGTTTATCCCCGGCTTTTTTGAATGCCTCTCGAGCGAGTTGTTCCCCAATTCCTTCCAGTTCAAAAATAATTCTTCCTGGTTTTATTGAAAATACATAATGGTCTGGGGACCCTTTTCCTCCACCCATAGGAACCTCTGTCCCTTTCTTGGTTACTACTTTATTAGGAAAAATTCTTATCCACAGTTTTCCTCCTTTCTTTAGATATTTTATAACAGCCTTCCGCGCTGCTTCTATTTGAGCAGAACTAATCCATTTTACCCCCAAAGACTTCAGACCAAAACTCCCAAAACTAAGTTGACTCCCCGCTGTTTCAAAAGTTCTTTTCCTACTCCGACCTTTTTGATGCTTACGATGTTTTACTTTTTTAGGTATTAGTATAGCCATCTTATTGACTATGACAAGGACAATAACAACTTTACAACTTACAACTAAAATTATCAGTTATTAGTTATTAGTTGTTAGTTGTTAGTTGTTAGTTGTCAAAGCGTTCGCCCTTATATATCCAAACTTTTATCCCTATTATTCCATAAGAAGTATGGGCTTCTTCAAAAGCATAATCAATATCGGCCCTAATGGTCTGACGGGGCAACTTCCCTCTGCCTAACCACTCATCTCTAGCAATTCGAACTCCACCTAATCTTCCGGAAACCCCTATTTTAGCTCCTTGAACCTGTCTATGAGCCATAATTTTATCTAATGCCTGTTTTAAAACCCGACGATAAGGAACTCTTTTTTCTAGTCTCTGGGCCACCCATTGACCAACCAAAGAAGGAGATATCCAAATATCGGAAACTTCTTTCACTTCTATATTTATTCTTTTTGATTTTTGCTCAATATCTTTTAAATTTAATTTTTTGTTTTTAAATAGAGTTTTTATTAATTTTTTCTTTAAGGTCTCTATTTCCTCCCCTCTTCTGCCAATAATCAAACCAGGTCTGGCAGAGAAAACAAAAATATTTACCTTATTCTCTTGGGGGGTTCTTTCAATTTCTATTTTTTCCACGCTGCAATCTTCTAAATTTTTCTTTAGAAATTCCCTAATTATAAAATCTTCCTCTATAGATTCTTTTGGCTTTCTACTATAAAAACCATGGGATAACCAATCTGTAGTTTCTCCTATACGAAATATTTTAGGATGGACTTTATGACTCATAGTTTAGAAAGCTTTTCGCCTAAATATTCTCTTAGTGCTTTTTGGAGAAATTGATTTCTTGATTTTTCTCTCTGGCTTAAATTTAGATTCCGGGACTCTTAATTTTTCCATGGTTTCTATCTTTGATTCTACGGTTTTGGGAACCTTTCTGAATTTTTTAACTTTTTTAGGAATCCTAATTTCATCTAAAACTAAAGAAACATGGGAAGTTCTTTTTTTAATTTCCTCTGCGTTACCACGCGCTCGAGCCCGCCACCTTTTATATGTTGGTCCTTGGTCAATGGTAATTTTTGAAACATAAAGATTTTTCTCATCTAAATGAAAATTATTTCTAGCATTAGCCATCGCTGAATTTAAAAGTTTTAGTAAGGGCGGAGCTGCTTTTTTGATAGTGAAATTCAAAATGGTTTGAGCTTTCTCAACTGATTTTCCTCGAATTAAGTCAGCAACTAGCCTTGCCTTGCGGGGAGCGATGCGTAAATATTTTAGTTTTGCGCTAACACTCATAACTCATAACTTATAACTGACAACTAACAACTGACAACTGATAATTTTAGTTGTAAGTTGTAAGGTTGTCATTGTCATTGTCATCTCTGTACTGTTTTTGTTTCTATCTCTTTCTGCAATTTTCCTCCATGTCTGGTAAATTTAGTAGTAGGAGCGAATTCTCCTAATTTATGCCCTACCATTTCTTCTACAATTTTGACCGGGATAAACTCTTTCCCGTTATGAACAGCTAGGGTAAATCCTATCATCTCAGGAATAATGGTACAAGATCGAGACCAAGTTTTAATAATAGTTTTACCTTCAGGTTTTGCTTGCTTTATCTTTTTTAACAATTTCTCGTCTATATATGGACCTTTTTTAAGACTTCTTGTCATATTAATTCAAGATTATAATTACAAGAGAGGGAGACCGAGCACGTAAACCATTATGTGCTTCGGTTGACCGAGTGAAGTAATTATGCGGCGAAGCCGCAATATGTTATTCATACATTAGCGAATCAAGGTTCTCGCACGCAGCGAGGTTCTTAATTCCGAGCGAAGTGAGGAATCAAGGTTCTTGAGCGGAGCGAAAGGTTCTTATTTTCTTTTTTTCTTTTTTCTTCTTTTAATAATAAATTTATCTGTCCATTTCTTTTTTCTGGTTTTCACGCCAAGTGCTGGTTTTCCCCAGGGTGTTTTGGGATATTTCATTCCAATTCCAGTTCTTCCTTCCCCGCCGCCATGAGGATGATCGCAAGGATTCATCGCTGTTCCTCGAACATGAGGTCTTCTCCCCTTATTTCTACTCTTCCCGGCCTTTTGCCAATCAATAAATCTATACTCAGGATTAGAGACTGCTCCAATTGATACCCAGCACTCATCGGAAATCTTTCTAATCTCTGAGGATGGCATTTTAAGATGACAAAATCCTTTTTCGTGCCCAAGGACAGTTGCTGCGGTTCCAGCTGATCTCACTAATTTTCCCCCTTTCTCAGGCTCCATTTCAATGTTATAAACTATCGTCCCCTCAGGAATGTTTTTTAATTTTAAACGATTTCCCGGAGAAATCTCAGCATTCTGGGCCACGATAATAGCATCTCCTGTCTTTAATCCTTGAGGGGCTAAAATATATCTTCTCTCTTTGTCCCTATACTCTAATAAAGCTAAAAAAGCAGTTCGATTAGGGTCATATTCCAAGGCGATAACTTTAGCTGGAATATCCTTTTTCTCTTGAGTAAAATCAATAATTCTATAAATCTTCCGAGATCCCCCACCTCTATGGCCTGAGGTTATCTTTCCATTGTTCCCTCTACTTCCTGTTTTTTTTAATCTTAAAATCAATCCTTTTTCAGGATTTTTTTTGCTCAACAGCTTTTGACTTTTAGATTGTACTTTTGAATTTCGCATTTTGTTCTTTAATTACGAAGCGAAAGGTTTTTACCTTGACATTATTTCTATTTTTTGCCCTGGTTTTAGTTTTACTATTGCTTTTTTATATCCCTTTTTAAATCCAGCAAGGGAGGCTCTTCCTTTTTTCTTTTTAGGAATCCAAACTATTCTTACTTTCTCCACTTTGACCTTATAAAGTGACTCAACTGCCTTTTTAATTTCAATTTTATTCGCCTTCGGAATTACCTTGAAAAGATAAAATTTTTCTTTATTCAACTCAGTTGCTTTTTCAGTAATATGGGGGGCTTTTAAAATCAATTGAACTTCTTCAAATTTCTTTTTTTCTTTCTGCAAGGATACTTTCTCTGACTCTCGCCCAATAGTCTTTTTAGCTTTAACTTCTGGCTTTTTTGCCTCAATTTTTTTTGTCTGAATGTTTTTTTCCTCGCTTTTCTTTTTCTTCTTTTTAAAACCTCCGAATAACTTCATGATTTTTGGATTTTATTTAAATGTTTCTTTTATTACCTTCAAGCTTTCTTTTGGTAAAATTAAATATTTCCAAAGAAGCAGCTCTTTACAATTTAAGTCTTTGGCTTGGACCATTTTTACCTGAGGAATATTCTTAGCTGCTAAAATTAGAGTTTTATCCATCTCCGGCAAGGCAATTAAACAGCTTTCTTTGTTTATTGGAAATCTCCCTAAAGTTTCCATCAATAATTTAGTTTTTGAAGAATTAATTTTTAATTCTTCTAATAATATCAACAAATTATGTCTTAGTTTTTCGGATAAAACCATAAATAAGGCTTTTTTCCTCATTTTTTTAGGAATTTTCTTTTTAAAAACTCTGTTATTTCTGGGACCAAAAGTTACTCCTCCTCCTTTCCATAATGGAGAACGAATTGATCCCTGCCTTGACCTTCCTGTGCCTTTTTGCTTCCAAGGTTTCTTCCCTCCTCCCCTAACTTCTCCTCTGTTTTTAGCATGAGCTATAACTCTTCTTTCATTTGCCATAGAAGAAGTTACTATCTGATGAAGTAAATCAAGATTCATAGGAACCTCAAAAATTTCCTTTGGCAATAAAGTTGTCCCTATTTCTTTACCTTGTTGGTCGTAAACACTAACCTTCATAATTTTTAATTTTCAATTTCTAATTTTCAATCAATTTTCAATGATTCAATTATCAAATGTTTGAAAATTGTGAAATTGTAACATTTATTGAAAATTGGAAATTGAAAATTTGTTATCCCCTAATCTCAAGTAGAGTTCCCCTTCTTCCCGGCGCAGCTCCCCTTATTGCTAATAAATTATTCTCTTTATCAATCTTTATAATTTCTAAATTTTTAACAGTTATCCTTTCTCGCCCTGTGCGTCCTGGCATCTTTCTTCCCTTTAAGACTCTGGCAGGAATGGAAGTGCCCACAGAGCCTAAGGTTCTATGCTCATGTTTTACTCCATGAGTAGCATTTCTTCCCGAAAAACCCCACCTTTTTACTCCTCCCTGAAAACCTTTTCCTTTTGATAAACCGCTCACTTTGACTTTTTCGTTCTCTTTAAACAACGAAACATCAATTATGTCATTAGGCTTTAGCTCAGAGAGTTCGGACTTCCCGGAACGAAATTCTTTTATCCATTTAAACTCTTTGGCTTTTTCTGTTTTTTTAACTTTCTTTGGTTTTTTCTTAATAAATCCAATTTGGATAGCCTCATAACCGTCTTTATCCTTTATTTTTACCTGTAACACCTGGCAGGGACCGGCTTCAACTAAAGTAATGGGTGTTACCATTCCTTTCTCATCGAAAACTTGAGACATACCTATTTTTATACCTAATATAAATTTCATAATAATTCAATGAAAAACTGGGCACTAGCCCAGCCTTTATTAGACTAGTTTTATGCAAAACTAATATTTAACTTCTTAGAAAATAAACTTTTAAAGAAATTTGCATATTTTCGCGCTCTATTGAGTTGCTTAGAACATGCTTTTAATCGCAATATCCACTCCGGCAGGCAGGGTTAAAGACTTTAGGGCGTCAATTACTCTTTGGTTGGGATTTAAAATATCTATAAATCGTTTATGAATTCTCATCTCAAATTGTTCTCTTGAATCTTTATGGATGAAGGTGGACCTATTTACAGTGAATTTGTGTATTTCTATAGGTAAAGGGACAGGCCCTAAAACTTCTGCGTTATAACGTAAAGCTATCTCCACGATTTGTCGAGCGCTTTTATCAATAAGTTTGTGGTCATAAGCCCGCAACTTAATTCTTAATTTAGGCTTAACTTCAGTCTCTTGGGTTACTTTCTTTTTAGCAGCCATCTTAAAAAAGAGCTATTTCTATTGTGGTTATTTAATAATTTTGATTATTACTCCCGCTCCTACCGTTTTCCCGCCTTCTCGAATAGCAAATCTTTGTTGTTCTTCCATGGCAATTGGAACAATCAATTTTACTTTTACATTAACTGTGTCTCCCGGCATAATCATCTCTGTCCCTTCGGGTAAAGTAACTTCTCCGGTAATATCAGCTGTCCTGAAATAAAATTGTGGCTTATAGCCGGGAAAAAAGGGAGTATGTCTTCCTCCTTCTTCTTTAGTTAGGACATAGACTTGAGTTTCAAATTCTGTATGGGGAGTAATGGTACCAGGCTTGGCTAAGACTTGACCTCTTTCTACTTCTTCTTTCTTTAATCCTCTCAGAAGTATTCCCACGTTATCACCTGCTCTTCCTTCATCCAGGGTTTTATTAAACATTTCAACACTGACAGCAGTAGTTTTTTTGGTAGGTTTAATTCCAACTAATTCTACTTCTTCATTGGAATGAACAATTCCTCTCTCAATTCGACCCGTAGGAACTGTTCCTCTTCCTTCTATTGAGAAGACATCTTCAATTGCCATTAAAAAAGGTTTATCGATTTCTCTTTTAGGTTCAGGAATATAATTATCTATTCTATCTATTAACTCTAAAATTGGTTTTATGGCTTCATCTTCCAAAGTATCTGCCTGTAAGGCTTTCAAAGCTGAGCCCCTAATTATTGGAACTTCATCGCCCGGAAATTGATATTTTTTTAAAAGCTCACGAACTTCTGATTCTACTAAATCAATAATTTCTGGGTCGTCCACTGCATCACATTTATTTAAAAATACTATAATTGCTGTCAATCCTACCTGGCGAGCTAATAAAATATGCTCTCTAGTTTGAGGCATCGGACCATCAGTGGCTGAAACCACTAAAATTGCTCCATCCATCTGGGCTGCGCCGGTAATCATATTCTTGATATAATCTGCGTGACCAGGACAATCAATGTGAGCGTAGTGCCTCTTCTCTGTTTCATACTCTAAATGAGAGATATTAATAGTTAAACCTCGGGCTTTCTCTTCAGGGGCAGAATCAATTTGGTCTACTGTCTTTTCTATGGCCTTATATCCTTTCATTTTCAAGACTTTCAAAATAGCTGCGGTTAAAGTAGTTTTTCCATGATCGACATGGCCTATAGTCCCGACATTAACATGGGGTTTTGTTCTTTCAAATTTTGCTTTTTCAGCCATAATAAATTATGAAACATAGAACCTGAAACATGAAATATAATTAAAAAATTTCAAATTACAAGTTATAAGTTTCAAAAATTTTATTTTTTTATTTATTATTAATTGTCTTATTATCTTATATGAATGTTTTTAAAAAGTCAACAAAAATTCTACCTAATATCTAAAAGGGAAGGTCTTCAATTTTTAATGGTTCTTCTATCAATTCTTTGGGTAGATTTTCTAAAGATTCTTGAGAATTTTCTGCCTGACCTTTGCTTTTTTTATATTCATCAAAACTCATAACCACTAAGGCTGGCTCTCCTTCTTCAAGAACAATAATTTTAACTTTCTCTTCTTCTACTATTTTTTTTAATTCATCAAAATTCATAATCATATAGTCTTTACCTTCTTTTTCCTTCAATTATTTCTTTAGCTATATTTTGAGGTACCTCCTGGTAATGACTAAACTCCATTGTAAATGTTCCTCGGCCTTGGGTCAAGCTTCGCAATGATGTTGCATAGCCAAACATCTTGGCTAAGGGAATTTTTGCCTCAATAACCTTTGTATTGATTCTATCTTTTGTTTCTTCTATTTGACCGCGTCTGGCTGATAAGTCTCCAATAACATCGCCTAAAAATTCGCGAGACAGGACAACCTCTAATTTCATAATTGGTTCTAAAATTTGAGGTTTAGATTTTTTTGAAGCTTCTTGTAGGGCTTGAGAAGCAGCAATTTTAAAAGCTATCTCTGAAGAATCAACTTCGTGAAATGAGCCATCATAAAGAGTGACTTTCATATCTACCATTGGATAGCCAGCGACCACTCCTTTTTCCATCGCCTCCTTAACTCCTTTTTCAATAGCTGGAATAAACTCACGAGGAATTATTCCTCCTTTTATGTGGTCAATAAACTCAAAGCCCTCTCCTCGCTTCTTGGGTTCAGTTTTAAGCCAAACATGACCATATTGTCCTCTTCCTCCGCTCTGTCTTATGTATTTACCTTCAGCTTCAGCCGTTGCTTCAATGGTCTCCTTATAAGCCACTTGGGGTCTGCCAACATTTGTTTCCAGCCCAAATTCTCTTTTTAATCTATCAACTATAATTTCCAGATGCAGTTCTCCCATCCCAGAAATTATCGTTTCTCCAGTTTCAGAATCAGTTTTTATTTTAAAGGTCGGATCTTCATCATGAAGTCTTCTCAAAGATAAAACCAATTTTTCCTGCTCAATTTTGGTCTTAGGTTCAATTTTAGTAGAAATTACTGGCTCTGGAAAACTAATTTGTTCCAGAACAATTGGGAACCTTTCATCACAGAGGGTATGACCTGTACCTGTAGATTTTAAACCAACCGTAGCAGCAATATCTCCGGTAAAAAGCTCCTGGACCTCTTCTCTTTGATTAGCATGTATTCTTAAAATCCTGCCTATCCTTTCTTTTGTACCGATATTAGTATTCAAAAGATATCCCCCTCGCTTAAATTGCCCAGAATAGACCCGAAAATAAGTTAAACTTCCTACATAGGGGTCACTAGCAATCTTAAAAGATAAAGCTGAAAAAGGTTCTAAGTCAGAAGGCTTTCTTTTAATAACTTCTCCAGTTTTAGGATTAGTGCCTTCTACTGGAGGAAGGTCAATAGGACTGGGCAGATAATAGACTATACTATCCAAAAGCGGTTGAATTCCCTTATCTTTAAGGGCAGAGCCACAAAAAACAGGAACCAATCTATAATTAATAGTAGCTTGTCTTAAAACTTTCCTTAGTTCCTGGATTGAGATGGTTTGCTGGCTAGATAAGTATTTATTCAACAAGGTTTCATCTTCGGCGGCTATTTTCTCCACTAATTTACTTCGCCAACCTTGAGCTTCTTTTTTAAAATTTTCTGGTATTTCTTGAACTACAACTCTTTCCCCAAAATCACCTTCAAATTTTAGAGCTTTCATCTCCAAAAGGTCAATTACTCCTTTAAGATTAGATTCCTGGCCAATGGGAATTTGAAGAGCAACCGCGTTGGGAGTCAATTTTTGCCAAATTGATTCCAAACTTTTTTCGAAAGAAGCTCCCATTCTATCTAATTTATTAATAAAACAAATCCGAGGAACTTTGAATTTATCAGCTTGACGCCAAACCGTTTCTGATTGCGGTTCTACTCCAGCTACCCCATCAAAAACTACCACTGCCCCGTCTAAAACCCGCAGCGACCTTTGAACTTCAGCTGTAAAATCAATATGTCCAGGCGTATCAATGATATTTATCCGATGCGCGCCCACAATAGGAGGCGCCCAGAAACAAGTAGTGGCGGCAGAAGTGATAGTAATTCCTCTTTCTCTTTCCTGTATCATCCAATCCATCACTGTTGTTCCTTTATCTATATTCCCTATTCTGTGAGTAATTCCAGTATAAAAAAGTATCCGTTCAGTAACGGTTGTTTTTCCGGCATCAATGTGGGCAATAATTCCAATATCTCTGATTTTTTCAATAGGATAAATTCTTGGCATCGATTCATACAAACATTTTAACATTTAAACATTTAAGCAAAATTAAATTAGAAATGCTTATATGTTTAGATGCTTACATGTTTAGATGTTTAGATGTTTGAATGATTATTTACCAGGCGAAATGAGCAAAAGCTCTATTTGCTTCTGCCATTCTGTGGGTGTTTTCTTTTTTCCTTACCGCTTCTCCTTTATTTTCTGAAGCTTCTATTAATTCTTCTGATAATTTTTCTTTCATTGGTTTCCCTTTTTTTGCTTTAGCAGCTGCAACTATCCATTTCATAGCTAAACTTATTCTTTTCTCTCCTTTTACCTCTACCGGAACTTGATAAGTAGCTCCTCCAATTCTTCTTGGCTTAATTTGTAATACTGGAGAAACATTCCCAATGGCTAATCTAAAAATTTCCACAGGTTCCTTTTTGGTTTTATTTTTAATTTCTTGGAAAGCCCCATAAATAATTTTTTGGGCTGTTGTTTTTTTACCTCGCCTCATCACCTGGTTAATAAATTTAGCAACCATTAAATCATTATAAACAGAATCAGGCAAGACAAGGTGTTTTTTGGGTTTTTTTCTACGAGCCATAACTTAGTAACTTACAACTTACAATTTATGACTGACAGCTTACAACTTTACAACTGATAACAAAAATTATCAGTTATCAGTTATCGATTGTCAGTTGTTAGTTGTTAGTTGTCGGTTATTTCTCCTTTTTTGCTCCGTATTTGCTTCTTTTTTTCTTCCTGCCTTCAACTCCAGAAGTATCATAAATTCCTCTAACCACATGATATCGTACTCCTGGCAGATCCTTTACCCTCCCTCCTCTTATTAAAATTATAGAGTGTTCCTGCAAATTATGACCCTCCCCTGGGATATAAGCTGTAACTTCCATTCCATTACTTAAACGGACTCTAGCCACTTTTCTTATGGCAGAGTTCGGTTTTTTGGGAGTAGCGGTAAATACTTTTAAACAAACTCCCTTTTTAAAAGGAGAGGGATACTTTTTGGGTCTATTTTTAATAGGATTGAAACCAAAAGCAAGAGCGGGTTTTTTGCCCTTCTTTTTTATTTTTTTTCTCTTTTTTTTAATTAATTGATTAATTGTAGGCATATCTTTTCAAAAATAAATATTCCCATTTTTGCGATTGACATAAATTTAACAAAAAATAAGACTAAAGTCAACGGCCCTTTAGAAATTTCTAAGAAATTAAAAAGCTAAAAAATAAGTGGTTGACCAGAAATCAATTCAAAAAGAAATACGGACCCCTGAAAAATCCAGGTTAAACCAAAAAAAATAAAGAAAAGTAAAATAAACATTCCATATTGCTGTAGGGCTAATTTTAACTGGGTAAATTTTTCTGGTAAAAAAGTAAAAAGAATATGAGAACCATCCAGAGGCGGAATAGGCACTAAATTAAATATTCCCCAGGCAAGATTATAAACGGTGATTAGACTAAAAATAACTAAAAATCCTTCAGGTAAAAAGGGGAAGAATCTAATCAAGAGACCGAAGATAATGGCTACTAAAAAATTCATTGAGGGTCCCGCTATAGCCACTTTTAAAGTTCCCCATTTTTGGTCTTTGAAATTATAAGGATTGATTGGTACTGGCTTTGCCCAACCAAAAATAGGACCCCTGCCAAAAGTTACTAAAAGTAAAATTAAAGGTAAGATTATAGAACCAAAAGGGTCTAAGTGTTTTAAAGGATTTAAGGTTAAACGACCAGCATATTTTGCGGTGGGGTCTCCCAAATGATAAGCTATATTGCCGTGAGCAATCTCGTGAAGCATAATTGAAAACAATAAAATAATTAAACTGAAAATAGTAATTAAAATATCCATATTTTATTTTATTACCATACTATCACAATTTTGTAAAAACAAGAGGTTGCGCTTAACCAGGTTAAAAACACAAAAACCAGGTTAAGCGCATAACAATTAGTTGTCAGTATAAAATTCCGATTTGCAATTTTTTTAAAAAAAAGTAAAATAAAAATACTATGGCTAATCAATGTCCAATTTGCGGCAAAAAATCACAACTAAAAAGAAAATTAAATAAGCTTAGAGGAAAATATAATCCTTCCCCTAAAAAAAGAAAATACCCAAATCTACAGTGGGTCAAAATTCCTATTGATGTAAAAAAACCAGCTTTCAAAAAATTCGCTGGAAAAAGAATTAGGGTTTGTACCAAATGCATTAAAACCCTTTCTAAGAGAAAGTAATTCTCAATTATCAAGTATCAATTATCAATCAATTTTCAATGATTCAATTTTTAAACGGTTTGGAACTGCTTGGAAATTGAAAATTAGAAATTGGAAATTCCCGCCGAAGCGGGGCTACGGGGTGTAGTCTAACGGTAGGACACTACCTTGGGGTGGTAGCAACCCGGGTTCAACTCCCGGCACCCCGAAAAAAGAAAGGGCGGGGCGGTCCGAGTTCAACTCTCGGCACTCCAAAACCAAAAAACAGAGGACAGTTCTCTGTTTTTTGGTTTTAGGGTTTATTCTAATTCTTTTCTATATCTTTAATTTATT
>Ga0210051_1001640_pt1 | contig 22636 bp, 24 predicted proteins | sample CryGey092014_all_FD_185464 | JGI IMG/M metagenome (GOLD analysis project Ga0210051, IMG submission 185464) | Groundwater microbial communities from aquifer - Crystal Geyser CG23_combo_of_CG06-09_8/20/14_all (SPAdes) (version 2) | ecosystem: Environmental > Aquatic > Deep subsurface > Groundwater... | reverse complement strand
CAGATAAAATGCCATAGTCTCAGTAAAATATAATAGAGGGGCGGATGATCATAGGCGCGTAGCTGTCCGATAAAATCCTGGCTCAACACTACCTTTAAAGAGCTGTACTCATCTAACCACATCCCCCTGTTAAGGCCGATTAAGCGAATTCCGATACTTGCACACACGATTCCCGCTGCGACCCAATAATAAAACCTTTCACTGTGCATAATATTGTAAAATCTGTTTTTAAATGTTTTCGATCTCTGCATATGGTTTTAATAGATTTTTTTAAAAAAATACTTTTAGCACTTTCAGAACACTCTGATTCCATGGCACGTTATGCGAAATACCCAATTTGCCGTTGAAACGATTAAAATTTTCCAGGTACCACCGATAATTTCTTATCAGGGCCTGCTTATTAGAATACCTTGGAGAAAAACCTAGTTGAGTTTCTGCCTTTTCGATCGACACGAAAGAATCTTTATTTACCGTTTCATATATCCATTTATATAGCGGCGAGATCCGCAGAAAGTCGAATATTCTTAACACAATTAGAGAGGGGGCGGCGGGAAAAGATATGATCTTCTTGCCGTGTCCGGCCGCATCAAGAACGGCCTGCCAATCCTCCCTGATAGTACCGAATTCTCCTGCCCCTATATTAAAAATATCGCCGGCCAACCGCTTATCTTTTGTAGCGCATAAAAAAATAGCCTCGCAGAGGTCTTCGACGTCCAAAAGTTGATATCGATTGCTCCCATTTCCTATAACCGGAAACCCTCTGCCGTCCTTCGCCCACTCATAGAGCAAGGAAAACACCCCTAGCCGTTCGGGACCGATAAAAGATTTAGGCCTTAGTATCGATACGCACATTCCTTTTTTTCTATAGTTTTCACAAAGCGCTTCGGCCATTATTTTCGATTTTTCGTAATCGCCCACTCCGCTCAATTTATCGGTTTCATATAACGGATGATGCTCGGGAATGCCGTAAACGGCCGTGCTAGATATGTGAATAAATCTGTCGACTCCGTTCCGGAACGCACCTTCCAGCAGATTTTTGGTACCTTCTACATTCGTAGAGTATATTTCTTTCTTTTTGTATAGAGGAAGTGCGGCGGCGGCGTGAATAACAAGATCGACCCCCATGGTAACTTGCGCAATTACAGCCTTGTCCCTTATATCCCCTTTTACAAAGCTGATTTTTTCTTTCTCGGCAGAATCAAAATCGGCAATATCTAAAACAATGATATCTTGTATGCCCTTAGAAACAAGATACCTCACTAAATTTATCCCTAAAAATCCAGAGCCTCCTGAGATTAAAACTTTCAATTCGGCCATCCTTTTTGTGAGCCAAAATAAATTACCCAAATGCAAGCGCTTATCCATAACGCAAGATCTACCCGCATCATTCGGTCGCCTAATAGCATCTGAACTGGGTCGCCGTCCTTTTGAACTTTGTGAATCAAGTAAAGGTAACGAAATATTCCGTAATAAACGAACGGTATGGTAAAAACAAGATTACAAGTCCCTAGCTCCCTGACCGTCCTCCCGTCTATCGTATAAAGTATATATGCCAGCAGTATTAAAGATGTTACTATCATTATCATCCGGTCAATAAAATTCCGGCTGTATTTTTTAAGCACGGCGCGGTAACCGAATGCCGCCTCCCCATACAAGTTCAACTCTTGGCGCCTTTTATTGAATCCCAAAAATAGCGCCAAGAGGACCGTCATAACTATGATCCAATAAGACATTGCCATATTGCCGGCAACGCTTCCTGCCATAATACGCAGGATAAAAAAACCGGCGATACAAAAAACGTCAACAATGACCACATCCTTTAAAACTTTTGAGTAAATAAAGTTAAACAGAATATACGCGGCTATGATGCATCCGAACGGAACACTGAAAATAAAAGATACCAGGATTGCAAAAACCTGCAATAATAATGCGACAATAAGGCCTTGCCTCACATTCAGTTTCCCGGAAGCTATTGGCCTTGAGCGTTTAGTTGGATGCAACCTGTCTCTTTCTGAGTCGATGATATCGTTTATCAAATAAGAACCGCTCGCCGCCAGGAAAAAAAGACAAAACGCGGCTATGGATCGCAGGACGGTCGGGTAAACAAATAATTTTTTACCAAAAATCAACGGCAGGAAAATAAAGAGGTTTTTGATCCAATGCTTCGGTCTCAAGGCAATAAAAAAATGCTTGTACATGAGCAATGCCCTTATTTTACGGAAAGTACTTATTTACGGTTTTTCGGACATCTTCCAGCCAATCTTTTCTTTGCGTCAAAGTGCTCGTCACTACTATGCTATATATCTTTCTGTAAAAAATTTTTACGCCACACAGCCCGAAAATGCAATTTTTCCAAATAGTTTCCAGTGGATCGCCGAAAACTTCCTTTTCCCGAAGCGGGCGGGTGTCTGAAGTATTGAATACCAGCCCGACCCTGGCTTTCAGCAATCCTATCGGCACACCCTCTCCCTTGTCGCCTTCCTTAAAATTATATGCGACACCCGCGCACATGACGCGATCGAGCCACCCTTTAAGGACAGCCGGAGGCTGCCCCCACCAATTCGGATGAATTACGACAATACCGTCCGCGCGGGAGATCTCATTGCGATACCTTTTGATAACCGGATTTGATCTGGAATTTTTGGCAATTTCGCCGCAGGTAACAATAGGATCGAACTTTTCTTTATATAGATCGTGAAAAATGACTTCATAACCGTTATTTTTCAACGCAGAAACGGCTGTCTTGGCAATTGCGTGATTAAAGCTTCCCTTTCGCGGATGACCAAATATGACCGAGATTTTCATATTGCCTTCTTATAATTAATGCTGAACCATTTCTTATCAACCAAGACTACGGATGTTTGTATTTGACGCTCCGGAATAGACCAGTATTTCTTGAGCAAGCGGTCTTTTTCTGATTTTGATACTGCTTGAAATCCGTGTTTTTCGTAGAATCTGACAGCCCATGATGCGTCTTCCCAGGTGCCTATCAAAATAGGACGGCCTGTTTGCACGCAAAGGAATGATAATAGTTTTCCGCCGACCCCCTTATTCCTTTTGATAGTCTTGACATAAGCGTGCCGGATAAGGGTTACGTCTTGGACATCTTGAATACCCATCACGCCGACCAGATCCCCGTCTTCTTTGTATCCATAGAAAATTACACCTTTCCGTATTTCATCGGCTAATTTGCTTTCTGGCATATAAGGCTCTCTCCAGCAATCTGCCGGAATAACACCTTTGTATGCACTAGCGGCATCGTTTATAATTTCGCATATATCCTTAAAATCATCTTTATCGCACTTGAGAATTATGGTCTCATTCTTCATGGGTTACTATGACAATGCCTTTTTTAGTTCAAAAGGATACGGCGGACATCCCTTGATTTTTACATCAGGATTTCTAATTTTGCAGCAATTCCCGAAAGCAATTTTAAGGCCGTTACTTATATCTTTATTATCAAATAGCGCGCCTAAATAAATGTGGACATCGTCTTTAACCTCTGTTTCAATAAAGCTGCATGATAATAATAGGGCATTCATGCACGAACTGCAGGCGTTTTTGTTATGCAGAGAAATCTTTTTCGGCACGATACTTTTTATACTAACTTTTTTAAAAGGGCGAGTAACGTCTAATAGCTTTTCTCCGCATACTTCTATATCTTCTAAGACCGTGCCGTTTCGCTCAATGTAATATTTCAGGTGTTTGACCTCATCCAGGCTGTAACCCATGATTTTCATGCCGATATAATCAATCTCTGCGGTATCCCCTCCTGCCATAAGAAGACCTAGCTCTACAACGTCTCCGCCCCTGGGCCCCATAGTCTCCATGCATGAAATGCAATCTATTATATTTAAATCTATTTTGATCACGCTATTCAAATCGACTATCGCCTTATCAAGCCCGACTTCATGAAAGTGGACTTTTTCCTCGCAAGATAAAAATCCCTTTACGTTTTTAAGCGCCAGGGTTACGCCTGTCGCGTAGTGAACTTTCATAACCGGCAAGTTAATGATTTTGTCGGCCGAGAATACTTCCTTTGCTATTTTGATCTTATTTAGTATCATTGGGTTCTTTACTTCAGCCTCTATCCATTCGGAACTATTCAGATTAACCAGCTCAATGTTGTATTTTTTGGCCAAGTCGAGTACCCGGTCTCTTGAAAGTATTTTTGCGTAATGTCTTTATTGCCAAACGTCGATTCTGCGATAAAAATATTCTTTATGCCATTATCGATTAATAGCTGTATAAGCGATCCAGTCAATTTTATATTCGTGCAGCATTCGCTGCCGTTCAGGTTTGGTTTTAATAATACCTTATCGGATGAATTAACGTATCTTTTTATTCCACCTATAAGATTGATACAGCTGCTTAAGCTGTTTTTTATACTCTTCCCTATCTTAACTACGCTTACTTTACCCATGAACTATTCATACCCGTATCTTTTTATAAACCATCGTTTTACAAACTCTACCATAAATAAATAAAACGCAACTATGACAAAAAGTGCCAAGAAGAACGAGGGTGGTGGAGTAACAAAGCCAAAATGCCTTCCCAGGGGGATAAAAGGCATAAAAAGCGCGATTGTAACGATATAGATAGACGTAAATATTAAGAACTGGCTCGGCCTGCTTTCAATGAAAGGCTTCTTCCCTGTGCGAATTACATGGATAACTAAGGTCTGGGTACAGAGAGATTCCAGGAACCAGCCTGTATTAAAAAGCGGCTGCGACGCATGAAATATAAACAATAACACCCCGAATGTTATGAAGTCAAATATTGAGCTAATCGGCCCTATAAAGAGCATAAACTTTTTTATATACCCCATGTTCCAGGGCCTGGACCTCGCAAGGTACTCATTATCCACCCCATCCGTAGGAATGGCTGCCTGAGACAGGTCATACAGAAAATTATTTAAAAGTATCTGTATGGGCAGCATCGGTAAAAACGGAAGGAATAAACTTGCGCCGGTCATGCTGATCATATTACCCAAATTCGAGCTTGACCCCATTTTTATATATTTAAGGATATTCCCGAAAGTTTTTCTGCCTTCCAACACACCATCTTCAAGCACATTAAGCTTTTTTTCAAAAGAATTATATCAGCGGATTCTTTAGCTATATCCACGGCGTTATTTACGGAAATACCGACATCGGAAGCCTTTAAGGCGGGCGCGTCATTGATGCCGTCTCCCAAATAGCCGACGATATGTTTATTTTCGTGCAAGGCATGGATCACCCTTTCCTTCTGTAGCGGAGACAGCCTGGCAAAAACATTAGTTGTTTTTACCAATTCTTTAAGTTCCGAATCGTTTGAGCCCTCGACACGATCCCCGGTAAGCAATCCCTTCACGTCAAGGCCCACTTCACTGCATATTTTCTTTGTTACAAGCTCATTATCCCCCGTTAAAACTTTGAATTCTATGCCCAAACTTTTTAAAACCTCTATCGTCTTTTTTGCGGTTGGTTTTGGCGGATCGAGAAACGCGATGTAGCCCTTGAGTGTCAACTGTTGTTCGTCTTCTTTTGAATAGACCTCTTTTTTATTATCAAAATCTTTATATGCAACGGCCAGCACTCTAAACCCTTCCGAACTTAAGTTATCATATTCTGTTTTTAAGTCCATGAGTATCAATTGCTCCATGTCGAGGATATCGCCGTCTAACTCATACTGCGAGCATCTTTTAAAAATCTCCTCTGGGGCGCCTTTAGTGATAATTCTGTGCCTGCCGTCCGCTTCAATCACTACCGACATTATTTTTCGAGAAAAATCAAAGGGGACTTCGTCGATTTTTTTGTAGGCATTTACGACTAACTTTTCATATTTTAAGACAGCACGATCTAAAATATTTTTTAACCCCGTCTGGTAAAAACTGTTTATGTAAGCGAATCTTAACACATCATCGCTCTCGTTTCTTACTACATCGCAATGTTTTTCCAAAACGATTCTATCTAAAGTCAGCGTGCCGGTTTTATCGGTGCATAACACGTCCATGGCGCCAAAGTTTTGTATCGAATTTAAACGTTTTACTATAACATCTTTTTTTGACATTGCTATTGCGCCCTTCGAGAGATTTATGGCAACTAACATGGGCAGCATTTCAGGGGTAAGGCCCACCGCTACCGCTAGCGAAAAAAGAAGCGCCTGAAGAGGGTTGCCTTTTGATAGGGCATTTATAGAAAAGATCGCTATCACTAAAACTAGCATGAATCGGATCATGAGCCAGGTAAACTTGCTTATGCCCTTATCAAAACTCGTCTCCACAACGATGCTGGCAAGCTTGCGCGAAAGCTCTCCGAATTGAGTTGAAAGACCTGTTTTTATAACGACCCCTAAACCTGTTCCGCTCACTACGCTTGAGCCCATGAACGCAATGTTGGTCAAATCAGTCACTGCGTTAGTGTTAGGCTTTATAGCGTCAGAGCTTTTTCTATAGGAAATGATTCGCCGGTCAGGGATGCCTGGTTCACAAAGAGGTCTTTACATGAAATTAGGCGCAAATCAGCCGGTATCATATCACCCGCGAATAAATCCACTATATCTCCGGGAACGATTTCTTTTATTTTAACCTCTTTAGGCCTGCCGTTTCTATAAACGGTAGCGGTGGCGCGCACCATTTCACTGAGCTTCTCGGCCTCTTTGCCTGCGCGATGTTCTTGTAAAAAAGAAAGAAAAACGCTCATCATAGCCATCAATATAATTAATAACGCGCTCATCCTTTCGCCGAAGAAGAGCGAGAAACCGGCTATTATCAGAAGAACTATTACAAGCGGGTTTATAAATTTTGAAGCTATCTGAAAGAGAATGGTTCTTTTCTTTTTTTTGGCGGGTTCGTTATAACCATATTCCTCAAGGCGCAGTTTTACCTCTTTGTCGGAAAGTCCTTTTAAGGAGGTTTTAAATTTTTTAAAAAGATCTTCCGTCCCGCAGTTTACATAATCAAAATCAAGGAGCTGCTGCTTTCGATTGCCGTTAGTTTTAGAATTCTCGTTTTGTTTTTGCTTAAAACCTACCGTATCTATCATTGCTTGGCTTTCTTTTTATAAATAAGCTTCATAAGCTCGCCGAATAGATCCAACAGGCCCAAAGATAACGCTACGATAATTAATGCCAATGCCTTTGCGCCGATTTTTTCATGTTTTATGATAAGCGTATACTTTAAATGAAACGCGATTATAATAATTACCACCCAAATGAACGGTTTGTACTCCTTGCTTTTAATTAAACGCCTAAGGCTGAAAGACCACTTTTCACCAAGCCGGTAAGGAAAAATAGTGGGAACTATTGCCGGAACCCTTTTTCGGTAATCAATATATAAATCTTTAAATTTTTTTTCAAGCATTCCCTCTTCATTCTTTATAGTTCGGTAATATACAGCGACAATTATCGCAATGAACAATATGCCCACATAATAAGCCCTCAGCATAACAATAAAACCGCATATTATAAGCATTGTTCCTAAATATAGCGGGTGCCTCACAAAGGCGTAAGGGCCGGACGTGGTTAGTTTTTCTAGCTTTATCGCGTATCCGTTTGCCCAAATGCGAATAAAGAAGCCGGCAATAATAAGCCATATCGCATTTATGACAGACCTGCTATCGGAATTGCAAAAAAACGCTAAGAAGACTATAAAAGGATATGTAACCGCAAACCGCAGTCTGAACCATCTTTTAAATCTGTTTTTAATATTCATATTTTAAACCGGGTGTTTTTTGAGAAAATCATTCATGTCGTCGGCCATGGGCGAGTCGAATGTTAATAATTTCTTCGTTACGGGATGGATAAATTCGATACGCTTCGCGTGCAAGGCGGCCCTTTTGAATTTCAAGCTGAAATCTTTGCGGAACGCATAAACGCTTTCGCCTACAAGCGGGTGGCCAAGTTCTTTAAATTGTATCCTTATCTGGTTAGTCCTTCCCGTAACCGGTTCAACTTCTGCTATGGTAAAATTTTTCCTTCGGCCGGTAACTTTGTATTTCGTAATAGCGACCTCTCCCCTTCTTTTATTTCTATTATAAATTTCGCTTTTTAGTTCATCAAAATTTTTTGGCAATTTACCGTGAACAAAGGCTATATACAGCTTTTTAACCTGCCTTTTTTTAAATTCATCCATAATAATACCCTGAAAATGCTTGCCCTTTGCGTAAACTATTAAGCCTGAAGTCTCCCTGTCAAGCCTGTGACATGGGTAGGCATTTACTTCTACGCTGCGCAGGTCTAGTTCCCTATTAAGCAATGCTGTCAACGTATTAGTTTCCATCTTGGGAGTAGGAATAACAAGCATACCGGAGGGTTTATCTACAACTATTACTGCCTCATCTTCATAAATTATTTTATACTGTTTCAAAAGATTAACCAGCCTTACCGCTTTTTTTATTTAATACCAGCGCTTGCAAGATATATTGCTTGAGCTACTCCTTCTGCAGATTTCATCACAACCCTTGAAGAAGTTTTACCAAATTTGATCGATGCCGGCTGGATCCCTATAATAATTGTTTTGCACTTCAAGGATCCGCTTAAATATCTGACTAGAACATTAATCGGGATCTTATGCGTAGAAAACATCGCAAGTTCATTTATGTCTTCGGGTTTTAATAAAATAACAGTTCCGGATTTTTCTCCGGTCTCGGCGGCGTCTATTATTAATAAATGAGACGGTTTAAATTTCTTTACTTCACCGGTAAGATTCTCAGGCGCCGTAGATCCGATAAACGTTTTTATTTGAGGTCTGGTTCGCTTTTTTTTAAGCTTTTTTTCAAGGGCCTTGGCTACGGCTATACCTGCGTAATCGTCCCCTCTCAGTTCCGAACCTATTGCCAGGACCGCTATTTTTTTAGCATTCTCTAGCCTATTTTGAAGCAGTGTCGTCAGGTTTGGCATTAAAAGTTATTTTCAATTTTTCCCTGTCTAATGAGGCAAGTTCAAATTCGCCTGTAAATTTTAAAGCTTTTTTAAAACAGGTTTCCGTGCACTGCGCGCAATAAACGCATTTGCCAAGGTCAAATTCGGCTTCGAATTTCTTCTCGCCTACCTTCTTAATATTGATGGCCCCGGCCGGACAATCCTTCATGCAAAGTTTACAGCCGACGCAAAGTTCGGGATCGAACACTATTTTTCCCCTAAATTTATCCGGCATTTCGAATTTATTGAACGGATAGAGGTTTGTAGCCGGTTTTTTAAAAAGGGACGAGAGGACTTGCCTGATCATCTTAGCCGGTCTTATCATCTTACGAGAAATCCTTTCAGTGCTAGAATTATCAGAATTTGCAAAAATGAGAATGGCGCGAGGTATCGCCAGCAGAAATTTACCATCTGGTCTATTCGTAGCCGCGCGAATACTGTACGTAAAACAGATACCATCGCAACAATAGAGAGAACTTTTATTAAAAATAAAATGAAGGCAAATATCGGAGAAATTGCCAGCCCGAAAGGCATATACACCGCGGCCAGAAGCGAAGCGCCTACAATAAGTTCTATATCCATGCTTAACCTAAACAGCCCCAAGAGCCTCCCGCTATATTCTGTAAACGTGCCTGCGACTATTTCTGTTTCCGCTTCGGGTATGTCAAACGGGACCTTCTCAAGTTTCCCCAGAAGCGTTATTAATGCTACGAAGAAACCCAAAATATTAAATAACCAATACCATGGATGCGCGCTATAAAAGACAGCCATCTCTGTCAGCGACCACGTATCGGCCAAAAGGGCCGGAGCCAAAATGCTCATTAATAGCGGGACTTCATAAGCGAATAATTGCGTCAGCGTGCGTACCGCTCCTATTTTTGAAAAAAGTGAAGTAGAGTACCACCCACCCAGGAAATATGAAAGCGCGGGAAGAGTCAAAAGATAAAGCACGATAATAAGGTCGCCGTTAAAGTGATACAGCGCTTCATTTCTCCATGTAGGAATATAAAAAAACGATGTAATGGTAGCTGTAAGGGCTAATATAGGCATAGCCTTAAACATCGCTGGGTTGGCTTCTTCCGGTATAATATCTTCCTTGCTAAAAAGCTTGATCAGGTCAGCGACCGGTTGGAACCACGGAGGGCCGACCCTGTTCTGCAATCGAGCGTAGAGTTTTCGGTCGATAAATTCGGCTGATAAGCCGAATACCATCAAAAAAAGAAAACCGGGAAATATGAAAATGCTTAATAGCGATCCTATCATTTTAACAATTTTTCCATTTTTTTATTGAGATCGGAAAAATCGATCCCGCGCGCTTTATACCACTGAATGCTGTGCGAATGCAGGTCTTCCCATCGCATTTTTCTCCCTTTTCCATGCCCGACGTCCTTTACCAATGTCAATCTGTCGGTGCAAGAGAAGCATGGGTCTATCGCCGCGATGACGATAGGCAAGTCCGCCAAATTTCTATCTTCCAGCATTTTGGCTACTGTCTGTATGTTGGCAAGGGTTGGGGCGCGTATCTTTACCCTCTCAGGTTTATCCGTGCCGTTAGATTTAACATAATGAACATTTTCACCCCGAGGCGCTTCATAGCGGCTCACAGCTTCGCCTGCGGGTATCTTGCGAGGCGCCTTAACAGTAATAGGGCCCTCCGGAATATTTTCTAAAATTTGCGATATCATTTTATAAGATTCCAATAACTCGCCAAGACGCACTAATGTTCGTCCGTATACATCATTATGATCGTCCGTGATAACCCTAAAATCTAATTCACCATAAGCCCCATAAGGATCGTCTTTTCTGGTATCGCGTTCAATGCCTGAAGCGCGCGCTGTAGGTCCGACCGCCCCTAATTTAAGAACGTCTTTAGGTAGTAACACCCCGACGCCCGATAGCCGTTTAATAAGGGTTACTTCTTCTTTTGCGACCCGCACATAGTATTCTGTTCTTTCTTTAAGCTTTTTTACAGCTTTACTCACATCTTTTATCTGGTCAGTATTAATATCGCGTCTTACGCCTCCGATAGTGTTAATGCCGTAATTCACCCTGTTCCCTGTAAGTTTAGCCAGGATATCCATGACTATCTCACGGTCACGCCACGCATACATGAGCAAAGTGTCAAATCCGACTTCATGGCCGGCAACCCCGAGCCAAAGAAGATGACTGTGTATCCTTTCTAACTCACCCACAAGCGTGCGTATATAGTTCGCCCTCCTAGGGATCTCCAGCCCCGCTATCTCTTCTACGGCCTGCACAAAACAAGACGAATGCGCATGAGAACAAATCCCGCATACGCGCTCGGTTAAATAAACATTTTGTATGTACGTTCTTTCTTCACACGCCTTTTCTATTCCACGGTGATTATATCCGAGCCGCGCGCTGAATTTCATTATTCTCTCGCCGCTCAAGAGCACGTTAAAACTCTCGGGCTCTTTTAAGGCTGGGTGTTGAGGACCTATGGGTACAGTGAATTTGTGCATATTAAATTCCCCCTTCTTGCTTTGAAGTTTTAGACTTCCAGCCCTTCCTGAGCGGGAATTCTCCTGCGGGCCAATCATCCGGCAGCGGGTATCGAGACCCCTTAGGAAGACCTTCGACCTGCATTCCAAATAAATCCATTAGTTCTCGCTCGTACGCCTCGGCGCTAGGAAAATACTCAGTTATTGTCTCGAGAGTCGGTTTATCCTTTGGAATGCGTATTTTCAGGTTCAGGATCATTCCGTCCTTTGTGCTTAAATGATATACAACGCCAAAAACACTACCTTCGTCAAGGCCGGTTATCGTGCAAAGAAAAGAAAATCCCATGTTTTTTATCATATGATCGAGAACGGATCGCAAATCCTGGGCCGCGACATCGGCAAATATCCTGCGCGAGCGCTGTATTTTTACTTTATCTTTAAGAAAATCAAATTTTTTCACCAGTTCATTCTGGACATCTTCTTCTTTAGTCATTTCCTTTTTTTTCCTCTAAACTCTTCAGCAATTTTGTCACGCCGTGGATTATTGCTGTCGGGCTCGCTGGGCATCCCGGTATATAGACAGACACAGGTATAACCTTATCTATACCTGATTCGACATTGTAGCACCCTTGAAAAACCCCTCCCGAACAAGAACAGCTCCCAACCGCAACTACAAACTTTGGTTCAGGCATTTGTTCGTAGATCCTTTGCAGTCTGCACTTTACCTGTTTTGTGACAGGACCGGAGCAGACAAGCACATCAGCGTGCCTCGGCGTCCCCTTCAAAAGCACACCGAAACGCTCCATGTCATAACGCGGAGTTAAGGCGGCAATAATCTCGATATCGCAGGCGTTGCAGGCGCCTGTATTAAAATGCAATATCCACGGAGACTTTATTCTTGCCCAATTAACAACCTTGTGAATCAACCCCATAAACGCTACCTCCGGAATAAAATTGACAGGGCGACCATCGCGCCTAATATGTAAACAAGCGCTATGTAGACCGAGCCCATGGTCTTAATAGGCACAGTCGCTATCATTAATGCGACAACGTGCAATATGCTGAAAAAGAACGCAAACGGAAAAAACTGGCTATAGTCCGGCTGTACTAAATTAGTTTGCGTGTCTTCGCCGCATGCGTACGCTTTTTCCGTGCCCTCTGCCCGTTTTCCTTTTTTAAACGAAAGCCTGGCCATCAAATTCGAAAACAGTGTCATTGTTATATAAATCACTGTAAATGCAACCACCGGAGTAAGCAATATTTTACCCATATACCAATTACCCCTTCAATTTAGTCAAGTTTCTTGTATCTATTGAATCTATATTCCTGAACATGCTAAGCGCGATACCACCCGCTATAACCATAACAACAACTTCGATAACTATAATAGTTATAACAAGGCTTTGCGTTAACCCTGTCTGATTAGTAATATAGCCAACTACTATTAAAAGCAGCGTAACGCCTTTTATCAGGATCTCTATGCCTATTACGGTCCGAAGAAGATTCCGCGTTACAAGTATACTGTAAATGCCGCATACGAAAAGTACCGCAACAAAAGCAACAAACACCGAAAGGATATGCCATGTGTCAGGGCTCATCTTTTCTCCTTTTCCCTGAAAAGTACCACAACCCCAAGAGCGCCTGCTATAATTATTACTATCTGCCCGAACATGTCGAATTGCCGCAAGCTCCACAATACGGTACGCACGTCATTTGCAAGCGCAACATAAATCGGCTTAAAATCGTTCGGTATCCCAAAAAATCCGGCGATCACTCCGAACAAAATAACCAGCAAGGGCAGATATCGGAATCGTTTCATCCGATCTTTCGAGACAACTATCGCTTCCTTATGTGTCAGGGGCTTCACGAGGCTTATCGCACTGACAAATATAATAGTTATCAGCCCCGCACAAACCGATAATTCAAAAACAGCAGCCATCGGCGAGTCTAGCCTGAACATAAGCACTGAAATAACAACACTGGTTACGGCGAGTCCCAATGTCGCTTTCAACAGGCTTCTCCCCATTACAGTCCAAAGCGTGGCAACGGTCATGGCAATTAAAAGAATTATATTTATTGTCATCATAGCCTCTTATTGCATAAAGATACTTTTAATCGGTACTACGAATTTATCGAACACAAAAGGGAAAAACACACCTACACTAATGGTTATCATCGCCAAAATTATAGACGGCAACGTGAATTCCGGACCGACCTCCTTTAAATCCTTTAGATTCTCCAATTCTTTCGGCAATTTCCCGAAAAACGCTTTTCTCTGCATCAACAATAGATACGCCAGTGTAAGAATGCTGGCCAATACCGCAATGGTTCCGTACATATAATGACCGGATTGCCATAGCGCTATGATTATCACGAGCTTGCTCCAAAACCCCGCAAGCGGGGGTATACCACAAGTCGAAAGCACGCCGATAACCGAGGTTGAACCCGTGATGGGCATCCTGTATGACAAGCCGCCCATCCTATCCAGATCGCTTGAGCCTATTCTTTTCTCTACGGCTGCGGCATTCACAAATAAGAGCGACTTGAAAACAGCGTGGTTAAAAATATGGAATACGGCTCCGGCCATGCCAAGGGCTGTACCTGTCCCGAAGCCCAATATTATATATCCGACCTGGCTAATACTTGAATATGCAAGTAGCCTTTTAAGATCTTTCTGGCCGAGCGCGGCCAATGCCCCTATCAATATTGAAAAAAGGCCTATAAACATAAACAAGCTTTTAATAACTTCGTTAAAACCGAATACGAATGCGATAACTCTGATAGCTGTATAGATGCCGCATACCTTTGTTACAATACCAGCCAATAATATAGATACGGCTGACGGCGCAGCCGTATACGCATCTGGAAGCCATCCGTGAAAAGGAACTAATCCGCCTTTTATAAAAAGGCCGCATATAAAAATACCCATTGCGAAAATAATTACGGCGCTATTGGGCGACTCTTTAAGCGCTGCCGCTATGACCGCAAAAGATGTCCCGGGAGAGACAAGCAATATCAGGGCTATAGAAAAAAGCATCATAATAGTGGCAATAGAAGAAAGTATCAGGTATTTAAAGGCCCCTTCCAGCGCATTCATGTCTTTTTGAAAAGCTATAAGCACTACCGATGACAACGCTGTTATTTCAAGAAAAACATACAATGAGAATAGATCTTTTGTAATCACTATGCCATTCATACCAATTGCCGCGATCATTAAAAGATTTATAAATTTAAATCTTTCTCTTGGGTCCGGAATGGTATATCGGGAAACGGAGAGGCTTACCATGGAAACAATGGCTATACATAGCAGCATTATGAAGCTAAGGCTATCTATAGCGAAATCTACTTTGAAAAACGAATCGATATACCCCATCCCCTGCTGCCAAAATAGCGAGTGATGCGAAATTGTAAACAATATTTGCACTGAAAGAAGAAACACGGCAAACCAAAAAACGTATTTTTCGTTTAATCTTCTGAACGGTAAATTCAAAAGTATTATGCCGAAAAGTGGTATAAGGACTAGTAAAGACGGCACGTTTTAGGCTCCTATCATTGATTTAATTAAAAATATAACAACTGCGCCGGTAGCTAAAAGAGACCAAATTATGTATGATTTATAACTGCCGTCGTTCAAGCTTCGCGCAGCAGCAGTAAAAACTTTCGACACTTTTATTATAAAAACATTGTATACCCAATCAATGGCCCTATCAAAAAGAAACGCTACCTTAGAAAATCCATATGAAATATTTAGACCGATATTATACGGATCAAAATATCCGTTCTCTGCTTTATTAAAAATATAGGATAAAACCGGTGCATGATGTATATGCTCTGCTGCCTTTAAGCCACTGCCGTGCTTCTTTACCCCATACCGGTGATTTAAAAGAGCACCAAGCAAAACCATTATTGTAATGACCACTAGCAAGGAATTATGCGGCATCCCCGAAAAATCGCGGCCCCCAAGCCTTTCCTGCCCTAAAATAGGCTGTATAAACAGTTTGAGCGGCAAGCTATTCCACACTCCGAAAAGCACGCATAAGGCTGCTATCGCGATCATCGGGATCAGCATCCGTATAGGTGCCTCTTTAATCGGAAGCTTTCCGTTCTTCGATTTGTCTAAAAAAGCGGCATGGCCCAGCTTCAGAAATGAAGCCGCCGTAAGAAATGCACCTATGATGGCTGCAAGATAAAATATAAAACCGCGCTCCAAGGCCCCCTCGCACACCAATTCTTTAGAAAAAAAGCCGTTAAAGGGCGGCACTCCGGATATTGAGGCGGCCGTTATCACATAGCATATAAAAGTAACCGGCATATATTTTTTTAACCCACCTAATTTTTCTAGATCGGTCGTTCCGGCTTGTTTCTCGACTGCACCGCCCGTAAGAAACAGGCAGCTTTTATACATAACGTTGTTTATCATATGGAATAAACCGCCAACTATACCGGCCGGAACCAGGGTTCCTATGCCTAATATCATGTATCCCACCTGGCTAATGGCGTGATAGGACAATAATCGCTTGTAGTTTTTTTGGATCAATGCCATAGAAACCGCAAATACGATCGTTATTGAGCCTATTATCATCAGCGTCATGCTTGCCCAAGAATCGGGGCTCATTTCAAAAATATCAAGCGAGATGCGCGATAGAAAATATATACCCAGGAGTTTTTCAAAGGAAGCCGGCACTATCGCCATGAAAGGCAAGGGCGCGTCAATAGCGGCATCGGGGATCCAGGTGTGAAACGGCATAGAGCCGGCCTTCGCGATAGCACCCATCATTAACAATATGAACGCTGCGCCTCCGATACCGCTTATCGGGATATGAAGTTTGGAAATAGCCAGAGTCCCTGAAATATAAAAACAGATTGCCACACCCAGCATAAGGCAAAGATCACCTACCCCGGCTATTATAAAAGCTTTCGTTGCAGTTTTAAATGACCTCTTACCTCCGATATATATCATTCCGAATAAAGTAATAAGCATACCTTCCCAGAAAAAGAGCATCGAGACAAGATTGTCAGACAGCACTGCGCCATTGATAAAGGCCAGGGATAATAATAAATACACATAGAACTGTTTCGAATAACTTTTTTCGCGTAAAAAGGCATTGGAATATAAAGTTATTAAAAATACAAAGAAGGCCGCTGCTAAAACTATGAAACCGCTAAAATGATACAATCGCAGTGAAAATTCTATACCGAAGCCCAGGGCGGGCATGGAATAACTAAGGTTTCGCTTGAATAAAAGTATAGAGAGCAATAGGATTAAAAATGAACCGAATAAAGATATCGCATCGATTGCGGCACGAAACTTTTTCGGCAACATCAAGATCAACAACGCAGCGGCTGTCGGTACGGTAATGGGCAATAATAAGACATTAGTCAGCATATTTACATCCCCAGCATTTGTTTGGTCGCAAATTGAGCAAATAAGAAAGGATATTTAATATAAATGCCGCACGCGAGCGAAACTAATGCAAATATCATAACTGAACTCACCATTAGGACCGACTCTTCCTTCGCTATTTTACCGTGCGACTCTCCCAAGAAAATATGATTAAACAAACGTAAAAGATAAAGTATTGTCAAGACCGCGCCAAACAAGAACGTCACAGCAATTCCTACTTGGCCGCTCGTAACTGCGCCTGAAAATACCATATATTTACTAAAGAAACCTCCGAAGGGCGGAACGCCCATAACAGAAAAAACACATGCCAAAAATGACACCGCTGTAAGAGGCATCGTAGCAATAAGACCGCCCATTTTCGTTATATCCCGTTCTTTTGTGTTTTGTTCAACTATGCCGGCGCAAAGAAACAATCCGCCTTTTGCCAGGCCATGCATCAGTATATATAGCAAACTGCCGACTATGCCTATTTCCGCGTTAACGGAAAAACCAAGAAATATAAAGGCTATTTGACTAACTGTCGAATACGCTATAACCCTCTTCATGTCAGTTTCTACAAGAGCGGCTCCTGCCGAGACAAGGGCGCTCGTTGCTGCTATTATTGGGATTAAGACATGCCAGGCGGCATCGAGCGAAAATGTTGAAATAAAGAGCCTGGCAAAAACGTATACGCCGATTTTGACAAGAACAGCGGCGTGAAGCAGCGCTGTAACAGGCGAAGGAGCAATACCGGCATCGGGTAACCACGTATGAAAAGGCAGGGTCGCTGACTTTGAAAGGATGCCTACCAATATAAGCAGCACGGCGATATCCGGAACCGGAACTCCCTTAAAATTCTCTTTGATCACTAAAAGGTCGAAGGAGCCAGTTTTTTGATATATAAATAAAAATCCTACAAGCATCGCAAGCGCTCCGAATACAGTAACAAGAAACGCTTTATCCGCCATCAGAACATGGTGCTTTTCTCTAAAAAAGCCTATCAGGCGCCAGCTGACAATGGCTGTCAGTTCCCAGAAAATATATAAAAAAATCAGGTTCCCTGAAAATACCAAACCCATCATAGAACCAAGAAACAATACTACCATCAGATAGTATTCATCCCTGTTCGGATAATGGCTAATGTAGTCAAAAGAATACAATACGATTACTGAGCTTATAAAAGAAGATACGGCCGCCATAAATACCGCCAAGCAATCTGCTGTGAGGACAAAATTAAACCCTAGCGGAAAGGCAATGGCGATACTTGTAACTTTGCCGGACAAGGCGGAAGGAATCAGGCACAAAGAACAAATAAAAGACGTCGAAACGAAAGCCAGTGCCAGTAAATTCCTAAGCTTTTCCGAAACGCGTCCTACAATCGGAACAATAAACGCCCCGACAACCGGAACCGAAACAGTTAATAAAAGTAATGTTTCATTTTTCATTTTTCTAAAAAAATAAGCTCATCCTTTATCCTTTTATGATTAGGTGAGCTTCTTTATACTGCCAAGCTACTAATATATAGTAACAAATATGATATCTATATACAAGCAAATTATAATATTATTTTATGCTATGTATGTTCCTGAAATGTATTAAATGCGCTTTGCGAGTTTAGCGATAATTTCTATTGCAATAATTTATTTACTTCGTTTAGCTTATCGTATATTTTCGGGATCCAAGCATCCCCCCAGAATAGGTAACAGCTTGTTTCGGCATCAAGAAGAAGTTTTCTGGCCCGTTTAAGCTGCCATTTTTTATATTCTGCTAATTTATTTTTATTCTTCTCAAGTTCCCAATACTTTTGACTCGCCTTAAAAAGCGTATCGATCGCCCTTTTTTGGGATTCTGAACCGTTCCACTGTCTAAAGTCGTAACCGCTTGTTGAGCCCACATTCCAGGCGCCTGTCTGTATCGTAGCTTCTTCTTTCGCCGGATACTTTTTGATATAATCCGAGATCCTTATCGGTGAAATATGCACCTCTTTACTTTTAACCATATCCATCAATGGCGCAAAAAAGTATCCGAAGAAGCCCGCTTTTTCATCGATTTGCCTGAACCAGCCCCCATTTTCTCCGTCCGACCATGTTGTAACAAGACGAGCCTTATCCGTATTTGGACAATCTTTGATTTTATTATTTACTTCGTTCAAGAACCACGAGGGGTTAAGCCCGCTTTCCTGCGCGTTTGATAAATCTCGATTTCTTGGTATAACGGTTATCTCTGAAGAGCCGTATTTAGCCTTATACGGTTTAAAATAATCAAGCTTATTCGATTCAATTACCGGCTTCACGTGAACATGATCGACAACCACATACTCATAACCGGCCTCTCGTAATGCAGGGATCATCTCCATCGCAAAGGCCATTTCTGACGGCCAGAAACCCACAGGCCTCTGATCAAACAATTCATCGGCTATGTCAGCTCCCATCCTGAGTTGTTCGCTCCAGTCATCTTTGGGGATAAGAGGAAAAATGGGATGATAAAACCCCATGCCTATTATCTCTATATTTTTTGCCGTCCGGTACATCTCTATCATTTTTGGTATATCCACGAATTTCCTGTATTTATCTATGATATCTTTGTCTGTAAACTGCTCTAGTAAAATTCCTGAAAATCCTACATGAAAATATGCGACATCCTTATATAAATGGGCGTAACGCGCCGCCCGTTCATAACAGCGAATGATCTGCTGCGCCTCCCATTCGTTGGATTCAATTAATAATTTCAAGTTTTCCGGAGGCTGGTGCATGTGCAATCCGAGCGCATAGTAAATTTTATCCGAAGTCATCTTCTTTTTCCTTTCCGCATTCGCAGTTTGAAAATGTCTACATTAACTTTTTTTAATATTCTTACAAGTTTCGCCAGCGGCAACCCTACCACATTATAGAAGCATCCCTCAATGCGGTCAATGAACATGCCGCCCATCCCCTGGATATCAAAACTTCCGGCCTTGTCCATGGGCGATGTTTGTTTGAAATAATTTTTTATATCTTCATCACTCAACCGGTACATGTAAACCTTTGTCTTGTCATAATCGGTAAATGTCTTTTTATTATCAATATCGATAACCGCCAAACCGCTATACACCCATTGAGGCTCTTTCGAAAGTATCTTTAAAGTGCTAAAGGCGTCTTTTAAGTCCTTTGGCTTACCGATTATCTTGGTCCCGACCAAAACCACTGTATCCGCAGCAATAACAATTCCCGAATCAATTTTTTTTGCCGCATCCCTTGCTTTCATCAAGGCGTTTTCTACGACTAAATCCCCGCATCCTTTTTTTAATATCCTTTTTTCTTTTACGCGCGATCCTACTACTTGGAACTTCAATCCGATCTGCTTCAGCAATTTTTGGCGCGCTTTTGACCTTGAAGCCAGTATTATTTTACGCATGTAGCCGCCTTCTCCCCTGCCAGATAACCCGTCGAAAAAGCTTGTTGTAAATTGTATCCGCCGCTTGGCGCCGAGCCGTCTATGATTTCGCCGGCTAAAAATAATCCCGGCACAATCTTTGATTCCATTGTTTTCGGGTCGATTTCTTTTGTTGAAACCCCTCCCGCAGTCACCATGGCTTCCTCTATAGGCAATGAGCCGACAATTGTCAGCGGCAGAGATTTCAAAAGAGCCATTATCGCAATCCTTTCTTTTTGTGTGATTTGATTCACTTTTTTTGAAGGATCCACCTTGGAAAGGCGGACAAATACAGGTACTAAGCTATTTGGCAATAAATCTTTCATAAAATTTTTAAATTGGGTGTTTCCGCCAGCCTTGAAGTCCTTTAGCAATCTATTTTCAAGCTGTTCGACTTCCAAGCCAGGCTTAAGATCTATGGAAAATGGCACCTCTTCGTATTCATCCATCATGCAAATAACCTGGCCGCTTAAATCTAAGATTAATGGTCCGGATACGCCGAAATGCGTAAAAATCAACTCTCCTATATTCGACGCCATCCTTTTTTTCCCGTATTCGAAAGTGACGCGGATATTTTTTAATGAAAGGCCCTGCAACTCCTTAACCCACGGCTCTTTCGTTTTTAAAGGTACAAGCGCCGGCTTAGGAGGAATGATAGAATGGCCTAACTCCGCCGCGATCTTGAACCCATCGCCCGTCGAACCGGTCGCCCTGTAAGAAGCCCCACCGGTTGACAGTATAACTTTTTTTGCATCTATTCCGAAACTGTTTTCAAGCTCAAGCTCGAAAAAATCTTTCTTGGGGGTTAAATTGCGTAATCGCTTACCGTAAAGTACGTTAACCTTATTTTCTGCCAAGCACGCATTTAAAACGCGGACTATTGAACTGGCCTCGTTAGTGATGGGAAAAACACGCCCCTGTCTTTCTATTTTTAATTTCAGGCCTTTAGATTCAAAAAAAGAGATTAAATTTTTATTGAAGAATACCGAAAATGCAGACCTTAAAAAATGACCTTGCTTGCCGAACTTTTCAATAAAGGCGTCGATATCAGCGATATTTGTAACATTGCACCTGCCTTTGCCGGTCAGGAGGATCTTTCTACAAATAGACTCGTTTCTTTCTATTAAAATGACGCGAGCGTTGAGCTGGGAGGCTCGTATCGCTGCCATACTCCCAGCCGCGCCTCCGCCGATAACAGCAATGTCGTAAGCTTGCATAATTTAACGCCGTCCCAGAGTTGGGTCATTGCTTACATCATCGTATGAAAAGAAGACTATACCGTCAGGTTTTAGATCGGATGTTATCCTGTATTGCTCTGAAAGTAAGGCAGGGTCGTCCTTCATCAAAAAATTGCCCATGCCGACAAATACCTTGCCCATTCCCCTCTGCGATAACGCGGATTTTATTGTTTCCTTAGCCAATTTATTGTCTTTTGTGTAATTCATCAGGACAACATAATCAACTATGCCTTTTTCGAGCCATCCGGGCCAGTCTTGAAATGCCGCAGAATACGCCCTCTCCGGAAACGGAACGACAGCGCAGGAAAGAAGTTTATCTTTAGATGCGCTCTTTAAGTATTTAGATATCTTTTCGACCAGTGAAGTTACCTGCTCCCTTTTCCAGCTGTCCCACAATAGAATGTTTTTTTCATCATTCAGCAAGAATAGCGGGTTTATTCCTGTTTTTTCTTTAAATCGCGTCACGCTGCTTGCGCCGTAGCCATAGGACAAGCCATATCTTGTAAACCTGGAATCGGGAAGGAACGGTATCGGATACGGGTAGCGCGCATAATCAAGGTGGATCCCGCTTATTGCAGGATATCGGCTAATTATTTCGGCGACTATTGCGAGCGTGTATTCAGCCACGGCAGGGTCGCCGGGTTCGAGAAAAAGCTGGTTATCTCTCAGGTAATAATTATCGGTCTTATTTACATTTTCGCCCTTCATGGACGGCCTTAGGTATTGGTCGCGCGTTAAGACTTTATCCCCGAATTTAACGATTATGTCCGCCTTTTTGTTTTGCGCCACGGAGAGCGCGTTTACCCACGCAAAAACTTTTATTTTATTTTTCTGGGCCTCCTGCAGCAAAAAATCCAGCACGTCAACTCCTGACTCCTTCAGCATATTCTCATACTTTGCCCTGTCGACTATCTTAGAGTCATAGTAGGCTTGCCCACCTCTATATAATTGTATGTAGACTTCGCTTATACCGGAATTTTTGCAAAATTCGATAAGCTCAAGAGCGGCTTCCTTGGAATAAAGGACCTTTTTTTCGGAGAAACAGGTAACCCAAACGCCTTTAGAAATGACCGGAGGGGCCTTTTTTGATAAAGACAGGCCTCTGGCATAGGGGAGATCGGTGCCAAAAAGTAAAATTATCGCCTGCAGTAAAATAAGCGCTATATATAAAAATCTAGTCTGGAAACGCACTATATCATCTATTCTATAGGAATTAGGATCTTTTGACCGGCCTTTAACTT
>Ga0210051_1001639_pt1 | contig 22637 bp, 16 predicted proteins | sample CryGey092014_all_FD_185464 | JGI IMG/M metagenome (GOLD analysis project Ga0210051, IMG submission 185464) | Groundwater microbial communities from aquifer - Crystal Geyser CG23_combo_of_CG06-09_8/20/14_all (SPAdes) (version 2) | ecosystem: Environmental > Aquatic > Deep subsurface > Groundwater... | reverse complement strand
GTGTGAAAGTGAATAACAGATTATCGAGTAAATAATCCCCACAATTCTTTTCTATCCCTTTTTATAAAAAGGGCTTGCAATCCACCCCAACCCCCGCTAGAGCGGCAATATTTTCCCAGCAGGCAATTTTTCTGTCAAAAAAAGGTTTGACAAAGAAAAGGAGATAATATATTTCTCCCAAAGTCAGATTTTATATGTTACGCTAGAATAGAATGCCGAACGAAGAAACTAATTTGCTTAAACCATCTACTACCACCGCCTTTTTTGAAGACGAAGAGGTAAGAAGAGAGCGGTATAATGATGAACGACGGTTCTCCATAGTAGATATTATATCACTGCTTACAGGTTCAGAAAGGGCGAGAAAATATCGAAATGATCTCAAAACAAAACTCGCTAAAGAAGAAGGGTTTACCCAGTTGTCCGAAAAAATCGGACAACTGAAATTTTTAGCAAAAGATGGTAAAAGATATTTATGAGATGCCGGTGATACGCAAACAATGCTTCGCATCATTCAATCTATCCCATCTCCCAAAGTAGAGCCTGTCAAGCAATGGCTTGCTTCACTCGGTAATCAAAGAGTAGAAGAGTCTAATGATCCGGAACTCGGTATGCAGAGAGCAAGAGAAAGAGCTATACGAGTTTACAAAAGCAGGGGAATGACAGACAAAGAAATTGAACAAAGATTGCAGACTATAGATACAAGACATCATTATACTGATGAACTCAAAGCAAGATGAATTAAAGATGGTTTGGAATATGCCCTTCTCACAAACATTTCCTATACGCGGTCAGGCAAAAGCGCGCAAGACTATAAAAAATATAAATGACTGGTGAAAACAGATAATCTGAGAGATCATATGACAAGGACAGAAATGCTTCTTATGGGATTATCAGAAGAAGCTGATGTGGAAATAGCAAAAAGTAAGGATGCAAAAGGCTTCGATGAAGTACAGGATGCTCTTATGCAATGAGCAGATATCGCCAAAAAAGCAAAAGAAAACTTGGAGGAAAAAGTTTGAAAATCTATTTTGGATACTGATAACCGTCTTACTCAAAAACAACAAGCATTGAGAGACAAAGCACACGAACAACAGGCGCTTGGATACAACCAAAAAAAGAAATAAATTTCCACTTGCAATCCATCTCAACTTTCCTATAAATCATCATACAACGACCAAAGAAAGTAGCTTGCCTCGCGGCGTAAAACACCATTGCTACCTAGGTTTACGCTCAGACTTTATTGTTTTGTGTGAACCTCGAAAAGGTTCATTTTTTAATTTGGAAGTTCGTATTTTACTTAACACTTAACATTTAAAACTTAACATTTATGTAGTCATGGCAATTACAAAGGACAAGAAAAAACAGCTTATTAAATGATACGTAGAAGATCTCAAATCTTCAAACAATATTGTTATCATTCAACAAAAAGCTGTGCCGGTAAATGCGGCGAACAGACTGAGAAAAGATCTTTCCGGGACAGAATGAAAATTCAACGTCATCAGAAAAAGATTGTTCCTTATAGCCGTCAAAGAGGCTGGTTTGGATGCAATCGATATCGCAACTTTGGACGGTCCGGTAGTGGCTATTTTCGCAAAAGGTGATGAATTCGCTCCTATCAAAGTCGTAAATAAATATCTCAAAGAATTTAAAGCTGACGACAAGGGGACGAGCATGACTTTCTTGTGAGGTCGGTTCGGAAAAAAACGGGAAAGCGCTGAATACGTTAGTGAACTAGCAAATATACCAAGCAAAGAAGAATTGTTATCCAAATTGGCTTACTTATTCAATTATCCACTCACTTCGTTAGCATGTGTGCTTAGCGAAATCGCGAAGAAAGGAGGAGATGTGGAGATTAAAGGAGATAGGGAGATTACAAAAACAGAAGCAAAGGAGGGAACCATAAATCCCCAAATCACCACTGAATCTCCAAATCCCAAAGCATAATTTAGTCGTTTTAGCGTTTGAGCGATTCGTCGTTTCAACGTTCTAAACATATCATTTATTTATTTAATTTGTATACAAGGATGGCAGAATTATCAAAGAATGCACAGAAGATAATGGATCTTGTGAAAGAGATGAGTGCAGTCGAACTAAACCAACTCGTAAAGGGATTGGAAGAAGAATTTGGAGTAAGCGCAGCTCCGCTGTACAGCGGAGTTGCTGGTTGAGCTGCTGCTGGTGGAGACGCTGCTGCTGCTAAATGAGCTGACACTGCTAACATTGAGTTGACTGAAATCGGTCAACAGAAAATTGGTGTAATCAAAGTTGTTAAAGAAGTACTAGGTCTTGGGCTCAAAGAAGCTAAAGATTTGGTTGAAAAAGCACCAACAATCATTAAAGAAAATGTTAAGTATGAAGAGGCTGAAGCTATCAAAGCAAAATTGGAAGCTGAAGGAGCAAAAGTTACTCTTAAGTAGTTTGAATTAGTCGATGTTTGGTCCGTCATTGCGAACCTTCAGTTGCGAACGTAGTGTGGCAAACAGGCGTGGCAATCAGACCAATCAGTGCTTAGATTGCTTCATTCTTCGCAATGACAAGTACTGGCTATTTGCCGACTTAATTCTCTATTCTTTATTTCGAAATTCAATATTCATGAGTATATCTGTAAAAGATGTTATAGATGCTCAGGCTCATATTGGTACGCTAAAAAGCGAAGCTTACCCAAAAACTAACAAGTATTGGGCAGGAGTCCAGAAATGATTAGTCGTGATCAATCCTGAATCTATTATCAGTCAAATCCAGACTGCCAAAGAAAGAATCCAAAAAGCGAAAGCTGAAGGGAAAAGCGTTTTGGTGGTATGTGAAAAAAAGATGTATGCTACCGAACTCGCAAAGCTAGGCGACACGTTGAAAATCGGGTATCTCAATCATAAGGTACCAGCTTGATTTTTGACGAATTTCGCTACCTTGCAGAAAAGGATAGAGTCTATGAATTCTATGGCTCATTTTATAGAGACAGAAGCATATCGCACCTTGACCAAGAAAGAGCAATTAGTCTACAAAAGAAAACTAGCCAGAGTGCAGAACGTCTATGGCGGAGTGAAAGACTTAGTCACTAAGCCTGATCTCATCATCGTCGTCGATGGAGAAATGCAATCTAAGTTCGCAGATGAACTCCAAAAAACTAAGGTCGATAATATTCTAATCTGTAATACTAATTTTTCTAGATGGCGGAAAGAAGATAGTTTGATCATTGCAAATGTGCTAAGCTACAAGAGCATCGATTTCGTCCTCAGAAACATATTATCATAGTTTTTATTCTAGACATTATCGTATGTCTGAAACCATCATAACTCCAGAAAATATCGAAAACAGGATCATCACCACTGAAACTGACCAGGGATGAGCATATGTTCCTAGCAGCATAGAAAAAAAGAAGGCGGTGATGATGTATATGCTGTTCGGGATAATCATAACACTTTCCAGTAAGAAAGTGAATGTCTTCGAATATTTTCACCTCAAACAATCTATGTGACGGTGGCTATGTTTTATTGTTGTGCTAGTAGCATCGGTAGGATTGATGTTGGTGCCCGGCATCAAATATCTGGGTCTTATAGCATTGTTTTTCATGGTCATTTTCTTCATCATCCTGGTCAAACAGGCATGGGGCGGGAAATATCGTGCAGAATTGAAATGATATACATGGTGATTTTTCCCTGCATTGGGAGGATGGGTCGTGAATATCTTCGACATATCACCGGAGAAACCTCAAGAACCGGTTGCTATTCCTACTTCGATACAGGAAAATGTCGCAACTACGACAAACATCGATCAAATCACCAGTACCGAGTCTCAAGTACCAAGTACCGAGTCTCAAGTACCGAGCGCCGAGCAATCAAATCCTAACTCTTAGATCTTAGTTCACTAACCATAAACTTTATACTTTCCACTTTTAACTTTATAAACTGATATATAATGTCCGTAGATATAAATCTTTTGAAACAGCTCAGAAATGCTACATTCGCGCCTATGAAGGACTGTAAAGATGCCTTAGTAGAGGCGAATGGAGACCTTGAGAAAGCAGAGGAGATACTGAAAAAAAAGTGAATCATGAAAGTATGAAACAAAGCAGATAGAGCAACAAATGAGGGAATAGTGAAAGTCGCACAAAAAGATGGACGACTTGCTTGACTTAAATTATTGTGCGAAACAGATTTCGTTGCAAAAAACGAGGATTTCATTAAACTGTCAAACAATTTGCTTGACAGATTATTGGCATCCAAAAAAGTTACCAAATCACTGGAAGAAGTCGATGCAAAATTTCTGGCGGAACTCAATGAGATGGTAGCCGCATTTGTAGGTAAGATCTGAGAAAATATGAAGCTTACTGAGGTGCTCGTAGAAAATGAAAATGCATATGTCTATAATCATCCAGGGAACAAAGTCGCTTCCGTGATTTATTACGAAGGCGGAAACGAATATATTGCAAAAGAATTAGCATTGCAGGTTACCGCTATGAGCCCGACATATCTTGATTTTGATTCTGTCCCTGCTGACTATCGTGATTCGCTTATGGTAGAATTCCGCAAAGAGATGGAAGGAAGCAACAAACCACAAAATATCATTGATCAGATTCTTGAAGGGAAATTGAGAAAAGCATTAGCTGAATTAGTATTGATGGAACAAGAATATATCAGAGATGCGGCAAAAAAGACAAAAGAGATTGTCCCAGCCGATATGGTGGTGAAGGGATACACAAGAATATCTGTTCGTTAAAGCTACTAGTCGCTAGAAGCTAGTAGCTAGAAGCTAGTCGCTAGAAGCCATTTTAATCTATTCAATCTATCGTTATGCAAAAGTATGAATTAGTATTAATGCTTGATGCGTCTTTGCAGGAAAAAGAGCGTCAAAACACTGTTTCTTCATTGGAAAACGAAATCAAAGACTGCATTCTCAAGAAAGATGACATGGGACTCAGAAAGACGATGTACGATTTTCACAGAGTCAGAGGACACAACAACTTCTATATTCATTCTTATTATATCCAGGCGGAAAATAAAGATTTGGATGTCATCAAAAAGCAATTGCTCTACAACAAGGCGATAGCGAGATATTTCATTTTCAAGATGAACAGTACTGATGAATTTTTTATGTTCGATGAATTACAGACCAAACTCAGCAAATTCCTTGAAGAATCAGAAGAGAAAAAGACAGGTCAGAAAGTCAGCTTCTTTATGAATAAAGAAAACAAGAAATATCTTACTTGGAAAGCGATTACTATCTTGAAGAAATACATGACAAGATTTGGCAGTATCAAGCCGAGGAAATATACAAAGAATCCGGTTTTGACCCAGAAGAAAGTGAAAGAATGCATCCATAGAGCCAGAGAACTCGGCCTGCTTGAATACATAAAATAAATGGTTTTAACTTTTAAGTTCTAAGTTTTAAGTAGTCGGTACTTTTTATTTAGCACTTAACACTTAACATTTAACATTTAACATTATATAGGGATGGCTAGTAAATTAAGAAGAATCAGAAAGTATTCACGACACAAAAGGCTACATACGCATGGGTTCAGAAGCAGAATGCTTACCACTTCCGGAAGAAAAGTATTAGCAAAAAGAAGAGCAAAATGAAGAAGCGAATTAACAGTTCAAAAAGCGTAATTTTCGCATTGTGCATTTTTTAAAATTTAAGAATAGTCCTTAATATCAGTCTTTAGTTAACAACTAATGACTAAGGACCAAAGACTGAGTTGATTTCGTTTATTTTCTTAATTAAACTTTTGTTATGAAATCAAAAAAAACAGCTTCAAAGAAACAAAAAAAAGTGGTCGCAAAGAAACCAGCCAAAAAGCTACAGTCCAGCAAAGCTGGAGTAGCTCCAAAAAAAGTCGCTCCAAAAAAAACAGCTTCAAAGAGGGCAGTCCCAAAGAAGACATCAAGCAAGAAGAGAATAGAGGTAATCAAACCTTCCGCTACTAAAGTAGTAGTGGAAAAATCACCTAATTTAGCAACTAAATTGGGCCTTTTTGATAATTACATAAAAAAGAACGGAAGGATTTTCCTTAAGCCGCCGAGAGATTTTGCTGATTTCCCTGATTTGCTTTCTTTACAGAAAAAATGATACGAGGATTTCATCAACAAATACCTCAATAAATTATTCGACAATATCAACCCTGTGCGGGATATCGCAGGAGAAAAGATGTATGTAGCTATTTCGGATATCAAAGTTTCCGAACCGATCGATGATGTGAAGACATGCAAGAAAAAAGAATTGACGTATGGAGGGATCATCACCGGCAAAGTGAAACTCGTGGATTCTCCAAGCAAGAAAGTATTGTTCAGTAAATGTGCGAACATCGGTATCTTGCCGATCATGACACCATCAGCTTCTTATATCGTCAATGGTGTAGAGAAGATCGTAATATCACAGATCGTAAGATCATACGGTATCTTTTACGTAAAAAGAGATTTCAAATATTCATTCAAGATTATTCCTGAAAACGGACCACGGCTCGAAGTACAAGTAGAAAAATCCGGAGTAGTAGTAGCGAGAGTGAACAAATCAAGAAAATTTCCCATCACCTCATTGCTGAGAGTATTCGGAGCAGAGACTGATGAACAGATCACAGCGTATTTCAAGGATGTCTTTGAAGAAGACGATTTCGATTACTTAGCGGTTACGCTTAAGAAAGATACGACAACTGATGCATTGTCAGCCGCAGAATTCATTTACAACAAATTGAGACCAGGGGAATTGATCGATCCGGAAAACGCCTTGAACTATATCAAAGCGCAATTCATGTCTACCGAAAGGATATTTATGGGGAGGATTGCAAGACGCAAGATCAATGCGAAACTAAATCTCAATAAACCATTAGATGGTGATGTGGCGAATGTATTGGATGGTGAAGATCTCATTTCTGCGCTAAAATATCTTTTCCACTTATCAAACCACAAAAAAGGCTTCTACACCGACGATTCCGATCACCTTTCCAACAAGCGTATCAGGACGATGGGCGAGATCCTGTATGCTCATCTCCAGCCCATGATGAGGAAATTCGTGAAGAGCATCAAAGGGAAACTTTCTATCTTGAATTCAGAGAATGCGATCAAGATCACCGACCTCGTCAATTTCAAAATCGTAGATAATTCCATCAAGAGTTTCTTCGCGACATCTCAATTGTCGCAATTCTTGGATCAGATAAATCCGATCGCTGAAGTGGAGCACAAAAGAAGAATCACCGCGCTCGGACCTGGAGGACTCAAGAGAGAAACGGCAAAATTCGAGGTGCGTGATGTCCACCCTTCGCATTATGGAAGGATCTGTCCTATCGAAACGCCTGAATGACAGAACATCGGACTAGTTATCTATCAATCATTATATTCACGTGTTAACGATGAATGATTTTTGGAAACTCCAGCATTAAAGATCCATCGTGAAGTCCCAGCAACGGCTGACAAATTAGCGAACAGGATCGCTCACCGTGATATCCACGAATTAGACGCAAAAGGCAAGCAATTGAGAACAGTTATCGTCAAAGAAGACCACTATATCGACGAAAAATCAGCCAAGACCATCGAAAAAATATATGGCAAGCTCGGAAAGACAATAGCGGTGAAACCGTTCTTCGACAAAGCTGTGGAATATATATCTCCAGAACTCGATGAAAGATATTTTATCGCTGACGCGACGACACCGATTGATGCATATCACAACATTACAGAAAGCCGCGTTGCGGCAAGACATTTCAATGAGATGGGAATGTTTCACGTCAATGATATCACACACATAGATGTAAATCCTTCGCAGATATTTTCACCTAATACGTCAGTAATCCCATTTGTAAATCATAACGATGCAGTGCGTGCTGCTATCGCGACCAATCAGCAAAGACAGGCATTACCATTGCTCAAAAATGATACTCCATATGTAGGTACAGGGCTTGAAAGCGACATCATCCAGATGACGCATGCAGTGACGAAAGCAGAGGATGCCGGAGAAGTGATTTATGTTGATGGGAAAAGGATCAAGATAAGATATCAGAAATGAACAAAAGAATATATGCTGGGCGTATTCATGAGATCAAATCAGAAGACATGTATGAATCAGCTTCCTAGAGTTTCATTAGGACAAAAGGTAAAAAAATGAGATATCCTTTTCGAATGACCATGTTCCGTCGATGGAGAGATGGCATTGGGAAGAAATCTAAGGATTGCATTCATGTCATGGAAAGGATTCAATTACGAAGATGCGATCGTCATCTCGCAAAGACTCGTGAAAGATGATGAATTAACATCAGTTCAGATAGAAGAATACGAAATAGAAGTCGCAGATACTAAGCTCGGACCTGAAGAAACTACCAATGATATCCCATGAGTCTCTATGGGGAAATTAAAAAATCTCGATGAAGATGGTATCGTGAGGATCGGATCCAAAGTGAAATGATGAGATATCCTTATCGGAAAGATCACACCGAAGTCTGAATGAGAATTGACTCCTGAGGAAAAATTGATCCAGGCGATTTTCTGAGACAAATCAAAGAATGTAAAAGATACCTCATTATATATGCCGTCAGGAAGTGAAGGGAAAGTCATTGATATCGTCGTCCTCGATGCAAAAAAATGAGATAATCTCATGGCAGGAGTGAGAAAGAAGATTAAAGCATATGTAGCTACGACAAGAAAGATAGAAGTCTGAGATAAGCTCGCTGGAAAGCACGGAAACAAAGGTATCATCGCCATTGTAGTGCCACAGGAAGATATGCCGTTCACTGAAGATGGGAAGGCGGTGGATGTAGTGCTCAACTCTCTATGAGTAATTTCACGTATGAACATAGGGCAGCTATTTGAAGCGCAATTATGATTCCTCGCTAATCATCTCGGTGTGAAATTCGCCGTTCCGACATTCTCAGGATTCGGATTCGATGACTTGTCAGCTTTGGCGAAAAAATGCTGATTTGAAGAGCTTAAAGTGCCATTGTACAACGGAGAGGATGGAGAAGTATATTCACAGAATGTCGCTGTCGGATATATGCACATCCTCAAACTCGTGCACATGGTAGAAGATAAGATCCATGCAAGATCCGTAGGACCATACTCACTGATCACTCAGCAACCGCTCGGAGGAAAATCCAGACAAGGAGGTCAGAGATTCTGAGAGATGGAAGTGCGGGCGCTAGAAGCATATTCAGCAGTATACACGCTTCAAGAGATGTTGACCGTGAAATCAGATGATGTCATCTGAAGAAATAAATTATACGAAGCTATCATCAAAGGTCAGAAACCGAAGATAGGAGGATTGCCGGAATCATTCAACCTGCTTACCTTCTTGTTCAAAGGATTGTGTCAGAACATAGAACCGTTGACGGTGGATGAATTGGAGAAGGTGCATCAAGAGAGAGTGAAGAAGATCGTGGATCTAGGACTTTCATGAATGATGAGTAATACGGCCTTGGGTGATGAGCCACTAGAATCAGGAGAAGGAGATGCCACTCAGGAAAAATGAGAGATCATCGACAATGTGATCCAGGAAATGGAAGATTTTGGAGAATTGGAATAATAGCTTCTAGCTACTTGCTTCTAGCTTCTAGTAATGTGAATTTGGCTAGAGACTAGCAGCTAGCGACTAGTGGCTATCATGATTTTAATTTCTTATCTTTACGTTCATGTACAAAACAAAATTTGAAGGACTTGTAGTGAAGCTGGCTTCAATCGAGGATATAGAAACATGGTCACATGGTGTCGTGGATAATCCTGATACCGTGAATTATAGAACCTGAAAACCGAAGCAAGGATGACTTTTTTGTGAATCCATTTTCTGACCTGTGAAAAACTATGAATGTAGTTGCGGAAAGTATAAGGGAGTGAGATATAAGGGGATCGTCTGTGAAAGATGCGGAGTAGAAGTGACGACGTCCAGAGTGAGAAGATCAAGGATGGGACACATCGAATTGGCAGTTCCTGTGCTTCATGCTCGATACAAATCAAGTCCATCAGGATGAGTGCATCAGTTGCTCAATCTTTCTTCCAATGAGATAGATAAGATTTTGAGTTTCGTAAAATATGTATTGGTACAGGATATTACAGAAGATACCAAGAAAAAGATCAAAGAGAAGATAAAGGAAGATTATGAGAAAAGGATGGAGGAGTTGAAAGTCTTGTACAAAGAAGAATTGGAGAAAGCAGATGACAAGAAAAAGCAGAAAGATACTGATAGATTATTCCAGGAGAACAAAGATGATATCGATAAAGAGATGAACAGATTAAAATCCATCATCGCAGATTTGAATATCGGATCAACGATTTTGGAGAGCGATTACAGAAACATCTTCTGCCAATTCGCAGATATCATCACCTTCCAATCAGGTCCAGAAGCGCTTCTCAAGATGCTTCAAAGCATCAATGTGCAAAAGGAGATCAAACGCAGGATCAAACAATATACCCAAGTGAAATCTGAAGATCAGAGGAAGAAAGTGATCAACCTGATCAAATTATTGATCAATCTCCATGTTTCTGACGTGAAACCGGAAAATATGGTAATCAGGAAATTACCGGTCATACCGCCTGATTTGAGACCGGTCGTGCAACTCGAATGAGGAAAATTCGCATCATCAGATGTAAACCTTTTCTATAGACGTGTACTGATGAGAAACATCAGGTTGAAGAAAATGATCCAGGTGGGGATGCCGGATGTGGTGAAAAAAAATGAAATCAGACTTCTCCAGGAAGCCGTGAATAACTTATTAATCTGAGAAAGAAGCGGCGCAGGTGGTGCAGGAGCAGGCATCAAAGTCTTCAAATCATTATCAGATATGCTTTCCGGTAAAGAAGGTATCTTCAGAAAGAATCTGCTCGGAAAGAGAGTTGATTACTCAGGAAGATCAATCATCACGGTTGGTCCTAACTTGAAACTCAATGAATGCGGATTGCCGATCTATATCGCCGTAAAGATGTTTACTCCGTTCATCATCGGTAAACTCATCGAAAAGAAAATCGTATATACGCCTAAGCAAGCTGAAAAACTCATCAAAGATGAATCGCCGTTGGCATTGAGATTTCTTGAAGAAGTGATCAAAGACAAATATGTATTGCTCAATCGTGCACCAACCTTGCACAGACTTTCTATCGAAGCATTCAAGATCAAATTGATGCCGGGAAAGACGATAAGAATTCATCCGCTTGTGTGTCCTGCCTTCAACGCCGATTTCGATGGAGATCAGATGGCAGTCCATCTGCCGATTTCAGATGAAGCGCAACAGGAGGCGAAAGATTTGATCGCAGCAGACAAAAACATTTTGAAACCTGGATCCGGAGAACCGACGATTACGCACTCACAGGATATGGTGCTCGGAGTATATTATATCACTGATTTCTATGATCATAGATATCCTGATCTCAAGACGGAAGAAGAGCGGAAAGATAAAGCACCGCTCAAAGGCAGATTCACCAGCATGAATGATGTGCTGGAAAAATATTACAATGATAATGTGAAGATCAAAGACAAGATAATCCTGGTTTACGATAAAGAGCCTATTGAGACAACGGTAGGAAGAGTGCTTTTCAATCTCGTGTTGCCGGAAAAAATCAGATTCATCAATAAGAAAGTAGTGAATAAGGACCTTAAAAAGATTCTGAGTAGGATATTCGATGAATATGATATGGAAATGACAGTGAAAGTCGCTGATGATATCAAGGACCTGTGATTCAAATATGCAACCATCTCTGCGACATCAGTAAATGTCTTGGATATGAAAGTGCCGAAAGAAAAAGAAGATGAGTTGAGAAAATGAGAAGATGAAACCAGGGAATTGTATAAATATTATTATAAAGGATTCTTCTCTGATCAGGAGAAACATAGGAATGTCGTAGAAATATGGAGTAAAGTAAAATGAAATATCGAAAAGAGTCTGAAAGGGATCACAGGTCCTGGCCAGGACTTGTATACCATGGTAGATTCATGAGCGAGATGATCGCAGACGCACATAACGCAGATTTCAGGTATGAAAGGACTCGTCGTAAATCCTAAAGGAGAGATCATCGAACTCCCTATCAAGGGATCATTCGTAGAATGACTTAAACCTATTGAATACTTCATCTCCGCCCACTCAGGAAGAAAAGGAAAGGCGGATACAGCGCTCAGAACTGCGGATTCAGGATACTTGACGAGAAAACTTTGTGATTCTGCACAGGAAGTCGTGATAAGAGAGAAAGATTGTTGAACGGATAAATTCTTGAATTTCTCTAAGCAGGAAGCAGAAGCCCAGAATCAGAAATTCTTTGAAATGATTTATGGAAGAGTGTTGGCAGAAGAAGTGAAAGATGCAAAAGGCAATATAGTGCTTAATGCAGAAGATCTGTTGAACAAAGAGAATATCGCCTTACTCGAAGCAGCGAACATAGAGATGGTGAAAGTAAGGACGCCGTTGGTATGTAATACCGTCAGCGGAATATGTCAGCATTGTTATGGTATGGATCTTTCAACCAGACAGATCATTCAGATAGGAGTTCCTGTGGGAGTCATCGCAGCACAATCTATATGAGAACCGACTACGCAGTTAACGATGGATACTTTCCATGGATGATGAGTCGCATCAGAATGATGAGAGATGGCACAGGGTGTGGATAGGATCAAGCAGTTGTTTGAAGTCAGAGCACCAAAAAATCCAGCCATCATCGCGCCATTTGATGGGAAAGTCTCCTTCTACGAAACAGCAAAAACCAAGTATATAAAAATCGTTTCAGAATATCAGAAAAAGACCTATCTCATCAAAGCAGGATACAAACTTGATGTGAAAAAATGAGATGTTCTTGCAAAGTGATGAATCTATGCGAGCAAGTCCAAGAGCAAATTGAAAGTGAAAGAAGAGGGTAAGGTGTTGGAAGTGAAGGGCGATCATATGATTCTTGGAATACAGGAAGTATTTACCAAAGCGATCCTCGGACTTACGCCAAAAGTGAAAGAGAAAGAAGAAGTATATAAAGGTATGATTTTGACCTGAGGTTCATTGGATATCAAAGAATACAAGGATATCGTGGGCAATCTCGAAGCACAGAAATATATCATCAGAGAGACGAAGAAAGTATATGCATCTCAATGACAGGATCTTAATGACAAGCATATTGAGGTAATCGTGAAACAATTATTCTCCAAGGTATTTATAGAAGATTCTGGAGAGAGTAGTTTCATTCCAGGTACGCATGTAAAATATGAACATTTTGTAAAAGTGAATTTAGAATTGGTAGCTCAAGGAAAGAAGGCTGCGAAAGGAAAGAGATTAGCGCTCGGGCTTACCAATATAGCCAAAGAAACTGACTCATGGATGTCAGCGGCATCATTCCAAGAAACGATCAGAGTCATGGTCGGCGCATCACTCAGATGAGCGATAGATGATCTTTCCGATCTCAAATCGAATGTGATCATCGGTAGATTGCTTCCTGTGGGTGAGGTGTACAGGAAAGAACACGAATAAACTGTTTAGTATCGAGTACAAAGTACCGAGTACCGAGTATTGAACACAAGGCATTCATATTGACAACACGTCGAGAATTCCTATATTCATCACCACGAAATTTACTTAACACTTAGCATTTAACATTTAACATTTATTAGAAGATGGCACACAAAAAGGCCGGTTGATCGGCAAAAAACCTCAGAGATTCAAATCCAAAATATCGTGGGGTAAAAGCATTTGGATGAGAAACAGTAAAAGCTGGTGATATCGTCATCAGACAAAAAGGTTCCAAATTTGAATGCGGAAAAAATACTTACACAGGGAAAGATTTCACTGTACATGCGGAAAAAGCGGGCACAGTCGTTTTCAAGACCAAGAAATTCACCAGATTTGATGGTAGAAAATACCTCAAGACGGTTGTAGATGTGAAATAATGGATAAAAATTGATGAAAATTGTTAAAACTTAATGAAAATTGTCCCTACGATTTTTATCCATCTTAATCCACTTTTATCGATTTTTATCAACGTACATTTCAAGACAATCTGTTCAACAACAATTTTAAACTTTAATAGCAAACAGCCATGACTATCGGCCCAAAGAAAAAGATTTCCAAAACCAAATGAAATACCAGGCATGCGACATGGCAGAGACTCAATCTCGTGAGAATGTCAGATTCTTATCCTGTTGCAAAATGCAAGAATTGCGGCGCTACTAAATTAGCTCATCACGTATGTTCTGTATGCGGATATTACAAAGGGAAACAAGTGATCACCATAAAGTCAAAATCGAAGGGCAAAGTGATAGACGCATAAGAAAGTACCGCGAACCGCGTAACGCGTAACGCGACCCCTTGCCGGTCTTTAGTGTTTATTTGATTATTCATGAATGTAAAACAGAGGATCAATGCTAGAAAAGTGATTTTATCATACATCTATCAGTATTGCTTTTTCAATAATCTGCAAAGTCAAGACCTGGTAGCGGTAGAATCATTATTCATCGGCAATATCTTCAAAACAGACAATGAAAGATTTGATACAGCAAAAAAAGATTATCTCAAAGATATCAAAGCATACCTAAAAGGTCCTGAGACAGAGGAAGATTTGCTTGCATTCGTAGATCTTTTTTTTAATGAGCGAGATAAGGAAGACATTGATTTCGATTATATGGCCAAGATAGGCCTTACCTTTGTAAAACATATTCCAGAAATCACTGACAAGGTGAATGCCCTTACGGAAAGCTTCAAATTTGATCAGATGGACACGATAGATCAGGCATTATTCATTCTGGGATATACCGAGCGGATAGAGCTTGAGACGCCCAAAGAAATCCTTATCAACGAAATGATAGAACTCGCAAAAAGATATTCTGACGATGGTTCACCGAAATTGCTCAATGGTATCATGCATAAGATTGTGAACAACATCTCATAATATTTATGCCCCTTGTCATTGGTTAGTCATTGCGAGGAGCATGGCGACGTGGCAATCAAATTAGATTGCTTCACCCCGACCGTTCGGGGTTCGCAATGACATGACAGCACGATGACGAACCATAGTATTTTTATCCACACATTGAATGTTAGTTATGCAGAAAATATTAGTTATGCTTCGCATAGACCCAAATAACAGACTTTACCAATTATTCAAAGCCTACCGGCCATTCCGGATATTTTTGGCGATGTTCAAATTCGGTGCAGGATTACATTACACCTTGCTTGCTCCTTTGGGAGAACAAGTGATGCCGCTTTGGATCGTGGGTATTTTGATCGGACTTGGTTCTATGGTACAATTGATATTCGACATCCCCGCGTGATATCTGCTCGATAAATATGGATATGTGAGGATGTTGAAACTCACGACCATAGCATTCATCGTCGCAGCATTCTGCCTGATGTTTGAATTCACATCCGTCACATTCATTTTGACTTTGATATTCTCCAGCTTCTGACGATTATTTTTCGGCCCCGGAGCAAACGCCTATACCTTATCAGAAGCGCCAAAAGCAGATGCAGGAAAATTCATCTCGTTCAAGGAAACCTTTCAATCAGTCGGAATCGTGCTTGCGAGTGCGATATTGGCATTTATCATACCATTGCCGGCGGTATTTATCGGAGTTATCATCGCAATGATTTTGATCTTTGCATGGCTCTTGTTATTCATCACGCCAGAAGAAACCGTTTCAGTTCATGTAGAAAAAAAGATTGCCACTCATGACTATTATATCAAAAAATCATACAAGCATATCCGAGGTATACTACACAAACTCAGCCCCGTAAGCACTATGCTGATGCTGAGTAATTTTGCGTCTGCGATTTTCTATTCATTCATCCGGTTCGTAGTTCCACTGATGATCGCTAATAATCAAGGATGAAGGCGGATGGGAATCGGCCTCGGAGTCTTTGATTTCGCCGTAGTCATATTTTGATACACTATAGGAAAAATAGCAGATAGATACAGCAAAAAGAAGCTAGTTTTTCTCGGACTTTTGATCTTCGCATTCGCGGGCATCTTACTTTGATTCAATTTCGGCATACTCTTCATCATACTCTGATTCATCGCAACAACTGGTGATGAATTAGCATCCATTTCGCTCCGAGCTTGGCTTAACACCGTAGAAAAAACGCACACCAATGACGGGAAAATTTCATGAGCTATCAACCTCGCTTCAGATCTCTGACGGTGAGTCGGCCCGATGTTGGCGGGTATTCTGTATGTATTGGTTGGCCCTTCGATTACTATTACCATCAGCGGATGAATTTTGATTGCAACATTGGCAATATATTATTTTCTTATCAAGAAAAACGGCCTCTCACTGGAAGATGATGTCGCTACCGATATGCCCAAGCCTCATAGATTTAGGCATAAAAGTTAGTCTTTAGTCCTTAGTAAAGCATGTTGAATAATCGCTTATTTTTTCTATAACAGGTACGAGTACGTTTCGTATCTTTATTTTTTGACATATTTCCTCGTGGAACGTAAAGTCTATGAATTCATTTCAAAACAGCTCAACGATCCTATCGTCGAACGGAAAACTTGCGCAGTTAGCGGAGAACCATTCGCGATTTTCCAGTCAGATTTGGATTTTTATAAAAAAATTTCACCAACATTCGCTAGAAAAAAATATCAAATACTAGCACCAAATATCTCTCCAAGCACTATTATGAATAATCTTTTGTCATTTCGTAATGAAAGTAACCTTTATCGTAGAAAATGTGATTTGACGTGAAAGTATATTCTGTCCGTCTATTCGCCTGATAAGCCATATAAAGTATATGATCAGGAGGCATGGCGATCAGACAAATGGGATGCTTTAGATTATGGATGTGATTTTGATTTTTCCAAAACTTTTGCAGAACAATTTAAAGCATTACAGCTTCAAGTACCAAGAGTTGCAATGCTTTGAGTCAATAATGAAAATAGCGAATATACCAATCCATCATATTCTTGTAAAAATTGTTACCTGATTTTCGGCTCTGCCATCAATGAAAATTGCCTCTATGGAAAATATCTCTGGCACAATAATAATTGCATAGACAATCTCTATCTGACAAATTCAGAACTCTGCTACGAATGCATTGATTGTGAAGCCTGTTACAATCTCAAATTTTGACACAATTGTGAACATTGCTCTGGCAGTTACTTTCTCAAAAATTGTAAAAATTGCCAACATTGTTTTGGCTGTGCAAATCTTATCAATGGCCAATATTGCTTATTCAATAAGGCTTTAAACAAAGAAGAATATAATCAAGAAATTAAAAATATATATGATGGGACATATCCAAGCATTCAAAATGCAAAATCTCAATTTGCAGATTTCTGCCTTAAAAATCCCGTAAAAAATCTGCAGACGATTGCGAGTGAGAAAAGTTTTGGTGATTGTCTCCAACATACCAAATCCTGTCAAATGTGTTATAATGTTATCAAGGCAGAAAACGGCAAGTACTTATGGAATTGTGAATGAGTTAACAATAGCCAGCATTGTTTTCGCCATGATACAGGAGATCTTGGTTACCAGATTATCAGTGGAGGAGGCGATGATAGAACCAAAGGCATCACCCTCAATAATCTTTTTGGTTCTTCAGTATGGAATTGCAGTAATGTCTATTATTGCGATCATATCCAGAGTTGTAATAATTGTTTCGCCTGCATTGGTCTCAAAAACAAAGAATATTGTATTTTCAATAAACAATATATAAAATCTGATTATGAAACATTGGCTGGTCAGCTTATTGACCACATGATAGCTACTGGAGAACGATGAAAATTTTTCCCATCACAGATGAGTTGTTTCGGATACAATGAGTCTATTGCTATGGAATATTTCCCTCTGACAAAAGATGAAGCCATTAAAAAATGATTCCAACGATCAGAGTATGAAGCGCCATTCCCCAAAGTGGAAAGAACTTTGAAAGCTGATGAATTGCCAGATATCAAAAATGTTACGGATGACATTTTACAACAAGCCATAGCCTGTGAAGTGAGTTGAAAGCCATTCAAGATTTTGAAATTAGAGTTGGAATTTTATAAGAAAAATAAATTGCCGTTACCTAGACTTCATCCCGATACCAGGCATGAGGAAAGAAATAAACAAAGACCAGCAAGAAATATGTATGCTAGAATCTGTGATAAGTGTTGAATTGAAATGCTGAGTGTGTACACTCCAGATAGTGAATTCAAAGTCTACTGTGAAGCATGCTACAACAAAGAGATTTACTGATAAATTATGAACTCGCATGACCACTATCTCAAACTCAGACAATGCTCTGTCAAAAAAAGGTTTGACAAATAAAAGGAGATTTTTATCATAATAATATGGTTTATTTTGTAAAATTTTCTCCTTATGAATATCAAAATATTTGAACAGACAAAAAACATCAATGAGCATCATCAAGAATTTTGGAAAGCTCGTGAATTGGCAAAGATTCTTGAATATTGAGATTATCGTAATTTTGTTAATGTCATCGAGAAAGCAAAAGTAGCATGTATCAACAGTGGTTACGACGTAGATGAGCACTTCGGTGATATCAACGAACCCCAAAAGTCTCGCAATCAGTACTGAGAAGTTGAATGACAACTAATCTCTGATATAAAACTTTCCCGCTATGCTTGCTACCTAATTGTCCAAAATGCTGACCCATCCAAAGAAATAGTCGCGCTATGACAGACATATTTCGCTTTACAAACCAGAAAGCAAGAACTTCAAAATCAATATGCCGAAGATCAACAGAGAGTATATTTGAGAAATGATGTAAAAAGACACAATAAAAATCTGGCTTCCACAGCAGACAAGGCAGGAGTCACTAATCATGCAAATTTTACTGATGCAGAATATATAGGACTCTATGGATGAATGAGACAATCAGATATCCATAAGCACAAAAAACTAAAGAAAGACGAGAAAATACTAGATCATATGAATAGTGAGGAATTGGCAGCGAATCTTTTCCGTGCGACACAAACCGAAGCAAAAATTAGAAGAGAGTGAATCAGATGACAAGATAAATCAAGTCTGACTCATTATGAAATTGGTAAAAAGGTCAGGAAAACCATTCAAGAAATATGAGGAACCATGCCAGAAAAACTGCCAGCAGTTGAAAATATAAAAATAACGGAAAAAAGATTGAAAGCGGGGCAAAAGAAGTTATGAAAGAAGTAGCAAAAGACCTTTGACTTTATAGACTTTGCAGACTTTATGGACTTAATCTGAAACACAGACAACATCAAACTTCTTACGACCTGCGTCGATAATTTTCTCACAAATAAGGGGAATGAACCCCGCAATGGTGCGGGGCAACATTCATTCTTCATCATCAGTGGATCCAAAGGTATCGGCAAATCAAGCGCAGTTCAAGAGCTTATCCGTGAACGTCTCGGTCAGTATTTTTATCATGATTTTTTGTGGATCAGAGATTTATCTGATGTGATAGGAAAAAAACATATCCTCAAAATAGAAACTCCCAAAGATAAAGAAGATCGTTATATCCCGCTCGACCCCGAAGGGAAAACTCATTACGAAGACATCGGAATCAGAGAAGTAAATCATCGGCTTACGACATCGCCGATGGGCAAACAGAAAGTAGTGCTCATAGAAAATATCGAAAGAATAAATGCTGCTGCAGCCAACGCTTTCCTCAAAAATCTCGAAGAGCCATTGCCCAATAGGCTCATCATAGCAACGGTTTCTCATCAGTCGCAATTGCTGGATACGATCATCTCCAGGGCTATCGTCATCAGATTCCAATCGATGCTCCCTGAGGCGATGAAGGAATTCACTACAAAATATGCTGACGTCATACAGCTTCTCAGCGAACCATGACATCTTGTCGAAAAACATAATCAACTCAAAAAGATAGTTGAATCCGGGACTTTAGATGCATTTCTAGATGGTCGGATAGCGTATTGTGTTCATCATCATCTGCCGACAGATAAACGATTGGATACGAAACAGATGATCAACAATAATGTAAGCGCAGAAAATGCATTGTTATATGCGGTATTGTAGTTTAGGTAACTTGAGTTTCTCCTTCACCAGGTATATTTTTTAATAATTGCTCGGCCATTGCCTGATCATACGTCGTCTGGAAATTTGGAGAGAATTTACTTAAATTCTCATTGATACTTTCACCCTTTTCCAAGGTAGTGATAAATCAATCAAAATCTTCGAGATTCAGCTTCCCTTCGGGAGCGAATTTTTTCATACAAGAAAGCAATTGCGTTCATCGGTGTTGATCAGTTTTGTCGGATCAGAGATCACCCTTGGTATTACTCAAAAGCGTCTTCCGCGAATCTTCTAACTTAGGATTTTTCACATCTAGATCATTGTCCAATGCATTTTTGAATCTTTTTTGTAACCCGTGTAATGAGGAAATATTCTGAGTGTTGTCATTTTCAAGTGTATTATCAAAAATACCTAAGAGCTCGTGCGCTTCAGGTGTTTCATCAGTAGTTATTTTCTTCGATGCGATATCAGAGGGGAAATAATTCGCCAAGATATCTTGCGCAGTCAGATTTTTTTGAACCTGCTTTTCTACGCGGTTATGTACAATATTTTCTTTACCGAAATATTTCATGAGATGTTCACTCAATTTGTTTTTGAAGGTCTGCTGGAATTCGTCCATAGAACGTGAGTTTTTAAGGATATTATCCACGCGTCTAGAGGAGAAATCAGTAGCCTTTTCTGACAGGAATGCGAGTGTAGGCATACGGACTCCCATATCACTCACTCATCATGTTTCAGGGCCCAGAGCGAATGTCTTGCTGATAGGGTCAAAATACATGGAATCATCTGATTGGAGCTGGGCGGCAGAATCATTTAGATGATAATAAAATCCTATATCGGCATCACCGATTTTTCCTTGCATATGCAGGACATCCTTGTCAATGGAAAAACCCTTAGCAGCATTGATATCAAATTGCTCGGCGAAGTTATTGTTGTTGACTGTAGAGCCGTCAAAATAGCTCGCTAATCATTGAATGGTACTGGCAAGTACCCTTTGTCTGATCATGCTTTGGCTATCTTCCTGAAGCTTTGTTTTAATCTCATTTAAGGTAGAAGAGAGAAGTTCATTATAAGTTTTGAGCTTATCCTTGATTTCTGGGGGAGTGTCGTCACGTGCCTGCAATTTCCTATCTACGTATTTGCTTCCCAAGAGTATTTTTTTCTGTTCATACAATATCTTTTGGGTCTTTTTATCCGCAAATTTAAGAAGTTCTCAAAAATCCTTACTCCCCATTGTCATTTGTTCGAAATAATTGAATTTGGAGACGTCCTTGAATACAGGAGCGTCTTTTTGCTCAGCATAGGCACCAAGATCATCATTCATCTGGAGAAGAGTATCGGCGGACTCAGTGCTTTTGAGATCATAAGCATTTTCTATGATGGAAGAAGTCGCTTTCAACTCCTTATATTTTTCTTTAAAGTTCTCGACTTCGGGCATATCAGAGAAGTTATTCGCTGTATAAGAGAAACTGACGAATTGATTGATTTTTTCTTCAGGGAATTGATCGAGTTGTTTGAGCACTCCTTTTTCTTGCATTTTTACTTTTCGATCGGCGATTTGATCGGCATTTGCTTTGAATTTATCATCGAGCTTGTCGTATTCATCCCTAGTTTCTTGCCGTTTCTTATCTGCGTCAGAAGCAATTTCATTATCATTTGAAACTTCAAAATTCTCCTTTACGACAACAGAGACAGACTTACCTATAGTTTGCAGATAATCCACAATTTCATTGGAGAAAAAATTTTTAGTATCTTGTGGGGATAATGTTTTTGTTTTTCTTAGAAAAGGGTTCAAGCTTCTATTATTCAAAAAACTCAAGATATCATTTTCGGGGATGTCTTTCTTGATATCGTTGAATATGGGAATCAGCTTTTCTTGAGTTTGGGAATCAGAAATTTTTTGTTGAAGGAAAGATTCAACAGAGTTTATTTGTATATCTTGTTGTTTTGGGGTAGAGGATTGCTCAGTATTCTCTTTGAGTTCTACAGCCATGAATTTATATTTTTGTTTTTAAAAGAGTATTATTTTGCAGCTTCGATAAGTGTTTTAAAATGTTCAGATAAGTGGAAACCAGCTTTTTTATATGCTGCTTCTGTTTCCAAAACCAATGCCTTCAATTTCGGATTTTTTTTAACTTGCTCTGGAGTAAAACATTTCATGTTAGACTCGATATGTTCTAGTTTCTTGGCAAGTTCTCCTTTGTTTTCCTCAAGTTCAGCTTTCAATTTTGAAATATACGCATCAAACCATGCATCATATTGTTTGTTAAATTCATCCATAAGCGCAAAGGTTTCATCTGTTATTGTTGCGTCATATTTATCGCCAAATTCTTTTCCGGTTGCCACATAGGTTTCAATCGCATAGATGCATCATCCTATTTTTTGTTGTTCGTTGCTTGCTTGCATGACAGTGTTATTAAGAATATCGTTCACAGCGGTTTTCCGTTTGGGAGTTACAATTGTGCCAATCATATCTTGTAAGTGTTTTTTCATATCAGGGTAATACTTCTCTACATTGAGCAGGGTATAGTCCAATGTGCTTAGATTTACGTTTTTAGTCTCTGGAGTCTTATCATCAGTTTGGCTGAAAGCAGGACTGACTGCCTGCAAGGTGAGCGCTGTGGTCAGCATAGTGAGATATGTAGCTGGACGAGAAAAAATAGACGTCCTGTCCTTGGATTTTTTTACTTCTTTGTTGAGCTCTAGCATATCATCTTGAAGCCCATCTGGAAGCTTGTATT
>Ga0210051_1001638_pt1 | contig 22646 bp, 10 predicted proteins | sample CryGey092014_all_FD_185464 | JGI IMG/M metagenome (GOLD analysis project Ga0210051, IMG submission 185464) | Groundwater microbial communities from aquifer - Crystal Geyser CG23_combo_of_CG06-09_8/20/14_all (SPAdes) (version 2) | ecosystem: Environmental > Aquatic > Deep subsurface > Groundwater... | reverse complement strand
ATATTTACATATCAGATTATACAGTAAAAAATACCCGCTGTCAAGCTTTTTCAGCGGGTATTTTTAAATGGCGGAATGTCAAACCGGAAGGATGTTCTGCCTATAAGGCGCTTTCCAGAGCTAAGCTGTTACAATAATTTAAATTGGTTGTTATCTCAAAAAAACAAAAGGAATATTGATAGTGGCACAAACAATAGCTTTTTCTCATCCGGAAAATTTACAAAATTCTTTGTTACCACTATTCCAAAATTCTGATTATGCTGTTCGATAAAATATTTAATTCCTGCCAAATCGTCTATTACATCTCTATATTTAACTTCTATAGGGACATATCTCTTCCCTCCCACATGGACAACAAAATCGACTTCACGTTTGGCATCTTTATAATAAGTCAATTCTATGGAGCCTTCAAATTTTCTCAATGCATTAAAAACAAGGTTTTCTGCATAAAACCCCATCATAACAGAATCTTCAAACACACTATTTGTCAATTTCAAAATAGCATTACGTAAAGCTAAGTCCACGAGATAACATTTTACGCTGCCTCTTCTGAATTTAAGCGGCCTTTTTGAAAAACGAGGCAGTGTTTTAACAAGATCTGTCATTTCCAAAAGTGGAAGGTATTTTTCAAGCATCTGTCTGCTAATGCCTATCTTTTGTGATGCTTTTTCAATATTTATCTCCTGACCAGGCTGCTCGATGAGGGATAGATAATAACTTTTTATCTTTTCAGGTTTACGAAATTCTGTTGCTATAACCAAGTCTTCAAATATTACCTTTTGCACTTGATTATCAAATAGATATTCTTGTTTGGCTACTACGTCTTTTATTTCCCATGCTTCAGGAAAACCGCCTTCAACAAAGTAATTATTTAGCTGTTTGTTTAGCTCATCAAAAATACGAGACGATACATTTAATGGCCCGGCTTCTGATTGAAATTCTCTCCAGTCAATAGCCATTTCGCGCTGAAGCTTCGCTCCAAATGCCTGAGCACGATTTACAACATCAAGTACTTCCTGGTCATCGCCCTTACGAAAATAGACAAATTCCTTAAAAGAAAATGGTAAAAGATGATTATCTTTTATTCTTCCTAAAAGGCTTTCACGGCTTTTGCGAAATATCGGAGACGATGCTGATCCCGACACGATAAATTTAATGGAAAATTCCAAATCATAATATTTTTTTAGATATAATTCCCATCGTTCAAAACGCTGAATCTCATCAAGGACAAAATATACTACTTTGCTGTTACGAGTAACATCGGCCCATTTTATCAAATTATCAAAAAAATGTTCCCTTACATGAGATTCAATCATTAGCGGATCATCAAACGAAAAATATACAATCTGCTGCGGAGCAACGTGTTTATCTTGAATTAAAGCCTGTATGATTTGCTTGAGAAGCGTTGTTTTACCCACTCTTCTGGGGCCGGTAACCGATATTATCTGTTTTAGAGACAGGAGATCTTTATAGATTTTTTTGAACACCGGCCTTCTAAATACTTTGGTTTCAACCGTGCCTGTGTCCCACCAGGGATTATAAGGCTTTAATATTGTCTCAATTTGAATATTGTCTAATCTATTTTTTAAAGCTGTCATGAAAACACCCTCCAACCTAGATTAAAATTTATGTTATGTATAGTTTACATAAATTTACCATAAACATAACTATATGTCAATCAATTAGTTACATTATATAAAACTTGGCAATTTCATGCTGTTTTCGTGTTAAATGTCCCGACTCAACTTTTTAGTATTCTTTTCATTTTCGACTTCCAGCTCCCATCCTCATTTTTTAAAAATGGGCTGTGGGGCGAAAAATAATTAAGCATTGTGTCCCCTTATTTACTGCAGAATAATATGTTGCCAAAGCGGGAATATAGCCCTCTTAGATAAATCAATAAAAGCATTGGCGTTTTATTGATTTTGCGCTTGCGGCAGGTTGTGAAGAAATTGTAATGAAGATACTGGTAATGCATTGCGGAGCCTCCTTTGACGGGAGGCAGGGGAAGGCAAAACGTAACAGAACGTAACAAAACTAGTCAAAAACTCAAGGAATTCAAGGAAAAAATGCCAACTGGCGCTTATTTTTTCCTTGATGCCGCAAAAGCTTTTGCGGCCAAGAAAATAAAGAACCCTGCCTGCCCTGTACTGTTATAGTACAGGGCCTACCGTCGTTACCGACGATAGGCAGGGTTTTGTGCTTGGCCTGCCATGAACCACTCGAAAAAATTTCTCCTGAAATTTTTTCGAGTGGTTCATGGCGAGGGCGATGGGATTCGGACCCACGATCTTCAGATCGACAATCTGACGCTTTAAGCCGGACTAAGCTACGCCCCCGGGATTATTGCTTTTTGAAATTTATTAAATTTTCGCTCCAGATACAACCTGCTTGAAACACCTTTGTACATATAGTGAAATAATTTTGCGCTGTCTCTTTTAGCATAATAAAGATGGGTTCCTCTTTTGTCTACGTACCCGACACTCACTCCTAATCTTCCGGACAGGGTTTTTGAAATATCCCTTAAAAAATCTCTGTTTGCGCAGGCAAAACATGTTAAAGTATATGGGTTTAATTTATTATTTCTATTTTTCCTGCGGTAATAACCGTGCATTATGCTGCCGTCGCCGTCAAAATAACCCCTGATAAAATGCCGCAAATATCTTTTTGGCATTTCCGGCAATTTTAATCTCGAGGATTTGTTCGGCGTAAAACCCATGCCTATCAAATCCTCGTAAATTTCTTTACAGCCAATCTGCAACAAAAACGCGGCTTTACGGTTTTGGCCGTATGTCTTTTTTGAAGCTATTTTATGTTTGGAAAACAACAATCTTTTAACTTTTTCCAAAAGCTCATAATCCGTGGAAACAAAATGTATGTATCTGGAACCGCCGGAATTGGTAAATACCCCTCCGTCTGCCGCAAAATAACCCAAAACATAAGCCATGTTAGGCGACCATCTCTTAAAAAAATCAACGTTAATGCCGCCTTTGGCTCTTTGTATCCTCTTGTCTTTTTTTATTGCCATAACTTTATACAATTTGTTTCCAAAAACTGGTGGGCGATACAGGGCTCGAACCTGTGACCTGTAGAATGTAAGTCTACCGCTCTAACCGACTGAGCTAACCGCCCGATTCTTAACGAGTGTAATATTGTACCACGCTTCGGGCGGCGGCGCAAGCGCGAATTTAGCCGGCCAGTTTACCCAGTATGCCCATTGAAAACGCCATCACAAAAAGCGCTACTGTCTCTATTATGCCCAGAACCACTATATAATTACCGAAACCCTTGCCTGTCTCGCCAAGCGCATCGCAGGCAACAGCCGCTACTTTGCCCTGAAACAGCGCGGAAACGCCTATGGCAATACCGCACAGGATGCCTATAGACCAGACATACGCACCTGTTAACGCCAACTCCGACATCTTGTTCATAAGTATCATGCCATATATGGTCTGCGTAAGCGGCGCGCCTACAAAGGCAACCATCATAAAAGACGCCGGCTTATTCTGCGCAAAACTCTTCTTCCACGCGCCTATGGCAGCCATACCGGCTACCCCTGCGCCCATACCGGAACCTATCGCGGCAAACGCCAAAACAGCTGCAAGCCCCAAATCCTTAAAATTTACCATATCCATAATTAATCCTCCTTAAGCGGTTTGTACTCGGTCCCGCTCCACTTTACATCGGCATGGCCGCAGAATTCAAGCACATTCAACCTAACGCCGTGCACCAGAACCGACATCGGACCCAAAAGAATATTTAACGTATGCCCCAGGATAAGTATCAGCGCGGTTATTACGCCTGAGGCAACCGTACCAAACCCCACAGACAGCGCCATTTTATTGAACGAATCCGCAACCGCAATCGTGGCAAGCCCGACAGCGAATAACCTTATGTACGAAACCACGTCGGTAAAGCAATTCACGAAGCTCAACAAAAAACTGCCCAGGCCGCCTGCCACCGCCTTTAGTATATTTCTGTGCGGGCTTGAAAATAAAATAACCGCGCATGTACCTATTATAAAAAGCCATTTGCACTGCTCCGGGAAAGGCTCACCCAGGACCAGTGTCTTTGCCAGAAAAAAACTTCCCCACAAAATACTTACCCAGCCCATATCAGCCAGCGCCACCAAAGACGGCGCCTTTGTTATGGCGCGCCAGGCATGGGCTATACTAAGGTGAATGGCGCCGATAAAAAAACATATCGCCTGGACATTCGAGTCGCTGCGAAGCGCCGGCAGCACCGGCTGAACAAACTCAGGCAGCCACTCCTGGCCGAAAAACGTGCCTGAAAGAACGCCCCATATAAAGGCACTCAGGCTCAACAGATAAAACAACGTGAATAAAGGCCTTGTTTGCGGCGCATCTTTGAACTTTACCGAGGCAAATGCCGTCAGGAAGAAAAATACAAGCCCATAACCGGCGTCGCCGATTAAGATCCCGAAAAATACCGAAAGAAACACAAGAAACCACAGACTGATATCAAGCTCCTTGTATCCGGGCACAATCTCAAGCACCTTAAATACCGGGCTGATAATAGACACCCATTTGGGGTTGCGTATCAGCGTCGGTACATTATCGCCTTCAGCCGGATCGCTTATGGTTATCGCCCATTTATCTGCCCTTGCAGCAGCCAGCAGGGCCTGAGACATGTCAACAGGCACGTATCCTGTGATATACGCTATTTCGTTTACGCGGCCCATGCCGCTTACCGCCTGATAAAACTCAAGCTCTTTTTCCAAAGACTGCCTTATTTCAAGAAAAGAACCGATATAAGCTGTGTGCGCCTGCAGGTCCCGGTCAATAAGCTTCATAATCTGCGCATTTTCCGAAAGCCTTTGCCGCATATCTTTCAGGCCTGTTTTGGGAAGCGCCAGCGGCTTAAACGGCGCGTCTATTTTCTCGCGCGATATTACAACAACATTGGCAATGCCTTTTATGATTGATACAACTTTTACCAGCTGGTGGGGACACCCTGCGGGGGCTGTATTATTTTTTGCATTGATGCCCCCGCAGAGCGTCCCCAATTTATTTTTCAGCTGATCGCGCGGTACCTGATAAAGCTGTACGTTTATGCCTTTCTCCGACAACGAATGCACCGAGCGAGGATCAAAGTCACCCCATGCCTGCCACTGGCTTATGGAATTGGAAACCCGCCTTGCGTATTCGTCGAGCTGGGTAAAGCGCTTGTGCGAATCAATAATGTGGCGCGCAGACGCCTTATAATCCTGTAACTGTCTGCGCGCTGCCTTGGCTGGCCGCGCCGAAAGGATATTTACCGCCTCGGTAACTGCCGCGATGCCTTCTTTTACCGCAAGCGTATCCTTTTCCTTGGGCTGAACCGCATGTTCCACATGCAATACGCCCAGCCCGCGCAGCCGGCTGACTGCAAGCTGCGCGTCCTTGGCCTGGACAAGTATATTTACTTTTTTCATGCGGACTATCATAAAGAGGCCTCGGCTAACTGCCCGATTTTTTTCTTCGCTATCTTACTTCTTCCCACTGAATTCGCCAGCTGGTCGCCTATATAAATCTTGATAAGCCTGATCGCCGTTTCTGCCTCGGGGATCTTTACCTTTTCAAAAAGGTTCACCCTCTGGGCGGTTATGTGCAGTTCATGCCTTAAAATCTCCGTACCTTTTTTTATAACCTCTATTTCCCTGTTCAGCGAAACCACCTGCCTAAGCGCCTCGATTGCGTGGTCAACCCACAAAGGCATTAAAAATAAATCGTATTGGGCTTCGTTAAACTCGGCCCTTTCAAAAACAGGCACATCAGCGCCTGCGACATTCTTTGACGATGTAACAATATTTTTCGGCGAGATCCACTGCCTTATATCAACGCCCGATTCGGTAAGAAGCCCTGCCCATGCCTCTGCCGCTTTTCTCTTCAAGTCCTCATAATGCTCTTTTTCCTCGAGGAGCGCCAGATGTTTCAGTATCTCCACCTGCAGCTGCTGCTTCTTAAGCTGCAATGTCGGAAGATAGCGCTGATACTGTTTCAGGGCGTCGCGCTGACTCTTCAATTCGCCTTTTGTAAGCTTAATCTTTGACATGCCAGTATTTCTCAATCAGCGATTTTTTTATGCCGGTCTCTTCGGGTTCGAAACAGCTGCTTAGTATCTGCCAACCCAAATCAAGCGCTTTTTCAAGCGGTATGTTTACCGACAGGGACATCATCTCATTTTCAAAGCGCCTGCCGTAATTTAATAATTTTTTATCCCAATTGCTCATCTGAAAACCCATGGACTGCTTTTCAAGCGTCTCGCGGTAACTGGCGAAAAGCTGTATCATGGTATCCATTATCGCCCTGTGGTCATCCCGCGTCTTGCCGTTTACCTGCTGTTTCAATCGGCTCAACGAGCCGAACGGCTCTATGACCTTGTTCTTAAGGTAAAACTGGCCCTCGGTGATATACCCGGTGTTGTCAGGCACAGGGTGCGTCACGTCGTCGCCCGGCATTGTGGTTGCGGCAAGTATGGTAATGGAGCCTGCTGTGTCAAAGTCAACCGCCTTCTCGTAGCGCGCCGCAAGCTGGCTGTATAAATCTCCGGGGTAACCCCTGTTGGACGGCACCTGCTCCATGGTAATCGAAATTTCTTTTAACGCGTCGCAGAAATTTGTCATATCGGTTAAAAGCGCCAGCACGCGTTTTCCGGCTAACGCAAACTGCTCTGCAACAGCAAGGCTTATGTCAGGCACCAGCAGGCACTCAACAACCGGGTCTGCGGCTGTATGGATAAAGAATACGCACCTCGACAAAGCGCCGTGCTTGGCAAGGGTGTCCCTGAAAAAAAGATAATCGTCATATTTAAGGCCCATGCCGCCCAAGATTATTATATCCACCTCTGCCTGCGCCGCTATCCTTGCCAGGAGCTCATTATACGGCTCCCCCGCTATTGAAAAGATCGGCAGCTTCTGCGACTCAACCAGGGAATTAAAAACGTCTATCATCGGAATGCCGGTGCGGATCATCTTATCGGGTATTATCCTTTTTACCGGATTTACCGACGGGCTTCCGATATCCACCATGTTTTCCGAAAGGTGCGGGCCACGATCCATGGGTTCACCGCTTGCGTTAAAGATGCGGCCCAAAAGGTCGTTGCCGCTTGAGACCATCATTGGATGGCCCAAAAACCTCACCTTGTCGCCTGTTGAGATGCCTTTTGACCCGGTAAAGACCTGCAAAGACACCTTTTTGTTGTCCAGGCGTATGGCCTGAGCCAGGGACTTGCCGCGGGCTGTGGTTATCTCGGCTATCTCGGAAAAACCAACGCCCTCTGCCTCAACGGTTATGACGTCACCCGCTATCTCTATTATGTTCGTATAGACCTTGTTCATTTATCGCCCTTGTAATGACGCGCTGATTTCCGCCTCTATCGCCTTAAACTCCTTTGATTCCCACTCCGCAGAGTTTAAGCCCTTGAACAGCTGCCTAAGCTTCTGGAAAAACTTCAGCGCATGCTCTTTATCCTTAAAATCAAATTCTTTTTTGAGTATATTTTCGTATATAAAGTTAAACACGTATTCCTGGCGCTCCCTTATCGTGGCCTCGTCGGCCTTGTCAAACGCGTTTTGCTGAAGATAGACAAAATCAAAAAACTCGCCCCTAAGAAAATCGATGTAATCGTTGATTGAGGTGCCTTCTTCGCCGATTACCTTCATCATCTGCGATACGTCATGGCTTTTTTTCAGGATGCGGTGGCCTTCTGCCATGTGCGTTTCGTTTATAAAGCCTTTGTATTTGCTCCAGCTTATCAGGGGGTCTATGGCAGGATACCGTCTTGCGTCAGAGCGCTCGCGCGACAGGCCGTGGAAGGCGCCGACAACCTTAAGCGTTGCCTGCGTTACCGGCTCCTCGAAATTTCCGCCTGCAGGGCTTACGGTGCCGCCTATGGTTACCGAACCGGTCTGCCCGTCGTGCAGTTTCACTGTGCCGGCGCGCTCGTAAAACGAGGCGATGCGCGACCCAAGGTACGCGGGAAACGCCTCTTCTCCCGGGATCTCTTCAAGGCGGCCCGACATCTCTCTCATCGCCTGCGCCCAGCGCGACGTGGAATCCGCTAAAAGTAAAACATTTAAACCCATCTGCCTGTAATATTCGGCTATTGTTACGGCTGTATAAACGCTTGACTCTCTTGCCGCAACAGGCATAGAGCTTGTGTTGCAGATTATGACTGTCCTGTCGCTGAGGGGTTTTCCTGTGCGCGGGTCCGTTATCTTGGGAAATGTCTTAAGCGTCTCAACCACTTCGCCGGCGCGCTCGCCGCATGCGGCGATAATCACGATATCAACCTCTGCGTGCCTGCTTGTCAACTGCTGTAAAACGGTTTTGCCTGCGCCGAACGGCCCGGGTATGCAGTATGTGCCGCCTTTTGCAACCGGAAACAACGAATCAATCAAACGCATCTTTGTCACAAGCGGCTCTGTCGGTTTTAATTTTTCGGCGTACGCCTTTATGGGGATTTTTACGGGCCATATCTGCTTCAGAAAGGCCTCGTGGATCTTTCCTGAGGAGTCTTTCAGTTTTGCTATCGCCTGCTTAAGGTTGTATTTGCCGGACTTTGCTATATTTACCGCCTCAAGCCTGCCGCTTAAATTAAAAGGCGCCATGATGCTGTGCTTAAAAATCTTTTCTTTGACGGACCCAAGTGTACTTCCCGGCATCAGGAGGCTGCCCTCTTTTACTGCAGGCGTAAAATCCCATTCCGTATTGTCGTCAAGCGAATCTATGTAAACCCCGCGCTTCAGGAAAAATCCGCACTGCTCTGCAAGCCGCGGAAGCGGGTTCTGCAAGCCGTCAAATATCTGGCCCAAAAGGCCCGGGCCCAGCTCAACGCAAAGAAGCTCGCCTGTAAACTCCACCTCGTCGCCAACCTTAAGGCCCTGCGTGCTTTCGTAGACCTGCAGCTGGGCGGCGTTTCCCCTTATGCGGATAACCTCGGACTTAAGCCTTTCTTGTTCATGAAGGATATAGACAACCTCATTCTGCGTCATAAACGCGTCTGTCTCTGCGGTAACCATATTCGCGTTTATCTTTATTACGCGGCCTATGCGTTTTTGCTTTAACATAACTGCCTTACCTCTTTTGCAGGGTCTGCGGAATCAACCCTTGCCCATCGCTCTAAAATACCGAGTTTGAGCGCGTATATAATCAGAAAATTCAGGTCAAAATAATGCCCCATAGACAACTCGTCTAAAAAATGCCACCTTGCCGCGTCAAGCGCGCGCTCGGCGTCAAGCGCAGACGGGTTTCTTGAAGCGATGGCCGCGGCATGCACTGCTTCGGATGCGGCGAAGGCCGTGCCTCGCAGGTATTTTGCCGGGTCCAGATGTTTTTTCGCGGCGCGGATCTTTACGAGCTCGTTACGCAGCCCGGTGTCAAATTCCAGCCATTTCGGCCATTGGCCTGCGCCGCGAACCGCCTCCAAATCCTCGTCCGGCACCAACTCTTCGCACATATTTAAAAATTTCTCCGATGTAAACGGCGGCTTCGCCCCGGGATGAAGCATCGGCAGGCTTGAAATCAGATAAACGTAATAATTTGACATAATCAAATGTGTCATTCTGAGGAGCCTCCGCAGGTGGCGACGAAGAATCTAAAAATATTAGATCCTTCGCCCCTTCGGGGCTCAGGATGACAACCCTATTTTAATATCTCTTTCAGTTTCGGCTTAAGATGATTTATTATGTATTCTGTCAGCGCCTTGTCCGTAAAATCAAAGTGCGACTTGCCGGCGTCAAAGCTTATCGTAAAACCGGCTGAAATATCGTCGGACGCCTTCAGGGTAACGCCTTTTTTAACGTCTTCCTTAAGCTCGTTCAAAAAACCTTTCTCCAGCGAAACCACGATGTCCTGCCTGGCGTCTTTTGGCGCGTCCTTGATAAAAGAGATTATCAACCTTGACGCCTCGTCTGCTGTCAGCGCCTCCTTGACGCGCATATTCACTATTCTTTCAAGCGCGGCGTTAACCTCTTTTTTCAAGTTTATCAAAAGGTCCCTGCCTGCCTGCTTAAGCAATGACATGGTAGACTCTTCTGTCCTGGCTGCCTCGGCGCGCGCCTTTGACAAAATGGCCTGCGCGTCCTGTTTGGCCTTTGCGATTATTGCATCTGCTTCTTTTCTCGCCTGGGCCTCTATCTCTCTGGCCTTGGCCTGGGCTATCTCCACGCCCTCCGCCTGTATCTTTTCTATTAACGCATTAAGGTCTTCGGACATAAAACTCTCCTTTGCTTTGTATCAAGCTGATTATACCAAACATGGCTTTAAAAGGGAACAGAAAAGTTATTTAGAAGAAACACCTACGCGGTTGGCAACTACAAGCTCTCTCCCAGCGCACCGGCGGCATCTGACTCAACGCGCGTGCCTTCAAGCTCAACAGGGCCGGCTTGGATTATCTGCGGCCAGCCGATTTTAGTTGCCGCTTGACGCAATGCCTCAAGCACGCCCTGATCTTCCATTCTTTGAAGCACCCCTGTTTTTATAAAATGCTCTCTGGTTGATGTTTCAAAATATTCTTTACACATACCTTCATCAAGCAGTTCCTGCGGCGAAAACAGCACCAGGAGCAGTATAGCCTTTTCAGCAGGCGCTAAGTCTTTTTCTAAAATATTGCTAGCGGCGCTAGACACAGGCCATAGATACCAAGGGTCATCTAAACTCAAAAGGGCATGTTTTAATGCGGGATATCTTTCTATAATAATCGGGCTTGCTATTTTAAGCTGGTCCAGGCGCCCTGCTTCATTATGCATCACCGCCCTAAACACCTCCACAAGCACTCTTTGCGCCGGCGGTTTCTGATATCCGGCAGTATCCACAGCGGCTGCTTCAAAAGAAACAACAACCTTATGCATCGCTCCAGAAAGGCCGTCGATCTCACAGTCGCCGCTTTGCTTAAAAGGCTTCTGAAGCATGACAAACGTTTTGGGCCGCTCTAATAGATGCGATTCACGATTGTTAAGAATTATGTGGACATCAGGTTCAGCCTGTTTAAGCTTATCCCAAACATCCTGAGGATACGAAACTTCTATGTATCCTATTTTACAAAAATTTTCTTTAATTGCGGTGTTCCCTCCGGAAATAATCACAATGTCGCCCTCGCGTAGAAACTTTTCATCCATTTCTCTTGCCCATGTGGCTATAAAATCCAGCGGAGGCAAATTTGTTTTGTACCTTTTACGCAATCCATCTAACGCGAACCAACTGCCCATTATCCAGGTATCAAACTCTTTCATAATAACCACGCGCTGCTGAAATCCGGCAAAAGAATGATTCCCGGCTATCAAGGCCATTTCGTCCACGTCAAAACAATCCACATCTGTATAAAAATGACAATTCATCCTTAAATTGCTTTCAAATGTGCGGTTATTGTCCATGCCTGTTACCCGTGAATCCAAGCCTCTTACAAAAGCCTCTGTACCATCGGCGCCAAAAGGCGCTAAAGTAAGGCCCATGTAGGGAAAAAGATAAGCCGGCACATAATCTATACCGCTTGCCGGCTGTATTATTATAAAATTCTCGGGCAGGGCCAAAAACCAAAAAATCTTCAATCTGAGCAAATAATCTATTGTCCCATGCCTAGCCATAAATCTAAGTAAATTTTCAGATTCCGAAAAATATTCTCCGCCGTAACCATCTTTATTTAAACAGTCCAAATCCATTCTCAAAAAATTTCTCCTTAAATGCGCTATTTCCTCAACCATATATTCACCTTTATATTGTTCCGTAAGAAGGTATATGGGGGTAAATGTAATTTTTTGTTTGCTTACATTTTCAACCTTATCTGCTAATAATCGCAATGCGGCCAGGCGCACTGTATTTCTTTTTTCTTCCGGCATTGTTCTTAATCTACTTAAAACTTTTTCGGGATCAATATCTAAAAGTTCTATAAACTCTTCGGCCTCGGATACGACTTGGACCTCATAATCGCTCCCGACATTCCCAACCCCTTTCGCCTGAGCGGGTTCGCCACTTGCAACGCCCACTGTCCCGATTGCGCCGGAAACAGTTTCTGCTTTGGGCTGGAAACTGTTTCTGGAATTGTACAAATCAACCAAACCTCTTTCGATTATTTCGGTAACAGGTATTTTAATATACGGACGCGCATTCAGCCAAATATGCACTAAAACCCTGTGTTCCTTATACAAAGATTTCTGCAATCTATATATCTCTTCTTTAAAGCAGGCACGTTCCTCCTGCGAACAGCCGTCATCGCATAAAACTACAAGATCGATATCCGAAGGGCCGCCTTCCATAGCGCTTGTCAGCGCATCATGATAAACAATTGCTTCCGGATATACCCCCAATCTAGGATGCGGCAGCCTTTTGTGCAATAAATAACGCGCAAAGCTTGTCATTATTGAATCCGCACGCAGATTCGGCAATATTTTTTTTGCTGATAAATCATCTATTGATGCGATTGCCGCATTTATTGCTTCCTGATAACGTAATATTGCTGACTGTTTGGATTCTTCATTAATCGCAATACCTCTTGCATCAAATTCAGTATCCTCGGGGACGCTCCGGCTATCTCCAACCCCTTGCGCCGCAACGGTTTGCGTCGGCGCCGTTTTCAAATCCCCGGCGGCGGAATCTGCCGGATCAGAACTGTCCAGGCCCGGATGGCCTTGCCTCAGTTTAAGCAAAGCAATTTGCTCTATCTGCCTTACCCTTTCGCGGGAAATGTTAAATCTGTGCCTGACCTGCTCAAGCGTCTGCGAAATACCGTCGTCCAAACCATAACGCAGCCTTATCACTTCCTGCTCTCTTGGTTGCAAGGTGGTCTTAAACGCCGTTTCTATTTCCTTCCTTAAGACGCTGTTCTGCCCAACGCTCTCGGTAGAAGGGCTTGAATCTTTCAGATAATCGAAAAAAGCATCCGTCCTTCCGTCTTCATTCTCAAAAACATCATCCAGTGAAAGCGGCTCATTACCGCATGAGGTTAAGGCCCTTTTCAGGGCTTCTACGGTGATGTCCAATTCACCGGCTATTTCTTCCGGTGTCGGCCGTCTGCCGAGTTCTTTTGATAGCTTCGCTGTGGCGACCCGCGCCTTTCTTGCAATTTCCACGACATGTGCCGGTTTTCTTATAATCGGGCCTCTTTGCTCTATGGCTCGCCATATCGCCTGCTCAATCCAGTATGTGGCATAAGTTGAAAACTTAAAACCCTTTGTGTAATCGAATTTATTTACGGCCCTGATAAGTCCAATATTACCTTCCTGTATCAAGTCTGACATATTCATGCCTGTCACACCACCACTTGCATGTTTTTGAGCGATCCTAAAAACAAGACGCAGGTTGCATGCTATGAGAATATTTCTGGCTTTTCTATCGCCTGCCTCTATCCTTTTGGCAAGGACAACCTCCTGTTCTTTGGTTAATATTGGGTGATTATCAATCATTACCCGCCACTGATCAATATCATTATCTATAAGCCTTCCATTGACAAGATTCAGCAATGCGTCTTCATCTACGCTTTCTATAAAACTGTCCATATCCGGATATTTATCAATAATGCTTGCATTTCTCCTTCTGCCCCCAAGGCCTTTCGCCGCGGCGTTTGCGCCGGCAGCCTTAGGCACGGCGAAAACCTCCCATTTTATTTTATGCCTGTCCAAAACATTTCCGGCGGCATCATAATTGGACGCATCCAGCGCTTCGCTAAATTCCGGGCTTGATAAAAACTCAACCAACGGGATTGACTCTTTTAAGCCGTTTACGAATATACAGCTGTCTGAATTTTGGACATTTATAAATCCCTTGCACATATTCAGGATGCGGGGGTTATTGATAAAGTTTATGCGCACGATTGCATTTTTTTTATGCGCCTGTTCAAACAGCCATCTTAAAACAGTTGTACCAAAACCATGATTTTTTGTATCAATTTCAATGTTTGTTATTGTGAAAGCTTCCATGGGCCCTTCGTCAAAAAATATTCTTGTAATTCCAAAATTCACATATCCTATATAAATAGGCTTTTCTTGGGCCTCTACGGCAAATAAATGATAAGGCGGTTCTGTGATTTTAACGCCTTGTTTTCTTTTTATACCCACAATCTTTGTATCGCCCGAATACGGAATCTCAATAACATCGTTTCCATCCAATCCGCCGGCACGCGCTGCTGCCGTGCCGCCATAGGAAACGCCCATTGATGTTGCTATAATTTTCATTAATTTATTGTGTTCTTTTGAATCAATGGGCTTGCCATCAGATTTTAAAAGAGGTTCTAATGGATCATGAGACAACACCGAGTGCGCCTGTTTCCAGCCGGCAAGCACGCTATCGCCAACAGGCCTGCCTGTGGTATCAGTTTTTCGCAAATTAATAAGGAACAATTCCCTTAATTTATCGCGCGCGGCCAACTCCTCTGCTGTAAGCCCGATGCATTTCAGCCTAGCCTGTGTATGGCTGTTTAAGCCCAGGTCAATGGCTCTATATAGCGGATCTTTTGGATCAAAACAATTGCGCCAGTCAAAACCTATGCCGCCGAATTTCGCGGCTCCGGTAACGGGATTAACGGTACTAATAGCGTCGATATATCTTACATTTTTTGCTCCGTTAAGCAATGCCAGAGCCTGCGGCACATACTGCTCTCCGCACCTGCCTAACGCCTGCCGGGCCTGCTTATTATCCAAAAGTTTTGCCAAACCAACCCTTGCAACCCTAATCTGCTCAACAGGTAAATCTTCGCCTAAATGGTTTACAACCCCTAAAATGGCACTGGTATAACCGTTTGTCGCGCATGCCTGTAAAAAGCTTTCCCTGTTAAAATTAACAAGCCTGGTGTTGCCGTCAATCTGCACGGAAATCGAAAACCCGTCCTGTGCAGAAGGCATGAGATACAAAACCCACAGCGCCTGATTCTGAAAAACCTCCTGCTCGCACGCCTTCGCATATAATATACCTAAACTGCTTTTCAATTCGTCTCCATGCACGCCTGAAACTATGGAAAATGCTTTGTGAGCAGGTGTACCTGTCAGGCTGTCCGGGCAATAGGGCGAGTATGTCTCAACAAGCCCACGAAGGGAACTGCAATACGCGCTGCCTAGCCCGTCAAACCATTTGTTAAAAAACCTGTCCGTATCTTCCGGCAAAATCTGCCATGCCAGGTGCAGCACCGTCATCGCCACCTGGAAATCCGGTTGGCGCGCAAGCTCTGCTGTACCGTTATGCACCGCCCAGGCAACAGGCAAAAAGGCAAGATCTCTATCCGTAAAAACCGCCTGCGGCCTAAACCTGTTGCCTGTAAAATCCAACAGCTCACAGCCCAAAGCCCCATCTACGCACGCCTGCCTGACCTGCTCGCGCAAAAGGCCCGGCCCGACCCCGGATAGGCCCAGCAATTCCGCTGCCCGGTCGCACGTTATGAAATTTTTTGCGCGCAGAATTTCATCCTGCCTACGCATCTCTCCGGAAAGACGCGAAAGATCCATTAAGTCAATAATAAACTCCGCGTTGCCCTTGCTGACCACCTTAAACTCCGGATGGCTTTCTAAAAAGTTGATAGGCCCGCTGTGCCCGAAAATTTTAACTGCCCTGGCCTTGCCAAAAAATCCTGCAGGATCGCCTGCCATCTTTTGAAATATTTTTGGATTAACTCTCGTCCTGTAAGCAGGCGCCCCGGGCGCGGCTTTCCATTGCGCCGCAAAGAACCCGGCTAAAATCTTAGCTGCGGCCCTGACATTTACCGTTGTCCTGCAATACCTGGCATATTCATTAGCAACATCAACGGCTATCATATTTACTGCTCTAAGCCCTCTTTCATACGCTTTATCCGGCCCTTTGCCTTCGGCAAATTTAACCAAAGATTCCACGCTTGCACCCCTAAACCTGACTGCTACTGATTCGGCTGAAACAAAATTAAGCATATGTTCCGCCTCTGCGCCTAAAATTTCGTATTTGCCTCCATCAGCAATGCGGGCGCAATCGGAATTAATGCCTCCCGTCCTTATTAGATACCCTAGCCTTGAAACGCTCATGCCTCTCCCGACGCCTCTGCCTAATTCTACTATCTCGCTTAAACTGTACCAACGCCCTTTGTCTACAGATGCGGCAGGATACGCGTCTTCTCTTAATTTTTGGTAATCCGCTTCTGTCAGGCGGCCGTTTACCGCTTCAACAAATGCGTCAATCTCATCAGGACGCGCAATCAACGCGCCGCTTACTGCGGCGCCCGGCGTCAAAGGCTTTGGCCCGCGCCTGTCAAGCATTATCCCGCGGCCTGATCTAAACTCAGGTAATTCCTGCTTTGACAATAGGTACCTGCATCGGGTGACACCTTGCCTGACAAAAAAGAACTCCTCAGCTGACGGGTTAACTAACTTACCTCTTTCAATGGCCTTCGACAGCCTATCCGCGGAAAACCTCTCAATGTCTCCCGTAAACTCTGCGGTAGTCATCCATGTTCCGCCTTTACGCATATCGCTTTCTGCCTGAATAATCTCTGAAACAGCCTGTATATCCCAAAGTGAAACATACCCCTTCAGCCCTTGTTTTATAATAAGCGGCCGGCGCGCGCCGAAACAAACCTGCGATAACCGTTCGCCAAAAACATCCTCCGGGCCTTGAAAAATCATGCCCAGCCATTCGGTATTAACTACGATACCGTTTTCTTTATTGTCATAAATCTCTTTTAAAACCTTTGCCGCAGTTTCCAACGGCACAGACATCCTGTATTTCCTGGCATATTCCAACGCCGAATCGCGATACACAACGCTGGTAAGGCACATCTTGGTTCCAGGCAGCCTTATATTTTTACCTTTTAATACCTCTTTGCCTTTTTGGGAAATCATGCTGGATATGGATGGCCTGGACAACCCAAAGCGCCTTGCTACCTCATCCGCGCTCAAGCACTCAACCCCCAAACCAAAATCCTCGGAGGCAGGCGGTACCAAAACGGCCTCTACGGTTTCCTTGCCGGGAAGCATTCTTCGGGCCGCTGCCTCAACAAGATTTATTCGGCTGTTACCTGTATCCACCGTATAGCGCTTGACGTACTTTTCATCTATGCAGGCAAACCCCAGCGGTTTCATATCAACAAAAGATATTTTTGCGCGATCCTTCGCATCCTGCAGCCTTACTCTTAAGATATTCAACATGTGCCTGTTTCCGTTCAAGGCGCGCGGGTTTGTTTCTTCTAATTTCTGAAGCTTGCTATATATCTTCTCTGCGCCGGATACATCGCCGTCTTTTACCATCTGCATCACCTCAGCCATATCTTTTCGAACACTCTCTGAGGCAGCTTCACTGTCTCCAGCCCCTTTTGCAGCACCCACTGTCCCGATTGCCCCGGAAACAGTTTCCGCTTCAGTCTGGAAACTGTTTCCGGGATTCATTCCGGGATTCACGGGATTCACGGGATTCATATCAACGCCTTTGGCGCCGGCTGAAGCCGGCCTTGCAAGATATAAAATGGGAACGCCTGATATAAACATTGGCTGAGGAGGGTTTATCATGGGAAAATCTAAACCAAGATACAAAGGCACTGTATCGCACTGCCTTGCCAATTGAAAACCATACTGACTGAAAAATTCTGCCGCCTTTTCTGCCTGCTCTAAAGTTTCGCCTCCTGTTATAATCGCTTCTCCAATGCAGGACAAATCAATGCCCGCTGATAATTGTTCTAATATTGACCCTTGATCGCAAACCCTGTCCACAAAAAGCCCGAATGAAGGCAAATTGCCCACCAGCACGTCTACCTGAGGCACATCGCCTTTTTTTAAATGCTCAAACCTACTCTCTTTAAAAATTATCCTATCGCTGACACCGTTTAATTCAGCCGCCTTTGGCCAAAAACCATTAATATCAATTGCGATCGCCTGCTTAGCTCCAAGTTTTACCGCTGCTATTGATAATAATGCGTATTGGCCTGCGCCCGCATCCAAAACAACCTTACCTTGCAAATCGCCTAACTGCAGGCCCAACACCGCTGCTTCGCTAAACAAAGGGTACTCAGACAGGCAAAGAACTGAAGAATCCGAGCGCAGTTTATGAAAATTATCCCAATAAATTATAATCGCTCCGTAAGAAGCGATTTCTTCGGCTAATTCAGCTTTTAGCTCATCTTTTTTATCTATGAAAAAAATCTTTCCAACGCGCACATACCGGCCGGTATGGTTTAACACGTATGTTTTACCGTTTATAACCAAACGCCTATGCCATTTTCCCTGAATTTTTTCATTAAATTCTTCGGCTAATCGCCTTTCTGCTTCGTCCAACATATATAGGGGCGCCGCGGCGTCTGCGCGGGCGGCCGGCACAACCGCGCCTGTGGCACCGCTTACAAATATACTATTTGTTCCTCCTAAATCGCGCCATAAACCCTTCTCTATCTCATGCAGCCCCCAGTGTAAAAAATCACTTGGCAGTTCATCATAATGTCTGCCTTTATGCAGGATTAAATCAGGATAGGTGTTTGTTGCTCTGGCAAATTCCCATTCATACTTCGAACATACAGCTTCACCGCTCGCTCCCAGGTACTCAAGATTATCCTTGTGGTTCAAAAATAAAATTTTTTCATCAAAAAGATGTAATAAACCATGCATTGCCTCATGAGCCAACACATCGGCGATTAGTTGTATAACCTTTACACGATCCATGCTATCGGTTTGACCGGCTATCTCCACAAATTCACCTGAACCTGTTTGCAGAAATTTGACATACGGCATTAAAGCACGGTGGCCGCTTTCGTCATAGTAAGCCTTGTTATCCCGCGACTTCCTCAGACAGATACCTCCTGATAAGCCTAACCTTACTAACTCAAATGTCGTCGGAGACGTTCTTTCAATAAAATCCAGTACTTCCAAATAAAGTTCTGCTTGTTTGGCAGGCATAGTTAATTCAACGCCTTCGCGAAACGCCTCTGCTGAAACAGGCGTTCCCGCTATTTGCGATGACTCAAATAATCCTACAATATAATTATTCATGGATTCTAAATCCGGGGCTGTAAGCAGGGCTTGAATCCGCGCGTCAGCATTAAGCAGAGAATCATAAAACCATCTTTCTTTTTTTCTATCTGCTTCTGCGGTTTTGGAGGCTTGCGCTGCCGCCATACCCGCGCCCTCAACATTGGCACCAACACTGTTTTTCCCGCCCGCCTGCCCTTCGGGGACGCTCCGGCTATCTCCAACCCCTTGTGCCGCACCGGCGGCAGGCGCCTCGGCCGTTCCTGCCAGAAGCGGATGTTCCCGCAGTTTTTCCAAAGCGTAGTGCTCTATCTGCCTGACCCTTTCGCGGGTGACGCCGAACACATGTCTGACCTGTTCCAACGTCTTCGGCGCGCCGCCATCTAAGCCGTAACGCAGCCGTATAATTTCCTGTTCTCTGGGAGATAATGCTTGTAACGCGCGTTCTATGTCATCTCTTAAAACAATTCTTAATGCCGAAAGTTCGGCGCCTGGCGCGGGATCTGCGAAGTAACCTTCAAATCCATCAAGCATAGTGCCACCGTAGCTTTCAGAAACTTCGTCAGCCGAAACAGGCTCATTTTTGGAAGCGGCAAGCGCTTTCTCTAATTGCTCTGCGGTAATATCCATATAGCCGGCTATTTCTTCCATACTCGGTTTCCTGCCAAATGATTCCGACAACTTCGCTATAGCGGTTTTTACCTTTCTCGCAAGCTCTGCTATGTGCGCCGGCGTTCTTATTGTAGGCCCTCTTTGTTCTATAGCGCGGTTGATTGCCTGCGTTATCCAGTAAGTAGCGTATGTAGAAAACTTGTAGCCCTTTCTATAATTAAATTTCTTTACAGCGCGGATAAGGCCAATATTGCCCTCCTGTATCAGGTCCGCCATTGTCAAACCTATGCCAGTTAATTTTTTTCTCTTTTTTTGAGCAATACTGACAACAAGGCGTAAATTGCTTTCTACCAGCTTATTCCTGGCCGCCTCGTCTCCTTGCTCTATTCTTTTGGCAAGGGCAACTTCTTCCTCTCGAGTCAGTACGGGCGTTTTTCTTATTTGCTCGTACCAGTCATCGTCCGCCTCGCCGACAACGCTACCCGCCCCGCCGCCGTTCGCGCTTGCGGCGGCGGATGCGCCGGCTGATCCGGAATCGGCTGGATGCCAAGGCAGGCAATATACCGTCTTTACGCCTATCTGACACTGCCCCATTTTCCCAAGGCGCTCTGCCAATGATAACTTGCCGGATTTATACGCCTGCTGGTCTTTGAGCAGGCCGGCGATAATAGGCTCATTGTTAACATCGCGGTAGTATCGCCCCACTATCTCATCAAATTGTTCATTAGAAATAGCCTTATTGTCAAAGTCCTTTTCCGCCTTTTCTAATCTTTCCGCCCATGCCTTATACCATGGCCTGTCTATTGCCGAAGAATATACAAAAACTTTATTGTACGCGATAACTCGCGCCGATAATAACTGCGCTCTTAACAGCTCTTTATTCATGAATAGCGCCTGTATGTCGCCGGGAGACACTGCCGTGGAAACGCCCTGGCTCAGGCTTAAAGGCGTTGTTCCGCCATCAGGATATTTAGGCAAAGGATGCGTATGCGAGGAAATATTTTTTACCGGGTCATACTGCGGCATATCCTTGCCCGGGTTGACCCTGGTGCCTTTTGATATATATACAACATCGCCTATAATTACAATACCCAGCTCAAAATCAAAGAAGTAGGCGCCTATCTGGCCTAACCTGACCGCAAGCGCGTCCGCATTCTCTGCGCCGTACTCTTGAGGCTTACTAAATGAAAATACTTTATTTACCTCTGCATTTAACATTGGCTCTATAAAACTAACGCGCAATTTTTCATAAAAAGGCAGGTTCTTTATCCTCTTTTGGCCATAGGCCTTTACAGCCATTGTTAATTTTTTCTCGTCCTGCGGGAAATCCGCCCTATTTATCCGCATATTTATATATTCCTGTTGTTTAGGGCTAAGATCCTCAAGATAGATTTGAGCAAAAATATCCAGATTTTCCTCTTTTTGAACATCTTTAAACATTGAATGAAACTCACCCGCTAAAGCGCCTTCGTTCGGCATGCTGTTTAAGCGCCGTATGGCCTCTTCCATTGACAGCTTCGGCTCTTCGGCGTTTGTCGGCCTTATGGATAAAAACAGGCCTGTTGTTACCGCAGCTGTTGTTTTTAAAAATCCGCGCCTGCCCCTGCCCAACCGAAAAGCCGCTGAAGCATCAGGAATACGGCCTTCGTCGGCTGGTTGTTCGCCTAATCTGCGCCCTGCCCCAAAAATAACCCTTTGCGCAAAATCGCCTCCGGCGGCAGGCGCCTCGCTAACACTGATAATGGTGGTCCTTCTTTTATTAGTAAGATTCGCAAAATGAATACCTTTTTCATCAAAGATTAAAACGCCTCCCTCTTTGCGGCCGCCATATCCTACATCTATAGTAATCAGCCTTCCTTCTTTTTCCACAAGGCAGTCGCTGTGATGAAAATGCCCTTTTACAACCCGGCTGGCGCCGTATTCTAAAAGAACTAAATCAATATATTTGCTGTCGCTAATATTGGGGTCGCCAATATAAGGAGAACCAACCGCCTCCGGATAATTGGAATCAATAAGCATGTTATAGCGTTTAAAACTATTGCGGCGTGCCCTCATTTGGCGCTCTATTTCATCAACGGCGGCCTTGCCTGATTTGCCGTTATACACAAACGGCTTACCGTAAGAATCAATCGAAAGGCTGTGATGCGTAAAAAGTGTGTCATTTTCTACATAATAAATCCTGCCTTTTCTGCGCATATTATAGGCAAGAATTTTCAAGCGGCTGTTACGCCTGGCTGCCTTATACGCAATTGCAAGGCCTTCCGGGCCTTCAGCGCGCACGCGGATACCGGCTTCATTCAGCACCGAATAACCTGCGCCGCGTTTAAGCCATGTTTTAAAAAGCCCTGGCGGCGCCACGCCGGGCAAAGGATCGTCCAGCATAACACTTAAGAACTCTATCTCGTGGTTGCCTAATAAAGCTATTGCCTTACCCTGATCAATAAGGCCTCCCCGGCCAAAAATACCGCTTACGATAGCGGTGGCAGACACTTCAAAGTTTTTCACAAACAGCTCTTCAACGCCTCTAACGCCCTCAAGCCCGCAGCCCAGGTAATCGCCCAAATAGATAATTTTTGCTTCTTCGCCATAAACCTTTTTATATGCCCATATTGCCTGCCTTAATGTTCCAAAATGCCCGTGTATATCGCTGACCACGGCGCGCCTTATAAATGGCGCGGCTGCGCAAGGCAGGTTTAACGGCTTATAGGCAAACCTATCGGAGCCGGCAATGGTTGCGGCCAATTTTATCTTATTCAAAGCTTCGTCTGCCGCCATTCTTACATTTTTATCTTTGTCATTGGTACGCACATATTCCAACAAAAACATAAACTTCAAATCAGCAATCTCGCCCATGCGGTATGCGGCTGATACCCTTTTTGAGGTCATCTGGCTTATGAGCAATTGCGCCTGCAAATCTCCGCCTTCGCGGCTTTCGGGGACGCTCCGGCTATCTCCAACGCCTTGTGCCGCAACGGGTTGCGTCAGTGCCGTTTTCGCCGCCCCGCTGCCGTTCGCGCCGTTCGCTCGGGCTGAGGATGAATCATCGGAGCCGGCGATTTTATCCGCCCCAGGCCTATCTTTATTCATATAGTCCGCAGCTAAAAATATTAACACTAATAAAATAATTGTTCCC
>Ga0210051_1001631_pt1 | contig 22681 bp, 22 predicted proteins | sample CryGey092014_all_FD_185464 | JGI IMG/M metagenome (GOLD analysis project Ga0210051, IMG submission 185464) | Groundwater microbial communities from aquifer - Crystal Geyser CG23_combo_of_CG06-09_8/20/14_all (SPAdes) (version 2) | ecosystem: Environmental > Aquatic > Deep subsurface > Groundwater... | reverse complement strand
TCACCCCGTCGGGATAAGGGGCAAGTCTTTCCCACATCTTGATGATCGAAGAAATGCCGTCCCACATCTCAAGGTATATCTCAACTCTTTTATTCCTCCTCTCCGCCAGGGTGGAGAGATTCTTTACATCTCTGATTGTATCGGAGTATTTCAACATGATAGCTATCAGGTCGTCATAGTAAGGATGGAGATTAGGAGGCAATGTTTGCAGAAATATTTTTTTCCGCCATAGACTTGCCAAACTTGATGCCGTCGGCGGGAGAGAAGGGTCCCTCTCTGTTTTGTCGGCAATGGATTTCCAATACTTCGAGAGGTAAAGGCGCCAGACGGTAGGGCGAACCTGTTCATCTATGTACAGGTCTTCCGCGACAGAGATAAAACTGCTGAGATAATCTTTCATCCCTTCCGCTGAGGGGGAAGCCCGTTGTTTGACCTGGGTTTTTACCCAATCACCCCATTCAATACACCAGAAGGCCTCACGGACAACCTCTCCTACCAGAAGGTCAATTTTTCGGAAAGGAATAGGGTAAATTCCTCTGACTTCGGCCGGATTCAGGATAATAGAGTTATCTTCCGAAGCGGACATTCCCTGCCAGTAAATAGGCTTGACATTACTGCCGATGTGACCGGCCACCTTGCGCATGGCAGTTAGAGCTGTAGCCAGTTCAGTTGCCTCAAGACGGGAATAATTCTTTCGCCAGTACCTGGAGTACGCCTTTTGGGGGCCTTCCGGAACTATATAATTCTTCACTGGCGCATTATTATTACTATCGGTAATTTTGGCGCTCACCGGTTGTATTCGGCCTCCCTAAGACGGAATATAATTTGGTGGAACATATCGTTCATAACGACGAGGTTCCACCTCCGTATCACCCGTTTCCACATGAATGGAGAGGAGCAACGACTCGAGGACATCCATGGAAATCTGAAGACTGTAGATAACGGCCTCCCGTAAAGGCGCCCCCACGGCTGCGAGTTCCGCAATCATCAGAGAGTGTCGTATAGAGATATCAATGGGCGTCTGCTTATTACTTCTCAGTCTGCTTACTATGTTGAGAATATCAGATGCCAAAGATGGGGCAATGCCGGTTTTAATGACAAGTATCTCCTTTTCTACACTCACAGGAGGGTATTCAAGATGGACGCGATAAAACCGATCTTTCAGGGCGGCATCCATCTCCTCCGTACCTGAGAATTCTACACCTTCATTCATGGTAGCAAAAAAGATCAACCGGGGAGCTACATCAACCATTCCAAGCTCATCAATCCAGATACTTCGCTCCTCTGACAGTACCGAAAATAGCTCATTCAAGGCATGGGGATTCTCTGACCTGTTGATCTCTTCCAGATGGATGACACACCCAGGGACACGAATAGCCCTGGGAAATAGGAAACTCTGATAAAATGTCTCTCCATCTTTCAACCTCTGCTGCCCAAAAAGCTGGCCGGCCTCTGAGAGGAGCCCTACCTGAAAGGTAGCCATAGGCCTCTGATAATAACTGGCGAACTGTCTTACCAGAGAGGATTTACCGCACCCCTGATTACCGGTTACCAGAATGTTAATCGGGTGCTTCTCCGAGAGTTTCTCCAGCCTGTCTATATTGATCCTATCCTCATCGAGGACAAAAAAGTTGGGATCTAAGGGTGGAACCTTCAACTGTTTTGCAAAATCAATCATGTTTAAATCCTCTAACCTTTCCTTAATGGGGCGAGCCGCTTCGCGTCTCGCCCGATACCGAGCTGAGCCGAAGGCTCAGCTCGGTATTCACTCTCACTGTGGCCATGGGGAAAATATCTCATCGGGGTGATCGAAAATATAACCCAGGCTTGTCCCCGCATCCTCCCGAGTAGCCCTGGCCTCCTCGGGATCGAAATTCATTGATGTAATCCACCGTTCCAAAAGTACTCCGCCAGGTTTCCACATCTCCATCGTCTCCCGTTCCGAAACCCAGGCCTTGATCCTTATCCCATGCTGCCGGAGTATCTGCCAGACCTCTTCACTTTTACGTTTATCGCAGTACACCATCATGACAGCCTCCGCCAGACCGAGGTTCGCAGAAGGGTTACGATCATATTTGATACAGGGTATGGCCTCCTCTTCTACGTACCGGTCAAGTTTTCGGGCCAATTCATCAAGCTGGGGTCTTTCCCCCAAGAAAATCCACTTCCCCCAGTATTGAAGAACATCACCGTTGGTGAGCTCCCGTCCCTCATATACCGTGTACTTCTTGCCCTCGAATATTTTGGGGTGGAAGACAAAGATAAAATGGGACTCCGGTTTATCTACAATCATCTTTTTTTATCACCCCCCGGCCGCAAAAGGAATAATGCTTACTTCATCGCCATCCTTCACAGGGGTGGCCAGCCCGTCCAGTGATCGGAGATTCTGTCCGTCAAGAAAGATCATAATAGAACTACTAATTTCTCCCTTTTCATCAACCATCCTGCGTCTAAAGCCGGGGAATTTACTGTCAAGATCATCAATGCACTCCCCTATGGTTTTCCCCTCACAGGTGGCCTGATCGGAACCACCGAACCAATCTTTCAATGAACCTGGAATTATTATCGTAATGCTCATTATTTAATCTTTTATAAGCTGGATTCTCTTTTGAACATTGGCCGCCTTTTCCATTTCTTTCTCCGCTTCGTAAAAGGACTGAAGCTTTTCGAGATAGGCCACAAGGGCCTTCTTCCACCCGTTCTCCGAAGCCGTATCGGCAGCGGCCTTCAAAATCATCTCAGGACACCTGTGATGTCGCACAAGCAAACCGGTGGCAATGAGTTTCGAGAGGGGGTCTTTTATGCTGGTAATTTCCCGTTTCATATCCTCTTCCCCCCCATGCCTGAGAGTCTTGAGGAAATCCCTGTACTCCCCGGGAAGCAAACTTTCGTCAACCTGATCAAAGGCGCCCTTCAGAAAGTTGTAAAAGTTCCTGCTCCTGGTATCCTGTTGCACAGACTCTATCTGTAAATAATCACGGTCATCGAAGTCCTCAAGGACGGCAACACTTACGGCATATTTGGTCAGGTAAGCCATCGCCATGGCTTTCAGATCGCCGCTTTTCTTCATCTCTTCTATAGTTTTAGAGAAGTGGAATTCGGCGATCTTAGTCTTGCCGATTAAATAGTTTTTCTTATAACTTTCCAGACGATGAAAGCTCACATTTTTCCAGTCAGGGACAGGCTTTGATCCACACCCGAAGACTAAAATAGAAAAAGCGAATAAATATAAGAATATCTTCATGGAAGTTTTATCTCAGGCTTCTCTTTAAAGGGTATTTTTCTGTTTATTTCCTTTACCAAATCATTAATGGAATTCACGGTCGTATCAATCTCGCTTCTCAATAGCTTAAGATCCGTCGTGGCCTCAGCCGTATCAGCGCTGATCTTGACGACATTATCAAGGGCGGTATCTATTTTCCCAAGTTTAACAAGCAAGTCTTCAAGGATTTTGCGCACCAGGGGGAGAAGACCCTCTTTACCGTACATCGTTTCATCCGTTTTTGCCGCCATTGTATCCACCTTTGTAAGGATGGAATCAACCCGAGCGGTGACTTGTTCGGAGTTTTTCAAAATTTCTCGCACATCTTCTTTAAGGATGGAATCAACCCCGGCGGTAATTTGCTCGGAGTTTCTTAAAATTTTTCGCACGTCGCCCTGGGGATCAGCCAGATTTGCCGTCACTTTTTCGACATTTGCCGTTATCTTATTCACTTCTTCAAAGATCGGCTGGAGTTTCTTTATCGCCTCGTTGATATCATTGGCTCTGGCAACCTCCGGCACTTTTTCCTCTGACAACACGGGACTGCTCAAGTCATCCGTCAAAACGACGATACGGGAGGAACCGATGAAAGGTTTATAGACGATGAACCTGCTTTTTGACCGTACCCACTTGACGTGACGTTCCGGCACCCTGATCTTTATAATAACACTTCCTTTCTCACTGAGTTCTAAGGTATGGACAACACCTATCTTGAAACCCGAAAAAACGACCGGCATTCCCTCTGTCAGTTCTTCACCAGATTTTGACGAGAGGGTAAAGGTATGCACTTCCTCAAAGACTCCTTTTTTATAGGCTACATACCCTACGGAGCCAATGATCAAGAGTGTCGTCACGATGACAAACAACCCGACTTTGAATTCAATTTTAGTAGGCATCATTCATCCTATAACGCTCTTTGTTCCATGTATAGTCGAAAATATGGCACTCGTCGAACAGATCATCGCCCGTTTTTATGGCCTCGTCAATAAAGGAGGCGTCTTTAAGATCCGGTATTATCGTGAAAGGTTTGTCAATCACGATAACGGCATCTGCAACCATCGCGGCCCTCAAGAGCATCACACAAAATCGTTCTCTGTTAGTTAAAGCAGGGTTTCTTTTATATGCCGTGTTTTCCATACCATATCTTCGCAGATATGCAAAGACCAGATGTTCCGCTTCAGCTCTCGGTAGATTCTGGTGATACTCCTTGATCAGGGCAATATTGATCCACACATCAAGGTTCGATATGAGAGGCGCATCAAGGGAAACCAAACCTAGTCGCTGCTTGTTTTTTGCGATAAATTCTTCCAACTCTCTGTTGAGTATATCTTTGTCTTCAAAGAGCCTTAAATAGACCTTGCGATTAATGTCAGCACCTCAATAATCACGATGGAAATAAAGACCTTTACCATCCCGTTTAAGACCGAAATGGGGATACTGGTCAAATCGTCGGAAGCAGTCATACCGTATCGTATGGGAAGTAATGTAACAAAAAAACCAAAGGTGAAACATTTTAAAATGAGAATAATTATATCAGAAAAAACAATCGAAGTTAATAGAACACGGACATAAGCATCCGCACTCATCCCCAGTATCATCCCGGAGAATAATAAACCACTTGTCAAAACCACAATGGAAAAAAGGCTGCTCAATAAGATAAGTGATATCATACCATTGATGATCCTTGGTAAGAACAGGTAGTTGATGACATCAATATTAAACACTTCCAACGTTTTTAATTCCTTATTGACTTTCATCACGGCAACTTCGGTATTAATGGCAGAACCTGACCGCAGGGCAATCAGCATTACCGTAATAAAGGGGGACATCTCTGTAACCACAAAGCCCATCAAGATGTGCCCTAAGTATCCTCCCAAACCCAAGTCCCTGATAACTTTAAAAACGATACCGGTCAAAAGTGAACCAAAGATAACCGAAGCAGTTATAAATAAGGGTAAAATCTGGACAGAGGTAAAGTATATCTGATCGATGAGAACCGCCTTCATGGCGCTGTTGTAAGTTTTTCTGTCAAACATCCTGAAAATAATCTTAATGGCAAAGGAAATGGTATCATGTAACGATTTGATTGTACTGAGAGAGGCATTGCCTAAACGTTCTATGGCAGCAATCATAGTTTTCACACAAGACTGAAGGCTGAAGACTGTAGGCTGAAGGCTGAAGGATGAAGGCTGAAGACTGAAGACTGAAGGCTGAAGGATGAAGGATAAGAATCGTAAGTCGGTTTCATCGCTTTAAGCAGTTTGTACTCACGCATGTTTTTCCTTTAGCCTTCAGCCTTCAGCCTATCCACCTGAGATGAAGGCGTAAGCGGTAAACTTGCCGTCATGGCTTAGACTGATATCAATCCCGGCAGGCTTATCTTTTAAGTATACGAAGGGGGGACCTGAGGCGCCTTCGGAACGCCGTATCTCAATTTCTTCTGGAGTCCGATTCAGAAATACCGAGAGATGTCTTCTGATAGTTTCACGCAGAAAGGCCGATTCATATCCCACTATAGCTTTCCTGACTGGGGGAAGAAGGTCCACCTTCCAGACGACGGAATCTATTCCTCCTGAAAGATCCATGGTCCCGATACAGTGTATGTAATCGCAGGTAATGAAGAATCTTATTTTAACTTTGCCCCACGGTGTATCAGTAATCCCAGGAATATGGCCATTTTCGAGGGGAGACCTGCCTGCCTCTTTCCAACCTTCCGGGCGGCTTACTTTATAAAGTAACGGAATGAAAGGAGCGCCGGCAATAGATTTTCTTATAATCTTATACGCCGTTTCCTTACCGGCCCATAAAGCCCAGAGCACGATATCAGGATGCGAAGATTCAAATATCTGCCTTTGTTCATCTGGAATAAAAACGCGGTTGACGAAGCGTATATTCCGGCTCTTTCCCCTCGCACCGGGATCGGTCAAGTCCACTATATCGTTGCCCACGTAAGGCAAAGTAATCTTCCTCCAGTTGCGCCAGGCGTTTTACAATCTCCTCGGCGTAGTATCGTTGCGCGCGCAGACCGCTATCTTCCGTCTTTTGGGGTGTAAGGACACTCATGAGCGCGGTAAAACGCTCACCAAACTTAGGAATTGTTCCGTAGGTATCCTGACCGTCACCCCGGAGATAAATACACATAACTTTGCAATTATCAACATCCTTGATAAAACGGCCCACGCCGTAAGAGAAATTTTCCGTATCCACACGACCGGTACGGGAACGCCCCCCCTCCGGAAAAATCATCAGGGGCTGCTTCTTCCTTAAGATATAGGCACATTTATCGAGTGTCTTTTTCATCTGCCTGCGATCGCCGCCACGATTGACGGGAATACATTTGGCCAGATAACAGAACACCGACAGGAGGATGCTCCGCTGAAAATTGTCTCGTTCCGGTAAATTCCATGGAAGCATTCGATAATGCCTGAAGTGAGCATACAGTGGTGTAGTTGCATAAAGTAAGACAAAAGAATCAATCATCGTAAGGTGATTGGCACAGATGATCCATGGGCCTTTGTGATTTTTGAGTTGCAGGGAAAATTCACGCCTGAGTTCCTTCAGACCCCTCACCCGGTACCTCATCACGGCAATAGCAGTGAAATACAGGGGACCAAAGATAAAGATTGCCATTCGACCCAGAATGTATTGAAGTTGTAGAAGCCCTCTGGTTACACCTGTTATCATCACCCATTCTCCGGAATAGAATCTTAAGCAGTTACCTCTATTTTACCCTTTATAATCTCCAGAGCATCTCCTATGGTTCTTATTTTATCCGCCTCATCATCTTCTATACTGATGCCAAAAACGTCTTCGCATTTGATAATAACATCTACGAGACGCGCGGAATTTACCTTGAGATCATTTAAGATATGGGTATCTCTCGTAGCTTTTTCAAGCTCTTCCGGATTTTTTGTGTAAAGTCTCAAAATATTCGTGATTTCTTCATAGATTTTCTTTTCGTCCATACTTTTTTCTCCTCGTAAAATTTTTTTTTAATTATCCTGTGATGGACTCGTAAAAAGTCGTCACACCGGTGAAAACCGGTGTCCAGGCATTCTGTAACTATTCGATATTTCTGGATTCCGGCTTTCGCCGGAATGACGGTTACGGTCATTTTTCGACTTTTTACGAGTCCATCATCCTGTAACTATTCAGGTTCAAAGTTCCGGGGTTCACGGTTCAAGGTTAGACGTGGATTCCTATTGCTGGCTATCTCGAGAAATATGAAGAGCGCAAGCCAATCAGCCGTGAACCCTGAACCCTGAACCGTGAACCGTGAACCTGACAACCTGAGTAGTTACATTATCCTTCCCATTTCTTAAAAATCAAGCAACTGTTGACATCACCAAAACCGAAAGCCGCCTTGGCAATGATGCGCAACTCCGGAAACTCCATACATGTCCGCGGCACCTTTTCCGAGAAAGAAACGATGTCCGGGTGGATATCCTCACAATTAAGTGATGGATGAAGGAATCCCTTGTAAAGCTGCAAAACAACCGCCACACTTTCTAACGCCCCGGCTGCTCCCAGGCAATGGCCGATAACTGACTTCGTAGCATTGATATAGGGAAAGTCTCCGGGGCTACGTCCCAGGGCCTCTGACCAGTTCTTCACCTCGAAAGGATCGGCAAAGGTAGCAGACAGGTGACCGTTAATACTGTCTATTTGACGGGCATCAATGCCCGCATCAGCGATAGCGCCCCTGATACAGCGCTTTACCCCATCTGGATTGGGAGCAGTCATAGAACCACCGGCCCTCTGTCCGCCGCAGTTAACATATCCTCCCATAACCTCTGCGTATATGCGCGTCCCACGCTGCAAAGCGCACTGTAATTCTTCAAGCACAAGAATAGCCGCTCCGGCGCTGGGGACAAAACCGTTGGCCGTTGCACTCATGGGGCGTGAAGCCTCTTGCGGCCGGTCGTTAAACTTGCGGGCAATGACGCGCATCGCGTCAAAACCGGCCCACATATAGGGAGATGCCCCTTCAGATCCACCGGCCAGGACACGTTTGGCCAACCCGGTACGAATCCTCCACATGGCATCTATTATCGCCTCATTGCCTGTGCTACAGGCGGAGGAATTTGAGGTTACCTGGTTCCCCAATGCCAACAGGCCGGCAATACGGGCGCTGGTCCCGCTGTGCATGACCTGTTCAGCAACGGTGCTTCCCAGGCGGCGGATATTGCCCTCGTTGACCATGGGGACAAGGGTCATGGCAATCGTATCCATGCCGCCGATGCCGGAGCCGACGATTACACCCGTATCCCAATCCACGCTTTCATCTTCGGAATCAGGTACGGTAAGACCTGCATCGTTCCAGGCATCCACGGCGGCAACAGAGGCATACCCAATGTTGGCATTCATCGAGAGCAGTTTTTCCTCGTCAAAGTATCTCCTCCGGATGTCCTCAAAGTCCTGAGGAATACCACCTACCTGACAGGAGAAGTTTAATGCCGCAAGCTCCGGCAGAAATCGAATGCCTGAGCGACCTTCCCGGATGGCCTCCTCAAAGTTATCTAAACCATGGGCATTGGGGGCCACAACCCCCATACCCGTCACGACAACTCTGTTTCTCATCGCATTAACCACCGTACAGTCCCCCGTTTACATGGATAACGCTGCCGGTAATGTAAGAACCGCCTGTCGCAAGAAAGGCCACCACCTCGGCCACTTCCTCGGGACATCCCATACGGCCCAGAGGGACGCCGGCAAGCATCCTCTCCCGCACCTCTTTCGGTAGACGTTCCGTCATGCCTGTATCAATAAACCCTGGAGCAACTGAATTTACAAGGATATTGCGCCCGGCCAATTCCTTGGCCAGGGATTTTGTGAAGGCATCAAGGGCGGCCTTCTCCATCGTGTAGGGGATCTGACCGGCGTTACCTATATGCCCTACAACACTGGATATATTTATGATACGTCCCCTGTTCTTCCGGAGCAAGAATAAACGTAATATTCGTTTGGTAAGGTACCAAATACCCCGTGTCATCGCGCGTTGCGCGTCGAATTCCTCAATTTTCATCCCATTGATGTCGCTATTGATGGTCATTCCCGCATTATTGACCAGAACTTCAACCTCCTCTGGCGCCCCCTTTAAACGGGAAACCATCGCTTCCACCTGGTCAATATCCGTCAGGTCTGCCTGGAGAAGAAAACCATCCTCAATATCCCCAAGAACAGCCTTTGCCCCTTCCTCACTGCCCCGGTAGTGAATGCCTACCCGGAACCCCGCCTTTCCAAGGGAGCGACAGCATGCGGCGCCGATACCTGTGCCCCCGCCGGTTACAATGGCAACCGGTTTCCCACCCATAAACCACCCCCTATTGTGTCTCTTCTTCCACCCTCAGCATTAGCTGAGACCAGGAAAGTCCCGCTCCTACCACAATAATGGCTATATAATCCCCGGGTCGGAGTTCATGCCAGTGTTGGCTCAAGACACTGGGTGCACCGGCCGCCGCCGTATTGCCGAAATCCACCACATTGCACCAATGATTATGTTCTTCAATACCCGTAAGCTCACAGACGGTGCGCAGCATACCCCGATTTGCCTGATGACCGATAAATTTTAAGCGGTTAGCCTCTACAGGAAAAGACGGTATAAGCTGACGTAACAACTCTGTTGTCTTACGTATGGCAAATCTCTGTACCGCATTCCCATCCTGCCGGAAGTAGTCCAGCCGGGGGACATTAACCTTGTCCCAGTCTGAGGGTTTTGTACCATAATCAGAAGCAAGTAAGGCTATCCGTGAAGGGACGGTAGTGGATACGACAGCGGCGGCGCCGGCATCACCGAAAAGCACGGCGCTATTGCGATCGGAGTAGTCCATACAAGGTGTGCAAGTTTCCGGAACAGTCACCAGGATAAAAGGGGGCAACGCCTCCGGCTTCATCCTGTTAAGGAAATTGATCTGCATGCCGAAAGTCGAACAGGCCGAGTGCATATCAAAGCAGGAGAGTTCTATTTCCAATTCCGCCGCTATGACAGATGCCTCTGCAGGGGAGACATTATCAGGAGTGGAACTTCCCGAAATGAGAAGCCCGATATCTTCTTTTTTGATTCCGGCCTGCTCAAGGGCCATCCGGGCGGCGGCAGCCCCTATCTGGGCATGATTATACATACTGGCTTCACGTGCCGCCCGTATGTCACGGTTTTTTGTTGTCTTTATGTAATCTAAAGAAAGAACGGTACGGCGGGTGCGGATACCGACCCTCTCGAGAATCCACTCGTTGGTCGTTCCTATATCCAGCTCTTCGAGAAACTTATTAGTAATGATATTTTCTGGAAAAAAATGACCCAGACCATGAAGATAGAGCATAAATTACACGATCTCCCTTCCGATGATCATATCCTGGACCTCCCGGACACCCTCATAAATATCAATAATATGAACATCCCTTGCCAGTTTTGAGATCTCATATTCTGAGATGAAACCATAGCCGCCATGGAGATGAAGACCCTCGTTGGCACAGAAGAGGGCTGCTTCTGCGGCAACATTCTTGGCAAAAGAGGCGTAGATACCTCTGTCCGGGGCATTTTCCTGAACCTTGCAGGCTGCCCTCATCAACGTCAGATCCGCCAGTTCAACTTTTTTCCACATCTTAACTAAAGTATCCCGTGCTATGGGCAGGTCACAGATCCTCTGTCCGAATTGTCTACGCTCTTTTGTGTATTCCAATGTTATGTCCAGGGCCCTCCGGGCAAGGCCTGCGCCAATTGCCGCCACCATTGGCCGGGCATAGTCAAGAACATCTATAATATACTTGAACCCCAGTCTCCTGTCGCCTATTATCTGGTCATTCCCGATGACAACATCTTCAAAGGTCACGCTGGCAGTATTCGATAGACGCTGACCCAGCTTATCTTCCGGTTTACCGATGAGTATCTTCCCGCCATAGGGAAGAGCGATCTCTTTACTTTCGAGAACAGGAGGAGTTGAACTATGGCAGGGTGTCGGACTTACAGGAACGATTGCACAGGCCATGAAATTACCGGTAGGTTTCCCGACTTTGCACAAAACGGTGAATTGTGAGGCATAGGAGACATTGGTAATGAAGCATTTTGCGCCGTTGAGGAGGTACGTCCCCTCGTCCCTTTTCCTGATGAAAGTCGTCATGGCAGAGTTATCGGAACCGGCCCCCGGTTCTGTCAGACAGAAAGAGGCAAGAAGGGGACCCTCCACAAAAGGTTTCAGAAAAGCCTCTTTTTGTTCATCCGTACCGTGTTGTGCAACAACCGAATTTGCCAGATCGTTACACATTACCGATGTTGCGATACCTGTATCTCCGTAAGACAATTCCTTGACAATCATTGCGGTGGAGATAACATCCACCTCATATCCCTTGACGGACTCAGGGATGGAGAGGTTCATGATCCCGATCTCCCACGCCTTGACGATGGTCTCCATGGGAAATACATGATTCCTTTCCCAGGTCATTACGTGAGGGATTATCTCGTTCCTGACAAACTTACTTACCAGTTCGACATACATCTGTTGGCTATCCGTAAGATTGAAATCCATCTGCCCCCCCTGAAAACTTAAATATTATCCCCTATTTTCCTCAAACAATCGCTCTGCTGCTGAAAGGGCCGTCACTGATGAACAGGTTACATTGATTGTCCGGAAAAACTCCCGGAGAGGACGGCCGGGACCAACCTCATAGATTGTATCTGCATGCCGGGCAAGTGTCTTCATGTTTTCCTTCCATTGAACGGTGTTACTTAATTGAGACACCATGCTTCTTAGGATTTCCTCATAATGGGCAGAATGAAATCCCCCCTTATAATTGGAGGTTACCTTCTCCACCTTTTCGGAAATTAAACCCCTTCCGTAAGTCCGGAAGGCCTCCTCAAAGGGCCTCTCAATCGGTCTCATAAAACGGCTGTGAAAAGGGGCGCTTACATTGAGAGGGACAAAGCGAAACGGCCGATCTTCGCCCAGTGTTTCTCGCAGCCGGACCTCCGCTTCAGGCATGGCTTTAAGTTTACCGCTGATCACCACCTGATTGGCAGAATTGACATTTGCCACATCAAGCGGGAGATCCAAGAGGGTACGGCGAACGATATCTACATCCAGATCCTCCGCAATGACCGCCGACATACCTCCGAGACCGACAGGTACTGCCTCCTGCATTAAACGACCACGAATCTGGACAATCCTTAAGGTTTCCGCCAACGGCAGGACATCGGCACAGACCAGGGCGGTAAATTCACCGAGACTGTGACCCCCAAAAAGAGTCGGTGAAAAACCGTAAAGGGCATACAGACCACGAAACATAGCAACTTCAGTTGTGAGGATACAGGGTTGGGTATATTCAGTGAGATTGAGACGCTCATCATCTCCAAAACACATGGCAGCCACATTCCACCTTAGGGCATCGGAAGCCTCCCGGTAAGTGTCCCGGCTGACTTGAATATTATCGTGAAAGTCTTTCCCCATACCGGGCCGTTGAGACCCCTGACCGGGGAAAACGATCGCTGTACCCTTCTCTTCCATAATTTTGCTGTTCTCTAATACCACAGTTCAACGAAAAATCAAGAGAAAATGCTTGCCTCATAAATAATATTAATGATATGATCTTGGTGTCTTAGTGGCTGAATAGTCACGAAAATTTTAACACGGTGAGGATAAAAATATGGAGGACTATATGAAAAAGGAAAAAAGAAAAACTTTCATCATGTTTCTACTGGCCTTTTTAATAGGCTTTTTTGTCGTCTCTCTCGTAGAGGTGTTGCGTTCCTCTTTTGGCCCAATAGGGCCGGAGGTACAGATGGCCTCGGCGGTTTCAACGGCGGAAAGCCCGCCTGCTCCTACCTCGTTCGCTGGGCTTGCCGAGAGACTAAAACCTGCTGTTGTGAACATCAGCACCACGAAAACAATCCGGACAGGTGGTGTATTCAGGTCACCCTTTGATCGCTATTTCGGGGGAGACGATTTTTTCGATAGATTTTTTGGCGATACCCCGAGGAGGGAATTCAAGCAGAAAAGCCTTGGTTCCGGTTTCATTATCAGCCATGACGGTTATGTCTTTACCAACAACCACGTAGTGGAGCAAGCTGAAAAAATACTGGTAAAACTCTCTGATGGAAAAGAGTACGAGGCGAAGATCATCGGTAAGGATGCGAAAACAGATATCGCCCTGATTAAAATAAAACCAGACAATTCTTTACCTGTAGTGGAGATCGGTGATTCAGAAAAATTGCGTGTAGGTGACTGGGTTCTTGCCATTGGCAATCCATTCGGACTCGAACAGACGGTTACAGCCGGCATAGTCAGTGCCAAGGGTCGTGTGATTGGCGCAGGTCCCTACGATAACTTTATTCAGACAGACGCCTCCATCAATCCGGGAAACAGTGGGGGGCCGCTATTCAATATGGAAGGCAAGGTGATAGGAATCAATACCGCCATTGTTGCCCAGGGGCAGGGCATCGGGTTTGCCATACCGATCAACATGGCCAAAAGTATCCTCCCCGACCTGAAGACAAAAGGAAAGGTATCTCGTGGCTGGATTGGTGTTTCCGTTCAGGATATTATCGAAGATATTGCTCAAAACCTTAAACTGAAAGATAGGAATGGCGTCCTGATTTCCGAAGTATTCGAGGGTGATCCAGCCGACAAAGCCGGATTGAGGACAGGTGACATTGTAATCGGGATAAATGGCAAAAAGATAAAAGACACCCACGAATTATTAATGGTTATCGCCTCATTTCATGTGGGAGACAGAATTTCGGTAAATGTCCTGCGTGATAGCAAGGAAATTACTTTTCAGATCGTTGTGGTGGAAAGGAAAGAACAACAGGAGTTAGCGGCGCTAAAGGGGAAAAGTGAAGGCTTTGGGATGACCGTCCAGGAGATCACACCGGAAATTGCCCGGCATCTCGGCATCTCTCAAAAAATCGGTGTTGTTGTGAGTCAGGTACAGGAGGGAAGCCCCGCAGATGATGCCGGTATCCAGCCCATGGATATTATTCTCCAGGTAAACAAAGTGAAAATATATTCCTCAAATGACTATTCCCGAGAAATATCAAAAGCAAAAAATGGCATCATGCTTTTAATCAAACGGGGGAAAGCAACTTTTTTTGTGCCTCTACGTAAGTAAAGTTCCCAATCTATTCCCGCTCTATGAGTCACTGAACGCCCATTTTGGCGATCTGCACTGGTGGCCCGGCGAATCTCCCTTCGAGGTGATTGTTGGCGCGATACTGACCCAGAATACGGCCTGGCGCAATGTGGAAATCGCCATTAAAAAGCTGAAAGCGAAAGGACTTCTCCACCCGGAAGGACTCCTGACAATTAGAGACGATGTCCTGGAAGAACTTATCAGATCTTCGGGATATTACCGCGTCAAGACCAGGAGACTGAAGTCTTTTGTTCTGTACCTGCATGAAGAATATGACGGAAGCCTCGAAAGGATGTTTTTGGAAGACTTCCGGCATCTGAGAGAGAAACTATTGCGAGTCAAAGGTGTTGGAGAAGAGACGGCAGATAGTATTCTCCTCTATGCAGGGGAAAAGCCGATATTTGTCGTTGATGCATATACGCGAAGGATTCTGCAGAGGCATGGCATCATCTGCGAAGATGCAAGCTATGGAGAAATTCAGAAACTCTTCATGACCCATCTTCCCCACAGCGTTCCTCTATACAAGCAGTATCACGCACTTCTGGTCAATACGGGGAAGACTTTCTGTACCAAAACCCCTCGTTGTGGAGGATGTCCCCTGAATAAAGAAGGCTAAAGGTGGAAGACTGTTAGGGTACTTCAGTCTTCAGCCTATCCACCTAAGATGAGGATATTATTCCCATGCTCAAACGCCTGTCCAAATTGGTCATAAATTTTGGTCTCATCCCATCGGTCTATTGCCTCATCCGTTTATACTTCCTGCTGGTCAGGATCAGGGTGCGGGATGAGGATTGGCTTGTTGACCATCTCGGCGGCGGGGGCAAGGCGATCATTGCCGCGTGGCACCAGCGTATTTTCCTGTTCATGAGCTATGCAAAGAGGCTCGGCGTTTTTTCACCTTCCGTAATGATCAGTCAGAGCCGTGATGGAGAAATGATTGCAAGCATAATGAGCCGTCTGAATATTCGGCCTGTCAGGGGGTCCAGTTCCCGTAACGGCAGGAAGGCCCTTGCCGCCATGGTGGCAGATATAGCACATCATCAGCTTGCCGCTCATGTGGTGGACGGTCCCCAGGGACCGAGGGGAGTGGTTAAGGAGGGGCTTATTACGATGGCTCAGTTGTCCGGGGCGGCGATTTTTCCGCTCTACGCATCGGTTAGCCGGGCCTGGGTGCTGAAGAGTTGGGATCATTTCCTGATCCCCAAACCTTTCAGTCGGATTCTCATCCGCTGGGATAGACCCCTTTACGTACCGGAACATCTGGATGCGAAGGGATTTGAAACTATCCGGCTCCAGGTGGAACAACAGATGAGGCAAAACCAGGACGCGGATGATCGCCATTGGGGATGGGCCGGAGACCTGTTGTAAAGGTGTTTAGGCTGAAGGCTGAAGTGTAACAGTCTTCTACCCCCGTTTTTCAACGGGGCAAACTTCAGTCTATCTACCTGAGTAAAACGCCTTCACCGTTTCGCCAACATCCATAGGTATACATTTTGGCCAGGGCCTTGACCGCCCGTTCGGGTGTAAGGAAGGAAACTCCCTTGTAAGGACCTCCCTCGATATCGGTTATCATCCGGGTGGTTTCGTCGGAAACCATATTCACACCCACTACAGGCTTTTCATACTTTTCCATCATCTTCACTACTTGCTCAATAAAACTCCGTTCCACTTGAGTCTGCTGCCGAGGGAGATTTTCGAGGGCAACAAGATCGAGGTCTTTTTCAACAATTTTCATCGAGTTGACCAGCCACCTGACGAAAAAAGCATGTCCCAGAATCCCCATGTGGATAAGGACATCACAACCATCCCACTTCAACAATTCTTCTATGACCATAATCGGTATCTTGGGATCACGCTCCCCCACCAGGTCAATCGGATTAGAATGGCTCCAGTAGGGAGGGAGGATATGATTGATCCGTGAGATAATCTCTGACGACAGGTCAGGCACTTCCAATCCATATTCGACACACAAGTCGGCGGTAACGACCCCCCAGCCGCCGCCCATGGTCACGATGGCTACCCTTCTACTCTTCAATAACGGCAAGGAAGAAAAAGCGGCAGCCAGATCCAGGAGGTCCATGGGTTGTTCTACCAGAACAATTCCCGCCTGACGGCATGCTGCCTCAAAGACCTTGAGGTCGGAAGCCAGCGCCCCGGTATGACTGGCAGCGGCTCGTTCTCCTACACGGGTACGTCCTCCTTTGAGCACCACAACAGGCTTCTTGCGACCTACTCGGCAGGCCGTTTCAAAGAAACGTCGGCCATCTTTGATACTTTCGATGTATAAAACCACCGTCCTCGTCAGATCATCCACGTCAAAAGCGTCCATACAATCTTCTATCGTAACCATTGCCTCATTTCCCGATCCACAGAAAGCGCGTATACCGATTCCTTCTCTCTCGGCAAAGGCCAAAAGCTGCACCCCCAGATTGCCGGATTGGGTAACAAGAGTCATTGAGCCGGGCTTCGGACGCACATGAGGTCCCGTAGCGTACAGATTGTAATGGGGGTTACAGATCCCCATCGTGTTGGGTCCAAGAACCAGGATACCCGCCTCACGGGCCTCTCTGACAAGTTGCTCTTCAAGATGACGGCCCTCCTCACCCGTTTCACGGAAACCGGAGGTAATGACGAGCATACTTTTAATACCTTTTACCTTAAGCTGTGGAATTAGTTCCAGTACCCTATCGGCGGGAATCATAACAATCGCAAGATCAACCTGACCCGGAATTTCAGTGACGGATTTGAAGACATGTCTCCCGGCGATCTCGCCGCCCTTTGCGTTAACAAGATAGAGTTCCCCTTTAAAATCTCCTCCCGCAATATTGGTAAAAATCCTGTGTCCCCACTTGCCGAATCTGGGAGAGGCGCCGACAATAGCAATAGAGTCCGGATAAAACAGATCCCCTATTGCCCTTGCTCCCACAGAAGGATAAGCGGTCTCTTTACCGGGTTTTTTACCAAGTACGACCAGTGCATCCACAGCCTTTACCTCACCATCTGGAGCGATCAGCAGGGGGTTGACATCAACTTCCGTTACTTCTGGATAGTCCAGTCCCAGGCGAGATAAACCCAACAGGGTTTGGACAATCTGCTCACACTTGACTGCCCGCTCACCACGAAAGGGGCCAAGGAGAGGAGCAGCACGAAGTTCATCCAACATGTGGCCGGCATGAATCTCGTTGAGGGGAGCCAGGCGGAAAACAACGTCATTTAGGGCCTCGGTAAAGATACCTCCTAAACCGAACATTACGACCGGTCCGAATTGGGCGTCACGAAACAGGCCGGCCACAAACTCCCGTCTCCCGGAAAGCATGGGCTGGATGAGGAAGCCCTCTAAGTCATCACCGGCAGCATTTAATACCTTCCGTGCAGCGCTACGGACATCATCTGTATCATTCAGATTAAGTCTTACAAGTCCCCGCTCTGTCTTGTGTGTCAGCCGAGAACCAAGCCCTTTCAGCACCACAGGAAAGCCGGTGATCTGGGCCTGCGCCACGGCATCGTCGAGAGTTTCTACAACAGTTTCCTCCACCACAGGCACACCGTAACATCTCAACAACTGTTTCGCTTCCGCCTCGTTGAGGGTAGTTCTTCCCTCCGATTTTACCCTCTCTATCAGTTCTGCTGCTTTCATCAAAACTCCTCTCATCTGTTTATGATTGCGGTACATTTATCATACGTTAAAACTGAATGCAAACAACAACCCTATGTGGGGAACAGGTCAACGGCTTTTCATATTGACACAGATTTCCCCTCATGTTAGGTAGCCGCTGGAAATGGGAAAATTAAAAATTGTCTCCTCCATGCAAAATTCAATTTTTACCGGAGGCTTAAATTGACCTTTCAGGAATTGATCTTTGCCCTCGAAAAATACTGGGCCGGCCAGGGATGTATCATCCAGCAGCCCTACGATATTGAGGTAGGGGCGGGCACCTTTAATCCGGCAACGTTTCTTAGAGTTCTGGGGCCGGAACCATGGAATGCGGCTTACGTTGAACCCTCCCGGAGGCCGGGAGACGGCAGGTACGGCGAAAACCCGAACAGGTTGCAGCACTACTACCAGTATCAGGTGATCATGAAGCCCTCCCCCCTGAACATTCAGGATCTTTACCTCGAATCCATGAAGAGCGTAGGCATTGATCCCCTTGATCACGACATCCGTTTTGTAGAAGACGACTGGGAATCTCCGACCCTGGGCGCTTGGGGTCTGGGCTGGGAGGTATGGCTCGACGGTATGGAGATAACGCAATTCACTTACTTCCAGCAGGTGGGGGGATTCGATCTCAATCCCGTGTGTGTTGAACTGACATACGGTATTGAGCGTATTGCCATGTATATCCAGGAAATAGATAAGGTCTTCGACCTGAAATGGAGTGATAATATCAGATACGGGGATATTCATCACCGGAGTGAGGTGGAATTTTCCACCTATAATTTTGAAACAGCGGACATTGAAATACTTCGGGATCTCTTTGGGATGTATGAAAAAGAATCCCTGAGAACAGCCGAAAAGGGCCTTATCCTGCCCGCTTATGATTATTGCCTCAAATGTTCCCATACTTTTAATCTTCTCGATGCGCGGGGTGCGATCAGTGTTGCTGAGCGTACGAGCTATATCGGAAGGGTGAGAAATCTGGCCAGGATTTGTGCGGAAGGTTATCTCAGGCAGCGGGAGGCAATGGGATACCCCTTGAGAGGAAAGATCTTAGGAGACGCAGCCTAAAGCCTGCGGCTACAATTCTGGAGACCTTTGATGGGTAAAGATTTGATACTTGAGATAGGAACGGAAGAGATTCCCGCCGCCTTTTTACCTAAAGCGATGAGAGATATGGATGAAATGATCCGTAAAGAGTTTCTCTCCAGACGGATCCGACACGGCGAGGTCGTCACCATGGCCACGCCGCGGAGGCTTTGCCTCCACGTCGCCGATATTTCGGAAAAGCAGGAGGACCAGATTGTCGTCAAACTCGGACCGGCCAAGAGCGTTTCTTTCGATGATCGGGGAAACCCCTCGAAGGCCGCTGTCGGTTTTGCAAAGAGTCAGGGGGTTAACATCTCGGAGCTAAAAACGGTTGCCACGGAAAAGGGTGAATACCTCTCTTCACGGAAGGAAATTCCGGGTGAGGAGACAAAAACCCTCTTGCCCGCTATCTTATCGGAATTCATCACCTCTATCCCCTTTAAAAAAACAATGCGCTGGTCGGACCTGGAGATTCGCTTTGTCCGACCAATTCGCTGGATACTTGCCCTTTACGGCGGCCGGACGGCGCCGTTTAAACTCGGCAACATAGAAAGCGGCAACAAGACCTGCGGCCATCGCTTCATGAGTCCGACTTATTTTGAAGTGGGGGATATGGATGAATACCTGACAAAAACAAGAGAAAACTTTGTGATTGTAGACCATCAGGAACGAAAGAGGATTATCGTCGAAGAGACACAAAAGGCTGCAAAGTCTCTTTCCGGGCGTGCCCTCCTTAACGACAAACTTCTCGAGACATTGACCTTTCTTGTTGAATATCCGACAGTCCTCACCGGCAGCTTTGACCGGGAATACCTGAAACTCCCCCAGGAGGTTCTCATCACCTCCATGATCTCCCATCAAAAATACGTCCCCCTTGTAGATGAGAAGGGTAAACTGATGCCCCACTTTATCGTCGTTAACAATACCCTGGCCCGTGATCCAACCCTCGTCAGGAGGGGAAACGAAAAGGTCATCCGTGCCAGGCTGGCCGATGCAAAGTTCTTTTTCGATGAAGACCGGAAGATCCCTCTCGCGCAGCGTCTCGAAAATTTGCGGTACGTTGTGTTTCACACCCTCCTTGGCACATCTTATGACAAGGTGCAGCGTTTCCGAAAACTTGCCGCATATATGGCGGAGCAGATAAATCCTGTCCTTACCGAGACGGTGGACCGTGTGTCTCTCCTTGCCAAGGCCGATTTAGACACGCAGATGGTCGGTGAATTTGCAGAGCTTCAGGGGGTCATGGGTCGGGAATATGCCCTGCTTGCCGGTGAAAATCCTGTCGTGGCCAAGGCGATCTATGAGCATTACCTCCCCGTGGCAGCCGGTTCCGACCTGCCGGAAACGGATGAGGGCGCCATCGTCAGCATTGCGGACAAGATGGACACCATCGTGGGGTTCTTCGGTGTAAACCTGATCCCCACGGGAGATACGGATCCCTACGCCTTACGACGCCAGGCCCTCGGTATTATTAACATCATTCTCCATAAGCGTTACTCCCTCCTGCTGGAAGAGATGGTCGGCAAGAGTCTCTCGCTTCTTGGCGATAAACTAAAAAGACCCTTCGAAGAGACAAAGGCCGATGTCCTCGGGTTTTTTAAGGGGAGATTGGAAAACCAGCTCATCTCCCAGGGGCATCCCTACGATGTCGTTGATGCCGTCCTCACATCGGGTGTATCAGATATAGTCAGGTCTGTAAAAAAAATGGAAGCCCTGAAAACATTCAAGTCTCACGCAGACTTTGAGCCACTGGTGATCGCCTTCAAACGGGTGGGTAATATTATCAGGGATTTTAAAGAAGGTTCCGTAGACCCTGCCCTGTTTGAGACGGATGAAGAGAAGAACCTCTACGATGCCTTCCTGAAAAGAAAGGAAAGGGTACTCACCTATACTAACAGCGACGATTATCGTCCCGCTCTGATTGAACTGGCACACCTGAGAAAACCGGTGGACGATTTCTTTGATTCCGTGCTGGTCATGACAGAGGACGAAAAGACAAGGCATAACCGGCTTTCTCTCCTAAGAGAGATATTCATGCTGTTCCACAGAATCGCCGATTTCTCTAAAATTGTCGTCGAGTCTTGAAGGACATATTTTGTTTCCCTTTACAACCGACATGATTGCTGTTAATTATCAGCCTCTCAATTGGACGATTCTCCCCTATCTCCTGAAAGGATCCAAGAATTTGGAAAATCAGAATCTACACCGCCTGATGCTTGATGACAGAGAGATCATCCTGATCGGTTGTGCCCATGTATCACGTGCGAGCGCTGATCTGGTGGAAAAGGTCATCGCGGAAGAAAAACCGGAGATAGTCATGATCGAACTCTGCAAGGCCCGTTTTGATGCCATCAGGCAGAAGGAAAAATGGCAGGAAACCGACATTATTAAGGTGATCCGGGAGAAGCGCGCTTCATTGCTGTTGTTCCAGTTGTTCATGATGTCCTTTCAAAAAAAGATCGCCGAGAAATTCGATATAAGTCCCGGAGAAGAAATGCTCCGGGCCATCAGGGGTGCGGAGGAAATCGGGGCAGAAGTCGTCCTGGCCGACCGGGAGATCCGCGTTACCCTGTTACGGGCATGGCGGATGATGCGATTCTTCCGCAAGATAAAGCTTCTCGCGGCGATACCCGTTTCCCTTTTTTTCACGGAGGAAGTCACCGAAGATGATATTGAAAGACTCAAGCAAAGCGACGTACTGGAGGCGGCTTTGCAAACCATGGGACTTAAGCTGCCGGAATTAAAGGCCATACTCATTGACGAAAGGGATCAGTACCTTGCCCATAACATCAGCCATACCCCGGGACGCAAGATTGTCGCCGTCGTCGGCGCCGGCCATATCCCAGGCATCATGAAAAACATAGACAGAGAAATTGATATGGAAATGCTTAATCGGATTCCCCCCCGTAATTTCTGGGCAAGGTTCGCGGGATGGGTGGTACCTGCGGCAGTCATGGTCCTTTTCGTCGCTGGTTTTTTTTACGCCGGCTCTCATGCGGGGATGAACATGATCAAGTGGTGGGCAGCGATTACCGCGACCTGTTCGGGCATCGGGGCGCTTATCCTGCTGGCACATCCGGCTACGATCGCGGCCTCAGCCATTGCCGCCCCTATCACCACCCTGCATCCCCTGTTAGCCGCCGGATGGGTCGCCGGCCTCACGGAAGCGACATTCCGGAAACCACGGGTTAAAGACTTCCTCAGCCTGAAGGATGACATTACCACATTGCGAGGCTTCTTCCGCAATAAGATCACCCGTATCCTGCTCCTCGTTACCCTCGTTAATCTCACTGCCTCTATTGGCACCATGGTCGCTATCCCGGTAATCATGAGGTTCTTTTAGTGTAACTGTTCAGGTAGCCACCAAGGCACTAAGACACGAAGGATAGATATGAGTTTTTCCACTTTGTCTGAAAAGGAAGAATAATTATATGATCTTAGTGTCTTGGTGTCTTAGTGGCTGAATAGTCACTTCCATTTTAAATAACTTTAGGCACTTTAAACTTTAGATCACTTTAGGCACTTAACTTGTAGAGAAATATCGAAGGTAAAAT